>JADMIO011000731.1_pt1 | contig 91434 bp, 79 predicted proteins | sample 8958161 | NCBI WGS metagenome assembly JADMIO01 (sample SAMN16585339, study PRJNA669376) | soil metagenome | isolation source: Crop rotation soil | place: USA: Cullars Rotation, Alabama | collected 2011
GCGACAACTTGTCCACGTGGAATTCTAAGCTTAGGATCCCAATGTGCTGGAAAGTTCCAGGTCACGGACAATCCCAAAGCTGTCGAGCAATTCGTCAACGAAGTGCGCCGCATCATTACCGCGGACGGATTTCCGCAGGAAGGTCTGATCATCGACGTGCGCGGCAACCCGGGCGGTAAGATTCGCGCCGGCGAGCAGCTCTTGCAGTTATTCACGCCGCGCCGCATTAAGCCCGAGCCGTTCGAATTCATTAACACGCCGCTCAATCTCGAGCTCTGCTATCGCGCGCCGAAAAGTTACGGACTGCGCCGGTGGATTCCCTCGATCGCTGAATCAGTACAGACCGGCGCGATTTATTCGATGGGCTTCCCGCTGCAATCCGAGGAGTTGTGCAACGCCATCGGTCAGGCTTACTACGGTCCGGTAATTTTGATCACGGATGCCCTCTCGTACAGCACCACCGACATTTTCGCCGCGGGTTTTCAGGACAATAAGGTTGGCTACATTCTCGGCACCAGCGACAACACGGGCGCCGGCGGCGCGAACAAGTGGGACTATGACGAACTGGTCAAAGCTTTGGGCCGGGTTGGTAAGGCGAAGTTCACCGCGCTGCCGAACGGAGCTTCATTCGATTTGGCGCTGCGTCGCAGCGTCCGCGTCGGAGAACGCGAAGGCCGCCCGCTCGAAGAGTTGGGCGTCACACCCGACCATCGACATTACATGACCCGCAGGGATCTGATGAAGCACAATTCAGATCTGGTCAGACACGCTGCGCAGATTCTGGCGACCCAGCCTTGTTATCACCTTTCGGTAGAAGTGAAAAAAAATAAGAACCGCACCCTGCGTGTCAGTGCTACTTCAAAGGTGCAGCCGCGCGATCGGCGTAAGCGGATCGCCCGCGTCGATATCTCAGTCGATGGCCAGCCCCGCAAATCGCTCAAGGCTCGCGCCGGAATGCTGTCTCCGACCAACGTCCCTGTAGGTAAAACCAGAAAGTTCGACTGGCTGGTCCAGGCTTTCGATTACGATGACCACCTGGTGGCCTTCGCTCGCCGTCAACGCTAGTTCCCACGCCGCGCTAACGTGATATGCTTTCGCTTCGCAATGCAAACCATAAGAAGTTCTTCGCCATCGTTGTTGATTGCTGAATGACAGACGAAGTGAAAATAACCTTTGAGGTTAACGGCCAGCGTCGCACCGTTGAAGCATTTCCGATGGAACGCCTGCTCGATGTGCTGCGCGCGCAATTAAACCTGACGGGAACCAAAGAGGGTTGCGGCGAAGGCGAATGCGGCGCGTGCAGCGTGCTGATCGACGGACAGTTGGTGAACAGTTGTCTCGTGCCGGTGGCGCAGGTCGAAGGCTGCTCGATCAAGACGATCGAAGGGATTGCGATCAGCGAGACGCAACTACACGCGGTGCAGCAGGCATTCATCGAATGCGGCGGCGCGCAGTGCGGGATTTGTACGCCGGGAATGGTGATCGCGGCCGTGAGCCTGCTGGAAAAAAATAGTCATCCGGACGACGCTGCTATTCGTGAAGGACTCGCCGGGAATCTCTGCCGCTGCACCGGCTACATGAAGATTTTCGAGTCGGTGGTGCGCGCTTGTCAGAGACAGTCTTGAATCCAAAATGAGAGCCTACGTTCCTTCCTATCAACTCGTCTCGCCCGAAAATTTAAATGAAGCTCTCGAACTGCTCGCGGCAAACAATGGCGTTTGGAAGCCAATCGCGGGCGGGACTGATTTGATGGTGCTGCTCGAGGCCGGCAAGCTGCCGCACAAGAATTACGTCAACATCTGGAAGCTTCGCGAGCTGCGCGGAATTGAAGTGACGGATGAGACCGTCATCTTGCGGGCGCTGACTACTTACACGGATGTTCAGGCGCACCCGGTTTTGCGCGCAGAGTTTCCGATGTTGTGCCAGGCGGCGAAGGAGACCGGCGGCATTGCGATTCAGAATCGCGGCACCCTGGGCGGCAATGTGGTCAACGCTTCACCGGCCGCGGATTCGCCGCCGGCGTTGCTCGCTTACGACGCGGAACTCGAATTGATTTCACAGTCGGGTACGCGAAGAATTCCGTATTCCAAATTTCATCGCGGCTATAAACAAATGGACTTGCGCGCCGATGAGTTGCTGAGCGCGATTCATATCCCACGCAGCCCGGAGACTCGCACGCATTATTACCGCAAGGTCGGCACGCGCAGGGCCCAGGCGATTTCAAAGATATGTTTCGCCGGCGTCGCTCGGGTTACGAACAATAGCCTGACGCACGTTCGGATTGCGCTGGGCAGTGTCGCGCCCATCCCGATTCGTTGTGAGCAGACCGAGACAGCACTTCTTAACCAACCGCTGAATGAGGCGACCATTCAAGCCGGGCTTTCGACATTGGCAGGTGAAATCGCACCGATTGGTGATATTCGCTCGACGCGCGATTACCGTCTGCGTGTGTCGTTGAACCTGCTTCAGGATTTTCTGCGGGATCAGAACCGCCTGCGGTAGCGGCCGGGCCCGCTTCACAACACGACGGATGCGCCACGGAACGGGCCCGCCCGCTACTGCAGGCGGTTCTGACCCAGTTGGGTTACAATCGCGCTTCTCTTTGCATGAAGGTCGCGCCCCCAGCAAAGTTTTACTTGGCCGCGATTGCGGCGCTGCTCCTTTTTTCCTCTGCCGCCCACTCTCAGACAGTCAAAGAACCCGTTAACCTGCTGGTGCTGGGCGATTCGATTTCCTGGGGACAGGGCCTGCGCGACGAACACAAAGCTTCTTATCTGGTGAAGAGTTGGTTGGAGCAGCAAACCGGTCGCGAGGTGCGGCAGACCATGGAGGCCCATTCCGGGGCTGTCGTCGGCGCCGCCGAAAGTTCCGCTGACTCGGCTGGCCGCGATAAAGCGCTGCAACTAGACGGCGAACTGAGCCGCGCCGAACCGACCGTCAACGATCAAGTCGATTACGCGGTGAAGGCCTTTGGCAATCCGGCGCGAGTCGATCTTGTCATCGTCAACGGTTGCATCAATGACGTCGATTCGCGTCGCTTGCTGAACGCCGCTTACACGCCGGATCACATCGTGGAACTCGCCCGGGCGAAGTGCGGGCCTCCGGTCGAGGCTTTACTCCGGCGCATCACCAGCACTTTTCCTTCGGCTCACGTTGTCGTCATTGGCTATTATCCAATTCTCACTGAAAAGACCGCCAACGATTTATTCATGCGCGCGTTGGCCAAACGTTTCTATTCACCCGAGCCCAACTCACCAAAGATGAATGACAAGGCCCTACTCGCGCGGCTAATCGCGATCTCGCGCGAGTGGTATCAAACCTCGAATCAATCGCTGTCGGCAGCGGCCCGCAAAGTTGACGCTGAATTGATTGCTGCAGGTTCCCATCGGCATGTGCTGTTCGCTGATCCGGGCTTTCGTACTGAGAACGCCTTCGCTGCGAAAGAAACGCGGCTGTGGGGATTTGACGCGACCTGGCTGAGAAAGATGCTGGTGGTCTTCACTTTGGGCCGCGTGCAGCTGCGATCGAATGACGAGCTGCGAAGCTACCGCGGCGAGTTGTGCAAGAAAGCTTTGAAGAAGTCGCCCGAGGAGACGCCGGAACAGAAGGCCACGCGCGAAGACCGTCTGATGCGATGCCGTCTGGCAGCCGTAGCTCATCCGAATCGCAAAGGGGCCGCGATGTATGCCGACGCGATCGGAAATTTGCTGAAGCCTTTGATTGGCGATGCTGGGTGGCTCATCGCCGCTGCGGGCGCGTCTAAATAAGATCTATCCGCAGATTACACATTATCGAAACCCTTAGCGGTTGTGGTTCCTAAATGTTTCTGTGTCTCCGTGCATCCTCAGTGCCTCTGTGGTGAAAAAGTGCTTAGGAAACAATCCAACACCGAGACGCGGAGATTTCGCACAGCCACAGAGAAAAGAATTAGCCCTTATTTGAAATACGTTTTTACTTTTCGGCGCAATCTGCGTAATCTGCCGATAATTCTTCGCTTTACTATTGCGCCCGGTTAACAGAGGAGACCCTGATGAACGCAGACTTTGTCGAATTTCGGCGCGGTGTCGTATCACCGATGGAATGCATCAAGGAAGGCTGGGCGCTAATCAAAGATGAGTACTGGCTGTTCTTCGGCATCTCGATCGTCGGTCTGCTGGTCGGCAGCGCCTTTGCCATCGTCCTGATGGGACCGATGATGGTCGGCATTTTTCTTTGTCTTCAGCAACGCCAGCGCAATCAACCCGTCGAATTCGGCACGCTCTTCAAAGGCTTTGATTTATTTGTCCAGGGCCTGGTCGTTACGGTCCTCAAAATGATTCCGGTCCTGATCCTGTTAATCCCCTACTACATCTTCATCTTTGGAATGATGGCGGTGATGCAAAGCAAGCAAGTCAATTCGCCCGATGACGCCAAGGCCGTGGTGTTCACCATGTTCGGCGTTGAGATTGTTTTTTGGGTTGTCATGATAACGGTTAGCATTTTGATCGAGGTCTTCTTCATGCTCGCGTATCCGCTGGTCGCCGATCGCAAGTTGTCAGGACTCGAAGCGGTAAAGCTCGCCTTTCGCGCGTCCAAGGCAAACTTTGGTGGCATCCTCGGCCTCATGCTCTTGAACGGCGTGTTCGGATTTCTGGGCGTGTTGTGTTGCATCATCGGTGTTTATTTTTATTTGCCCGTCGCGTTTGCGTCGCAAGCCGTCGCGTATCGCCGAATATTTTCCGACACTGGAACAAGCCTCCCGTCCCCACCGCCCCCGCCGGGTAACTGGGCCTGATAATGCACCAGCCGGAACTCGTGATTCGCGGACGCCGCGTCGTGACCGAACATTCGGTGGCGCCCGCGTCTGTGCACATCACTCGTGGCTACATTTCGTCGATCTCAATTTATGAAGACGTGCCTGAGGGCTGTGAATTGATCGAAGCTGAGCCCGAATCGATCGTGATGCCCGGCCTGGTCGATACGCACGTGCACGTGAATGAGCCGGGCCGCACCGAGTGGGAAGGTTTCGTAACCGCCACGCGCGCCGCCGCCGCCGGCGGAGTCACAACCATCGTCGATATGCCGCTGAACTCAATCCCGGCGACGACGACACTCGCGGGATTGAAAGAGAAGCTGGCCGCCGCAGAAGGCAAACTCAATGTTGACGTGGGCTTCTGGGGTGGAGTGGTTCCCGGGAACACCAGCGAGTTATCAAAACTCTGGGACGCCGGCGTCGTCGGTTTCAAATGCTTCTTAATTCATTCGGGCGTCGAAGAATTTCCGAACGTGACTGAAGCAGATCTGCGCGAAGCGATGCCGGAATTGGCACGTCTAGGAGCGCCCTTGATCGTTCACGCGGAAGTGCCCGGCCCGGTGGAAGCCTGCTGTCAATCAATCAGCGGCGCCAGCAGCAATTCCTACGAAACGTTTTTGCGATCTCGGCCCCGCGAGGCCGAAGACCAGGCCGTGGCCCTGATGATTAAGCTGGCGCGCGAAACTGGCTGTCGAATTCACATCGTCCATCATTCATCGGCCAACGCGCTGGAGATGTTGCGCCGCGCGAAATCTTTGGACCTGCCCTTGACGGTCGAAACGTGCCCGCACTATTTGCATTTCGCCTCCGAAGACATTGCTGACGGCGCCACCGAATTCAAATGTTGCCCTCCTATTCGTGAACGGGAGAACCGCGAAAAACTTTGGGAAGCGTTGCGCGACGGCACCATCGATTTCATCGTCTCGGATCATTCGCCATGCCCGCCGGACATGAAGCTGCGTGAGCAGGGCGATTTCATGAACGCCTGGGGAGGCATTTCGTCTCTGCAACTGCGGCTGCCAATCATTTGGACCGAAGCACTCGCCCGCGGCTTTACGATTGAGCAGGTTGCGCCGTGGCTTTGTAACGGTCCGGCGCGGCAGGTTGGATTTGACGCACGCAAAGGCCAGTTAACAGAAGGTGCTGACGCCGACGTGGTGATCTGGAATCCGGATAAAGAATTCCGTGTCGCGCCTGAGATGATTCAACACCGCCACAAGCTCACGCCGTACGCCGGCGAAGTTTTGCGCGGCCTCGTAGAAAAGACTTTTCTGCGTGGACAGATGGTTTATGATGACGGCGAATTTGTTCTCGAAGGGTTCGGGCGAAAGATTTTGCGCAGCTAGTCAGAACCGCCTGCGGTAGCGGGCGGGCTCAAGGTCTTCAAAGATGCTCGTTGCTGAGCGGATGTCCGCCCCTCCGCGGGCGTTATGACCTTACTTATGGATTTCACTGAACTAATCGATCTCGCTTCGGAACGTCTCGGCGGCGCGGTGCTGTATGCCAACGATGACTTCTTTGCGCCCAAGGAAAATTTGCTGAAGCAGTCGGCGCCGGTCTTCATCGAAGGCAAGTACACCGATCTCGGCAAATGGATGGATGGGTGGGAGTCGCGTCGCCGGCGCACGCCCGGGTTCGATTGGTGCATCATCCGTCTCGGTCTCTCCGGCGTCATTCGCGGCGTGGTCGTCGATACGAGTCACTTCAGAGGCAATTATCCCGAGGCGTGTTCTTTGGAAGCAACAACCGTCGACGGCTTGCCGACGACTGAAGAATTGCTGAGTGATTCGGCGTCGTGGGCTGAGGTTTTGCCGCTATCAAACTTGAATGGCGATTCGCAGAATCCTTTCGCGATTAATAGCGAACAGCGTTGGACCCATCTGCGATTCAAAATCTTTCCTGATGGCGGAGTGGCGCGCCTGCGCGTGTATGGAGAAGTCGCGCCGGACTGGAATCGCTTGCGGAGAATCGGCGGCGAGATGGATCTGGCCGCGGTCGAGCACGGGGGAATGGTCTTGTCATGCAGCGACATGTTCTTTGGACATCGGCACAACTTGATCATGCCGGGCCGCGCGGTGAACATGAGCGATGGCTGGGAAACCAAACGGCGGCGCGGCCCCGGTCATGATTGGACGATCATACGGCTGGGCGCGCCGGGACACATTCGCCATCTTGAAGTGGACACGTCCTGGTTCAAAGGAAATTTTCCGGAGAGTTGTTCGCTCGAGGCGTGTCACGCGCCCGACGCAGCCGTCGAGACTTTGCAGGATCCAGAATTTGCCTGGAAGCCGGTATTGGCGCGCACAAAACTGCAGGCGCACACTCGACACTTGTTTGACGAAGTGATGGATGTCGGCCTCGTGTCGCACGTGCGATTCAATATTTTCCCGGACGGCGGCGTGAGCCGCTTGCGCGTCTACGGGACGATGGAGTGACGTGTCAGAAGCCCGACCGTGAGGGAGGGCTCGTCGCGTTTATGAGTTCGCTGTGGTAACGAGCCCTCCCTGACGGTCGGGCTTCTGACACTGACGCATGACGCTCGCAGAACTTAACGAATCGACGACGCAAGAGGCACGGGATGAATTCCTGAAATGCTGCGGCTCACGCACTTGGGCGGTAGCAATGGCCGACAGTCGGCCTTTTGCAAGCAAAGAAGCGTTGTTCGCCAGGGCTGACGAGATTTCATCCTCGTTAACCGACGACGATTGGTTCGAGGCTTTTCGGGCCCATCCCAAAATCGGCGAGAAGAAAGCGGCCACCGCCCAGACGCAGCAGGAACAGAGTTGGTCTTCGCAGGAACAATCAGCGATGGATTCAGCGTCAACGGACACAGTCGCGCGGCTCGCGCAGGGAAATCGGGATTACGAGGCGAAATTTGGGTTCATCTTTATCGTCTGCGCCAGCGGTAAATCGCCTGCCGAGATGCTCACGATTTTGAATGATCGTCTGGGCAATGATTCGCAGACGGAATTGAAAGTCGCGGCCCGCGAGCAACAAAAGATCACCCGGCTGCGTCTGGAGAAATTATTAAATCAATGAGCGGCATCACCACGCATGTCCTGGATGTTTCTCGCGGTCGCGCGGCCAACGGCGTCCCGGTCACGCTTGAAATAGAATCCGGCGGCATTTGGCAGTTGCTGGGCGAAGGAACCACGAATGCAGACGGCCGGATTGCCGACCTCTTGCCGGGAAACGTCACGATTACCGCGGCAGCTTACCGGTTAACCTTTGATACGTCCGCATATTTCGCGGCGAACGACATAAAGGGTTTCTATCCGCAAGTCAGCGTCGTTTTCAAGATCGAAAATCCAGATCAGCACTATCATGTGCCTTTGTTATTGAGTCCCTTCGGCTATTCAACTTATCGTGGCAGCTGAGTAGCGCAAGTTGTTAACTTGCGAAACAGCGGAAGGGTCGCAAGTTAACAACTTGCCCTACAAAAAATGATCAATCCAACCATCAGCGAATGGCTCAATTTTATTGCCCGCTGGGTGCACGTATTCGCAGGCATCATGTGGGTAGGAACCACGTATTACTTCACCTGGCTCGACGCGCGTTTGAGTGAAGAAGAGAAGGCCGTTTTGAATACCGGTAAAGGCGCGCAGATTTGGATGGTGCATAGCGGCGGCTTTTATGTGGTCGAGAAGCGCAAAGTGCCGGACGAGCTCTCGCGCAAGCTCCACTGGTTCAAGTGGGAGGCCGGTACGACGTGGCTCAGCGGTTTCGCCCTGCTGGTAATTGTTTACTACCTGGGCGGTGGCGCGCTGGTCGACCGCGACGTTTCGAATATCAGCGTGGGCGCCGCAATTGGCGTAGGAATCGCGACGCTGGTCGCCGGCTGGTTGATTTATGATTTGCTAATGATTTCGCCGCTCGGCCGTCACGAAGTGCTGTTCGCGGTGATTGCCTACATCCTGATTGTCGCGACCGCCTTTGGACTGACGCGGGTGCTGAGCGGACGCGCCGCTTACATCCATATCGGCGCAATGTTCGGGACCATCATGGCGGCGAATGTCTGGATGAGAATACTGCCCGCGCAGCGCAAGATGATTGAGGCCATCAAAGCCGGCAACAAACCGGATGAAAAGCTGGCCGCCCAGGCGAAACTACGTTCAAAACAGAATACATTTACCGCAGTGCCGATAGTTTTTCTGATGATCAGCAATCACTTCGGCGCCAACGTTACCGGCGGATATGACTGGATTCATTTGGCGATTCTGATTCCAGTGGGCTGGCTCGCAGCGAAATTCATCCGTCGCGCCTAGCCAAGCCCCTAACTGGAGCGCGGACATCCCTGTCCGCATAGCGTGCCCTACGCGCTCGTCTTAATTGTCCAGAGAAACTGATGTTCGCGCTTCGCGCTCATGCGGACAAGGATGTCCGCGCTCCAGGGAGGCGCGCCTACTTCTTCTTTCCTGATCCCATCGCGACAATCGTCTCAAACTCATCTTTCGTCAGCGGCATGACTGAGAGTTGCGATTGCCGAATCAAAGGCAGGTTGGCTAATTTGTCGTTATAACGAATCGCCGCGAGCGGGACGCTTTCTTTCAAAGGCTTCACCGGTTTGAGATCGACGGCGACCCATTGCGCATCATCGGCAGTTGGATCAGCGTATGCTGACCTGGCGACTTCCGAGATGCCGACGACGCATTTACCGGTGCCGGAATGATAGAAGAGCACGCGGTCGCCGGCCTTCATTTGTTTCAGATTGTTGCGCGCCTGAAAATTTCGTACGCCGGTCCAGTCCGTGCGGCCGTCGCGGACAAAGTCGTCCCAGGAATAAGTCTCGGGCTCCTGCTTCACCATCCACAATCCTGAAGGAGAGCTCACTTTCTTAGCCGTTACTTTTTTTTTCGTTGTTGCTTTCTTCGGGGCTTTCTTTTTGGTAGCCATAATTCTTTGCAGCTTTTCTTTTTCAGTCGTTACAATTGAGCGTTCTTCAAACCTAACGGATCGGAACTAAAACATTGGCGGCAAAACTCAAAGAGGGTGACAAAGCTCCGGACTTCGCAGTGACCGACCAGGCTGGAAACACAGTGCGGTTGAAAGATCTCCGCGGCAAGAAAATCGTTTTGTATTTTTATCCAAAGGACGACACGCCGGGCTGCACCAAAGAAGCCTGTTCATTTCGCGATTCATTTTCCACATTCAAGAAGCGAGGCATTGAAGTCTTCGGAGTTTCGTTGGACAGCGAAAAGTCTCATCAAAAATTTATCGATAAGTTCAGTCTGCCGTTTCGTCTGTTGGCCGACACCGACCGCAAGTTGTCCGACAGCTTCGGCACCTACGGCGAAAAGAAATTCATGGGCCGAACCTACATGGGCAATCATCGCATGACCTTTTTGATTGACGAGAAGGGCAAGATCAAGAAGATTTTCGACAAGGTTAAGCCGGACGAACACGCTGAAGAAGTTCTCGCCGCTTTCGAGCAATAACTTCCGCACCAGCGAGTCTCAAGCGGACTTGGCTTTGACTGCCGGCCGCGCCGTGCGTTTCTTTCCCCTGGCCGCAGGTTTACGGCCCGGCATCAGCACTCCCACTGAGCTAAATGAAGGATTCAGGCGACTTCGCTTCTGCTGCGCCGCCTGGGCCTTCGCCAAGAGCTCCATCTCCTCATTAATAAAATACATGCGTTGATGGCGGACGATCTGGGTGCGAATTTCACGCGTCCACAGCAGCAAATTGGCGAGCGCGTCGCAAACTTCGTCCTTGGGAAGCTTGGTTACCAGGGCGATTTCCTTTTGCGTGTGAGCGCCGCAGCGAATGGCTTCGCGCACGCGATCGGCCGGCGAAAGCTTTCGCAGCATGCGCGCGATGCGTCGCGACGAAAGGGAAGTTTTGTTGTCGAGTGTAACGCGAGAATGATCAGTGGGGCTGCTGTGTTTGCCTCGAGCCTGTTTGTATTCGCGCAACGCCTGCCGGCTCATAGCGATCTTCTGCCGGATGCACCGCTTGCAATACAAGTTCAATCCGTCCTTGCGGGCGCGGCAGACGCCGAATTCGGAGAGTGGCAAGGACTCTTCGCATCGAGGGCATCTCTTCAATTCAATCTCGGTAAATTCTGCCAATAACGTCACGTTCGTCTCTCCGGAGCAATGATGAAAATATGATTTTGAAAAAACAAAATCCCTGCGCAGCAAAAACCCACGCCGCTTGATCGTTTAACTACAACCGACCCTGTATGACTGAAGTTGGCGGATTCTCTTCCCAGGTCGCACCGGAAAAAATTCGCCATCGACTGTCGCCATGTGCTGCGCCTTGGCGACGCCCTTACGTGCTAACGCCTGCTAAAGAAAGAGGCGTCTCGAGGTGTTCGCGGAAATAGCTGACGTTACGTTCGAGAGGAATATGAATAGCATTTTCGGCTCAATCAATTCTTCGTCAACTCAACACTGCGCGTCCTCTGAACAACAAGGGGATCGCATTATAGTTAACAAGAAGTTTTTTGCAACTCGTTCGGTGAGGTGTGGTGGTCCACGTGCATTTATGCGTGATCGTGATCACAAAACTGCGTGACGAAAACAAATTTATTTCGCAACACGTGTAAAGAGCTACGATTACGCGCACTCAAAAATTCGTGGCAAGTTGATAATAAGCGAATCATTGATCAGCCTCGCGATTGCGCAGAGAAAGAATCCTTAATGAAAACGCGTGCTGTGTAATTAACCATAAATCGTTCGCCTTAAGTGTGGCGCAAAACCTGATAGGCCCAACGTCATGGTCCAACTATTAGTTGATTGCTCACGAATGTCAGAAATGTTTTTTTTGAGTTGACCTGCGCCCTGTCAGTACCGAAAGCGGTAGCAACCTGATCAAGTGACACTTCCAATTCACAAGAAACATCACCGTTAAGCAGCGCGACGTGACGCTTAATCTTCCTTACCGGCGCGAGAAATCATTCGATTGAAAAGTTTTTGTCCGCTCGTTAACGCTCCGGTTACTGACCCGTACACATTCAACGAGCAGAAATCCTGTGAAAAGCACAATCTTGTGAACATCGCGTAACCCGCACAGGGAGAGTGAGTTATCCAGTGGAAATAGGTTTTATCCACAGGTTTTCAACAGATTCTGTGGAAAACATTGGCGGGTGTTTACGAGCGTTGGGCCTTCAGTTTCGGGCGATCTTTCAGGCGATAAACGAATTTAAGTCCTGACCACGTCTCGTCAACGGCGCAAATTTTTACGTCTACGAGTCCCGCGCCTAAACCAATCTCGCGAACGACGTTTTCATTCACGTCAGTCGTTACACCGGACGCTCGCTTCGGCCACGAAACCCAAAGCATGCCGTCGCTCTTCAGTTTTTCGGCGCATTGCATGAAGGCCGCACTCAATACCGCGCGCGTCTTCACGAACAACAAAATGAAGTCGAGATCGTTACTTCGGGAATACGACTTAACTTTGACGCCCGCCGGCAGTTCAAGTTGGTTGACGAAGTTATTTGGAGGATTGACGAACGCGATATTGAACTCAGGTTTGATGCCTAACTTCTTTACCAGTGGTGTGCCTGAATAACCTGCCATGTCGATTTGAGGTACTCACTCGCTGATTTCGAGTTCGCCAAAATTGATGCCGCGTTTCTCGCGGCCAAAAGCTGTGACCAGCGCGGCCCCCAACAGAACGGTCACGCTCGTCAACGCCATCGTTACCGGATAACTGGTGCGCGCTGCAAAGATCGCCTGAATGAATGCGACCAGGCCGGCGAGCGCCACACCACACTGATACGCGAAACCAGGCAGGAATCCACGGAGCGAATTCGGAGACAGTTCGCTAAGGTGAGCCGGAATGATGCCCCACGCACCCTGAACCATGAACTGCATGAGGAATCCGCCGGCGAGCAAGAGTGAGAGGGTCGGTGACAGACACCAGACTGGAATTACCACGATGCCGCAAAGCAAAGCAATGATCATCGATCTTCGTCGCCCAAAGCGATCGGACAGCAGGCCGAAACAGAGACCACCGATGATCGCGCCGACCATCGTGAAGGCGGTTACGCCGGCAACTCTTTGCGCGGTGAAACCCCAGGCTCTCTTTAACAGCGTCGGGTACATATCCTGAGTTCCATGTGAAACGAAGTTCATCATCATCATTAGCAGAACCAGGTAAATGAACAGGCGCCAATGAGACACGATCGCCCGACCAAGCTGGCCCCAGCTTTCGTGACGCGTCTTCTGCCAGACCTCAGATTCCTTGACTCGCAGACGCACGAAGATCGCCAACAAGGCCGGCAAGCCTCCAATGAAGAACATCGGTCGCCAGCCCCAACGAGGCAGCACCACGAGTGAGCAGAGCGCTGCCAGCAAAAACCCCAGGGCATAACCTTCCTGGAGCAAGCCGGACAGCACACCCCGCCAACGTGGCGGCACCTTTTCCATCGCCAGCGAGGCCCCGACGCCCCATTCTCCGCCCATGCCGATTCCAAACAGCGCGCGTAGGACGAGGAATGTCCAATAACTGGGAGCCAAACCCGACAGTACCTCAATAATCGAAAAGAAAATCAGGTCGATTATTAGCGGCAGCCGCCGGCCATACCGATCTGCCAATAATCCGAAAATAAAAGCGCCGACCGGCCGAAAGGCGAGCGTAACGGTGATTGTCAGAGCGATTTCAGCGTCCTTCTTGTGAAACTCCGCCGCGATCGCCGTGAGCGACATACTGACCAAAAAGAAATCAAAAGCGTCGAGAGTCCATCCGAGAAATCCGGCGAGTAATGCTGCGCCATGTCCGTCCGAACTTTGGGCCGCACTGTTATGCTTCATCGGTTTGCTTACGCTCTGGAGTGTTTGCTATGCGAAAAGTCACGCGATACTAATATTTGAAGGTTTGCGGTTCAAGCTGATTATGAGCGAATGGCAATTCCGCGATTAAAATTTTGAATAATCAACCTTGACACGATTGGCGCGCTTAGTTAATGGTTAGGCGAGGACCTCTTAGCTAATCATGGTGAAAGATAGAAGGGCACAAGAAAGAGCCAGCAAGGATCGCAGAACGGATGGCCGCGTTGCCGTCAATTTCAAGGCGAAGTGGCACGGGGCTTCCGGTGGACACGAAGGGCGTGTTGAAGACCTCAGCGCCAAAGGATGTTTTGTAAACACGCGCGGTCCTGCGGATGTGGGCGAAGTCATAAGTCTGCTAATTCAACTACCGCAAGGGGGCTGGCTGCCGTTGCGTGGGAAAGTCAGATTCTCGCAGCAGCTCACCGGTTTTAGTTTGTCTTTTTCGATTCTGGATGAGAACGAGCGCGAAACGCTCAACCAACTCATCTCAAACCAAAGTTGAACGCGTAACGATTGTCGTCCCGGCCAGATGATCGATCCAACCACACGCTTTTCCAGTCGCGTCGAAAACTACGTCAGGTACCGGCCGGGCTATCCCGCAGCCCTAATTCCTTTACTCGAATCAGAATGCGGATTGACGCGCGAAACGATCGTGGCGGACGTTGGATCGGGACCCGGGTTCCTGACTGAGCTTTTTCTGAAACACGGAAATAAAGTTTTTGGCGTCGAGCCGAACGCCGAGATGCGCGGCGCCGGCGACCGCTTGCTGACAAAATACCCTTCGTTCGTGAGCGTGAACGCAACTGCCGAAGCTACCACTCTGCCCGACAGTTCAATCGATTTGGTTGTCGCGGGTCAGGCTTTCCACTGGTTCCAGCGGGACGCGGCCAAGGCTGAGTTCACAAGAATTTTGAAGCCGGGAGGCTGGGTGGCGCTGGTCTGGAACGGCTTCCGCGTGGAAGCGAGTCCGGTGGTTCGCGGCTATCACGAGCTGCTGGTGAAGTACGGCACCGATTACCAGGAAGTCAGCCGCGAAATCGAAACGTGCGACATTGAATATCTTTTTTCGCCGCGCGAATATCGTGAAGCGTCCTTTCCTTTCAAGCAAGTCTTCGATTTCACGGGACTGAAAGGGCGACTGCTGTCCGCTTCTTACGCGCCGCAGCCCCAGGATCCTGACTACGAGAATATGATCGAGGACTTGCGGACCGTGTTCGATGCGAATGAAAAAAACGGCGCCGTGGATTTCGATTACGAAACCGAGGTTTATTACGGCCAGTTGAAGTGATCAGTCGGTGAGTTACCGCGCCGCGATCTGTGCCAACGCATGCGCCAGATCCATTCGGGTAAAGTTTCCCTGAGGATTGAAGTAAGTAGCGTTACTCGCAATTAATCCGTTCTGCACCGCCACCGCCACGTAACCCCGCAATGAAGCCGGAATCGATCCGGCATCGAGATAAGTCAACGTGTAGCTTCCCGTTTCGGCCTGCTGGCGCAATCCCACGGCTCGCACCAGCGCGACAGTCGCGGTTAATCGATCGACCGTGGCATCGGGTTGAAACGCGCTGCCGGCGGTGATTGCCGGGAACAGCGCTCCATTCGGCGCAGCCTGCGCGCTTTCGACGAAGAGCATCGTCGCGCGGTCACGAATGTCCGGGTAACTCGATTGGCCGGGCAGGTATTGCGGCACGCGCGCGCCTTGCACCAAAGCCGCGGCCAACGCCGCCCGCGTAACCCCGAAGCCGGGACGGAAACGCGAACCGAAAGGCGAGAGCAAAAGGAACCGGAACGATTGATTTATTTCTGCGACCGACGCTGAACTAAGACCTGCGAGATCAATCAACGACGGGTATTGCGCCGAAGTGGATCGAACCACGCCCGCGTACGGTTGCGCTGCTATCTGAGTATTCAGCAACTCGGAGCCCAGCGGTGAACCGGTGACAGTTTGGACTCGCGCTTTCCACGAGCTACCAGGGCTCGCCACTACGATTCGTTGGCGATGTCCGGTCAATCCCGGCGCATTCAGTGAATTGCTGGCGGCCTTCGTCGTTCCACTTGAATCCAAAACCGACAGCGTTAAGTTGATTGGATTAAGCGTATCGCCCCACGCCACCTCGACCGATGACAGCAGAGCGTTCGCGGGAACGTTCAGCGACGAATCGCTGGCAGAACCGAGTTGCGCGTTACCGTTGAAGGCCTGCGTTGAATCCGCGAATGCGACCTGATGTTGATAAGCAGCGCCACGCCACGAGCCAAAATGTCTCTGTGAAAAGGCAGCTTCGAGGACTGCGGCTTGCGCGTTGAGCATTCCGGCGCCGACCTCGTACATGTAATACGGCGGCAAAGTCGTCGCGGTGCGCTGCAGGATGTCGCGGACCTGCGCAGGTGTCAGGTTCGGATTTGCTTCCAGCATCAACGCGATGGTCCCGGCTACCTGCGGCGCCGAGAAACTGGTCCCGCTGCCGGTCGTGTAATAAAGCCGTTCGGTAGGACTCAACGCAACGTCATTCGCTGCTAGCCCGTCAATCGTCGTCACAGTTGCGAGAGTCGAAGCGCGCAAGCTGACCGTGTTGAATCCCGGCGCAACCAACGTTGGGCGAAATAGTGGGCTGCCGAATTCGCCGCGCGACGAGAAGTCGGTGATTTTCCCGGCGTTGTCCGTCGCGCCGGTGCTGATCACCCAGGGCGCGATCGAATAAGGATTCAGCGAATCAGCGCCAGGTCCGGTATTGCCCGCCGAAAACACGACGTTGACGCCGTTGTCAGTCAGCATCTTTGTCGCGATGTTGACCGGGTCATTGACGTCGAACACGGTATTTGCCGAAAAGCTGCAATTCACCACGCGCACATTGAACGCCGCCGCATTGCCGAGCAGATAATCGAATCCCGAAAGAATGAACAGGAGGCTTGCGTCGCCCGCACTCAATCCGAGAATGTTCGAGCCCGGCGCGACGCCGGCATACTTGCCGCCCGATTGTTGTCCGGTGCCCGCGATAACGCCGGCCACGAATGTCCCGTGTCCGTAAACTTGATCTGTGTTGGGCAGCGTCGACGAAATCGTTGGATAGTTAAATCCGATACCGAGGCTTTGCGTGTCGGCGAGCTTCAGATTCTGCACGACCCTTCCCGCCAAATCTGCATGCGTGCCATCGACACCGGTATCCAACACCGCCACCGTCACGCCGCGTCCGGACACCGGCAATCCGCGGTTCGCATTGGTCAAATCACTATTCTGTCTGACCCGATCGACCGTGGTCAGCGCGCGCGCAGTCGAATCGAGGTTCCATTGAAAAGTGCGATTCATGTAAATGGAACGGACGGCGGGTAGATGCGAGATGGCGGCGATGCGTGACTTAGTCGTGGTCACTGCGATCATCGGCAGCAGGTGATAGCGTGTGCCGCCGAGGACGCCGAGATTCTGCAAATCTGCGATGTCTGTATCAGTTGGCAGATGATGATAGACAATCACCGCGTCGATGTTGCTGTCGTCGGTCGCGCGATTCAGTAACACCGCGAGTTCCGGATCGACACTTTGCAAGCCGCTGTTACCGACGTTCTGCAACAACTGCGAAATCAGCGCGTTGACGCCGGTCGGCACAAACGCGTCGGCGCCGCTCACCGTGATTCCATCAGCGCCGCTCACGGTAATTCCGTTAACGCTGGTGATGGTAAGCGCGGTGGGATTGATGGCGAAGACGTGACCATCAGCGCCGGTGGCAATCAGACCGTCTGCGCCGTTGATGGTTAGAGTGTTGTCGGCGCCGCTGACGGTAATCCCGTCTGCGTGCGCGATGTTGCGCGTGTCTGCGCCGCTGACAGTGATTCCGTTGGTTCCGGTCGCGATGAGGTTGTCGGCGCCGCTAACGGTGATCCCGGTCGGATTGCGAATCGTGATTGAATCTAATTGGTAAGTTGTGCCGTCCGCGCCGCTGACCGTAATTCCGTCAGCACCGCTCACCGTGATGCCGTCGGCGCGGGCAATCGAGGTGGCATCCGCTCCGCTCACGGTGATGCCGTCGGCGCCGCTCACGGTAATTCCGTCGGCTCCCGAGGTAGTGATTCCATCGGCGCCACTGACCGTGATGCCGTTCGGACTGAACGCCAGCAAGCCATCCGCTCCGCTGACCGTGATGCCGTTCGTATTTTGATAGAGAATTCCATCCGCGCCAGAGACGGTTATGCCGTTGGCGCCATTGATAGTCAGTCCGGCGAGCGCTGGGACACTACTGAGCAGAATTACTAGACCCAGGGCAAGCGGCCGATAAATGGTCTGATAAATTCTCCGAATCATTCACTCACAAGCCAGAGCCACAGCCGGGTCAGACAGTGACTTGTTCAGTAAAACCAAGGTGAGAGACTACTCTTCAATGAAAAACTGAGACGGCTCCGGGATTCTAGCCACCAACTTCCGCATGTTTGTTGCGACAGTCTTGCGATTTCCTTAAGGCTTGAGCCGTGTCAGAACCGCGAGCGGTAGCGACCGGATCATGGGGCACGGCTGAGGAAGTTAAGGACCGTCATGTTGTGAGTAGCGTGCGGTCACTTGATCCGGTCGCTACCGCTCGCGGTTCTGACACGCAGCGGACGCCGTCGGCGACGGCGCGGAGACATCGGACGGAGGCGCGAACTGGATAGGCGGACGTGCGGTGCGGCAATTGATTCCCTTTGAAGACGCCGTTTGGTGATTTATGATTGCCGCCCAACCTGGAGGAGAATTTCATGACCCCATTTCGGGCTCATACCGGTATCGCGGCGCCGCTCGCGCGGCCGAACGTGGACACCGATCAAATTATTCCCAAGCAGTTCCTCAAGCGTGTCGAGCGGACAGGCTTTGGGCAATTTCTCTTTTACGATTGGCGGTTTCTGCCGAACGGCGAGCCGAATACTGAATTTGAATTAAACGATGCGCGCTACCGCGGCGCGTCGATTTTGATCGCGGGAAAGAATTTCGGTTGCGGCTCGTCGCGCGAGCATGCGCCATGGGCGCTGGCCGATTACGGTTTCCGCGCCATCATTGCCCCTTCGTTCGCCGACATCTTCGCGAACAACTGTTTGAAAAATGGATTGCTGCCGGTGGTGCTGAGCGAACCTGAGGTGTTGATGATGACCGATCGCGCGACGACGATCGATGGATATCAAGTGACCGTCGATCTGGAAAACAAGATCGTGTCCGATGCTTCGGGCTTCTCCGCTGCGTTTGAGATCGGCGATTTTCAAAGGCACTGTCTGCTCGAAGGCCTCGACGATATCGGCCTCACCTTGCAGCATGAAGAGGCGATTACCTCCTATGAACAGCGGCGACCGACATGGATGCGGTGACGTGTCAGAAGCCCGACCGTCAGGGAGGGCCACTCGCATCAGACACCAGCCCCGGATTAACACGGATCCCGCAGATAAGAATCAATTTGTTCTCTCCGCGAAATCCGCGTTTATCTGCAGCTAACTTTTATCGGGAATTGCCATCCCTGACGGTCGGGCTTCCGACACTACATATTCAGGAAATTCTCAAGGATAATTCTTCCGTGACCGTGCTCGTCATCAAATAATTCAGGATGGAACTGGACGCCAAAGAGGGGCAACGAAGTGTGCTGCATCGCTTGAATCTGCGAAACGTCGTTAGTTGCCGTGCGCACGAAATCAGCCGGCAGGTTCTTTACTTCGTCACAGTGTGACTCCCACACGTCAAGTGTTTCCGGCAAGTCAGCGAAAATCCCGTTCGCTTCAGATTCGAGATTTACCGGACAAAATCCGCGCTCGCGAAATGCGCCTTCGTAACCCTCACCGGGTGCGATGCGTTCAATCAAGTCAACCTTTGCTCCGAAGGCCAGAGCCATTTGCTGATGGCCGCCGCACACGCCCAGCACGGGTTGCCGCGCTTCCCGAATCACGTAAAAGACGCCGGCGAGATCGCGCGCTTCATATTTGTCCCACGGGTGACTCTGTCCGCTGAGGATGATGTGTGAAGGCCGCAGCGTCCTCACAAATTCGGGCGTGACGTTCTTGAACGTCTCAGTCACCACACGCATGTCCGGTTCGATGCGCTCAAGCGCGGCGCGAATCTCGCGTGGGCTGGAGCCGATGCCTTCGATGGTGTTGTCGACCAAAAGAATCATTTCATCAAGTAGCGCAAGTTGTTAACTTGCGTTCTTATCAGCCGAGCCGCAAGTTAACAACTTGCGCTACAAATCATTAGCGCCGCCTTCTCATCGCCGGAGTTGGCGTCGGGGTCGGCTCAGGAATTGTCGGATCAGGTTCCAGACAATACAAGTGACCATTGAACGCGCCGATGTAAATGCGGCCATCCATTACCGCCGGCGTTGAATTGACGTTGTCGCCGATTTTTATCTCGGAGATTTGCTTGCCGTCGTCAGCGGACACCATGTGAATCCAACCGGCTTTGTCTCCAAAGATGATGCGGCCGTCGACGACCGGCGACGTTCCCCAGATCGCGGCGTGGGCCTGATACTTCCAAACCACTTCGCCCTTGTCCGCGGTCAGGCAATACAAGTAATGATTGCTCGCTCCGATGTATATCTTGCCGTCGTAATAGATCGGACTGGCCCAAATTCCGATGTGCTCGCTGGCATGCCCGAGATGTCCGCCTTCGGTCGTGAAATTCCAAACCAGTTCGCCAGTGTCTGCTTTGTAACAACGAACGACGCCATCTTCAGCGGCGGTGTAGACCATGCCGTTGACGACAGCGGGTGTCGAATCAGAGTCAGCGCCAATCTTTGCCTTCCAGATGAATTTCCCATCCGCCGGATTGATGCAATACAAGTCGCCTTCTTCAGTGCCGAGATAGACGCGGCCGTCCTTCATGGTGATGCTGCCTTCGACTGATCCGACGAGCACCTTGTAAATCAATTTCCCGTCGGCGAGATTCAGGCAATAGAAGTTGTGATCTTCACAGCCGAAATAAATCCGGCCGTCTACCACGATCGTCGAGCCGTCGATTTCGAATCCCGTTTCGTAATCCCAGATAAGCGAGCCATCATTCGGATTGAGACAGTAGAGATGATGGTCGAGACCACTCGCCAGGATTTTGTCGTCGAGAATCACCGGCGTCGCTTTCATGCTGTCCTTGCCGCGGAATTTCCAGATAACACTCCCGTCATTTTTATTCAGGCAATAGACGTAGCCGTCCGCGGAAGGGAAGTAGACGCGATCATCGCGAATCGATGGCTGCCCCGGCCAGGACGTCCCGCCCCAGGGATCTTTGTGCAGGCGGCCGCTCATGAATTCCGTCTTCAGGTCCCAGACGATCTTCAACTGGCCGTTTTTCCACGGGCCAGTGCCGTAGAAATTTCGCTCACCATTGCCGAGCCACATCGGCACGGCGCTCGGAGGTTTTGGCCTCTCGATGGGCGCGGCGGGCGCTTCGTTGACGGCTTTGGTGGTACAGCCGGAAGTAAACGGCAGGCAGGTTAATACGGCTAAACCTGCAACGGGAAGAACGCGGGGGAAAGATAGAACTCTCAAGCGGGGCACCCTTTGAAAATTGAGACCGATATATTAATCCACAAGCCACTCGCCGCTGTAAACCACGCCGGCGGACCCGGTGAGGACGACCTCGTTGTCGTCACGCCATTCGATGGGGAGCAAGCCGCCGGGGGCATGCACGTCAATGCGGCGATCGCATTTGTTGTTGATGACCGAACTCACGACTGCGGCGCACGAACATGTGCCGGAACTCTCCGTTTCTCCGACGCCACGCTCCCAGATGCGCTCCTCGATGTTCGCGCGATCGATGGCTCGAATAAAGATGACGTTCGTGCGTTCGGGAAACTGCGGATGGTTTTCGATCAATGGACCCAACCGCCGCCAATCGATATCGTCAAAGTCATTAACGAAGATGCAGCAGTTCGGGTTACCCATTTGTAACGCCGTGATTTTCAGAGTTTGGCCATCGACGCTGAGCGGGTAGTCGATTACTCGGTCAAGAGGCGCGTCGGCGGTCATGGGAATTGACGCAGAATCAAATCGCGGCTGACCGAGCTCAGAACGAAACAGAAAAGTCCCGTTGCCCGGGCGCTCGAGGAGATGGTATCGCTTGATGCCATTGCGAGTCTGCAGGTGCAATTGTTCATTGGACCAAAGACCATGAAAGTAGAGATAAGCCGCGGCGCAACGAGTGCCGTTGCCTGACATGCCCGCCTCGCTGCCGTCGGGATTGAAGATGCGCACGCGGAAATCTGCGTCGGCAGTGTCAACTCGGGACGCTATGGCAATGCCGTCGGCGCCGGCGCCGTAATGCCGATTGCAGATGCGGCGGGCAAAGTCTCCGAGATCGGAGACGGCGGCGACTTGTTCGTCTTCGAAAACCAGATAATCGTTTCCGAAGCCCTGAAATTTGGTGAATCGCATCGAAAGAATTATCCACAGATTACGCAGATTACACAGATAGGAAAAAGCATTAGGGAGGAATTTCCTGTTTTCTTAAATCTGTGAAATCTGCGTAATCTGTGGATAGATGTTTTCCGCCTTCCGCACCGGCTGCTACTTGCCGGTGTATGCCGCGAGCAACACTGCAATCGCATCGATTGAATCACGCCGGACGGCAGAGGCGTCCGGATAATTGTTGAGCATCATCGAAAACACCAGATGCTCACCGGATGCCGTCGTCACATAACCTGATAACGACGCGACGGAGCTGAGCGACCCGGTTTTCGCGCGCAGATTTTTTTCCGCAGGCGTGCCGCGCATTCGCGAACTCAACGTGCCATCGACACCCGCAATCGGCAGCGCGTCGCGGAATTGCGCAAAGTATTTGTGCTTCGCCATGTAAGTCAGCAACTGCACAGTTGTGTTGGCGGAAATCAAATCGTTGCGCGACAGTCCTGAGCCATCGTCGAGCGCCACGTCAGTGTCAGCGATACCGGTCTGATGGAGAAAACTCCTCACGATATTCAAACCGAGTTCTTCATCGCTTCGATCACGGCCCGTGTCGGCATTCAATTGCGCCTGCGTTCGACCGAGTGTGCGCAGGATCATTTCAGTGTATTGGTTCTGGCTGGGCTTAAGCGTCTGCGCAGCGATGACCGAGAACGGGGGCGACGACAGGCTGGTTATCTCGATGGGAAACTGATTAATCGTTCCCGACGGACTGTTGAAGCCGGCCGGAATTCTCGGCAACATGGTGCCGCCGGTGCGATCGTTAACACTTCGCAATTGCCCATCGATCTTCACGCCGCGTTTGAGTAATGCATCGCGCAGCATCGAAACAAATGCGAGCGGCGGATTTGGAATTGCGACGCCGCCACGAAACCCGGCATCGCCAACCGGCAGTGTGCCGGTAATCTCGAGAGTATTCGCGCCGAGGCCGCGGTAAATCTGGAGATTACTTCTGAGTTCTTTCGGCGAAGTCGTGGCGCGGTTCACGATGGTGATGAACGAAGCGTTCGGCGGACCGGTGGTTACAGTGACCGCAGAACCCACCGTGGCGCCGGGCCGAACATTCAAATCGATGGCGTTGTCATTGATCGAAAGCGCGCTCACCTGTGCGCCATAGGACCACGTCAGGTCTTCCCATTCCCATCCGCTGCCGATCGGCGAACCGTTAAAGAAGCTCTCGTCGCCGACGAGATCGCCTTTTACTCGTTTCACTCCGGCGGCCACGATGCGATCGGCCAGATCGTTAATCCCTTTGAAATAGTCGCCAGTGAAGCGCGTTGAGATCGAAGGATCACCACGACCATAAACCACCAGATCGCCTTTGATCTTTCCGTCCTCGGGCTTCTCTCTCGCATAAACGGAAGTAATGAAGTGATAGTCAGGCGTTAATCGATCGATCGCGGTGGCGACCGTATACAGCTTCATGTTCGAAGCCGGCCGCACAAATTTATTCGCCTGCTGTTCGAAGATCGTCTGGCCCGAATCGAGCGAGACAATCTTCACCGCAAAGAAACCAGGTTCGAGCGCCGGTTGCCGGCAAATCTCTTCAATCCGCGAGCGCAACTCCGCGAGCGTTGCCGGCGGTTTCGGCGCGGGGATAACTGTTCGCGAAGATGCCGGAATGTTCGCTGTTTGCGCGCGAGCAAGGTTCGCCGGATGCGCTCCTGCCAGTGCTCCGATCAGCAAACACAACGAGATGAATACGCCCAGCGAATTTCGGTTTGGAATCCTTTTCATGGTTTTCAGACGGCGGGGAGTAGTCTGCCTCTAAACAAATGAGTTAATCAATTCTTCCGCGCTCGCGGTCGCGGTGCCAAGTTTGCCGACGACGATGCCGGCCGCGTGGTTAGCCAGGACGGCGGCTTCTTTCATTGAAGCGCCGGCGGCCATTGCGGTTGCCAGCGTCGCGATTACGGTATCGCCGGCACCCGTCACATCGAACACTTCGCGGGCCGCAGTTTCAACGCTGACCGGCGCGCCGTCGCTTTCGACTAACATCATGCCACGTTCTCCGCGCGTGATCAGCACCGCGTCGCAGGACAGTCGCGCGCGAATCTCGCGCGCAGCGAGCTGCAAACCCTCATCCGTGTCCTGTTCGGAATTTGTCAGCCGCAGCGCCTCGTGATGATTCGGCGTCACCAAGGTCGCCGGCCGGTAAAAATCGAAGTTGCGGATTTTCGGATCGACCAGCACGGGAATACGCTCGTAAGCCAGAGCCAAAGTCTCTTCCAGGATGCGCCGCGTAACGACGCCTTTGTCGTAATCCGATACTACCAGTGCATCGGCATTGGCGATCGCGTCTTTCACCGCGTCTATGATGCGCGATTCGACCGAGCCGTTCACGTGCTCGCGATGTTCGCGGTCGGCGCGGACAACCATCTGCTGGCGCGCAATGATCCTGGTCTTCATGGTTGTTGGACGCGCTTCGTCCACGATCAATGTGTGTTCGGTCCGCTCGCCTTGCGCGCGCAGTGCGTCGCGAAGTTTCTGCGCGGCGACGTCTTCGCCAATCACACCGATCACTTTTGCAGATGCACCGAGCGCCGTGATGTTGGCCAGCACGTTCGCAGCGCCGCCGAGTCGCGTCGACTCGCGCTGGATGTTGACCACCGGGACCGGCGCTTCCGGTGAGATACGCACCACATCGCCCCAGATAAATTCATCGAGCATCACGTCGCCCAGCACCGCGATTCGACAACGCGCAGCGCTCGCCAGAATTTCCTGCACTCGATTTTTACTTAAGGTCAGCAAAGTATTTAGTGTCAGAAGTCCGCCCGTTACGGAGGGCCCGGTATCGTAACTAGCCCTCCCTGACGGTCGGGCTTCTGACACGATCGATCGCAGCCACGACGCGCTCGACCGGGACGGTGAGAATACACTGTGGCTTTTCGAATTCGGAACAGAAGTATCCGGGACACGGCTGGCACGGCAAATCTTCGCGCACAATTTCGCTGTTCTTCGTGGTCCAGGGCCGCCAATGATCGACATTCGACGATCCAAAGACAACCACGCACGGCGTGCTCACGGCAGCTGCGATGTGCGCGATGCCGCTGTCATTGCCGATGAATAGAAGCGCGCGCGCCGCGAGCGCGGTAACTTCCGGCAAAGACAAGTTGTCAAAGGGGATCACTCGCGTTGATGTCTGCGAGATCAGCGCCACCAGCACCGGTTTTTCTTGCGGCGAGACGATTACGGCCGGCGTCATACCGCGTGCAGCCACGGCTTCAACCACGCGCGCGAAATTTTCGGTGGGCCATCGCTTCGTCTCCAGGGCAGCCGCCGGATGAATCAAGGCCAGCGGTCCCTCGAGATTTTCCGCCGCGAGTCTACGCGAGATTTCGGCGCGGGCTTTTTCAGTGATCGCTAACTGCGTCGCCGGACGATCGCTGACAGGTACACCCGTCCATCCGATCAGCGCGAGTTGCTGCTCGACCGAATGAAGAGTCGGCCGCGACCAAAGTTCCACCGGCGCCGGCGCGACGTGATTATGAAGCCGCGCGTATTGATAATGATTGAAACCAACGCGATGAGTCGCCCCACTGGCTCGCGTCAGAAACGTGGCCGTGGTGCCGCCATGCAAGTTATAAACGACGTCGTAGCCGGCGCGATGCAGCTCACGAGCGACGCGTGCACGCGCCGAGCTTCCATGCCGTGGAATAGTGATCACTTGATCGACGAGCGGCGATCCCTCGAGCAGCGGCGCTACCCAATCTTCGAGCAGGATATGAACCTCGGCTTGAGGTAAGAATCGTTTTAGCGCGAACAGTGAAGGCGTTGCCAGTACCGTGTCTCCGATCGATCGCAAACGGATGACCAGCACTTTGCGGATGGTCGACCAGTCCCAACGCGTGGGTGCGAGCGCTTGCGCGGCCGGAGAGTCGAAGTTGCCGGGAAGACCGAGATGACGCGCGCCGGGCGAGGACTCAATTATTTGTCGCAGACTGTTCATCCTCGATCTTCGCTTCGTCGATCAGCATCACCGGAATGTCGTCGCGAATCGGATAAACCCGCTGGCAATCAACACACTTCAGGCCGCTGCCGTCGGGCTTTGGTTCCACCTTCGCGTGACAGGCCGGACAAACCAAAATCTCGAGCAATTGTTCGCTGATTGGCATTATTTCTTCCTCAAACGGTCTCGCGTTTTTGCTGTGGCGAGGTGTTAGCTTAGCAGCATTGCCAGATTTCTAGTAGCGCATGGTGTACAATCGCGACTGTCGAACGAAGGCGGATTTTGCTCGACTTAATCCTCTTATGATGATTGAAGAATTAGGTCCCGGCGTAGCCAATGTTTGGAACCATCTGAGGCCCGCCACCCGCAACCTTTTGGAGAAAGCCTGGCTGTCGGCAGCCGGCGGAAACACTCAACAGGTCCAGAGGCCTACGCAGTATGATCCGCGCGCCGATCAGGAACTGGAACAGTTACTCGCCGCGCTGGATGAGCATGCCCAACAAATCGAGCACGCGTCAGGTCGCGATGCGGCGCGCGAAGCCCGCCGGTTGGCGGACGCGTGCGCCACGGTGCTCGGCCAGCAAACGCAATCGGCCGATGTTTTTTCGCGCTTGATTGATCGCGCGCATCACCGGAAAAATTTTGCGCTGGTCGATACTTTGGCCGCGCTGTTGCCGGAGAGATTGGCGCCGAGTGAGCTGTGCGACCTGGCGCGATCACCCAACGTCGTGGTGCGCGCGCTGGCGCATGAAGCGCTGGTCCAATTGCCGACGTCAGTGCTGGCTTCGCTCCTGCGCGATCCGATTGACGCCGTGGTTGCTCGGCAGGCGCTCGAGCGTCAAGCCAACGAGTTCGAGTCGCGAGATGCGCAACGCGTCTTGCGCGAATTCATCGACGGCTTCGAAGAAAACTTCGACTAGATCGACTACTGAAAACAAAAGACACGTCGCCCGAATTATTCGAGCGACGTGTTTGTGTGTCTGCGTTCGGAAATTTCGGCTATTCGGCGGGCCCGTTGCATGCTGGTCCATGCAGCGCGGGAATCTTCTGGCTAATTACTGGATAGTTGGGCGCCTCGTCAATATTGATCTGCGTCCAGTGTTGATATTGTTCGGGCACATTGTTGTCGGCGAAGATCGCTTCGACCGGACACTCGGGGACGCACGCATCGCAATCGATGCAGGTATCGGCGTTGATATAAAGACGATCTGGTAACTCGTGGAAAGCTTCAACAGGACAAACCGCGGCGCAGTCGGTGTACTTGCAATCAACGCACGGTTCAGCAACAACGTAGGTCATTTCGTTAAATGACTCCTTTCAACATGGAACAGATTCTTATGATCTAAAGCAAAGAATGTCAACCGAAAAATTAGTGTCAGAACCGGGAGCGGTAGCGGCCGGATCAAAAGACGACTGCAAAGAATATTTGCGTGCTTATTGTTGTGCGCCAACGTCATCTCTTGATCCGGTCGCTACCGTTCCCGGTTCTGACACTCAGCGTCGCGGCACGTACGTGAACCAAAAATAGATCGCCTGGCCCAGGCCAATCCAGAATCCGATGATCGCGCCGAACAATTCGATCGTTTTCAAATGTTGCTGCGCGACTGACAACACGAGCTTCTCCAATTTCTCGATTGGATAATCTGAAACCTTTTGCCGCACCAGACCGCCGACATCGAATTCAGCGATCGCTGCCGGCAGGCGTTCGCGCGCCGCGGCGACGATTTTTTCGGTCAGCGCGGCCGACGCTTTTTCAATTGCACCGGCCGGCATGTGATCGGCGAGTTTTCCTATCGGCGTAATCAGGAATTTTTCAATCTGCGCGCTGAGAATTCCATTGATCGTCTTTGCCGTGTCGTCCCGCGACAACACCGACAACAAGCTCTTTGTCAGGAAAGTCTTCACGCGCTCGGGAGAATCGGGATTCAGCGTTTCGATCAATTCTCGGAGCGTGCGCGGCTGGAGCCGCTCGAGCGCATCGTCCAGGTACGAATTGACGGAACCGACCAGCTCCGCACTTCGCAGCATCGCCACGAAACGCTCGGTCGCCTGGCGCTTAATATTTTCGAAGTTGTCAGACGAGATTTGCCCGAGCAAATCTTTGAGCGGCCGCTGCATCAGACTATCGATCGTTTCGTTCAGAAAAACCGTGGCTTCATGAGCAAAGGCATCGCCTCGTAGATACTCTTCCACGCGCCGCGGCAGGTGGTTGTGCACCAGGTCATCGACTTCGTAATAGATTCGCTCGCGCGAGATGAAAATCTTTTTGATGAATGACAGCCGTTCGTAATATTCGTCGACTTCGCGTTTGATGAGCGCGCCGATGCGTTGGCGCGTGTTCTTGCTCGCCGCAATGTCCGCCAGGTGATGCACGATTGGCGGCACTTGCTGATCGATGCGCTCTTTGATTAAGCCGACTGTCTCGGGCGAAAACATTTCCGCGAGAGTCGCATCGGTGCGCGCGAGATCATCGACGCGATCGCTGACGAACGAATAAACCTTGGCTTCGAATCGTTCGTCCGCGACGAACGATTGATAGCGGTCCTCGACGAACGAGCGCAGGATGGCGATCGTGTCCGTGCTGAGAGTTTCTTCCAGCCGCTTTTCCAGCAGCGTGTCCACCTGCTTGTCGACGAAAGTTTCAATTGCCTGCGCCGTCTGATCGCTCTTCAAGACCAAGGCAATGTGTTCCGCCAGACGCAGTTGCAAAGCGGAGATGGTATCGAGCACCGGCGCGCGCGCGCCGCGTGGCAAGGCTTCGATCAACGAAGGATGCGCCGTCGAAAGCAGTTCACTGGTGTAGGACGTAACGAAGCCTTCGACCTTGTTGGCAAAGAACCCGGTCTCGAACAAGGCATCGAAGACCGTGTCCTGCGAGACGAGTTCGTTTCCGACCGCGTTCCCGATCGATTGCGCCAGGCGTGCGCGATGACGTGGGATCATTCCCTGCGGCCAGATGGTGAGCCCGAAGATTTTCCGCGGCCGATAAGGATGAAACAACATCCAGATCGCCAACCACGCGGCGCCATAACCATGCACCGTGGCAATGACGATGATGCCGACGCTGATTAGGATTTTAATAGTCAGTGGATTGATAAGGTCATCCTTTTAGAGGGCGGGCATCCCGCCCGCAAAGTGTGCGCAGCCTACTCATTGTCGGTTCACGCTTCGCGTTCATGCGGGCAGGGATGCCCGCGCTCCATTTGCGCGCGCTATTCATCGTCGACGTCACTACGCCACCACAAATCTGTCGCCGGGAGCCGATCGAAATCCGTTTCCAGCGCGGTTGCTCGAAACGAAGCGTCGTACACGATCTCGCCGCCAATCACGGTCATCACGCAATGCGTCTTGAGAATCTCCATCTCTGGAATCTTCATGATATCAGCCGAGAGCACGGTCAGATCGGCCAGCTTGCCAACTTCGATCGCGCCACGCAGGTTCTCTTCAAACGCCACGTAAGCGGGCCAGATGGTGAACATCTTCAGCGCATTTTCACGCGACACCTTTTCTTCCGGATGCCAGTTCGAGTCTGAATAGCCGCGAATATCTTTACGGGCCACCGCCGCATAAAACTCGATCATCGGCTCGCCCCGTTCGACGGGCGCGTCCGAGCCTCCGGGGACAATTACGCCTGACTTGATGAAGGTGTTCCAGGCGTAGGCGCCCTTCAGACGCTCGATGCCGAGGCGGCTGGGAGCAAAGTGAAAATCGCCGATGGCGTGTGAAGGCTGCATCGATGGAATGATGCCAAGTTTCGCAAAGCGAGGTATGTCGGCAGGGTTAACAATCTGTGAATGTTCGTCGCGCCAACGTGGCTCGGCAATTTTGCGCTGGGACTTCGGAATGGCGTTGAGCGCCTTTTCGTATTCATCCAGCGTGAACCGATTTGCGTAGTCGCCGATCGCATGGGTCTCGACCTGAATGCCTTTTTCCAACGCCGACTTCAACATCGGCATCAACTCTTCATCCTTGACGCGCAGGAAACCGACGTTGGGTTTCATGGATCCATCGGGTTCCTTCACTTCGGGCACATCGCTGTATGGGGCAAGCAAAGCCGCGCCGCGCGAGCCCAACGCGCCGTCGGACACAACCTTGATGGCGCGCACGTTGAGACGATTGCCGTAGGCTTCGATGATTGGACCTTCACGCAACAGTCGCGCAGATTCCGCAGTTGGTCCATAGACCGCTTTGTAAATTCGAATCTTGAGTTTGCCTTCGGCGTAAAGCTTCTTATAAATGTCGACGTCGCGATAACTGCCGCCCGGATCCTGAATCTGCGTCCAACCCAATCCGATGCTGCGCTTGTCGGCAAGAAGCGCCGCCTGTTCGTCGCTGCCGTCCGCGCTGGCCGGCACCTGGCGGCGGACGAGTGCCTGCGCGTTGTCGAGCAACATGCCGGTCGGCTCGCCGGTCTGCTTGTCGCGCAGAATCTGTCCCCCGAAAGGATCCTTCGTCTCTTTGGTAACGCCGCCGGCTTTCAGCGCCAAACTGTTCGCCACTGCGCCATGCCCGTCCGCGCGCCCGAGAATCACCGGATTGTTCGGCGAGATTTTGTCGAGGTCCCAACGCGTCGGAAATGACTGATCTTTCCAGAACGTTTCGATCCAGCCGCGTCCGGTGATCCATTCGCCGGGCTGTTTCTGATCAACTCGCTCTTTCACTTTCGCGAGAAACGCTTCGAGAGTGGTGAGCCCTTCAAGATTCAGATTCATCTCGCGCTGGCCCACGCCGAGAAAGTGATAATGCGCGTCCGTCATTCCCGGCACCACCGTCGCGCCACGCAGATCGACGACGCGCGTGTTTGGCCCCTGGAACGGTTTCGCCGCCGCGCTCGTGCCGACGAAAACAATCTTGTCGCCTTTGATGGCCACGGCTTCGGCGTGCGGCATTTTTTCGTTCACCGTGTAGACGTTGCCGTTGAGCAGGATTAAGTCGGCGGGTTCGACGCGACGTTGGGGCGCTGACAGGCCAAGCAACAGCACGCTCAACAGAATGGAAAGAATCTTCATGTTCTTCCTCTTTCGAAATTGGCGGAATCAGTTCAAGAGCGGAAAAAAGTTATATCACAGCGTGAGTGAGGCTGGATAACGGGCTACTTGAGATGCTGGATCGAAATCTATCCGGCGGCTTGCCCCACCCCAGCGCCGTAAGGCTTGCCTTAGCGGAGCAGGGGCAAAAAAATTCAGCAGACTGCGTCAGAGGCATAGCCTCGACTCATGAAGCACGAGGTCTCGGAAAGGCAAGCCTTTCCGCACTGGGGGGGCGGCAGAGCCGCTAATTGGCGAGCTAATCTTTTCGGTCGGCGCAATCAGGATAATCTGCGGATAATTGCTATCGGCCGATCACCGGCAACTCAATCCACGAAGCATTCTGTTTGTTGCGCGCAACTTTGATCGTGGGAACGCCGGTCTCAGGGATTCGCGCAAACGTATCTTTATCAGCGCCGGCAATCGCAATCCGCAGGCGATGGCCTTTCTTGATCAGAACTGAAATAGGTTGCAGCGCGAATTTAAGTTCGGCGAGTTGTCCCGGCACCAGCGGCATGGCGTCTTTCTTCTTGAACGAGTGATAAGGCACCGACATCCTGTACGGCGGCGCGTCACTGGAAATCTTTCGATGGAGCGCGCGCAACTCGCCCTCGGTTACATAAGTCACGACCCCTTGCTCGTCGACTTCCTCGAGATACACGAGGAACGCACCGTCTGTAGCGGTGGAAGTGACGAACAGATCGATGATCGGGTGACCGGTAATCTCAGTGTCGGCAGCCAGCGGCGCGGAAGTGTAAGTCAGCAGCTTCTTATCTTCCCCGGATCGATCGGGATATGAAACCTGACCACCGACCTGTGTATGCCAGCGATTCTTTTCACCGGTCGTGGCGTCAAAGTTAATCGTGTACGAGTCCTCGCCCGCCGCCGTCTTCGCCGCTTCGGGGGAAAGGGTATTGCCGTCACTCAAGTACCAACGAATCGATTTCGCGTGCGGGAGCGGCCACGCCGTCGTGGTCTTCCATTTTCCTTCGCCCACGGTGAAGTAGTAGAGCAGCTTCTGTGAATCGAGGCCCGTGTCGATGCCTTTCAGATAATGATCGAAGAAACGCAGCCATTCGTAACCCTGCATCACTCGCCACGCTTGATCGTCCTGATAAGGACTCGCGTTCTGTCCGCCACCGTGGTTCCATGGCCCAATCACGGCGCGTTGATAGTTGCTCAGCGTCATGAAAGTGCGAATGACCGAATCGGCAGTGCTCGCGTCAAACCAACCGCCCCAACTATTAATGGCGACCTTCGATTTTTCGATTTGCGAAACGTAGCTGTGCAGGCTTAGCTCGTCGAGTGAAAAGCCGAACGCGCGATCGTCGCGAAACGATGTCTGCCGCGCCGGTCCGTACACATCGAGATTTTGCGCGCGCAGTTTGATCGCTTCACGATACAGATGCTGGTCGGCATCTTCATCGACCAACTTCACTCCCGGATTGTTATCGAGGGCTTGATTTCCTTCATTCCAGGTCTTGACCATCCAGTCGGTCAGCACGCCGCCAGGATAAGGCGTCTCAGAAAATGCATCGAATTCAAAATGGCGCGGGATGACCGCTTTCACCGCAGGATTCATGCTGACTGCTAACCAAAGCGACGTGTTGCCGTCATACGAGTTGCCGGTCGCGCCGACTCTGCCGTTTGACCAGGGTTGTTTCACGATCCAGTTGACGACTTCGCCGTAATCTTTGACTTCGTCTGGAGAGAAAGGCGCGCGCCAAATGCCGAACGACGCGCCGGTGCCGCGCGCGTCGACGAAGACTTGCGCGTATCCATGACCGGGAAAGAACATGTTGGGGACTTCACCCTGCTTCGAGCGCCAGTAACGGGTCATGCGCATGATCGCCGGAATCTTCTCGTCCGCGGCCAGGGGCTTTGGCAGCACGACATCGATGGCGATCTTCACGCCGTCACGCATGGTGAGGTAGAGGGACTGCCGCTCCCACTCTTTGAATTTCGGTTCAACGTAACCGTGGTAGCGCCGCTGCTCCTGCGCGGCCTGAGATGCCGGCAATTTTGAGAGCAGGAGATTGACTGAGGGTTCCGGCGTCTGACCGCGGCAGATAACAAGACCGCCCATGCTCATCACAATCAACAGGATCAGAACGCTCATTATTTGCATCGGTTTTCTCCTTCGAAATGCGCCCTCATTGTCGTCGAGATTGTACGCCGTTGCCGCTGACCCTGGGCGTCAAGAAATTGACGCGATACGCCAGCCGATGTTAATTGAAAACCACGGATGAGCAGCATCTTCAGCATTCAGGCGAAGGCAGTTGAAAAGATTGTCCGCGCCGCGGCCGCTCGCGGCGTCGCCGCGCGCGACTTGTATCACGCCGCCGGAGTTAGTCCGGAAGGGCTCGACGATCCCGACCGCCGCATTCCCTTCGCTCAAGTCGTCGCGCTATATGAAAAAGGAGCGAAGCTGACGAAAGACGAATCCTTTGGCCTCCACGTCGGCGAGACTGTCGATCCCACAGCCTTCGATGTGCTCGGCTATTCCGTAATCAACAGTTCGACGCTGGGCGAAGGAATTGATCGCGCCGTCCGTTACAACTCGATCTGGACCAACGGTTCGTATTTGTCGATTGAAAAAGGATCGGCGGTGACGAGGGTTGGCTACGGCTATCTCGATGAATCGATTATTGAGCGCCGGCATGACACGGAGATGACGTTTGCGGCGCTCGCGTCGTTGTCGCGCAACGTCACCAACGCGGACGTGTCGCCGGTGCGCGTCAGGTTTCAGCACGATCGTCCTGCCGTGACCGGCGAGCACGCACGAATTTTTAAATGTCCGGTGGAATTCAACGCGCGGTCCAATGAATACTTCGTTGAGTCAAGCGCGCTGACTTTGCCGATTGTCAAAGCCGATCCAGGTTTGTGCGCCGTCCTCGATCGCCACGCTGAAGCGTTGATCGAAAAGTATCCGCGCAGCGACAATTTGGTCGAGCGCGTGCGCGCGATGATCAAGGATGAATTGAGCGGCGGCAACGCTTCGATCGAGCGGATTGCCGACACCCTCAGCATGAGTAGCCGCACGCTGCAAAGGAAACTGCGTGAGCAGGGAACATCGCATCAGGAGTTACTCGACCAGATGCGCAAAGACCTGGCGATGCGATATCTACAGGAGCGTGAGATGGCCATCTGCGAAGTTGCGTACCTGCTCGGCTTCTCGGAGAGCAGCGCGCTGCATCGCGCCTTTAAGCGCTGGACCGGCCAGACACCTAACGAATTTCGGCGGCGGTGAATTTGTTCGTGAATATTAATTCGTTATGATGCTTTCAAATCAAAAATAATTTTCACTGGAGCGTCGCGATATGAATGTTGAGTCCTTGAATTTGTCGACTGCGAATGGTGCGAGCACGGCTTACGTGGCGCGGCCGCACGAGGAAGCGAACGCGTGCGTACTTCTGATTCAGGAGTGGTGGGGCATCAACGAACACATCCGCGACGTCGCGGGTCGTTACGCGCGCGAGGGTTACCTGTGCGTGGCTCCCGACCTGTATCGAGGGCGCGTGACCGCGGATAAAGAAGAAGCCTCGGCGTTGATGCATGGGCTGGCCATCGAAGACGGGATCGAAACGATTCGCAAAGCGATTGCCGCGGCGCGGGATACTTACAGGGTCGATCAATTTGTCATTACCGGATATTGCATGGGAGGCACCTTTGCGATGCGAGCGGCGTGTGACATTCCTGAATTGAAAGCGGCGGCGCCCTTCTATGGCGATGTTCCGGACGAAGATGTCTTGAAGAATCTGAAAGTGCCCACCCTGTTCATCGCCGGAAAGCGGGACGCCTGGATCAATCCTGAGAAGGTGAACGGTTTGAAAGAAGTGGCGGCGAAATACAATCTGCCCGTCGAAACGGTCAGTTACGACGCCGACCACGCGTTCTTTAACGACACGCGTCCCGAGGTCTACGACGCGTCAGCCGCGAAAGATGCGTGGGAGAAAGTTCAGGATCATTTCCGGAAACATTTGAGCTGAGAATCATGGCAATCGAAGTTTGTCCATCTTGTGGATCGAAAAATCGCGTCAACGAAATCGTGGCAGCGGCGCACAAACCGATCTGCGGTAAATGCGGCGCGTCGTTGAGTGGCAGTCGTAGCGGAGATTCAAAGCCGCAGACCGTGACTGACGCATCATTCGGGGCCGACGTACTCGCAGCTTCGTCCGCCATGCCGGTGCTCGTAGATGCATGGGCCGAGTGGTGCGGGCCGTGCCGCATGCTGGCGCCGGCTCTCGATCAGCTCGCCGCCGAATCGCAGGGGCGCTACAAAATCGCCAAACTCAACGTCGACGACAATCCGCGAACGGCTGCGCAATTCAACATCCGCAGCATTCCTACACTTTTGATATTCAAGAATGGCGCGCTGGTGGATCAAATAGTTGGGGTGCAGCCGAAACCAGCCATCGCAGCGCGGCTTGCCTCGCACATCTGAGCCAATACCTCTTCGAGTCGCGCAGGGCCCTCCTGAAAACCACTGATAGTTTCTTTGCCGCTTCGGTACGTTACCAATCAAGGGTGCGAAGATTAGTCCTGGTTGTTTAGCAGACGCCCAGGTTGTTTGCCGATACTTCGCCCAGCCCGGCAACATAGTCATCGAGTCCGACCAACTCAAACCTGTCGCTTCTCGGACTCGCATTCAACTAGTGCAAGGCTGGTTCAGTCGAGCAGGAACAAACGAGATCTGTCCGCTCCCGCTTACGGAGATCGATTATGCCTAACGATTCAATAAGACATCGCGCAATTCGAATTCACCAGAAACCGCAAGGGAAAGCTTACGAGCAGCCACCTGAGGTGAAAGCCGAGGCAACCACGGAAGGGTTCTTGATCGACTCGGGTTTTTGGCCGCTGGTTTTGATTGGCAAAGGCGTCCGGTGTTTCGGTTGGGCCGCAGTGCTCGCTTTCGTTTTCGGCGTGGTCAGCCTCTGGGGCTATGCCGCCGCGACCAAGACGGTGCCGCTGGTCGAGCTTAAAGCGCCACCCATTGCGTTGCCGTCGCCCTCTCCACAAACAAAGATGGTGCGCTTGAGCGGGTTCGTGCGAGATGCGAAGCACCAACAGGTGAAAGGGTTTGTCTGGGTGGGAGTCCTGGCTAAGCAACAAGGGCCGGTGCTGGATCCCGATGGCGCCTTCAGTTTTGAAGTGCCGGAAAGCGACAGCTATGACGTGGCCGTGTGGTCCAGAGAGGGAATAGCCCAGGTCTTCGATCGCATGCCGGTGGTGCAAGACGCGAAGGGATCCGGATGGCGGCTCTCTAACCCTCTGCCTTTTCCACCGTCGGAATCAACCACCGAACATTCCGGTACGGAGCTCGCGAATACGAGGTCGAAAGATGAAGTCGCACGGGCAAATCCCAGGTAATGAAAGGAGCATCTATGAAGTTCGCATTAACTTTACGCTGGTTTTGATTTTAGTGATCGCGGCGCTGGGCCAAAGCTCGAGTGAGCTTTCAGGCTACGTCCGATACGGCAACAATTCACCGGTCAGCGGCGCAATCCTGAGCATCGGAAATTTCAGCGTGGCCACCGACAAGAATGGCTACTACAGGATTTCATACCTCACGCCTGGCCCGAAGACCGTGGCAGTTACGCCGCCAAACAGAGAGACGCGTCGCTTCCCGGTCGTGGTAAACAGCGGCGCGACCCAGCGTGACTTCAAGGTCGATTGGTGATCGCGTCTATTCGCCGCGGCCCGTAGTCAACTGCTGTGGCAAAGGCTTGTCGACCTTCGGGCGAACCGGCAGGTTGGCCACTTCCCAAAGGGTCATGTAGACGGTGCGCGTGACCCTTTCCATTTTGTCGTAGTCGATCTTCTGCGGCTCATCGCCGGCCTGGTGATAATCCTCATGCACGCCGTCGAAAAAGAAGATGATCGGAATACCCTTCTTCGCATAATTGTAGTGATCGCTGCGATAGAAGAACCGGTTGGTATCCTTCGGATCGTCATACTTCACGTCATAACCGATTTTCAGATATGAACTATTCACATCCTGGCTTAGTTTGCCGAGTTCCGTGCTCATCATCGTCGAGCCGATGACGTAAATGTCGTTCGGTCCTGAGAGGCTGGCGTTGCGCTGATCGGTGTCGCCTGCTTTCCGGCTGCGGCCGATCATGTCGATGTTGAGCTGAGTCACGACGTGGTCGAGGGGGACTGTCGGATAGGTTGTAAAGTACTGCGAGCCCCAGAGGCCCTTCTCCTCACCGCAATGCCAGACGAACAGGACTGAGCGCCTGGGCCGAATTTTGTTGTGGGACAGCGCTTCGGCCATTGCCAGGATCGCCGTGGTGCCCGAGCCGTCATCGTCCGCGCCATTGCAAATTCGATCTGTGCCGATAGGCTGGCAGTTTCCCACGCCGGCCATTCCGATATGATCGTAATGCGCGCCCACGGCCACGTACTCATCTTTCAATTTCGGATCGCTGCCTTCCCAAATACCGACGACGTTTTGGGTCATGGCCGGAACCATCGTGGTGACCGTAGTCGCACTGAAGTTTTTGTTTGTGCTGAGATCGAAAGCCGCAACCGGATCGGCGCCGGTGGCCCGGTTGATGATCGCGCCCATATCAAATTTCTCGCCGTCGAAAAGCGCCGTCGCCATTCTTTGCGAGATCGTGACGTTGGGCAATCCGAAGTTCCCGCGCGGTTGGGTGTTCGGGGATTCAAACTTCTCGACACTGGCCCGGCCGGGTTGCAGGGCGCGCTGACGGAGCGCGTCCCAGGGCTGACTACTCCCCGGATTATAAATAGTCAGGATTCCTTTCGCGCCGTGCGTCTGCGCATAGGTCGCGGGACTAACGATCGTGTTTGGTTGCGCCCCACGAGCTTCTCCCTGCGTCACCGGCGGCGCCTGAGCTAACACCACCATGATCTTGCCTTTCACGTCGATGCCTTTGTAATCGTCGATGTTCTTTGGCTGCACAATCCAACCACGCCCGACGTAAACCAACGGCGCGGTCAGCGTCGTCGCCGCAATGCTCGGCAGGAAATCCTCACCCACCGTAAATTTTTGTCCGTTGATTTCGGCGATGGTCTTGGCCGGATCAATCTGCTGACGCCGCAGCGCAATCTTTTGCAGGAACGTGCCATCGTCACCCGCTGGTTTGAATCCCCAGCGCGTAAGGTTGACCGCGATAAATTTCGCGACCGTGTCCAAACCGCGCGAAGGTGTGTCGCGGCCTTCCATCTCGTCCGAAGCGATGAATGAAAGATAGGTGCGCAGTTGCATCGCCGTAATGGTGTCGGCGCCGCGCGTGGCTGCAGTCGCCGCAATGCCCGCCGGCTTGGAATGCGCCGGCTTGCGCTGTGCGAGTGCCGTTGGCAGGCAGACGGAAGACGCAACGAGAAGAAGAATCAGTGAATAGAGTTTTAAGGTTTTCATGTTGATTGATCGAAAGACAGGCCCAGACTTAAGTATACGTGCGCGCGTTAGATTTGGTTACGCGTGCTGCACGGCGCTCACCAGTTTCGTGAGCGTGTCCTTCGCGTCACCGTAAAGCATGCCGGTAACCGGTTTGAAGAACAGCGGATTTTCGAGGCCTGAGAAGCCCTTGCCCTGACCGCGTTTCAGGACGACGACAGATTTCGATCGATCGACTTCCAGAATCGGCATGCCGGCGATCGGGCTGCCGGGATTGTCGCGCGCGTCTGGATTGACGACGTCGTTGGCGCCAATCACGACTGCGACATCGGTGGTGGGAAATTCAGGATTAATCTGTTCCAGTTCATACAGCTGCGAATAAGGCACGTTCGCTTCCGCCAGCAGCACGTTCATGTGACCGGGCATGCGCCCGGCAACTGGATGAATGCCGTACTTCACAGTCACGCCGCGATTTTCCAAAACGCTCGCCAGCTCGCGCACGGCGTGCTGCGCCTGCGCGGTCGCCAGACCATAACCGGGCACGAAAATGACTTTGTTGGCATACGCGAGTTGCACCGCGACATCTTCCAAACCAACTTCGCGCATCTCGCCCTGCGCGCCTTCCACCGTCGTGGTTGTGACGCTGCCGAAGGCACCGAAGAGAACATTCGTGATCGAGCGGTTCATGGCGCGGCACATCAGGATGGAAAGAATGAAGCCGGAGAATCCATCCAAAGTACCGGCAATGATCAGCACGTTATTGCCGAGGACGAAGCCGGTCGCCGCTGAAGCGAGGCCGGCATACGAATTCAATAGCGACATCACCACCGGCATGTCGGCCGATCCAATCGGCATCACCAGCAGTATCCCAAACAGAAACGCCAGACCGAGCATGATGTAAAACGGAATGACGGCCGTGGGAACGAAGATCAGATAAATGAACAGCACGACGGTCGCCAACAGCAGCGTCATGTTGAAGATGTTCTGGCCGCGATAGACGAGCGGTTGACCGGGCACAATCCCCTGAAGCTTGCCGAAGGCGATGAGACTGCCGGTCGTGGTGAGCGCGCCGAGCATGATCTCGAAACCCATCGCGCTCATCTTCACGTGATTCAAGTCGGCGATTGGTTTGAAGCCGTGCGTGTAGCTGTAATATTCGGCGATGCCGACCAGCGCTGCGGCGAATGCGCCGAACGCATGCGACAACGCCGTTCGTTGTGGCATCGCGGTCATCGGCACCCAGACGCCCATCGCCGAGCCCAACAATCCGCCGAACAAGAGGCCGACGATGATCCAAGTGTAGCTGACGATCTCGAAATGCATGAGCGTGCCGATGATGGCCATCAGCATGCCGAACTCGGCCATGTGCATTCCGCGTTTGGCCGTTTCCGGATGGCTCAAGCCTTTCAATCCGAGAATGAAAAGGATTGAAGCGAGCAGGTAGCTAAATTCGATGAAGTAGGTTTCCCAGTTCATGTCAGAACCACCTGCGTTAGCGGGTGGATTATCAAAGGGAAGTCACCCGCCCGCTGACGCAGGCGGTTACTGACGTCATTTCTTACGCTTGAACATTCGTAGCATGCGATCGGTAATCACAAATCCGCCGACGACATTCGTGGTCGAACAAACAACGGCGATGAAGCCGAGAATCATGGCCACCTTGCTGTGATGTGGACCGGTGCCGCCGGCAATCACGATGGAGCCCACCAGCGAGATGCCCGAAATCGCATTCGTCGCCGACATCAGCGGCGTGTGCAACAGCGGCGGCACGCGCGAGATGACCTGATAACCAAGGAATGCCGCCAGCGCAAAAACGTAAAGCGCCGCAATGATGTTCTGCGGGGTCATGACGCCTGCGGCTTCAAAAAATATTAATGAAATAAAGTTCATTGCTTGTCTCCCGGCTTTGCATCGCTCCGCGCCTTTGCGTCTTAGCTTGCGGCTGTACGTTCATGCAAAGACGCCAACCGCTAAGGAGCGCAAAGCATCAGCCTCTTGCCATAACGTCTGCCACGCGTTGATTCATCCACTTGCCTTCGTGCGTCACGCAGGATGGTCCAACCACGTCGTCATTCATGTCGATATGCAACTCACCGTCTTTAATCAGGAGATTGAGAAACGACGTTACGTTGCGTGAATAAAGCTGGCTCGCGTGCACCGGCACGGTGGCCGGCAGATTGGTCGGCGCCATGATCGTGACGCCGTTGTTTTCGATTACTTCATCAGCTTTGCTGCCACGCACGTTGCCGCCGGTCGCGCCCGCGAGATCGATCACCACCGAGCCGCGTTTCATTCCCGCCACCGCCGACTCGTCCATCAACAAGGGCGCGCGGCGTCCCGGGACCTGTGCCGTCGTGACGATCACATCCGCCGTCTTCGCATGTTCAGCGACCAGATCACGGCCGCGCTGCAGTGCTTCTTCGGACAACTCCACCGCATAGCCGCCTTTGTCTTCGGTTTGAATCCCGCCGAGATTGACTTCAAGAAACGTCGCGCCCAAAGAACGCACCTGTTCACCAGCGGCGGCGCGCACATCGTAGGCTTCGACGACCGCGCCTAAACGACGCGCGGTGGCAATCGCCTGCAATCCCGCGACGCCGGCGCCCAGTACCAACACGCGTGCGGGCGGCACGGTGCCGGCGGCCGTCATTAACAAAGGAAACATGCGCGGGATTCGCTCCGCGCCCAGCACGACGGCTTTATATCCGGCGACCGTAGCCATCGAAGACAGCGCATCCATCGCTTGCGCGCGCGTAATGCGCGGCACCAGTTCCATGGAAAAAGTCGTAAGCGAATTTTCTAAAGCGGGAGTGAGTTTCTGTGGTTCATCGAGCGGGCGCAGGAAGCCGAGCACGACCGCGCCCTGTTTCATCGCGCGGAAATCTTCTTCCGGAGGACGGCTGACGCAAACCAGAATATCCGCGGCGGCGAGTAAAGCTTTGCGATCGCTTTGAATCGTCGCGCCGGCGCCGCTGTAATCATCATCGGTCCGCGCCGCGCCGAGACCTGCGCCGCTTTCGATGATCACGGATGCTTTAGCCGCGACGAGCTTCGTCACCGAATCCGGCATGAGCGCCACGCGCGCTTCGCCGTCCGACGTTTCATTCAGCACCGCAATGTTCATGTCAGCGTTATTGTGTCAGAAGCCCGACCGTCAGGGAGGGCACGATGCGGGAAATCGTTTGATTCAACAAACGAATTACGCGAGTTGCCCTCCCTCACGGTCGGGCTTCTAACACTGATGTGCGTCCGCCTAAATTAGATGGAGCTGGAATTGCGAAGGCGGAGTATACCACGCGTGGGAAGATAGCAAATGTGATGTCGGGCACAGTCGGGGCGTGAACTGTTGAGCTTGCCCGTGGTGCTAACGGCCTCTATAATCGCACCCACGGCGCATTGGTGTAGTCGGTTAACACGCTGCCCTCTCAAGGCAGAGATCACGGGTTCGAGTCCCGTATGCGCTGCCAACTCTTCCCATTCAGCCGGACAAATTAGTTGCCGCCGAGGCAACAGGCGCGCGCCCGTTCACTTCAAAACCGATATGAAGCAGACCATTCCCTCGACCCAACACATGGCCCGGACGATCGGTGCGGTCGTCGCAATCGTCGTTTGGTTGTCGATAGTGTCCTTAACAGTCTCGGCGCAATCGGGGCGAAGGTCGACGTCGCCCACGCCGAAGGCGAGTCCTGAGCAACCTGTCAAGAATCCTGATCAAGCAAACAAGAGCACGGATCAGGAGGACCAGACGGCAAACAGTGGAAAGATCGCGGGCGAGGGCGAGACGGTCGAAGGCGATGTTCTTACGGTCAATACGAACCTGGTTACCGTCCCGGTCAAAGTCATGGATCGTGGCGGGAAAAACATTCTGAATCTGCAGCGCAAAGACTTCAAAATTTTTGAGAATGGCGCCGAACAACGCATCGCGTATTTTGCGACGGTCGATGCGCCGTTCACCGTAGTGCTGTTGCTCGACACGAGTGGTTCGACCGAATTCAAGATGGAGGACATCCAGAACGCGGCAATTAGTTTTGTGAATCAGCTCAAGCCTCAGGACCGCGTGATGGTGATGTCCTTCGACGACAAGATTCAGACGTTTTGTGAACCGACCAACGATCGCGCAGAACTGGTCCAGGCAATTCGACAGACCAGGACCGGCGATAGCACGCGTCTGTACGACGCAGTCGAGCAGGTGGTCGCACAGAAATTGAAATCGATCGCCGGACGCAAAGCCGTGGTGCTGTTCACTGACGGCGTGGACACCGCCAGCGGGCACGCCACCTTTAAGAGCACACTCAAGTTGGTGCAAGAGTCAGACGCCGGAGTCTATGTCGTCGCCTACGACACGTCAGGAGATCTTTTCGGCGGCGGCGCCAGCACCAAGACAGTCAACGGCGGAAGAATTCCAAGCGGTGGCGGCAGCGGCTATCCGAATCCAAACGGTGGCAGGTTCCCCAATCCGAGCGGCGGCGGATATCCGAATCCAAGCGGTGGCGGTTATCCAAATCCGAGCGGTGGCGGTTATCCAAATCCAAGCGGTGGCGGGTATCCGAATCCAAATGGTCGAAATCCGAATCCCAATGGTGGTGGGTATCCAAATCCGAGTGGCGGCGGATATCCAAACCCGAATGGTACGGGTTATCCCAATCCGAATGGCACGGGTTATCCGAACCCGAATGGTACGGGTTATCCCAACCCGAACAGTGGCGGCTTCCCTGGTCCCAATAGCACGATGGGCGATTATCGTGTCGCCGATCAGTACCTGCATGAAATAGTGTTCGAATCGGGCGGCGAATACTATCGCGGTGACACCATCGTAGGTTTGTCGGGGGCCTTCCGCGATCTCGCTGATGAGTTGCGGCGACAATACAGCATTGGTTATTACCCGCCGGCGGGCAAGTCAGGTGAACGCCGCGACATCAAAGTGCGGGTTGACCAGCCGGGTTTGGTGGTAAAAGCACGCGACAGTTACGTCTATTCAAAAGCGAACGCCACAGATAAAACTAAGTGACGCCGAACGGCGCAGCGCATCCACGTCATAAATACGGTTACGATATCAAACAACAAGCCGCGCGATCGCCAGCGACCGCACGGCTTAATTTTTTTAAGTTGGGAGCGTGAATTACTTAGCCGATCGTCTTGATGGCGATCGAACCGTTCACGTTGTTGAGGCGAATGCGCGCGCCGCCTGATCCGATTTGGCCGCTCAAGCTGTGACCGACAAATTGGCCGTCATCGACTTTTAATCCGAAGTCATTGGTGATGGCGCCGTGCAGAGTGCTGGCTTTGACATCCGCGCTGATGCCCGGCGGGACCACTAAAACAATCGAGCCATTAACCGAACTCAACTGCACGCCTTTCGTCGTTTCCAACCCGGAAACATTTGCTTCAATGCCCCCGTTGACGGTCGACAATCTCACCTCGCCGCGGAGACCCGACGCTTTCACGTTGCCGTTGACCAATGAGGCCCGGACGAAGCCCTGCACACCTTCAACATCCAGCGAACCATTCACGAGTTCGGCGCCGTCGAGTTGTGCGGTGCGAGGCAGAGTGACTGTGTACTCGACACTCGCCCAACTGTCTTCACGATTGCGGCCGCTGTAATTTCGATCTTCCGGATACCTGGTTTTGATTGTCAGAATGTCCGAAGCGCTCTTCACATCGATCGTCACTTCGGTGAGGCGCTCACGGTTGTAAGCGCGCTTGATAGCGTCGACCTTGACCGAGTTCTGGTCCCATACGTTGACGTGCACGTCGCCGTTGATGTTGACGATGTTAACGCGGCCGGTCGCGGTCAGCGGATAGACCTGACTAAAGTTTTCCGTTAGCTCATCGCCTTTGGCTTTCTGAAATGAGTCTGAACACGATGATTTGATCAGAGTGGCGGCGTGCGAATCGGTAAGTTTGATCCGGTTATCTGCGAGCGTGGCCACCGCCAGTGACAGGATGCCGATTAATAAAGCTACTTTCTTCATTGACTGTCCTTTCGTAACGATTCTTTTCTTTGTTGGCTTCCAGGACTAGAACACCGAAGCGGTGGTGTTTGTGGCAAAGAATTAATCGAGCGATAACGACTTACTGTTTCGATATTCGCAGCGACCCGGTCATGATCTGCACCCGGATCAATGAATCACCGGTTCCGACCGTCGCACTTACTCGTCTGGGTTCGCCGCGATTACCGGGACCGGCATTTTGGCCCTCGGCGTAATTGAGGTGGAAGTCGCTGCTAATCTTGACCGCCGCGCCGGCGTTGGCAAGCAAACGAAATGACGAATTGGCGGGAAGCAATAAATGGATTTCGCCGGAAAGGTTTTGAAAGCTGTAACTCCCGTTGCGCAGCAGTTCGCCCGAATACGTAACCTCACCGCCGACTGAGTTCACATTCACGCGCTGGTGCGTGATTTGGTTGAGGGTGACTTCGCCGCTCACCGTCGAAACCGTCACCGTGTCGCTCGGCGCGGCGGCCGACAGATGCCGCGCATCGATACTGCCGCCCGTCGCATGAAGATTGAAGAGGCCCGTCGAATCGCGGATGGAAATGTCGCCGCCGATTACGGTGGCCTGCGTTTCCTCGCGCATCTTTGTGAGATCAATACTCCCCGAAGTGGTGACCACATTCGCGCGCGCCAAATCAGTCACCGAGATGTCGCCGCTCGTAGTTTGCAATCTGACAGCCGCGCCGCGTGGCACATCCAGCTCCAGGCCGCCAAACATCAGGCAGGAATTGCGGGCGTTGGCACGACGTGTCGTTGACGTCACCTTTAATTCGGTGGCTTGCTCAGATTTCGTTTGGTCGATGCGAGTTAGTTCGATCTCTCCGCCGTCGCTACGCACGCGCACTTCGTTACGGTCCCAGCCACGAACTGTAAAGCTGCCCGACAGCGTGCAGGCCGAGACGACGACTCGCGCAGCGGCGGGCAGTGACCGTTCGATTTGCTCAGCGTGTTTTTCGCGCGTGACGCAAAACACAGACGTCACAAACGCGACGGTAAGGAAGGGCAACGCCAACGGTAACAGTCTCGGATCTGTAAGCCTGCGATAATGCAACGGACTATTTCTCCATCCCGCGCGCGTCGGCAACCTGATTCATTAAATCAACTTTGCTTTGATAAGCCGCGAGCATGAACTGATTCGCCATCGGATCTTTGGGGTTCTTTTTGGCCGCCACCCGAGTCGTCTTAATCGCATTGTCGATCACGGCCATGTTGTATTCATAATCAACCTGCAAAGCCGGACGCATCGGTGGTTGCGTCTTGAGCGCTTCGTCGAGTTTGGAAATCGCGGTTTCATATTGACGTTGTTGCCAGGCGATCGACGTCACGTCCGGTTCGGCAGCTCTGACTCGTTTCATGCGCTTCACAGTCTGCCCGCCGGCCACGAAAACAGGCTTCGGCGAATCGCGCTTTTCGATCCGCTCGGGCGATTTGTTTTGCACTTGCTCGGGCGAGTTCTGCGGAGTTACCGGATTCACGGGCGCCTTGTTCGCATTTGCGACTTCGGGTTTTCTTTGATTGTTGAAGTAGACGAAACCGGCGATCGCCGCGACCACGATCACGGCAGCCGCCGCGGCATAAGCCATTGATCGAAATGAAAAGAATTCCGCGAACGCGCTCCAACGTGACGGGCCGGCGATGGGAGCTTTTCGATCGTGAAGCTTGGCGACGGCCAAATCCAAACGTTCGCGCAACGCTTCGGTCGGAACCGGCGCAGCAAACTCCGGCGCCAGCGCCTCAGACAGCATCAGGTTTTCAGTCTCAACCATGTTCGCCGTTGCGGCACAGTCGCTACACGTATTGAGATGGCTCGCCACATTCGCGGCTTCATCGGCTGCTAACTCGCCGTCAAACCATGCCTGGAGAGTTCCTTCGTCGATACAATTCTTCATGGCTTCGCTCCAATCTTGCCGTAGGTACGCGTGAATTCTTTGCGCGCCCGCGCCACCAGGCTGCCTACGTAATTCTCTTTCAGCGAGAGGGTCTGCGCGATCTCGCGGTACGAAAGTCCCTGTTGACGCAGCAACAAACAACTGCGCATGGGCTCTTTCATTTTGTCGAGTGCGCGTCGCGCGGCCTCGAGTTGTTGCGAGCTGTCCGGCTCAAATTCAGCCGCAACCTCGGCCCTCGTCTTTTCATAAGCCGTATCGCGGGCCAGCGAACGGTTGCGAGTGCGGATCGCATTCCGCGATTCATTGATGGCTACGCGCAACAGCCACGGCCGCAACAAATCACCGCCGGGCGCGGAATCCTGGTGACGATAGAATTTGAGAAACACGTCCTGCGTCACCTCTTCAGCGACCGCCGCGTCGCGAAGAATGGCCCGCGCCGTGGCAAACACCGCCCGATGATGAAGCGTAAATGCCTCATCAAAACCGATGGCTTCCGGCCGGGCAGTTTGGCTGGCTACTGATTCGATAACGGCTCCGACTCCAACGCGCATTTGTCTCTAAAAACCGAACACCGCCGGGGATTATTTTGTGGCAGGTGCTCCCGGAAATTGGATTATTTCCCAAAAAGTCGCCCTGGAGATTCTATTTGAAGAGTACGTGAAGAGGCGAATGAACGTTGCCGGGCTTGCCTATTAGCACCCGGACCGGTAGCGAAAAGCGCGACCGCGTAACGTTAAGCGCGGCCGCGCTGATGGGGATTAGCGCGGAAGCTGAAGGGCCGCGAACGGCTACTTACTGCTTCTCGTAAAAACCGGTGCTCGTGATCCACTTGCCTTTCGCGTTCTTGCTTGAGGCGGTTACCGTGCGACTCTTGCCATCGCGCGCTACCACGATTGTTGCCGTGGTTGTTAGTTTTCCGGCTTTGGTGCTTCGGAGCGACAGCGTGCGCCGATTAACTACGCGATAGGACCTCATGTCGCCTGCCGGATCTCCCGTCAGAGCATAGGGCTTGCCGTCAAACTTGCCGGTCCACTCGCTGTGGACCGCGGTACCGTCAGCATCGGTGCCGTCGACCGTGACTTTCGTTTGGTCGCCGGCTGCTTCATAGACGACGGTGTGATTCTTCGTCGCGCCTTTCGGCAATTTCGATTTTGCTTCGTTCAACTTCCAGGTGCCCATGTGAGGGTTGGTCTGAGCTGCGCACACCATTGCGCTCACGCAGACCACCGCCAACGCGCACATCATTATTTTGATTTTCATAATTCTCCTCGTCGGGAAGGTAGATGATAGAACTGAGTGCGCGGATTTTATTTCGGAAGGTCGCGGTCGTCAAATAACTCTAGCGAAGGGCGCGCATAAAGTTCGCGCACCTGACTTCGTGCTAATATACCGCCACCTGCCCCCGAGTTCGCATCAAAGTAATCGTCACATTATGATCATGCTTCGCAGACATCGCTTCGCCTTTTTATTCATGAGTCTCAGCACAATCTTCGTCACGGTCCTGCCGCTCTTTCTGATTGCCAGCTGCCGGCCATTGCAGCAGACGCCGCAGGAATTGCAGGCGCGCCAGACATTGCGCGCGATGACCCGTGGCGGCGTTATGCCTTCGGAAGACGCCGTCGCGAAAATAGAAAAAGATTTTCCCAACACGACGGCCGGTTCGCTGGCGAAGTTGGTCCATGCGCGCATCCGGCTCAACGCGAGAGATTTTGCAGGCGCGGCGGCGTTGTTGGATTCCTCGTCATTTTCGCAATACACGGTCATCGGCGATTACGCGCTGTGGATGAGAGCGAATGCGCTCGAGCAGGCCGGCCGGCGCGTCGAAGCGCGCGCCGCTTACGAAAAGCTGGCGCGTGATTTTAAGCCGTTACCCGATTTTCCAAACGCATCTTTGTGGGCGCGTGACAGTGCGCTGCGCAACGCGAAAATGTTACTTGAAGACGGCCAGGCGGCTGCGGTGCCAATCGTCTTAAAGACTTTGGCTGCCAGGGACGACGGCTCAGCGCTCTTGTTGATTGCGAAAGCTTACGAACAGTCGGGAGATTCGACGCGCGCGCTGGCGAATTACAGGCGACTCTATTTTTATGCGGGCGGACATCCCGACTCCGATCAGGCCAAGGCTGCGTTGACTCGGCTGAATTCAAGTACCAGCCCAGCGAATGCCGAGGAAGCGACGACCCGCGCCGAAAAGCAATTCGAGGTAAAGCGCTATTCGGAGGCTTACGACTCTTACACAAACGCCTTCGCCAGTTTTCCCAACAGCGCCACCCCTGCTTTGCAAATGCGACGCGTGATCGCGGCCGTCAAATCAGTCAGACTTGCCGATGCCGCGAGCGCGTTGGCCTCAATGCCGACCAGCACGGGCGAGTTTCGCGCTGAAGCAATGTTCAATCTCGCGCAGGCGTACGGATACGCGAAACAGTGGGCACAGGCGCGCAACCTCGCCGACGAACTTCATCGGACCTTTCCCGCCAGCAACTGGTCGGTGCGGGCGCTGACGCAGCTGGGGCAATATGCCGAATCGCAAAAGGATGATGTTGACGCCAGCTATTTCTATCGCGCGGCGGTGAATTTCTATCCGGGCAAACCTGAAGTTACCCCCGCGCAGTTCTACATCGCCTGGAAATCGCACGAATCAAAAAACTATGCCGAGTCGTCTCGCTTGCTGACAGAACATCTCGCGGTCTATGCGGGAAACAATTCTGATTTCCGCGGCAAGGCTGCTTACTGGGCCGCGCGTGACAGCGAGCGGGCCGGCAAATTGGCCGAAGCGCGCGCGCTTTACCAGGCGCTGCAAGCGCGTTACGCGGCGAACTGGTACGGCTATCTGGCGAAGGATAGGCTGGACACGATGACCCGCAACGGTGGCGCCCCGCGCACAGAGTTTTCAGCCGACTCGCAAATCGGACGAGCGGTCGCGAACCTGCAAACGGTTACCGTGGCCGAAGAAACCGCGGGGCCCAAAGAAGACGCGAGCATTGCCAAAGCCGATCAACTGGCGATTGCCGGCATGGAAGATGAAGCCGTCACCGAATTGCTGCTGGCGTCAGTCAGTGCCGCCGATAGCCCGCGGGTGAATCTGGCCCTCGCCAAAATCTTCCGAGCCAAAAACGACAACGTGCAGGCGCTGAATTATCTGAAGAAGAGTTACCCCGATTATTCACAGATGAATCCGGAAGAAATGCGGCCCGAAGAATGGGACGTGTTCTATCCGCTCCAATACTGGGACATCATCAAGCAGGAATCGCGTGCGCGCGGACTCGACGCCTATCAGGTTGCCGGGTTGATTCGACAGGAGACGGTTTTCAATCCGCGCGCAGTTTCGTCGGCGCGCGCCTATGGATTGATGCAGTTGGTGGTGCCGACCGCCGTTACCACGGCGCGTACGGTCGGCGTGGATCGCGCGATTACGATCGAGTCGCTGTTCGAGCCGCGCTTGAACATTCAACTGGGCACCGCGTATTTCAAGGATCAAATTGAAAAGTACGGTCGCATCGAGTACGTCGCCGCAGCCTACAACGCCGGTCCGGGGCGCGTCGTGCAGTGGCGCGCGTCACTTCCGCTGCAGATTGATGAGTGGCAGGAGGCGGTGCCTTTCCGCGAAACTCGCCTCTACATTCAAGGCGTCATCCGCAACACGTTGCAGTATCGCCGGCTTTACGATGACAACGGAAACTTCCGTCCCGAGGTCGGCTCGCGCGCGATCTATCCGTCGGCCAATTCGAACGCGGCCCCTGCGTCCGACACGATCAAGATTCGCAAAGTCAGCGGCGATGAAGAAGAGTGACGTGGTCGCAGAAAATCACCGCGCGACATAGAAAATTAGCCACAGATTTTCACGGATACAACAGATCAGACGAACTGAAACTCATCTGATCTGTGTAAATCTGTGCTCATCCGTGGCTGATTCGCCATGAATCGTCGGCCAACATTCCGTTACAATCATCCGCATGTGGACGTTGAGCGGACTTAGTTGGAAGGAGATGGCCGGACGCATCTGGTCCGAGATCCAGGCGGACGATGTATTCGGCGATGGCGCCAAGCTCGCGTATTACTTCCTGCTGGCGCTCTTTCCGCTGCTGATCTTTCTGACGTCCTTGATTGGTTTGGTCATCGGGTCCGGAACCGGCCTGCGGCATGCGCTGTTCGGGTATCTCTCGCAGGTGATGCCATCGTCTGCGTTTGAACTGATCGACAAGACGATGTTGGAGGTCAGCAATTCGAGCGGCGCGGGAAAGATAAGTTTCGGGTTGCTGGCGGCCTTGTGGGCGGCGGCGAGTGGCGTCAGCGCCATGATGAATTCGCTGAACGCGGCCTACGACTCGAAAGAAACGCGGCCATGGTGGAAGCAACGCGTGGTGGCGCTGGTGCTGACGATTTCATTATCGATCCTGATCATCGGCGCGGTCGTCGTGATTTTTGGAGGCAGCCGGATCGCCGAACACCTGGGCGCCAGCTACGGCTTCAGCGACGCGTTCGTCCTCACCTGGAAGATTCTGCAATGGCCTATCGCCCTGGCTTTCATGTTGCTGAGCTTCGCGCTCATCTATTACTTTGCGCCGGACCTCCGCGATCAGGATTGGAAATGGATAACGCCGGGCTCCGTAATTGGAGTGGTGTTGTGGCTGCTCGTCTCATTCAGCTTCAAGGGTTACCTGCATTTTTTCGATTCCTACAGTAAGACCTACGGATCGTTGGGCGCGGTGATCGTGCTCATGCTTTGGTTATACTTGACGGGCGTCGCGGTCCTGATTGGCGGAGAGATTAATGCCGAGATAGAAAATGTCGCCGCCGAAAAAGGCGCCGCAGATGCGAAACGTAAGGGCCGGAAGAATCCGAAAAAGAAATCATGATGAGCAGCTCATCCCGGCGCAAATCATCAGCGCGCCCTTCAGCGACCCGGCTTAAACCGGAAGGCATCAGCGCGCGCATCCGCAATCGGGCTGTGTCCATCGCGCGCGGAAAATACAATTTAAGTGTGGAAGATTTCGCGCTGGCTTACGATGCCGGGCTGGATAAGCTCGCGGCGCGGCGCAAAACGCTGCTCATCGCGGTATTGTGCAGCGTGGTAGCCACCCTGTTGATTTGGGTGCTGGCCGTCACCGTTCCGGAAACGGTTTCGTGGATCTATTCCTACGGCGTGAATTCAAATTTGCCGGTAGGCGCCGGCACACTGACGACCGTGGCGTTGATGTCCATTCCGTTTACCCCGCCGTTCGTCCTCGTGTTTGCGCTGGCTAATCTGCTGTTCCCGCCCTCGATTGGGCCGCAGGCGCCGTCGGGACTGATGTCGAGTTTTCAATATGGAGAACAATCGAAGAAGCACTATTTGATTTTCGTCGTCGCCGGAATGTTTGGCGGTTTGAATTGCATTCTGCTTTGGCTGGGCGTCGAGACCGCAATGGGGAAGTAGTCGGGACGATCATCGCACTAACTGCTATGTACACACTCAAGATTCGCTCGCATCACCGCGAGGAACTGGTCGAATTTACGGACGAAGTGCAGCGCCAGCTGGATGAGGCCGGCGCGAAGGAAGGCGTCGTTGTGCTTTACGTGCAGCACACAACCGCGGGACTCACGATCAATGAGAACGCGGATCCCGACGTGCCGCGCGACATGCTTCACGCGCTGCGCACTTTAATCCCTCAACACGGCATGGGATTTCGTCACGGCGAAGAAAATTCCGACGCTCACATCAAAGCGAGCCTCGTCGGGCCTACGGTCACTGTCCCTTTCGCGGATGGGAAACTCCTGCTGGGCCGGTGGCAAGGAATTTTTCTTTGTGAATTCGACGGCGGGCGCGAACGAAAAGTCGTGATGATGATTCGCTGAGCAAGCGGATAGAAACGTTCATTTTTTTTCGCGACTCGGGCTTCCGTCCACAAAGTCCGGCACGCATGTTGTAACAACACGCAGTGAGATGCGCCCAAAGATGCTTCACAGTATGCGATGGTATTCGCGCAGCAATTTGCGAAATTGCCTGAGCGTCGTGGCGATCATTTCGATCGTTGCGTGCAACTTCTGTCCGACAGTCGGAGTACAAGTCAACAATCAATCGACGCTATCGGCCGCTGAAGAGCGAGAGGCCCAGCAGCTTTCCAGAACGTTTACGACTCGTCTGGGAGATACGCTGGATTTCAAAATCGCAATCCATGAGCTTTTCATTGGCGATGCGGCGGCACATTATCTCGCCCGAGAGAAACAACGGCAGTCACAGCTTGGCGCGTCGAACGTTACGCTTTCATCCGGATTATTCGTTGACGCCGCGTTACTCGAAAAAGCGGCGCCAGATGACTGGTTAAGACTCTATGCGGAGGCGAACAATTTTCTAATGCTCGGGATAATTCATGCCTCGCTTAGGAACATAGATTTCGGGGACGTCAAGCCCTTCGATTTGTATCCTCCGTCAGTCAGGGAACTGCTCGACACAAACCCGCTGCTGCGGAACCTGATTCAGAAAAAGTCCGAACTCAGAACATTGAAGTCAGCGGACGAGATGCGCAGTGCGGCAGCAACGCTGGAGCAGGCCAACAAGGCCATGCGCGCGATACTACCTGCCAGAGTCGATATAGAGGCGACGGTTATGCGATTAGTAATGCGCAGTCTCGCCGGAGGTCGCAGGTTAACACCAGAGGAGATGGATAACGGACGCGCGAACCTATTAAAGCCACGCTTAGACATAACTAACTCTGATTACTTCGGATTTCCCAAAGGAACTCGCATGATTTGGATTTCCAGCTTTGCGATGATGGACTTGTTGTTGGTTAGAGTCGACGGAAAGTTGCGTATTGTGTGGACGCAACCAATCGACGATTAGAAACTCGTTGCCTCACGCTCAGGTGTTTTCTTCCGCAAGTCACGAGCTTCCTTGGTTCAACTCGTGGAACTCAAACTACGCGGCCTAAGTCTATGCTGTCAGTGTTATAGCCGATTATTTCGTCAGCTTGGTTGAAGGCTAGTTTTCGCCGGTTGGTTTCATCATCTCGACGAACTGGTCGACGTCCGTGCGCGTCGTTTCCATCCGGCGACGGCTTTCCAGGTAGGCTTGCCACTGGGGAGTTTGGGTCAGTGCTTTCTGCGTGTCGTCATCGAGGGCCTGGGCCATCAGGGCGATCAGATCGCTCACGACGCGCGTGTGATCGAGCAGCGCTTCGATAATCGAATGAGCCAGTTCGTTCTGATCTTCAGTTGGCACCGGTAATCGGGAACGGAATGTTATCGATGGCTTCGTACCAGCTGCCGCGATACAGGGGCAGCGCGTGACAGACAATTCCTTTGACGGTTCGGCCGACAGCGTTGAGCTGGACGGGTGTCATCATCGGCAAGTAGTCATGCTTGATGTAAGCCATGGCCGCGGTAAAGCCGAGGCCGGGCGAGATGACCCATGAAGTCACGCGGCCCGCTTCCTTCCCGTCTTCTGAGTACACGGTCAGGTCATCGAGTTCGACAGCGTCGTCAGGCGTGATAACACCCGTCAGTTTCTTCGCGACGTGGCCGCGGTGTTTGATGCGAATGATGATCTCCTGGCCGGCGTAACAACCTTTGGTGAAGCTGATCGCATCGTCGAGATTGGTTTCGTTGACGACCGTGTGGTCGTCCATGTCGACGCCATAGCGCGGAACGCCCGCTTCGATTCGCAGAATCTCCTGCGTAGTTTCGTTGACGGGCACCGCGCCCATTTCCTGAAACTCTTCACGCCACGCGCCGCTATCCGGTCCGGGTACGACGATGTCGAACCCTTCCTCGGCGGTGTGCGTTGCGCGAAAAACGTCGAATCCATCTTTCGTCCGCAATACTTTGCCTCGTTCCAAATCGTCGGCATCCCGGCCGAACTTATTACTCATGATCTGCGCGGCGCCTTTACCCTGCAGCGAAAGCGTCGCGGTTTCTGAAGTGATGTCCGTGACGCGAAAGTCTCCCGCCAGCGTGAAGCGCTCAAGCAATCGGAATACTCGCTCGTGAGTTGCGTCTTCGGTATCGATCAGGAAACCGTCCTCGCGATGAATGATGCGCACGGCTGCCAACAGCCGTCCCTGGACCGTGGCAAACGCCGCCGGTATCCACGAATTGAACTCGAGGTTCTTGACATCGTTGGTCACCAGCCCGTTAAGAAACATCGCCGCGTCGGACCCGTTGACGAGAATGCGTCCGCGCGACGACAGATCGATCAGGCCCGCGCCGCCTTCGCGTACGGCCACATAATCCTTCGAGAGAGATGTCGATACTGCTTCACTCATGACAATCAAAGACGGGCTATGGCGCGCGCCACAACTCGATAATCTCGCAATTGCTGCTGCTCATTCCGGCTGGTAATCAAAACCTGCGGGCTCGGGTGATAAAGCGGAATGAGCATTCGCGAGTTCCACTTCCGCACCTTGGCCGCATCTTCCCTCAAGCTGAATTCATGATAATGAATGAACTTCAACGCCTCAAGCGCCACCGTGCCGAGGGTCACGATCAGGTCGGGCTGCACCAGCTCGATCGTGCGCCGCAGAAAGTCTGAACAGTTTCTGATTTCGCTCGCATTGGGCCGGCGATTCGCTCCCGATGCCGACTGTGGATTGCATAGCGCAGCGCTGGTGACAAAGATTTGATCGCGCCGTAATCCAATCGATTGCAGGAAGCGATCGAAATTCTTGCCTGATTGGTCGCCGGAAAAAGGGACGCGAGTACGATCCGCGCCTTTGCGTCCCGGCGCTTCGCCGATGAACATTACAGCCGCATCGACGCTGCCATTCAATTCACTTAGGACGGCCGCGCGCTCGCACATTGCCGGGCAACGCACGCAAGCCGCTGCTTCGCGATAAAGATAGCGAAACTGCTCTCGTTTGTCGGGCGATTGCTGTTGGAAATTTCGGTTGACTTTCACGGCGCTCTAAATTAAGAAGACCCGACGTTACACCAGAAAGCCGGAAGCGGAGAATCCCCGATATGCGAAAGGCATTTTTCTGACTCGGTGTCTGGTTATTTTACCGCAGAGGACGCAGAGTGCTTCGCAGAGGGAAGCAGGCAACCTGAATTACGGGAACACGCGAGGCATTCTTGCATCAGGGAGTTTGATTGTCTAAACTCGCCGCCTAATTAGACTAACGGGATGACGGCCCCTTCGAAAAGCCTCGGCAGCATAAGCGTTTTTTTCCCTGCCTTTAACGACGAGCAAACCATCGGTGAGCTGGTGCGCAACGCGCTTGCCATTCTGCCGAGTTACACCGACGACTATGAAGTGCTCGTCATCAACGACGGCAGCACCGACGGCACTGCGTCGCTGCTGAACGATCTGAGTAGGCAGGATGCGCACGTCAGACCAATCCATCACGAAGCAAACCGCGGTTACGGTGGCGCGTTGCAAAGCGGGTTCGCGAACGCTACCAAGGAATTTGTCTTTTACACGGACGGTGATGGACAGTACGACGTGCGCGAAATCGCGCGACTGTTGCCGTTGATGAAACCGGGAGTGGACGTCGTCAACGGTTACAAATCGAAGCGCGCAGACAGCTTGCACCGGGTGATCATCGGCAAAATCTACAATCGCACGGCGAGGTTGTTGTTCCGTCTGCCGATTCGTGACGTCGATTGCGACTTCCGTCTAATCCGGCGCGAGGCTATTCACTGCATCGGCGAGATTTCAACCAGCGGCGCGGCGTGTCTCGAGATGATTCGCAAGCTCAAGGCCAACCGGGCTGTCTTCGCCGAAGTCGAAGTCAGTCATTACCCGCGGTTACATGGCCATTCGCAATTCTTCACCTTCCAGAGTCTGATGCGGACCGGCTATGACTTCTTCGGATTGTTGGGCCAGGCGTGGGTGTCAGCTTTCTCATCGCAGAGTCCTGTGCGGATCGAGACGCACGAAGAGGTCGAGGATCAGATTCCTTCCGAAGCGTTTACTTTGAGTAAGGAAGCCGCGCGTCCGGGAATGACAGTCGGCGCATTCACCACCAACACACAAAGACACGAAGCTTAGTAAGTCAGAAGAGCGATTAATCTTCCGACGCCCCGGGCTTCGTGTCTTAGTACAAACGCTATTTCGAAATTGTGATTTCGCGCGTCGTGGAATTATATCCGCCGTTATCCACCACGTTTCCATCTTTGTCGACGAGTTCAAGCTTCACGCTGTGCTTGCCGTTGATCCAGCCGCTTAGCCAGATTGGCTCCCACTTGTCGAGAAACTTTGCTTCACCGCCATCGATTGAATAGCGCACGCGATATTCGCCGCCGTCACCTTGCAGCTTCGCATTCATCAACCAGAAATCAATCATGATCGGATCAGCGTCGGCGCCTTTGTATTCACCCTTCGGACGGCTGTAGGTCAAGAGCGGTTTGGCGCGATCGACGTCTCCGGCCTGGCTGGCGGCGAAGTCTTTCCCTTCACGCGCCGGCGTGGGACTAGCAGCAGCGCCTTCAGATTTGTTGGCGGGATTCGCCACCTTCTCGCCGCTGTTCGTAGTTGTCGGTTTGCTGGCATCGCCGCCGCCTTTCACCGTGAACTCGACGATTTGAAACGCGCCGTCATTCTTAAAGCTCTCGTGCCACGGTCGCGACGGAAAGACGCGCAGAGTGTGCTTGCCTTCCGAGACGTTCCGCAATTCAAACGGCTGGCCCAATTCGTAATATGCTTCGTAAGGTTGGTTGTCGAGAATCACGTGAATGTGGTTGCCCTTTTGCGTCGCCGGATCTTTGTGCGGCATGTAACCCTTTAGATCGCCGCTCAGATCCAACTTCACTTCAACCTTCGAGCCGTTAATCGTCGCGTTGTTGGCCGGCGATACAACCCGCAGCGTCGGCGTGGCCTGGTCCTGCTCGCCGCGATCCTTCATCGCCTGCTCAATTGCCGGCGGCCGCGGCACCTGCGCCAGTTTCTGTTCACCCGGCGGCGTGGCCGACGAAGTCGCCGTGGTGTTCGCGTTTTGCTCAACCGGTTGACAGGCGGCGGCGAACAGGCACAAACCTGCAAGTACAGACAACGAGGCGAGACGGATCGACATTCTCATGACTCCTCCAAACCCAAATTAATGATAAAGCGAAATGTTGGGCCGCATTATCGCAAAAAAACAGCGAGGCGATAAGCCCGCAAAGAATTATCCGCAGATTACACAGATGACACAGATAGGTAGGCCGCTCTTAACTGCTGACCCAATCTGTGCAATCTGCGTAATTGCGGATAAATTCCTTCGTTGCCTCTCATTGCCGCTGAAGCTTAAGCCGCGATTGGTTGGGCCTTCTGTTGCCGCAGTCGTCCTTCGACCGCAGTCCAATCAATATTCGAAAAGAATGCTTCGATATATTTCGGGCGATCGGCGGGTTTGTAATCCAGTATGAACGCGTGCTCCCACACATCCATTACCAGCACCGGAGTAAACCCGGCCACGTTGCCGGTTTCATGCAACGTAATCCAATGGTTTGAAAGCGCGCCGTTCATCGGGTTCTGGTAACAGATGGCCCAGCCGACGCCGCGCATCTTGCCGATACCGACGAACTCGGCCTTCCAGTTTTCGTAATTATCAAAACTTTGTTCGGCCGCCTTACGAAACGCGGACGCATTATTTGGATCGCCGGTGCCGCCGCCGGTCTTCAGGTTGTCGAAGTAGTATTCGTGCAGCACCATGCCGTTGTATTCAAATCCGAGCCGCCGGTTCAATTCTGAATACTCGGCGAATTCGTCCTGGTCGACTTTGCCGCCTTTGACGAACTCAGAGATCTTTTCATTCAGCTTGTTGGTCTCTTTTACGTAACCCTCGTACAACTTGAAATGCATCTCGAGGGTTTCATCAGAAATCCCTTTTAAGTTGCTGAGATTGAACTGCCGCGGTTTATAAACATCGATTGAAGCCATTTCTATCCTCCTAAGAATTGCGGAATGCTTAGTGCACACTCCAACTAATGCTGGGAATTGTCTCGCTAAAGTGTGACGAAGCCGTGGAGCGACAGAGCCAATATTGTGGCGAAAAAAAAGAGGGCGATGGTCCGCCCTCTAATTAATCAAGTTGTTGCGGACGCGCCCGCCGGATCAATGTCCGCCAAAGATTAGCCAATCGCCGTGCGATGTTCCCATGAAGAGCAACATCGGCAGCGACAACCAGGTATTGGTGCGCGACGCGATGAACGCCTGCCGCGCCAGCGTCGGTGCTATCTCCGGCGGAACTGGCGGTCCACCCTTCATCGCGTTCAGGGCGCGTTTGTTGTTGGGCCAGATGATGCCCCAAACGTTCAGCAACATAATCAAACCGTACGCGCCGCCGACGCCAATCGACAAAGTCTTGTTGCTGGCAAAGTGCTGGCCGTTAACCGTCAGTTGGCCATCGAGCCACTTGATAATCACAAACGACATCGCGCCGACTAAAATCAACATGACGATCGCGAACACACGGCCATCTTTAATCAACGCCGGAACTTTCTTGATGATCAAAAACTCGATCAGGAACGTAATAACGGGAATAAAGAACCACACGATCAAGACGATGCGGCCACTCACACTCGCGTTAGTCGCATTCGCCAGACCGACGTCGGGTCGCAGAATGTACATCGCGAAATAACCAAAGCCGGCGAGCACCGTAATCAGCGCCCCCCAACGAAAATACCAAAGGGCGGGGAGCAGCAAATCGGGATTCACCTTTTTCTTGGTGTCCGCATCCAGCTTCTTCTGCAACGGCACATTGACCAGGTTGAAGAAGTAAAGCAAACCAATCCACGTGATGCCCGCCACAAAGTGCAGCCAGCGCAGAATAATGTGAGAGATTTCAGCGCCACTCGGCGCCTTGAAAACGCTGTCGAGCATTCCCAACAGAAAGCCGACATGATGCGTCGATTCGATAAGCATAGGTTCCTCCCAAACTGATCAGCAGTTCGACACTGCCGATACTGACTTTCGAGTACGACAATTCGCTGAAAGCTAATTCGATTGCGATTATTTCGCGCGAAGATTACACCCAGAACGGTTGGCGGCGCAACAACACCTTGAGCTTACCGGTCTTGATGAAGGAATATGCGGGCAACTATGGAAGGCAACGCGTGACTTGCTGATTACGTTTGCGTGTCGTGATCGAGAGGGAATTCAAGCGCGTCTCGACTGCAAGAAAGACAGACCCACAATCAGCGTCAGAATCGTGGTCACCGCCGCAGACAAGAGACAGTATTGGCAGAAATGATGAATCACGAAGGCTTGTAAGTAAGTAAGCCACAGCGTGGTCAGGAACATGATGGCGACCAGCACGACTGTGAGCGGACGCGCAAACGAGTACCCGAAGACGACGAGTATCGCCAGACTAAAAAAGGTGAAATACGCCGCAGCGCCCAGCACGGCCAGCGGCATCGGCCCGACGTGCGCGTACTTACTGCCTAGAACTTCAGCACACCCGGTAATGATAGTGCAGCGCAGATTCTGACCGGTCAGATCCTGAATGGTGAGATAGATGGCGTCACCCAGTCCCACGAGCGAGATGACCGCCGCAACGATATAAGGCCAAACGGATTTTCTCGGGACAGCGATGGGATCAGGCATTAGGTCGTTACCTTGGTCGTTGGACCTAACACACTTTACAACAAGACGATGGAATCGTCCTTCCGCCGCGGCGGGCGCGTCGGCTCTGATTCCACAGGCGGCTCGCGAGATTCGGGGTAATCATTGAATTGAACGGCATCGCGCTGGTGCGGACAAAAATCGCAGTAATAACCGGCGCTCTCTTTTCGGTCCTGACAGTCATTGCACTCGAGGGCCTGCCCGACGTTCATCAGAGCGTCCAGCAGCGGAATCAGCCGCCGCCCGCGTTCAGTTAACTCATATTCAACCCGGCGGGGCAGGCCACCATAGTTGTTTCGCAGCACCACCTCGTCCTGCTCCATCTCGCGCAGACGGCCCATCAACGTGCGGCTGCTGATGGGGTGCAGATCTTCGAGCAACTCGGTCGTGCGCTTCGGACCGGCGCACAGATCACGCACCACCAACATTGTCCACTTGTCGCCGATTAGTTGCAGCGCACCGGCGATTGGACATCCATCGATCTTCCGTCGTCGCACGAATATCTACTCCTGCGGACAAAAATACGCGCAGTCATCATTTCTGACAACTTCCTTTTTGTTTTGATTGGAAGATTTGAGCGAGGTGTCTGAACGAGATTTGAAATACGAGCCCAAAATACAAACAACCCGAAGGGTGGGACTTCGGGTTGCTGCCTGGTGAGCTGACAGGAACTTCTGCTGGTATTGGACGCTGCCAGCTTCACCTTGTCGGCGTGGGGATAGGATTTTCAAACAACGGCGCTGAGGTTAGGTCGCCGCCAACTATCATTAGAGCCCCCTTGTTCGAAGCTCTTTCTCGCGCGTTCTTACCAGCGATTACTGTGCCGTTGAAGGCTTGATTACAAACCAGAACGGATGATTGCTCAATTGCGCAAATTTCTGGCGAATTTGCATGATCGGACCAAGGGGCTCAAATGCCTGCTGGCTTTTTCATATCAGAAATGATAGTAAGGCTATCAGTAGCGATATTATTAGAGTGATCAGCAGATGCCACTAACGTAAATGAATCCAAGATTAATCAGCATAAACGGCGCACTGAAGGGCGCGACGTTCCCTCTGTCAGTGGACGAAACTACCGTCGGCCGCGACTCCGCGAGCGTGGTTTGGTTGAATCACGCTTCAGTTTCGCGGCGTCATTGCGTCATTCGGCGCGAGAATGGCGACTTCAAACTGCTTGATCTCGAAAGCTATAACGGCACTTTCGTAAATGGTATTCCGGTAAAAGAGCAAGCTTTGGTTCACGCCGATCAACTCCGGGTCGGCAAAATCGAATTATTATTTTTGATTGAGGAAGGCAACGAGGTCACCTCAGGTCATTTGGTTCGTTGGGACGACTCCAATCCTCTGACGGAAACCGCGAAGCAGCTTCGCCCGGAAGTCCTGCTAAACAAGACCGAGCAAACTGTAGTCGCGACGCCTGACAACGATCGTATGGCGCGCGACCTGGGGGTGGTGTTGCGCATCGCTCAGCGAATTAATCGATTGCGCCATACACAGGAACTGGTGCGAGAAGTTCTCGATGCTATTTTCGAAGTCATTCCTGCGGATCGCGGCGCTATCGTCCTGGGACAGGCCGCCAAAGATTTCTCTTCGGTCTATGGCAAGCATCGCGAGCATGAGAATTACACGGTCCACATAAGTCGCACCGTCGTCGATCATGTCATGCGTGAACACGTGGCCGTATTAACGAACGATATCAATACCAGCGAGACCTTGAAGTCCGCCGAGAGTTTGGTCGCGGCGCAGATCACTTCGTTGATGTGCGTGCCGCTGATCGTGGTTGAGAAATTGCTGGGCGCGATCTATCTCGACACGAGTGATCCGGTGGTGCTCTTTGACGAAGCGCATCTACAACTACTCGCCGGCATCGCGGGCATGGCCGCAGTGTCGCTCGAAAATGCGCGCCAGATTGAGTGGTTGGAAGAGGAAAACAGCCGCCTGCGATCGACGCTGGCGATCGAGCACAACATGATCGGCGAGAGTGCGCCGGCGCAGGATGTGTATCGCTTTATTCAGCGTGTCGCACCGGCGAAATCCGCCGTACTAATCTGCGGTGAAAGCGGCACCGGTAAGGAACTCGCAGCTCACGCAATTCACACGAACAGTCCGCGGTCGGCCCAACCATTCGCTCCGATCAATTGCGCGGCTTTGCCTGACACGCTGCTTGAGAGCGAGCTGTTTGGTCACGAACGCGGCGCCTTCACAGGAGCTGTGGGCCGCAAGCAGGGCATGCTCGAAGTGGCGCAGGGCGGGACGGTCTTTCTCGATGAAATCGGCGAGATGCCATTAACCATGCAGGTGCGCTTGCTGCGGTTTCTTCAGGATCACAAGATCGTACGGCTGGGAGGGACGGGGCCGATTGAACTCGACGTGCGCATCATCGCAGCTACCAATCGAGATCTGGAGGAGATGATCAAAGCCGGAACGTTTCGTGAAGATCTTTATCACCGGCTCAACGTTGTGAAAATCACCCTGCCGCCGCTGCGCGAACGCAAAGAAGACATCGCGCTGTTGGCGAGTTATTTCACGGCTAAGTACGCCAAAGAATGCAAACGCGCAGTGACAGGCATAACGCCTGAAGCGCGGGCCCTGCTGCAAAGTTATAGTTGGCCGGGAAATATTCGCGAGCTGGAGAATGCGATCGAACGCGCGATGGTTTTGGGTTCCTCAGATACGATCGGGATTGAAGATCTGCCGCGGCGTATTTTCGACAAGCCCGACGCCGGCAACTCGCCCGCCACTTATGATGAAGCGGTGAAAGATGCCAAGCGACACATTGTTTTGAGCGCGTTGGCCCAAGCGAAGGGGAACTATACCGAAGCTGCGAGGACGTTGGGCATCCATGCCAACAATCTTCATCGAATCATTCGCACGCTGGATCTCAAAGCGGCAACCGGGAAGTAGCCAGGAGCTGGTGCATCTTCTCTAGCCCAGCCGTTTTCGTCTGGGACAATTGCACTCCAACCGTAGAAAAAAGCCCCGTTAACGGGGCTACCTTTATTATTCGACCGATTCCCATCGTAAATGTCTGGGCTAGAGAAAAGCTACGTTCGCAGATTGATATTGTACGTTTTGATTTTTGAATTGAGAGTCGTGGGATTCATTCCCAGCAGCCTCGCCGCGCGTGACTGATGACCGCCGGTTTGATCCAGCGCGCGACGGATGAGATCGATTTCAAACCGCCGTACTTCATCATAGAAGTTAATGCCGCGACTTACGTCGATTGACGAGGCCGCTCCGGCAGCCTCACGGACCACCGCGCGCGCTGCTTGCGGATCAGCTATTTCCGGACGCAGGCACTCGCGAGAAATTTCGTCCCCGGGAGCGATGACCACCGCGCGCTCAATCGCGTTCTCCAACTCGCGCACGTTGCCGGGCCAGTAGTAGTTCTCCAACAGGGACAAAACTTCCGGCGCTATATGCTCTGACACCTGCCGACCATTCTCGGCGTTGTACTTGCGGATGAAGTGCTGGGCCAGCGGCAACACGTCCTGACGGCGATCGCGCAGCGGCGGCAATTCAATCGGCACCACCGACAGGCGATAATAAAGATCCTCACGAAACATCCCCTGACGCACGGCTTCTCGCAGATCGATATTCGTGGCCGCAATGATACGCACGTCGACCCGGCGCGGGCTGGTGTCGCCGAGCGGTGTGAACTCGCGTTCCTGAATCACGCGCAGCAGACGCACCTGCGTCTCAGGCGGAATGTCACCAATCTCGTCCAGGAAGATCGACCCGCCGTCGGCAACTTCGAATAGACCTTTCTTGGCGGCGACGGCGCCCGTGAACGCGCCGCGCGTGTGGCCGAACAACTCTGACTCAAGCAATTCGGTGGGGATGTTGGAACTGTTGACGGTGACGAAGGGCTTCGCGGCGCGGGGACTCGACTCGTGAATCGCTTTCGCGATTAATTCCTTGCCGGTTCCGCTTTCGCCGGTGATTAGGATCGTTGAGCGCGCGGCGGCCACCTGCTCCACCAGTCGAAAGACCTCCTGCATGACGTCAGAACGGCCGACGATCTCGCCGCGATCGACTTCGCGGCTCATCGCCTGACGCAGCGTACGTCGCTCTTCTTCTTTGCGCCGCCGCTTCACACCGGCGGCGACCTGCGCGGTTATGTGTTCGTTCTGAAACGGCTTGCGGATGCAGCCGAAAGCGCCTTTTTCCCAGGCGGCAATGGCCGTATCGAAAGTTGCGTAGGCCGTGATCATGACCACGACCGCTTCCGGATCGAGCTTCAAAAACTCCTCGAGCGCGCGCAATCCACCAATGCCCGGCATCGACACGTCGAGCAGCACGACGTCGTAAGAACGCTTCGTGTATGCGTCCAGTCCCTCTTCACCGGTTTTGGCGAGATCGACGCGATAGCCGTCAGCCGAAAGCAACGTCTCGAGGACGTCGCGCATTATTTCTTCGTCATCAACGACGAGTACTGATCCTTTTCTAGCCATAAATCAATGGCCCAAACTTGAGTCTGTAGCCAAGCAGAAGTTTATCTTGCGTTCTTGAATACCTGACAGATTAGCATCCATCTGAATTAGCCATCCAACACAGACTGACATCTGTGCCCTAGAGCGCGGCAGCTTGCAAACGTGTGTGAGGATCGCGCGTAGGAAGTGTGATCCGGAATGTGGTGCCCAGGCCCGGAGTGCTGTTGACGCTGATGTGACCGGAATGTTCCTGGACGATGCCGTAGGTTACGGCCAGCCCGAGACCGGTGCCGCGCCCCACGCCTTTCGTCGTAAAGAACGGGTCATAAATTTTGGCGACGTCGTCGGGATTAATTCCGACACCGTTGTCGGCAACTTCGACCGTCAATGAATCTTCCTCGCCGTTGTGCGTGGCGAGCACGATGCGCCCATTACCGTTGGCGATTGAATCGCGCGCATTCAGGATCAAGTTGGTAAATACCTGCTGCAGCTTCACCGAGTTGCCGAGCACTTGCGGCAATTCCACATCGTATTCGCGCACGATTTCGATTTGGCTGCGGCGCAGTTGTGGCTCGAGCAATTGCAACGTGTCGTCCAGCACGCGGTGAATGTCCAACGAAGAGAATTCCGCGGCGTTGCCGGTGCGCGAAAAATTCAGCAGGTTGTTGACGATATCGGTAGCGCGGTCGGCTTGCCGCCGGACTTTTTCGAGTAGCGCATGCTTCGGATCATTTTGCGGCAGCATGTTCAGAAGCATTTGCGTATACGACGAAACGCCGGTCAGCGGCGTGTTCACTTCGTGCGCGACACCGGCCGCCAGTAATCCGATCGAAGAAAGTTTCTCGCGCTGCTGCAGTTGATCTTCGAGTCGCAATCGCTCGGTCACATCTTCGAACACTACGAGGGCGCCGGTTTGCTCCTGCGAATCTGCCCACAAAGGCGCAATCGCGATATTCAGCACGAGCAGGCGGCCCGTTACAGTTGCCGTGTGCAGTTTGTAAATGTTCCGCGTTTGCATCAGACGCCAGCCCGGTTCGCCGAGCACCTGATGCAGCGTGTCGGCAAAACCGGCCGCAAACAAATCTTCGACGTTCCGGCCGATCACTTCGTCACGATCGGCGCCGACAATTTCTTCAAAAGCCGAGTTGAGTCTGGTGATGCGTCCATCGAGATCGACCGCCATCAATCCGACATTGATCGATTCGACAATCGATTCATTGAATTCTTTCAGCAGTTCCAGTTCGGCGGCCCTTTGTTGTTGCTCCTGATACAGGAGACTGTTTTCGATCGCCACGGCGATGTAGCCTGAGACGGTGCGAAGAATCTCGACGTCCTCTGACGACAACAACGCGCCGTCGGCCGAACGCCCCAGGCCAATGACCGCAACCATGCGACCGCGCACCACGCACGGCACGTAGTAATGGAGCACGCGGCGGACGTAACCATCGCCTTCGGGGGCGGATTCGAGATCGTCAGCGCGAACTACGCCCGTTTCGGCGGAACGTGTGCGAATCATTTCGCGAAAATCTGCGGGCACGCTGATGGCCGATGAAAATCCACCAGTGCGCGCGACGCGATAGCCGCCGGGCGCGTGTGGATCTTCGATGAAGATCGCCAGGCGCTCGATGTTCATCACGTCCTGAAGACGCTTGCTGAGTGAATCGAGCAGAGGTTCGAGCGCGGTAGTGGCGGAAATTGTGCGGCCGAAATCCAGCAGACTGTGGCGCAAGTCATAACGCCGGCCATAGAAGATGCGATCGACGCGCTCCTGCAGAAAATTTTTAATGGGCGCCGCGATCATCACGATTACGGCCATCGCGAAAACCGAAAGAATCAGCGGCAGAGTGATCGTCTGGCTCGATGACGTGATGTTTCCATTAAAAGCATAGAAGCCGATGAGATAGACCACCGCGCCTATGCCCACGCTGATCGCCAGCGTCGTCAAGGCGTAGACAGCGACACGACGCACCACCAATTCAACATCCATGAGACGGTAGCGCACGACCGAATAGCCGAACGAAAGCGGAATGAGGATGAGCGGCAGTACGGCGATGTAGGTGGCGACGTCGGTGAAGGTGCCCGGGCTGTCAGTCAGGATGTACCCGATCGCGTAAAGCAAGGTGAACGGAATTACCGGAATGACCGAGCCCCACACGACCCATTTCAGTTGCTGACGGGCCACCGTGTTCTTGCTGAGAATGAAACGCAAGACCAGCAACAACGCGCTGGCGACCAGTGCTACCTCAAAGTGAATGACAGACGCTTTATAGAATCGGTTGACGAAGTTCGGCGAAAAATCGTGCGCGAAGAAAACCGCAACCGCCAACGCCAGTAGCACGAACGCCGGCGCGTACAGCAGCAGAGTTCGCCACCGGCTATTTTCGAAAAGGTGATAGCGAACCGGATAGATAGCGCAGAAGTGCACGAACAAAGGCGCGAACAAAATCAGCCCGGCGCTTCTGAGAAATCCAATCGCCAGGTCAAGGTCTTTGTAAGTTCCGAGCGGAGTGTAAAAGTGAAACACGAACGCCACGATCGAAAGAGCGGCGAAGTGTAAGACGAAAGGCGAGCGCCCGCCCTGCCGGAATATCACAAACAGACCAATGAATAGCCAGACGAGTCCGACCAGGTTCACATAAAAACTGAGCGGAGTTAGGGTCGCTCGCGAAGGCAAGCTGTCGAGGTCTGCGTAGTAGTAACGCGTCTCAGGTGGATACGATGGCCGTTCGATCAAGTAGTGAATTTGTCCTCCGACGCCGGCCTGATCCAGGTACATCTCGATTTTTTCGGCGCCGGAAACCTCTTCGCATCTCGCGCCGCGCCTGGGATCTTCGCACTTCTCCTCGGTCATGCTGACCGCCATCAGGCGATCGCCGACGTTCATGTGTGCCCGGGCCGCGGCCGAACCCGGCGCGATTGCTTTGGCAATGATTCCCTCGCGGGTATCGACCCAGTTGACACCGTCAGTCGCGGGAGCCTGGTTGTGACTGCGTTGCCAAAAGTTGATGCCTCCAGCCACGGCCAGGAGAGCCGCCGTCGCCAGCAGCAGCCATGTTTTGGTTGTGAGCACTGAGCCTTTCATCGACTAATTTCGCGCGGGCAACTTGCAGCAAACCGATCGCACACGAGGTCACTTAAATTTAAGCAACCGATGTTCCAACTAGACGTCGCTAAATTGTTGCAGTGATTGGGCCAGCTTTTCGATTTTGCTGCGGTTTCTGACCGCGAGTGGTCGAGTCGGGTGAGTGAGCTGTCCATCTTTTCGTACTCGTCCGAGATTTTGGAAAAGCCAGTTCAAAAGAGACGACACGGAGGCTTAGAGAATGTGCCGAGTTTTAGCGCTAGAACCGAAGCAAAATTCCGCCGCGAACGGTGCGGCCCGACGAACCGACTTCCAGGAGAGTTTCGCCGTTCATGGTGCGAGTTTGAAAATCAAAAAGATTGCGCGCATCGATCACTGCCTGCGCGCGCACCGGCAAACCAAACGTCGGCAGGTCCTGCGTGACTTGCACGCTCAACGAAGGATCGTAAACGGCGAGGCGTCCGGCGAAAGGATCGATGGCAAACACGGTCGCTTGTGGCGAGAAACGAAATACCGTCTGGACGTGAGTGCCGGTGGACCAGTCGCCCGCGACCTGCAACGCGGCAGTTTGGAAAAATCCATTGCTAAAAAGATCGGCCGGATCGGCGATGCCGATTCCGGAAAGTTTCTGGCCGCGTCCGAAGGAGTAACCCGCCGAAGTGCTCCAGACATGATTCAATCGGCGCGAATAAACGACGCGCATGCCGCGAGCCGATCCGTTTTGATTAGCGACGTTCATGATCGGCAAAGCCGCGTCGCCTGAGAAAGCCGAAAGCGGCATGGCCATCAAGCCTACGCCGCGGCCGCTGGTCATATCGAGAAACGCGGCAGCATCAAGGTTCGAACGATTATCAAGCACGCGCTGCATGCCGAACTCGAGCCGGCGGCTCTGTCCCATGACTGCGCGTCCGCCCACGAAAGCCACGGGCTGCGACTGTGGCTGGCGGAAGATCACCTCCGCGTCTTCAAACGACGCCGAGCTTTGAATCGCGGTTTCGTCGCCGCCCGGCGCGTACGATGCCCGCACGCGTGTGCGCGCGTTGGCATCAAACTGAACTCCGATACGCGGGCTGATGGCTGAATCGCCTCCGCCATTCATGAATCTCGAGTAATCAAGTCCCATCACCACGACCACACCATCACGCACGATCCACTCGTCAACAGCGCGCACGGACATTTGGCTCAACGATCGACGGTCGGCGCTGTCATCAATTGAAAATACTCGCGCAGTCCCGCCGTTAAGGTTTAATCGATGGCGATCGTTTAGACGGACGCGCGCGGTGGTCTCAAACCGCTGCGGCGCAGTTGCGCCAATTCCAGTCTGGCCCGCGAAGATCAGATCGATCGTTTCCGACGCGGGTAACGCAAAAGCAAAGTTCACTCCGCCGTAGTTCGGTGTGAATGGATTCGACGAGCTGGCGAAATACTGTTCAGCCACGCCCTGCAGACGCACATGCCCACGTTCATCCAATTTCGATTGAGCATCATCTGCGGCTTCTGCGTCGTCCGTTTGCACCGCGGCGACCGTCGCATCTTCACCCGGGTTCGCCTGGAAGATTGATTTGCGATTCTGCGTGGAACGCAGAGTCCACTTGACGTTGTCTTTGTCGCTGCGCTGATTAACCAGCGTGCGCGGCGAGTTGGCGGGTTCCAGATTGAAACGATAGGCAATCTCGGCTGAGGGGCTAACCTGAACCGATTCAAAAAGCACTTCACTGAAACCAGCGGCGACCGCTTTCAATGAATATTTACCTGCGGGAATTTTGGCGGTGAAGCTGCCGTCGGCGGCGGTATAGGTCTTGACGATTTGCTTGGCGCCTTCGCGAATCAACTCGACGAGCGCACCGGCGAGCGGCATACCCTTGTTGTCGCGTACGGTTCCCGTGACGGTCGCCAGGTTGCGGGACCCTTTACCGTTGGGCGGAACTGCGCCCACCGCTGAGACAGCGGCAATGACAATCGCGAATGCGCACAGTCTGGAAAAAATTCTCATCGCGGCCGGACCTCCTGTCGAACCTCGCCGATGGTTCGCGCGGCTGGATTAAAGCAAACTCGTCTGGTTGTTATCTCTTCGATTCCTAATTTGCTTCTTTCAGATGCCTGGGTCGGATGATTACCAGCTTCAATCCGACAATCCGCCCAGGGCGAAGGGAGACCGTCACCCATTGAATGGCGCAATTTTCAGCCACCGTCTTTAGCTATGTCAAGTAAACATGGGGAATTTGTGTCGGAGTTTACCGCCTCCGGACCGCGTGCTACGATGACTTCCTGCCCGGGATCAGCAGTTTTTAAGCAATCAATGATAGACAACGTCCAAATCACCCGCCTTCCGAATGGTCTGACAATCCTGACTGAGCACATGCCCGAGGTGCGTTCGGTAAGCCTCGGCATCTGGTTGCGGCGCGGGTCGCGGCATGAAACCAGCGACCAAAACGGCATCTGCCATTTCATCGAACACGCCCTTTTCAAAGGTACGCAGCGCCGTTCGGCGCACGATATTGCGACTGAATCGGACCGACTCGGGGGCCAGTTCGACGCCTACACGTCGCATGAAATGACCGGGTTTGCCGCGAAAGTTGTTGATACGGAAATGTCCCGCGCGTTCGATCTGCTGTCCGATATGCTGCTGAACCCGCGGTTCGATGAAGACGATCTGCTGAAAGAACAGAAAGTCATCATCGAAGAAATGAAGATGATCGAGGACACGCCCGACGAGTTGCTGGTGGAGCTTTTTCACGCCGCATATTTTCCCGATCATTCGCTGGGCCGGCCTATCGAAGGCACGGAACAAACTGTGTCGTCGTTCGATCGTTCGATCACCGCTGACTTTCATGCGCGAAATTTTGTGCCTCGCAATTTGGTGATCGCTGCCGCTGGTAACGTGACGCACAATCAACTGCTCGATCTGGTGGCGCAGACATTCGGCGCCCAGAGCGAAGCGACCGACATCTCGTCCGATTCGGCCAGGCCCGACGTGGCCGCGCCAATTCTGATTGAACGCAAGAGTGAACTGGAACAGGCGCATCTGCTGATCGCGGCGCCATGGCCGTCTGCGACCGCTGCTGATCGTTACGCGGCCAGCATGCTGGGAACGATCATCGGTGGCGGCACCTCGAGCAGATTGTGGCAGTCGATTCGTGAGGAACGCGGTCTGGCTTACTCGATCGGGGCGGGCGGCAACACTTTCCGCGACGTGGGCATGTTCACGATCTATGCGGGCACTTCGCCTGCGCAAATGGACGAAGTTTTCGATCTGGCGATGGATGAATTGCGGCGAGCGGTTCGCGAACCGGTGAGCGAGGACGAATTGGAACTGGCGAAACAACAGGCGACTTCATCCGTGCTTTTGAGTCTCGAATCGTCGAGCACGCGCGTCGGCGCGCTGGCGCGACAAGAGATCATTCATGGGCGGCGCATCTCTCCCGACGACATTCTTCGATCAATCAACGCGGTAACTCGGGAAGACGCGCAGCGAGTTGCGCACACATGTTTCACCACCGCGGCCCTGTCGGTCGGCGCGCTGGGAAACCTCAACGGGTTTGCGGTCGATCGATCGCGACTCGAAATCTAACGAATAATTTGAGATTTGATATTTGACATTTTTGATTTGTCATTTAATGTGAACGTGTGCGACGCGAGATTGCATTCGAAATAGCAAATCTCAAATATCAAAATGGTTTCGTTCCTTCCCGTTTTAATCAATGAAGCTTTCCGTCCTCGGTAGCGGCTCAACTGGCAACGCAGTGTTGTTGGTCGCCAATGGTACGCGCGTGTTGGTCGACGCAGGCATGAGCGCGCGCGAAATTGTGCGGCGCATGGCCATGCTCGGCGAAGATGCAAACTCACTCGACGGCATCCTCGTCACGCACGAACACGGCGATCATTGCGGCGGCTTGCGCGTCTTGATGCGCGACCTCGATTGTCCGGTATTCATCTCTGCAAAGACGCGCGACGCTTACATTCTCGAACGGCGAAACGTCGCGAATGAAGAGCCGCGCAAGCGCGCGGACGCTTTGCGCGATCGCACGGTGGAGATTGATTCAGGCCGTGACTTTCAAATCGGCAAAATTGAGTTTCATCCTTTCACCGTGCCTCACGACGCGGCTGACAACTTTGGCTTCACCGCGACGCACAACGGCGTGAAAGTAGCGACCCTGCTCGATTTTGGGCACGTGACGACGCTCATTACTGAACGGCTGCGCGGCTGCGCGGCGATTGTGATCGAGTCGAACCACAGTCGGGATATGCTCAAGACGGTCGAGAATTATCCGTGGGAATTAAAGCAGAGAATTCTTTCGCGGCTCGGTCACCTGTCGAACGAAGACGTCGCAGAATGGTTGACGGACGGCTTTGACGGGCAGGCGCAACACCTGGTCCTCGCGCATCTCTCACAGCGCGCGAACAATCCTTATCTGGCGCAGATTACCGCCGAGACGGCGTTGCGCGAGCGCGCTCCGCTGTTTCCCGTGACTACCGAGATAACTTTGTCTTTTCCAAAAGAGCCGACGGCGTGGATCGAGGTTTAGGCAGAAACCCGACCGTGAGGAAGGGTGCAGAACGGCCGTGAATAGTAAATCGTGAATATTAAATAGACCAGCTCGGCCATTTACGATTTACTATTCACGATTCCCGGTATTTATGCGCACCCTTCCTTACGGTCGGGTTTCTGAAACGATCAATCCTTCGCGGGAGACTTTCCAATTCAAAACTTCAGCACCTGGTTCTGACGTCAACGCCCGCGCGACGTCTTCCTTGCGGCCTTCGGTGCATAGGAAGGCAATGCAGCCGCCCCCACCGGCGCCGCAGACCTTCGCTGCTTCGGCTCCATTCGCCAAGGCCTGCGCGACGATCTTGTCCATCTGTGGAGTAGTGATGTTGGGCGCCAGCCGTTTTCGGTTGGGATAGGCGGCGCGCATGATTTCACCAACCGCGCACCAGTCGTTGGCCAGCAAAGCGTCGCGCATCTGTTCCGCCGCATCGCGAATGCGTTCGAAGATCTCAAACAGTTCGCGATCGCCGTCGATGTGACGCTTGAAGACTTCCCAGTTGTTGATGCCGGAAAGCCTCGGTTCGCCCGTGTAGCAGATGACGAACCGCCGATCGATTTCATCGGTGTCAACCGCGAGCTCTTCACGTTCGACGCCGTCAGGCCGCAGATGAATGCAAGACGCCGAGCCGTATTGGGCCGGGTAATAATCCTGAATGCCGGCCGGAACTTTGATTACGGTCGTTTCTATGTTGGCGGCAAGCCCGATAAACGCACCCGGTTCATATCGATCGCCCACCAGACGATTCAGTCCGCCGATCAAAGCGATTGCCAGAGCTGACGATCCTGAAATGCCGGCCCCCGCGGGCGCCTCGCTGTTGGCCACAAGGTGAAAACCAACCTCGGGTCGAAAGAAGTGGACCATCTTCGAGACGAGTTCGAGTTGATCGTCACTCGCTAAATCATCGATCCGATTGACCGTCGTTTCGACGCGCACACCGCGATCGCGCGATTCGAGAATGATGCGATCATCGTCGCGGGTTTCAATGCGCGCGCTGGCGCGCAGAGACAAAGCGAAGTTAACGGTTGATGCGCCGGTGTGAAACAGATAGAGCGGCCAGATATCAATGGTGCCGCCGGCGAGGTCGGCGCGAGTTGGTGCGGACGATTCGATCAGCATAAATAAGAGGCTAGAGACTAGAGGTTAGAAGTTGGAAACGCAAAGACGAAGTTACCTGATTCGCCGGAAGTCTTCTCTGCGCTTCTTGTTCGCACCTGGCTTAGGGCAGGTGACCTACACGAGGAGCGGCAGCCGCAAGAGATCGACTTCCCGTCCGCCCTCAAACCTCTAATCTCTTTTCAAATGAATCTTCTCTTTGAGTTCATCCTTTAATTCTTTCACGCTCTCAATCGCGGCGTGTTCGATCTGCTGGAGTCTCTGCGGTTCAATGTGTTCCACGCGCTTCGAAACCCAGCGGCGCTTAACCAGATACACGATGACGACGCCGCCAATCAGAATGCCCAGAAGGATTTTGCCGACGTGACGGAAGTCGCCGATCAATCCCATCACCGCGCTGCTGAAAAAATAGCCGACACCGCTCAGCATAAAAACCCAGACGAAACAGCTGCCAAGCGACAGCGCCAGAAAGCGCAGGTAACGCATACGCGCCACGCCATAGAAAGTGCACGATGCCCAACGTAGTCCGTAAACGTATTTCGAAACGAAAATTGAAAGAGTGCCGAAGCGGTTCGTCATTCGCTCGAGACGCGGTTGCGCCGTGCGATAGAACCGAAAGTTGCGGACGGTGCCGCTGAAAACCCGCCCGGCGCCGTAGGCCAGGTTGTCGCTGGTAACGCCCGCCGCCGTCCCCCAAAACACAACCTTGGCGAAGCCGTATCCTTTGATTAACCCGTCGTCAAAGAAACCGCTGTGGGCCAGAACGCCGGCCAGCAAAAGCGTGAGGTCGCCTTCGAGCATCACCAACGCGAAGACGCCATACATTCCATAGAATTCGATCAGATGAGACAGGAATTGGAGGCTGGTCATGGAGCAGTGAGCAGTGGGCAGTGGGCAGTAAGCAGACGGAATTTATTGTCACGGCAGGTGCAGAAAACCACGAGCGGAACATCGCGGGCAATTGACAAAACTGCCCATGCTCACTGCCCAGTGCTCACTGTTCTTCGTCCCCCTCCTCTTCTTCCGGCGGCGGCTTGACTACCAGCACGGGGCAGCGCGCATGCCGCACGACTGCTTCTGCAGTTGAACCAAAGATGATGCGCCCCAGGCCGGTGCGTCCGTGGGATGAAATTACGATTAGATCGACTTCGTGTTCTTCCGCGACGCGCACGATTTCGGCAGCTGCGTCACCATGTCCGATGACTTCTTCAACTTTCACGCCGCGCAGATCCTCACATCGCATTACGTCGGGCATTTCGCGTTCCGCCGAGTCTTCCAGCTGTTCGCTCATCTCGGCGATGGGCATTGCTTCGGCCATGCCGGTATAACCAACGGCGGGCACGATCGGTTCGACCACATTCACGCAAATCACCGTCGCGTTTACGGCGCGCGCGATGGCAGCGGCATAGGGCAATGCGTAATTGCCGCAGCCACTGAAGTCCGTCGGCAACAGAATGCGTCGTACTTGCAAAGTCGGTGCGCCGGTTGGTTCGGTCGATTCGGTCATATCGTGCGGGGCATTCTACACGCAGCAGGGCCAGTTTGATAGCAGTTTGACAGCCCCCTGACCCTCGCATAAGATGACCACGAAATTCCTGCCCGGACAAAACGAACCTTATCCGAAGGGTCTCGCGCATGCCTGAAAATTCTCAGCAAAACTTTGCCGGAATCGAAGTCGCCTCGAAGACTTTGCGCGGTGTTCTGATTGCGGAAGACGCGCGCGTGCTCGATCGCTGCGCGGCTGCATACGAGCCGGATCAATTGATCAAAGCGATTAGCGACGCCACTCATAACCTGCAGAAATCCGGACAAATTAATTCCGTCGGCGTGGCAATTCCCGGTCTGGTCAATCGTGAAGCGGACCGCGTGCTGATCTCGGCAAACTTGCCCTTTACCGCGCGCGATCATATTCACGCGGATCTGATAAAAGCGACCGGCCTGCAATTTAGTTTAGAGAACGATGCGAACGCTGCAGCCTATGCCGAATACAAGGCCGGCGCCGGTCGAAACGCGCGCGACATTTTTTATATCGGCATTGGCGACGCGATCGGCGGAGCGATCATTCTCGACGGCAAGCTTTGGACCGGCGCGTCCGGCTGCGCGGGAGAGATCGGTCACATCACGATCGATACCGAAGGCGCCGCGTGTGTCTGCGGCAATAGCGGCTGCCTGGAAACGATCGCGTCGGGTCCGAACATTGTGCGGCGGGCGCGCGAACGCCTGAATCGCGACAACACTTCTTCATTGTCCCGGCTGGCGATGCAGGATAGTTTCACCGCGGCTGACCTCGCGCTCGAAGCGAATAACGGCGACGATTTTTCCATCATGATGCTGGAACGGACCGGCCGCGCGATCGGCATCGCCGTCGCCAGCATGATTAATCTTCTCAGCATTGAACGAATAGTTCTGGGTGGCGCAGTGATGGAAGCCGGCGACATGCTGCTGCAGCCAATCGTGAATGAAGCGCGTAAGCGTTCGCTGCGGGAATGTTTCGAGGCGACCGAGATCGTGGCGGCCAAACTTGGCGCCGAAGGTGTAGCCATCGGCGCGGCGTTGCTGGCCCGGGATGCGCCCGCAGTGCCAGTCTGAAATCCGGTAAAGACAAAACTAATCCCATGAAAAAAGTAAGTCTATTCATTTTCCTCTTCTTGATGGCGTGTGTCCCGGTGCTGGCGCAGAAAAACGCCGATGCGCAAAAACCGGCGTGCGAGCTCGGGCTCGAACAGTCGCCAGAGATGCGCGGTTTTCGCCTCGGAATGACCCAGGCCGCCGCGCTGTCGCGCCTGCCGGGAATCACGATTGAAAAGCCGGACAAGTTCGGCCTCGCTCGTTTGCGCCTGTCAGTAATAGATTCGACTTCGGTGGTCAAAACTTCGCGCGAGCGGGCCGTGGAGCCTGATCTAATTGCCGGGTCTGCTGAGGGCAGCGCGTTTGTAGTCGACCCGGTTCGGTTTCCGGCGCTCAAGGGGACGCGCAAGATTGTGCTGCGATTTATTGACGGCCGATTGGCGTATCTCGAGGTCGGTTACGACAACGAAATCAAGTGGGAATCAATCGATCAATTCGTCGAGGCAGTTTCGGCGAAAATGAAAGTAGCGACAGAGTGGCGCGTCCCGGCTGCATCTGACAGCGGCACCGAAAAAGAATTGCGATGCCAGGGTTTTGTGCTTACAGCGAGTACGGCAGGAAGTGCAAGCGACGTGCGCGGTGGACCAGCGTTAATTCTTCTGGATCCGGCGGCGTGGGAAGGCATGTCGAAGCGACAGAACGAAGTGGTTGAAAAGCAAAAAAAGTCCGAAGAGGACAAGCGCAAGGCGTTCAAGCCGTAATTTGGAATGCCGCATGGAGCGCGGGCATCCTGACCGCAATGCGTGCGCGAGCACGCTCAGCATTCCTCTCACAATAAAACCGTTCGCGCTGCGCGCTCATGCGGGCCGGGATGCCCGCGCTCCCGGTGTGAGATCAATCCAGCGTCGTAGCGCGAATCTTTCTTTCCTGCTCGGCGCGAAAATCGCGCAGCTTCTTTTTCAGTTCGGGACGTTTGTTGGCGAGAATCGAGATCGCCAGCAGCGCAGCATTCGTCGCGCCCGCTTTTCCGATCGCTAACGTTCCCACGGGAATCCCGCCCGGCATCTGCACCGTCGAAAGCAATGAATCGAGTCCGTTGAGCGCGCTCGTCATCGGCACGCCTAACACCGGCAGCGTCGTGTGCGCCGCGATGACGCCGGCCAGGTGGGCCGCGCCACCGGCTGCGGCAATGATCACTTCGACGCCGCGCGCGTCGGCGTTGCCGGCGAGTTCGGTGGCCAGCGCCGGCGTGCGGTGCGCGGACATGACGTGCGATTCATGTGCGACACCAAAATTTGCCAGCGTCTCAGACGCCGCGCGCATCGTGTCCCAATCAGACTTGCTGCCCATGACGACGATGACCAGCGAAGAAGACGCGGAGACAGCCGGACGCGACGACGCGGTGAGTTTAGTTTTTGACGGTCTTGATGATTTCGATGCCATATGTGTTTTGTTCTCCGTGTCTCCCTCTCACCGTCTCTCAGCGTCCGATTTACTCTCCCTGATCTAAAGAATACCCGCGCTGACCGTCAAAGTTGCACAGGTGCTCAGTTTTAATGAAGTCAAATCCGGCGCCGTCAACATTGGACAAGAGATTTATGATCTGTTTGTGACTGATAACGTCGCCTTTGTTACTCGACATGAAGCGGCAGCGCCATTGGTCGGAACAGAAAGTTTCTGATTGTCCACCGGGCCAAACTTTCACGCCGCGATTGCTGACCATGATCAGTTGCAGGCCTTCCGGCGCGACTTTGGACAGAGCGTTTCCTAAATCATCGGGCGAACCGTTGAGCCAGTCGAGAAACACATCGACGCCCACTAGATCCTTCTTCGTATCCGAGCGCTCCATGACGATGGTTTCGCCATAAACTTCGGCGGCGCTGTCTTCCTGTTTGTAGGCCACGGCCTTGAGTGTGTGCGGGCGTTTCCCTAATCGCGCCACCACAGCCTCGGCAAACTCCTTCGTCCCGACCTTTTGCTTGCTGACACCCTCGTCAAAAATGTCATAGGTGTGAACGCCGTCTTCAATCGTACTCAGCCACGCATTGTGCACGCGTTCCGCGACACCGGTCTGGCCGAGGTGGACCATCATCATGATCGCACCCAACAACAAGCCCGACGGGTTGGCGAGATTCTGTCCGGCACGGCGCGGCGCCGATCCGTGAATGGCTTCGAACATGGCGATGTTCTCGCCGATGTTTGCTGAGCCCGCCAGACCAACTGAGCCGGCGATTTGCGCGGCGACGTCTGAAAGAATGTCGCCGTACAAATTCGGCATCACGATCACGTCGAAAGCTTCAGGCGTGTCGGCCATCTTGGCGGCGCCGATGTCTACGATCCAATGCTCGTTTTCGATCTCGGGATACTCAGCGGCAATCTCGTTGAAGATCTTGTGAAACAGACCGTCGGTCACCTTCATGATGTTGTCTTTGGTGAAGCAGGTGACTTTTTTGCGGCTGTGTGTGCGTGCGTATTCGAATGCATACCGCACGATCTTCTCGGAACCCGGGCGCGAAATAATCTTCAGACACTGCATCACCTGATCGGTTTGCCGATACTCGATGCCCGCGTACAGGTCCTCTTCGTTCTCGCGCACGATCACGACGTCCATGCCCGGATGCTTGGTTTTGATGAACGGGTGATAGGCCACGCACGGCCGCACATTCGCATAGAGCCCGAGGGTCTTGCGCACGGTCACGTTCAGACTCTTATAGCCGCCGCCCTGAGGCGTGGTGATGGGCGCTTTTAGAAAGACCTTGGTGTTTCGCAGTGAATCCCACGCGCTCGGATCAATGCCCGAAGTATTGCCCGCGAGATAAACCTTCTCGCCGATTTCGATTTCTTCGATGGCCAGCTTCGCTCCTCCTTCTTTCAGGATGTGCAGCGTGGCCTTCATGATTTCGGGGCCAATGCCGTCGCCGTAAGCGACGGTGATAGGAACGGTTGGCATTTTGATGCGGCCTTTCTGTTTCGACTCAGTACCACCTCCGTTGGCGGATGGGGTCGTCCTCTTCGAAGGGCCCACCCGCTAACGCAGGTGGTACTGACGGTGCTTTGAGTTTCAAGTCAGTACCACCTCCGTCAGGGGGTGCGTTCATTTTCTTTCGCACGACCCACCCGCTAATGCAGATGGTACTGACGGTGTTTTGAGAAGTTCACGAATATAAGTCAAAACTTTCGATCGGGCAAAGATAGACGCTCGCCGATCGTAGCGCGTGATGAAACCGATCGCTGTGCGCAGCGTCACGTACGAATGTGGAGTGCGCCGGCAGAGATTAGCGGCGACGACGCAAACGGGTCAGTACCATCTGCGGGAGCAGATGGATCGAGTGACGCCTCAAGTGATTGTTTGATCCGTCCGCTCGCGCGGATGGTACTGACCTGACGTTGCTGCGCCCTCGCCGCTGCGCTAGGCCGGCGCACTCCAAATGTTAAGATTGATTTGAATGAATCATCAGGCGTTCCAGATTCTGGAGTTCCCATCTTTGCTCACGTTGCTGCGTCGCAATGCGCAGACCGAATCTGCGCGCGCGTCGATCGATCGCCTCGAGCCGCTGGAAGATTATTCGCAGTTGCAGCACGCGCTTCATCGGCTCGCCGAAATGATCGAGTTCCGCCAACGCGGCAATCGAGTTTCGTTTGATGGTGTCGTCGATACATCCGAAGCGACTGCGCGTCTGCGCATCGCGGGAACGGCTCTCGATGCGTTGGCCTTACTCGATCTGGCCCGGCTGTGTTCGCGAGCGCTCGCTGCGCGCGCCGCGCTTGCGTCGGAACGCGAAACGGTGCCCGCGCTTTTTGAAATTGTCGCGCCGTTGCCGGCTGAGCTGGAAAAATTAGCCGTGACGATCACGAAAAAGATTTTGCCCGGCGGCGAGTTGGATGATCGCGCCAGTCCGCAACTGGCATCGATTCGCCGTGATTTGACCAACGCTCGCTCGCGCATTACTCGTTCACTCGAAAATCTTATGCGCCGATCGAGCGAAGCGATTCAGGAAGAGCTGGTGACAGTGCGGAACGACCGCTTCGTTATTCCGGTTCGCGCCGATCATCAGTCCCGCATTAAAGGCGTCGCGCACGGTGCGTCTTCGTCAGGCGCAACAATTTTCATCGAACCCCTGGAGACGATCGAAGCTAACAACGAATTGCAGAACTTGCGTGAAGCCGAGCAACGCGAGATTGCCGAGATTCTGTTTGGCTTGTCCGAGCAGTTGCGCAGCCATCTGCCGGCAATCGAACTGGCCGCCGAGGCGGTCACGCAACTGGATTTCGTAAATGCAAAGAGTGTGTTTGCCGAAGCATTCAATTGTGTGGTGCCCGCAGTTTGGAGTGCGCCGGCAGAGCGAAGCGGCGACGGCGCTTTGGATCGGTTTCCCGATCAGCAGATCGAAAAACAATCCAAAGCGCTGTCGCCGCTTCGCTCTGCCAGCGCACTCCAAATCGACGCGTTCCATTTAATTGACGCGCGTCATCCGCTGCTCGAAGCGTCGCTGCGCGGCGCCGGCAACACGGTGGTTCCGGTCTCGGTCGAGCTCGACCCCAATCATTCGGTTATGGTGATCTCCGGCGCGAACGCCGGCGGCAAAACAGTTGTGCTCAAGACTGCCGGGCTGCTCTCGCTCATGGCGTTGTCAGGTTTGCCAGTTCCCGCCAAATCGGCTCAACTGCCTTTCTATCAATCAGTCCTTGCCGACATCGGCGACCATCAATCGCTGGCAGCAAATCTTTCGACCTTCACTTCGCACGTCGCGAACATCGCCAAAATGATCGGCTTGTGCGACGCGAGCGGCGGCACTTGTCGCTCACTTGTGCTGCTCGACGAAGTCGGCACCGGCACCGATCCCGAAGAAGGGTCCGCGCTCGGCGTCGCCGTCGTCGATCATTTCAAGCAGCACGGCGCGCATGTCATGGCGACCACGCACTATTCCGGATTGAAGATGTACGCGGCCAACGAATCGGACGTGCTGAATGCCAGCGTCGAATTTGATGAACAGACGTTGCGACCGACTTACCGATTGTTGATTGGATTTGCCGGCTCATCGTCAGGTTTGGAAATTGCGCGCCGGTTCGGAATCCCGGACGAGGTGATCAAGGACGCGTCAACCCAGCTGAAGCAGTCTTCACTTGATGCAATTGATTATCTGCGACGGATCAAACGCGAGGCCGAAGCAGCCGAAGCACAGCGGCGCGCTTTGGAGGAGGAGCGCGCCGCCACCGCCGAAAAATTCGCGACGCTTGATCGACAGTTTGAAGCGCGCGAGCGGGAACGTCGCGCGGAATTCGACGCTGCGCTCAAGCGTTCTGTGTCGGAGTTCGAACAGCTTACGCGCGAATTGTTGTCGAAGATCGAAGACCGGGCCGCGCGGGTAAAGGTCGAGCGCGAAGCCGAAAAACGCGCGACGGAATTGAAACGTGAAGCGCAACGAGCGGCCGAAGCGATGTCCCAGACGGCGCGTTCAGAAACACCTCGGCACATCGCCAAACCTCAGAGTCAGGAAGCGGGCTTGCCCCCGCAGCTTCATGGTGTGCGCGTGGTGCGCGATGGCCAGGTCGTGAACGAGGCGCGTGAATCGACTCACCAGCAGGGGATGCCGCGGTTAGTGAAGGACGGCGGGCGAGGCGCACGGGTTCCCGGCGTCGCGGCGCGAGATCTTCAGGTCGGCGACCGCGTTAAGACGAACCTCGGTTCCATCGGAATCATCGATCGCATCAAGGGTAATCAAGCCGAACTGCGGGTTGGTTCATTGCACATGCGCGAGAAGCTCGCCAACCTCGAGTTAATCGAGGATCAAGGTCGTGCGATGACCGTCAAGGACGGCGCGCTTGAGCGGATGAGGAAGCGCGCCGCGACCGAACTGCATTTGCATGCCGGGAATCCGGATTCAAAATCCCAGATTCCAAACGAACTCAATCTCATTGGGAAGACGACCGACGAAGCTGCCGATCTCGTCGACAAATTTCTCGACGCCGCTTTCTTGAACGGCCACCGCGAAGTCCGCATAATCCACGGCCACGGTACCGGCGCGCTGCGCAAGGCGGTGGCGGAACTGCTCGCCGATCATCCGCACGTAGCTCGTTTCGCGGCAGCGCCTCAGGAGCAGGGCGGCAGCGGCGCAACGATCGCGGAATTGCAGTCTTGAGAGTCAATGCGTTTCCCGCAAAATTTCATCGAAGACCTCAAACGCCAGGCAGACATCGTGCGGGTGGTGCAGGACTATGTGCCCTTGAAGAAAGCCGGCACGAACTGGCGCGCGCCGTGTCCTTTTCATAAAGAGACCAAGCCTTCCTTCAACGTAAATCCCACCAAGGAGATGTTCTTCTGCTTCGGCTGTCACAAAGGCGGCACCGTCTTTAACTTCATCATGGAGATGGAGCGGGTGACGTTTCCCGAAGCGATCAAGATCGTCGCCGAGAAAGCCGGCGTCGCGTTGCCGAAGATGGTAGATGACGATCGTTTCGAAGCGCGCAAGCGTGACAGCGATCAAGTCATCGAATTGAATCAATGGGCCCTGGCCTGGTGGCAGGACCAGTTACAAAGTAAAGCGGCCGCTTCGGTGCGTCATTATTTAAAGGAGCGCGGCATCACTGAAGACACCACGCAGACTTTCCGGCTTGGGTTCGCGCCCGACAGTTGGGAAGCTCTTTCAACGCATCTGCGTCAAAAGGGAGCGACGCAGGAACAACTGGAAAAGAGCGGGCTGGTGGTTAAGAAAGATGAAGGCGGCTCGTACGATCGTTTTCGCGGTCGCGTTATTTTTCCCGTGTTCGATGTGCAGGGTAAACCGATTGCTTTCGGCGGGCGCACGCTCGATCCTGACGGCGATCCAAAGTATCTCAATTCGCCTGAGACATCCGCCTACACCAAAGGACGAAATCTTTACGGCCTGCATCTGACTCGCGACGAAATTCGGCGGCAGGGATTCGCGATTCTGGTCGAAGGCTACCTTGATTTGATCATTCCTTATCAACACGGTGTGCGGAACGTTGTGGCGAGTCTGGGAACGGCTCTGACGCCCGAGCAAGTAAAGCTGATCGGCAGGTTTGCGCGTAAGGTTTTGGTCAACTATGATGGGGATCGCGCGGGCGTGGCTGCGGCGAAGCGGGCGATCGAAACGATTCTGGCAGAAGACATCGAAGTCAAAGTACTGGTTCTCCCGAACAACACTGATCCTGACGATTTCATCCGACAAAGCGGTGTTTCTGAGTACAACCGGCGCCGCACTGAAGCCCAGCCCCATATACAATTTGTGATCGATCAAGCTGTACGGGATCGCAATCTCAACACGCCGGCTGATAAGGCCGCGGCAGTCGCCGAGACGTTGCCGTTCATTCGTGCTGTGCGAGAACGGATTCAGAAGCGCGAATACTTTGACATTGCGATGGACGGCCTGCGCGTGCAACGCGATCAGCGGCGCGAACTTTGGTCGCAGGTGCGCGGTGCAAGCACGGATAGCGCGGCCGTTCAGAGGGTGTTTGTCCAAACCGCGCGCCCCACGGTGGCAGAGGAAAAGCTGCTCGGGTTGCTGGTGGCCAACGACGAGCTGCGGCAAATCATCCTGCCGAGGCTAGAGCCGACTGATTATGAAGGATTGCCGACGGCCAGCATCTTTCGCGCACTGAAACAACTGGGCTCGTCGGACAACGCGGTCACTTACGAATCGTTAAGCGCGGCAACGGGGGACAATGACGGCGCGGCGGCGATCCTTCCGCGCATCTTGATCAACGAGCCGGCTGAATCTTTCGATGAATCGCTCGCCGACGCGAACAGTTGCCTGAACGCGCTGCGGCTCATGAAACTGGATCGCGATATTGACGAACTCAGCACGCAAATCGCCGAAGCGGATCGCGCCGGTAATTCGGAGTTACGCGACGGTCTGGTGATGAAAAAGCTGGAGCTATCAAAGCAACGCGGGAATTTCTTACCGCCGAACAACGCAGGAAACTAGCCGTTTAAGACTCCCTCGCCCTTTGGGAGAGGGTCGGGGTGAGGGCATAGCGAGGAAAAGAACTTTCAATCTTCGAATTTTCCGGTACGCCCTCACCCTAACCCTCTCCCAAAGGGAGAAGGGATCAAAAACTTAGGACGAACGAAACACGTGGCTATTGAAGAAAAAGATCGAGACGACGTGATGGATCGCCTGCTGCAATTGGGCGGCGACAAGAAATTTCTTTCTTACGACGATCTGAATCGCGAGCTGCCTGAGAACGTCGTGTCGCCCGACGACATTGAAGACGTGCTGCAAAAACTCGACGCGTCGAACATTCACGTCGCCGACTCGGACGAGCGTCTCATCGAGCAGGCCGCGGCGATTGCGACCGACGATGAAGATTCCGACGAAGAGCTGGAGTTGGATCTGTCGGCCGGCGCGCTCGAGAAGACCAACGATCCCGTGCGTCTCTATCTGCGCGAGATGGGTGTCGTGCCGCTCTTGACGCGCGAAGGTGAAGTGGCCATCGCGAAACGTATTGAGCGTGGGCAAATCAAAACCAACAAAGCGATTTCGCGTTCACCGATTGCCGTTGCCGAATTGCTCAAGATGGGCGAGGAGCTTCAGGAGTTGAAGCTGAATATTCGCGAAGTCGTCACCTTCTCGGAGCAGGCGGAACTCGCCGGCGAAGAGGACAAGGCTGATGAATATCGTCAGTGGACGGTCGACGGCATTGGGAACATTGCGAAGACTTTCCGCAACGCCCTGAAAGAATCGGCCAAGCTGCGCACCGAAACAAAAATCACGCGCGGCAAGAAGACGAAGAAACTGCTGCGCTTGCGCGGAAAGGTTTCGCGTCTGCGAATCGAAATCTCGCAGGAGATTGGACGGCTGAATCTCACCGAGCGTTCACGCCAGCGGCTGATCAATTCGATTCGCAATGTGCAAAAGGAAGTCCGCTCGGCCGAACGTGAACTCTCGACCTACAGCGACCGCCTGACGAAGAAGCGACTCAAAGCCGACGACATCAAGCTCTACAAGAAACACGTTTCGACGGCGAAGAAGCGCCTGGCGATGGTCGAAGAAGAGCATCACATCACGCCGGTCGAAGTGAAGCGCTGCCTGCAAGCCATCGTCACCGGCGAACACCAAACGGGACAGGCGAAGCGCGAACTGGTGGAAGCGAACCTGCGTCTCGTCGTTTCGATCGCCAAGAAATACACCAACCGCGGCCTGCAATTTCTCGATCTCATTCAGGAAGGCAACATCGGTTTGATGAAGGCCGTTGATAAGTTCGAATGGCGGCGCGGCTACAAGTTTTCGACTTACGCGACCTGGTGGATTCGGCAGGCGATCACGCGTGCGATCGCCGATCAGGCGCGGACGATTCGCATCCCGGTGCACATGATCGAAACCATCAACAAGCTGATTCGCACTTCGCGTGCGTTGGTGCAGGAATTGGGACGCGAACCGACGAGCGAAGAGATTGCGAAGAAGATGGATATTCCGGTTTCCAAGGTGCGCAAGGTTTTGAAGATCGCTCAGGAGCCGATTTCGCTCGAGACACCGATTGGCGAAGAAGAAGATTCACATCTCGGCGATTTCATCGAAGACAAGTCGATCCTGAATCCGTCAGACGCAGTCGTCGCGTCGAACCTCCGCGAAATCACCGATGAAGTCCTGGCCACGCTCACGCCGCGCGAAGAGAAGGTGATTAAGATGCGCTTCGGCCTGGGCACGACCGGGTCGGAACACACACTGGAAGAAGTGGGCCAGCATTTCGCCGTGACGCGCGAACGCATCCGGCAAATCGAAGCCAAGGCGTTGAGGAAGTTGCGCCATCCCTCGCGCTCGCGAAAATTGAAGGCGTTCCTGGAGACAGTGCAGCACGGGTAAAGAGAGGTCAGAGCTAGAGTTTAGAGGTCAGTGCGAACACAATTGGCACGAGTTCTAATTCAAGCTGAGACCACAGAGACTGAGACAGTAGGAACACTGAGACAAAGGTAACTGGGACAACAGGAAAAATGAGGCTGGAGAATTGAGGTTTGGCTTTGTGCGTTTCTAACCTCTAATCTCTAGCCTCTAGCCGCTAATGAAGAAAATCGTCGAAAGCTACAAACGAAAACTCGCCAGCGAAGACGGCTGGGTGTTTAAGCGCGGCGCGCAGTTGCGCATCGCCCTGTGTTATCCGAACACCTACGCTATCGGCATGGCGAATCTTGGCTTTCAGGCGATGTACGAACTCTTCAACAACATCCCGGAAGTTTCGTGTGAGCGGGTCTTCCTGCCTGACAGCATTAGGAACGTGAACGTGGGCGAGGGCTCGTCGGCGAGTGAACGTGCCAGAAGCCCGCGCGTAAGCAAGGGCTCCGCCAACCTCCGGGTTCGCGGCGATCATCGCGGCGCCTCACATCCACGTAATGGCTCCGGTTACGATGCCGTCCCTCAGGGTCGAGCGGCTGATACGAATGAGCTGCGCGAGTACGAACGCACCCGCACGCCGCTCTTGTCACTCGAATCGCAAACACCTGTTCGCGATTTCGATGTGATCGCATTCTCAATCTCATTTGAAACTGACTACGTCAACATGGCCCGCATGCTGCAAATGAGCGGCGTGCCGGTTTGGGCGAAGGATCGAACTGAACGCGATCCACTGATTGTGATGGGCGGCGCCGCGTCTTTTCTCAATCCGGAGCCTATTGCGGAATTCACGGACGTGATTAGCGTAGGTGAAGGCGAAATCCTCGGGGCAAAACTCGTCGACGCGATTCTCGAAAATGAATCAAAGGCAGAGTTGCTCCTGGCGCTCGCGCGACAAGGTCGTGGTTTTTATGTGCCGTCGCTCTACTTTGTCGGTTACCACGAAGACGGCAGCGTGGCCGAGTACACGCCGATTGAGGAAGGCGTGCCGGCGCGCGTCGGCCGTGCTGTCTCGGCCGAGAATCCGAAAGAAGGCAGCCTGCGTCGCGCCATTCGCAAAGAGCAATTCGACATTGCCGCGCAACTGAGACGCGATGAAGTGTTCGCGCCGTCGACGACTATTTTCGCTCCGCAAGCCGAGATGGGGGATCGTTTTCTCGTCGAGATTTCCCGCGGCTGTTCGCAGGGTTGTCGTTTCTGCTGGGCCGGCTACAACTACTGGCCGCCGCGCGTCGTGCCTGCGCGCGACGTTCTCGCAAAAGCAAAACAGTGGCGCGCGAAGACCGACAAAATCGGATTGGTTTCCACTGCGGTCTGTGATCATCCGGAGATCAGCGAGATTCTTCAGGGCCTGCGCGCGATGGATTACCGGATTTCAGTTTCGTCGCTGCGGCTCGATCAAATTTCTGAAGAATTGCTCGACGCGCTGGTTGAATCGCGGGATCAGCAAATTGCCGTAGCGCCCGAAACCGGATCCGATCGATTGCGCCGGGTCATCAACAAGAACCTGACCAACGACGAGATCGTCGATATCTGCGGCGCGGTGTTCGATCGCGGCATGCTGACGATTAAGCTTTATATGATGGTAGGTCTGCCGACTGAGACTGATGAAGATCTCGACGAAATGATCGTGCTCGTCGAACGCATCAAGGATCGAATGCTGGAAGCGGGCAAGCGTTTCGGACGCGCCGGCAAGATCATTCCTTCGCTCAATGGATTTGTTCCCAAACCCAACACGCCGTTTCAGTGGGAGCCGATTTGTGAAGAGAAGGAATTGAAGCGTCGTTTGAAATATGTGTGCAAGCGGCTCGCGCGGATTCCGAACGTGGAAGTGCGCGCGATGTCTGCGCGCGTCGCGCACGAACAGGCGCTGTTCTCATCCGGCGATCGAAGCATTGCCAAAGTTATCGAAGCCACCGCGCGAATGAATGGCGACTTGAACGCAGCGATCCGCGAAACCGGAATCGATCCACACCTGCACACCAGCCGCGTCCGTCCCCATGCAGAGATCCTGCCGTGGGAAATTGTCGATGCGGGATTGGGCCGAGAGTTTATGGAGCGCGAACATGAACGATCGCACGAGGCTCGCTCAACCGCGCCCTGTCCTTCCGTCAATCAATGCACCCGTTGCGGAGTCTGTCCGACTACCTGGTTGGCCGAAGCTCCGCCGGCGCTCGTGCAATTGAAAGCCTTCGCTCCCGCGGCAGTTCGGGTCTGATATTCGCGAGTGGCTCGCTCATGTTTTATCGCAAACAAATTCCCACAATTCACAGGTTTTCGTGTACGCTTACGCCGTAAGCATGACCGAAAAAGTTCGCAAGGTCCTCGCATTTCCCTCGCCAGTTCCCGCGAAAGCGGACTATCAGCGAGTTAAGTCCACCTATTCACTACGTGAAATCAAGCAGATGTTTGGCTTGAGCGATCGCACCGTGCGGCGTTGGACGGATGCCGGAATAATTTATGGCGTGCCGGTCGGAGACACGGGCGAATTCACCTATGACTTTCAGGCGCTGACCGTCTTCCGTCGCGCGCGCGAGATGCGCTCGCAGGGCCTGGCAATCAAACAAATAGAGGCCGAGTTGCAGGGTCAGATGAGTCTGTTTCGCACGGACTCGACGCAGGTTCAGATTTCGCGTCTGCTCACGCCCTTCGAAGAGGCGCTGGTGTTGCATGAACAGGGCGACCTGACGGCGACCAGTTTTTACCAGCAGGCGATCACGGAAGGTGACAACATCGCCGAAGCGTACTGCAACCTCGGCATCATCGAGCTCGAGAGTGGCAACACCACCGGCGCCCTCGACAACTTCACGCTCTCACTCAAAAACGATCCGCGGCACGTTGAGGCCCACTACAACCTGGCGAATCTTTATTATGATGCCGGTGACTTTCCGCTGGCGCGGCTGCACTACGAAGCCGCGATCGAAATCGAACCCAACTTCTCACTCGTCTATTACAATCTCGCCCTGGTCTATCATCGCCTCAACAGAGTCAACGACGCCCGCGCAGCCCTGAATAAATACAAAGAGCTCGAGCCCGGCGACGAAGAAATCGAACTGGTGGATCAGTTGTTGAAGGCAATGAACACGGGCCGTCCGAGGATCTAGGCAAGCAAAGAGTTAAGGGCAAAGTGCAAAGACGTAAGGCACGGGCATTGATCGATCAAATACTCGATTCAGATACTCAAGGAGGCGTGTGACCCACCGCGGCCGCCTTGTTGCCGCGCTTTGCGCTTAGCCCTTTAGCTCTTGATTGCTGACTTGAGACTTGAAACCTGAAACCTTAAACTGGTTTTCCTTTGGCGGGGTAGCTCAGATGGTTAGAGCGTGGGATTCATAACCCCAAGGTCGGCGGTTCGATCCCGCCCCCCGCTACCAAAGAATCATTACTTAGCGTTGCCTGCCTGTTCGCGGATTACTTGAGTCTGCCAGACTCGGATCTAATTCCGTCTAATTCGACAGCCCTACCTTTAAGGCAGATTTCATCCGGGCTTTTTCAACCTCGATTGCAGTCGCCGGCGTCGTCGGCTGTAGTTCGATGGTCACCTTTTTGATCTTGCCGTTGAATTTGAATGGCACCGCATAACTTGAACTGACCGCCGTACCGTCGTCAACACCAACGTCAGTTCCTTCGTCCGCTGAGAACAAACAGCATTCGGTCTGTTCAATCCGCCCAGTAGCTACCTTTTTCCCGTTCACAAGAAGCGTACCCACGCCGCCTTTGCCGGCGCCGCCGCCGTCATAGACAAATTCAAAACGGATCGTACTCTTCCCGGCGGGCAAGGCCTCAGTCGCGGCCACGGTGTATTCCTGCAGTCCCAGAAAGTTGTACGTGTACATGGGCTTCCCGTCTTTCACGTACAAGCTCCAGCCGCCAAACCGGCCCGCTTGGGCGAGGATGGCGCCGCTGGTCCCATTCTCAACTTCCGCGGTGATCGTGTGCGAACGGTTCTTGACATTAATAAATGCGTTCTCTGACATGCCGAGCATTCCATCGAACACATTGAGAGTGGTGCGCCCGCCCATCAACTCGGGCCGCCCGACATTTGCCGCATTCAGCCGCTCAAGCGTGCGGTCATCGAGCGGCAGCACGTGGTACTTGATGGCTTCCGACATAAACAGAGCTTGTAGCTCTTTGAGTTTCGCCGGATTCTGCTTAGCGAGATCGTTCGCCAGACTGAAGTCCGCCCTCGTGTCAAACAATTCCCAGACGTCAGCTTCGAGCGTGCCGCGAGGTTTGAATTCCCAGGCAGCCCGATGAATGGTTCGAGCCAGCCAGCCGTCGTCGTAGATGGCCCGGTTGCCGAAGATCTCGAAGTACTGGATCTTGTGACGGTCCGGCGCCGTGCCGTCGTTGAAGGAATAAAGCATGCTCACTCCTTCGAATGGTGTCTGCACCGTGCCATTCACGCTCTTCGGCTCAGGCAGTCCCGCGGCCTCGAGAATAGTCGGGGCGACGTCGATGACGTGATGCCATTGCGAGCGCACCTCATTCTTAGCCGTGATGCCTTTGGGCCAATGGACAATCAATCCGTTGCGGGTGCCCCCGTAATCGGCGGGCACCTGCTTGGTCCATGCGAAAGGAGAGTCGCCGGCAACCGCCCAGCCCGCGGCAAAGTGCGGGTAGGTCGTGGCATCACCCAGGTTGTCGTAATGTTTCAGGATGTCTGCAACCGCTTCGCGCTGGCCGTTGAAATAGGTCATCTCGTTGTAGAGCCCGCTCATGCCGCCCTCTGCGCTGGCGCCGTTGTCTCCGACAATATAGAAAATGAGCGTGTTGTCGAGTTGGCCGGTCTCGCCAATCGCATCGATCAGCCTCCCGATTTCTGTGTCGGTGTACTCGCCAAAGCCGGCGAAGACCTCCATTTGTCGAGCAAAAAGCTTTTTCTCATCAGCCGACAGGGTGTCCCAGTCCTTGATGACATCCGGCTTCGGCGCGAGCTTTGTGCCGGCCGGCACTACGCCCAACTTTATTTGACGGGCGAGCGTCTCTTCGCGCATCTTGTCCCAGCCCTGATCAAACTTCCCTTTGTACTTGGCAATCCATTCTTTGGGTACGTGATGCGGCGCGTGAGTGGCCCCCGGCGCGAAATACATAAAAAACGGTTTATCAGGAGTAAGAGATTTCTCCGCACTCATCCAACTGATTGCCTTGTCCGTCATGTCCGTCATGAAATGATAGTTGGGGTCCTTTGGCACTTCGACCGGCGTCATACCGTCATACAGAAACGGCGCCCACTGATTTGTCTCGCCGCCCATAAAGCCGTAGAACTTGTCGAATCCCGAGCGAGTGGGCCAGCGGTTGGTCGGCCCGGAGGGACTAACCTCCCAGGGCGCAGTTTCGTGATTCTTGCCAAACTGTGCGGTGCTATAACCGTTTAGCCTGACCATCTCCGCGACATACGCGACGCTGTTGGGACGTTGACCTGTTTGTCCGGGAAAGGAGGTGGCTGTTTCTGCGATTGAGCCGAAGTTGGCCGTGTGGTGGTTACGGCCGCTCATTAATGCTGCGCGGCTCGGAGAGCAAAGCGCCGTGGTATGAAACTGGTTGTAGCGCAGCCCGTCATTTGCCAGGCGCGTAGCCGTCGGCATGTGGATCGGACCGCCAAACGCTTCGGACATACCAAAACCCATATCGTCGATCAGCACAATTAGAACATTGGGCGCACCGGCCGGCGCCTTGACCTCGAACCGAGGTGGCGGCGTCGCATTGCGGGCATTGAAGACCGTGGAATTGGGAACTTTGGGTTCTGGAATCGGAAGTATCGTCCGGTCAACGGGCTCAATTACTTTTGATTGGGCGACCACGCGCAACGTCGAAATTGGTACCATCAACATTACGAGGGTGAGGATTCTAGCGACTAATACTGCGATTCTCTTCATGATTTTCTCGTCTCTTTAGTCTGCCTACAGGCAACATCAGATCACTTACGCTGTTTCAACTCGAAAGACTTGACCGCTCAGAAAGCGTTCTTCATTTTTACTTGCTGAGCCGGGCAAGACTTTCGTTAATCGGTTGGATCACTTCACCAACTTGATGTCACCCGTCCGCCAAGGCTTGTTGACCAATCAGATCGTTTCAGACCTTCAAAAATCTTTTCCAGCACAGTGGGATCCGAAGCTTGGAATTCACGTGACTTGAAGTCGCGGC
>JADMIO011406720.1_pt1 | contig 91429 bp, 66 predicted proteins | sample 8958161 | NCBI WGS metagenome assembly JADMIO01 (sample SAMN16585339, study PRJNA669376) | soil metagenome | isolation source: Crop rotation soil | place: USA: Cullars Rotation, Alabama | collected 2011
CGCGACAACTTGTCCACGTGGAATTCTAAGCTTAGGATCCCAATGTGCTGGAAAGATCTACACCAATGACAGTGCGGTTTAAAACTCTGCGAGAGGACTTTCCTCCCAACGTCGAAGCGCCAAAGATTCAGCACGTACTGTTATACTTCGTGCGCAGTGATGCCGCATCATTTGAGGTGCCGGTTAGCCATTTACATTGTACCGCGCAGGAAGAGCCAGGGACCGTGGGCGGGAGCGCTACTTCCATCGATGGCATCATCAGCACTCGACGCGGCAACGCGGGAAGCTGGACTGCCATGATCGGCAAATCCGCGATCGGGGACTGGGAGCTGGCGCTGCCGAATACTGAAGAGATGAGGAGTCGACTTGGCGACGAGAATAGCAATGAGACTATTCTGGATATTCTATTGGTCGTCACATACTCCGGCCGAACACCGGATTCGCCAAGCTAAGTCCAGAGCTTTTGGACCACACTTTTCCAATTCGCTGCGTAACTTTCGGATTGCCGCTTTAGCGAGATGCTCTTTTGCGCGTTCGCGGTGTTTGAATCTGCGTTTACCGTTCTCGTCGTAGTAAGCGAGCACTCCGTAACAGACGAGCTTGCCGTAACGTTTACGTACCCTAGCAAGCCGTTAATTTTGGAAAAAATTGTGCGTGTGATTGTGCGGGTTGAGGCCGAAATCTGCTAAAGGCCCAGTATTCCAAAGGTTTTAGGAGTAAAGCGTCGCGTTGACACGGTAGGGGTCTGCGGTTCAAATCCGCACGCGCCTACCAATAAACCAACAACTTAGCGAGAGTGTCAGCCCTTCGGGGCTATTTTAGTGACGTGAATTATGACGTAGCGGCTGCGGTTCTAGAACAATTCCACAGATTAAACAGAATCGGTGTAATCTGTGGATGGCCTTGCTTTGCAACTAACGTTCGATGCAATGGTCCTTTGTTACAATCGCAGTCTCGTCATTGCTCGGATCTATTTTCAAAGGAGTCTTAACGTGAGTCACGCAGCAGCCACCAAACCAGCCCCAACCGAACATGCGCCCGAGTTTTCACAGTACGTCACGCTTGTGGAGGAAGGCGACATAATCCAAATCCTCGAACAACAGCTCGAAAACAGCTTATCGTTGCTGCGAACTATCTCCCCCGACAAGGCCAACTTCCGGTACGCCCCAGACAAATGGAGCGTGAAGGAGCTGTTGGGCCATCTCATCGACTCGGAGAGAATCTTCAGTTATCGCGCTTTATGTTTTGCACGAAACGACCAAACTCCGCTGCCCGGGTATGACCAGGACGATTACGTGCGCGAGGGAAACTTTGATAGTCGCGACATAGCCGACATAGCCGAGGAGTTCGCGACTCTTCGTCGATCAACGATTCAACTCCTTCGACCCTTAAGTGAAGCGGAGTGGTTGCGACACGGAAAGGCAAACGACAAGGATGTCAGCGTTCGTGCCTTGGCTTACATCATTGCCGGACACGAACTACATCACATGGACGTCTTGCGCACTCGTTACTTGCAGAGTTAGTGGTCTCTCTCAAAAGTAACGCGCGGTGACGATTTCGGAAAGGCAGGACTCGTTCACGCGACATGCTGACTAGGAGGAGTTGATGATCAGACTAATACACCTGGCATTCAGTGCACTAATCGTAGTCAGTCTTTCGTTCGGGAGTGAGGCAAGGCGCTTTGATCTCTATCGTTTGAATTTGCAGACTGGCTACGCGTGATACTTTTTCAGAGGTTTCTCCGCGTTATTTGGTAATGGAGCTTCGATCCGCTAATCGAGTAACTTGACGAGGAGAAACGTATGGCGAAGTTAGTGCTTGGATTTGTATTGGTTCTCGTGATCATCGTAACACTGGGGGCAACGGCAAGCGCGCAGCGTTCGGTTGTTGGTTACTGGAAGACGGGTGGTTTGGGAATGATCAATGAGGTCAACACCGTCACTGGCCAGACAAAGAACAATCGCGGCAACATGTTCTCCTACAAGTTTGCTGCAGACGGCACTTATACGTTCGTAGGCTACATGGAATCCACGATGTTTGGCTGCACAACGAGCCTTTTCAACGAGATCAACGGCCGCTACATGGTTGACGGTACCACTATCTTTCTGAACCCCTCGCGCGACCTCTGGAGAAACATGTATTCGTGCTTTCCGAATTCGAACCGGTCACAGATGAAGACCCCGACGAAAAAATCGCTTGAATTCAGTTTTAAGACCGATGAATACGGCAAAGATTTCATCTGCCTGCGCGACGCAGACGTTGAGACCTGCTACAGACACGAGAAGGAATAAGAGAGAAGACCGAAGACATCTTTTGCAGGATAAAAAGCGCGCCTCTTCGTCAGGCTCGCTTTTTTTGTCCACTTCACCTCCGCAGATTCTGCGTTCTCCCCGTTCAACTCCCGGTTTAGAATGCTCCTCACCATGGCTCGCAATCAGCTTAGCCAGTTATTTGTGCTCGCCAACGAGTTCAAAGAGGGCGATCTCAACGTTGGCGGCACGCGGGATGACCATGTGCGCCGAGAAGCACGTGGGGCGCTGGCCGCTCTGTCGCTCGGAGATATTGCCAGTGCCGACTTCGTTGAGGATCAAGTTACCGAGACTCTTCATCGGTCTTTGGATCCGCAACTGGCCGGCGCAGTGGCTCACCTTACTGTCGCTGAACTCAAGCGAATTTTACTCTCGCCCGAGGGCGCGAGTTGGATCGAGCGTTATCGAAATGGCATCTCCAGCGAAGCTGCTGCAGCAGTGGTGAAAATCATGACTAACGAGGAACTTGGCACGCTTTCCTGCAAGCTCTTCAATCCGCTGCCGGGAAAGGGAATCGCTATCGGATCCCCGGGACATTTCGGCTCGCGAATTCAGCCTAATTCACCCGGCGACGATGAAACTGAGATACTGCTCTCAATCCTCGAAGGGCTCGCCTACGGTTGCGGCGATGTGATAATCGGTCTCAATCCCGCCAGCGACGACGTCGACACAATCATCAGGCTCGAGCAGTTGCTGCAGAGTGTGGTTGAGCGACTTCAGCTACCGACTCGATTCTGTGTGCTGTCTGACATCGTTAAGCAAACAACCGCGCGCTCACAAACAAAAGTAGATGTCGGCTTTCAAAGTCTTGCCGGAACCTCTAAGGCGATATTGGGGATGGTGGGCCTCGACGTTGATGGCTTGCTCGCCCTTGCGCCTGGATTTGACGGGCTTTACTTCGAGACGGGTCAGGGTTCCGCAGTCACCAATCAGGCTGCCGAGGGTGTTGATATGGTTACACTCGAAGCGCGAGCCTACGGTGTTGCGAGAGTCATTCATCAACGCACAGGGAGTTGGATGATTGTGAACGACGTCGCCGGATTCATCGGACCCGAAGTCTTCCGCACCGGCGATCAATTGCTACGAGCGTGCCTTGAAGACACCGTAATGGCCAAGCTTCACGGAATAACAATGGGACTCGATGTTTGCGCCACTTTTCATATGGGCATTGGACCAGTGGAATTGCGGACGCTGACGAAGCACATCGTGGCCCAGGCTGCGCCGGCCTATTTGATGGCAGTTGCGGGAAACGCGGATCCGATGCTCGGCTACATGACGACTTCGTTTCGCGAGCATCCGAGATTGCGCCGTCAAACCGGGCGCCAAATTACCTCCGCGATGCAACAGAGATTAACCGATCTGTCTGCGGATTCCCTGTATGCGATCTACCAAAAGGCTGGCGGTGACACTCGTTCGCTCGATAAGCTCCGCGACGATGCCGCAAAAAAGATCGGTGAACTTGCGGAACGAGGATTCGATCTTGGTTACGCCAAAGAGGAAAACGTCCGAATCGCGGCAATCTATGCAAATGCGAGGAGCGCGCTCTACGCAACACTGGATGAGTCGGTGATCTCCAACTCGTCACCGCATTACGTTCGAGTGCACACAAGATCTTCGGATCGAGATGAGTACCTCGCCCATCCGGCAACGGGTGAGCTAATCGATGACGAAGATGCAGTTCGTATTCAAACACTCTACCCGGCGCGACGGCCCCAGGTACAGATTGTCGTTTCGGATGGACTCAATGCCAACGCGGTCAATGAGAATCTGCGTTCGGTGCTACCGGGCGTACGACACGAACTTCTGGCGGCAGGACATCATGTTAGCGAGATAGACATAGTCATTGAGAATGGGAGAGTGCGCGCGGGTTATCACATCGGTTCGCTGCTCGAAGCTGAAACGATCATTCACTTCATCGGCGAGCGGCCCGGGACAGGGATCAATACGCTTTCGGCATACTTAACCTACGGCTTGGACCACAAGGGCCAATCGCGCTGGGGATCAGGCTTCGACCATTCATCGACTACGGCTGTTTGTGGGATTCATCGACGTGGCAAGCCTCCTGAAAAAGCAGTCGAAGAAATAGCGAGACTAGTGGATCAAATGTTCGCGGAACGATGTTCGGGCGTCGCTCTTCGCCACCTACTGTAAGTATTACTTGGACCTTGTGCAAAGAACCTTCACCAGCCTTACCTCAAAAGTCAAAAATCATCCTGTACTGTTCCAAGCTCGACGTCCGACTCCCTCCTCACATGGGTCTGAATAATTCCCATAACCAAATAGCTTGATCTAGGCGAGTCGGAATGCTTACTATCTTTCCGGCATAACTGGACCACCTCGTTCTCAGCCAGGATGTCGTTCTTCCCAAGTCATCGCACCGCCCGGAGAAATTAATGACTAAACTCCCCCTCGTCCTTGCCCTCTTTATCTCTATTCTGTTTACCACTTCGGCAATCGCTCAGGTCTCAACGGATCAGGCGCGGCACTTCCAAGTCAACCCGACGCACACCGGCGCGATCACATTGCCAGGCCTGACGCCTCCGCTCCGACAGAAGTGGAGCATCAATTTCGGCGATTACATCTCTTACCCAATCATCGCCGATGGTCGGGTCTTCGTCACAGTGAAACATAGCGGCCCACTTTACGATTCACAGGTCTATGCCATCAATGCTGCAAACGGCGCCATCCTCTGGTCCTACAACCTAACAGGAGAGAGCTTATGGTCGGCGCTCACTTATGAAAACGGGCGGCTCTTTGCCTCGACTCATGAGGGCGGCCTGCGGTGCTTTGATGCCGCGACCGGAACCGTGCTCTGGACCATTTCGGTTGGCGGCCCGTACATGGCCCCGCCGACTGCCTTTCAAGGTGTGGTCTATCTCAGTGGAAGGGGTTACGTTTGGGCGTTTAGTCAGGCTACCGGTAACTTTCTTTGGAGAACCCCGGCCTACAATAGTGACACGAGCTCCCCCGTCGTGACGGACGAGGCGATATATGTCTCTTACAGTTGTCCGGATGTTTACAAGCTGAATCGAACGACCGGCGCGGAGATATGGTCGTATCATGGTGGTTGCTCCAGTGCCGGCGGCAAAACTGCCGTCTTGCACAACGGGCGTCTCTATGTGCGCGACGGCATCATTGACTACATCTTTGATAGCCAGACAGGGAGCATTCTTGACACCGTCAGCTCCCCCCTGTGGGAAAACCTTCCCGCCTTTTCCGGCAACATGGGTTTCTTTCTACACGGCGCCCCGCGGTTTGCGCAGCTCGCTACGCTCGAAGGCCGAGATCTAAGCAATAACAACGCACTCGTTTGGAGCTTCACCGGAGATGGTTACCTGCAATCAGGACTATTGGTGGTCAATAACATTGTCTACGTGGGATCGGACCGCGGAAAGTTGTATGGCCTGGACGCCGCGACGGGCCAAGTCGTCTGGTCAACGACAGCCGGCGCCAGCATCCCGTACATTGATGAGCACAACGGCGGGAGGCCAACGGCCGGTCTTGCCGCTGGAGAAGGTCTGCTGGTCATCCCCACGAGCACCACGCTGATTGCTTACGAAGCCGACAACTCTCCACTAGGCGTCAATTGGAACGCCACCGTGCCGGCCGCTAATGCTTCGGGTTGGAATAATACAGCAGTAGATCTCCCGTTTACGCCCTCAGGAGCAAACTTCGCAACTCCTGAAAGCCCACTTCACTTTACTGCGGAAGGCGCAAACCAAACTCAGGATGTGACGGTAACGGGTCGAGGCGGGATTGTTATGACCGTTACTTCACCAGTCATTAATATAGACATGACTGCGCCGGCCACTTCCGCAAATATCACCGGGAACGGGAGTGAATGGTCCACAAGTGTTCAGGTCACACTAAACAGCAGCGACAACTTATCCGGAGTCGCTAATACTTTTTACAAGCTCGACGGCGGCGCCGCGCAAACGTACACATCACAGTTTTCAATTCCGAATGGAACTCACACGCTTAGTTACTGGAGTGTGGACGTCGCGGGCAATACTGAATCGACCCACTCCGGCACTTTCAAAGTAGATAACGCTGCTCCGACGACGCAGCTTTCAACAAGTGGCGCCGCGGGCGCTAACGGTTGGTTTATGAGCGCCGTGCAGGTTTCTCTGAATGCCTCCGACAATACGTCTGGAGTGGCGAGCACTTTCTACCGTGTTGATGGAGGGGCCGCGCAAACTTACACCGGCTCATTCTCGATCGGAAATGAAGGACTACACCAGCTTACTTTCTGGAGTGTCGATGTCGCGGGCAACACGGAAGCCCAGCAGTCAATAGCCGTAAAGATCGATTGGACGTGGCCGACTGTGCTGCATTCGCTTAGCGGAGTTATGGGTAGTTATGGTTTTGGTTACTACACGACTCCGGTGCAGGTAACGCTTAACGCGTCGGACAATCTATCGGGAATCGCAAACGTCTACTACCGCATCGATGGCAGCGCCACGAATAACTACACCGGTACCTTTACGGTTTCGACTGATGGCATTCATCAACTTGAGTTTTGGTGCATGGATGTAGCCGGAAACAGCAGCAACAACATATCCACAGTATTTTTCAAGATTGACAGGACGCCTCCGGTAACCCAGGCGAGCTTCTCAACGAATAACCTTGGCAACAATGGCTGGTATCGTGGGACAGTGCAGATTTCGATGAGCGCGACTGACAATCTATCCGGAGTGGAAAAAACCCAGTATACGATCGATAACGGGACCTTAAAGATTTATAGCGCTCCGTTCAATTACTCGACTAATGGTATTCACGCCCTTAACTATTGGAGCAACGACAAGGTCCCCAATTATGAACAATCTCACTTTGTGCAACTCAAGATCGATCAGCAGGCGCCGAGCGTTAGCATCAACGCGACTCCGGCGAGTGCTGTGGTGAGCAGCACCCCGGTCACTGTTACGGTGTCGGGTCGCATAACGGACGCGCTCAGTGGTATCGATCCGGCGTCTGTGTTTTACAACGTGATAGATGAGTATTCGGTTATCAGTCTAAGCGGCCCGGTGACGTTACAAACAAACGGTGACTATTCCTTTACGCTGAGTCTCCCGGCAACTAAGAACGCCGGCGACCGGCAACACGTCTATACGATTTACATCTCCGCCGCTGATATGGCAGGCATCTCAAAATCGGTAAACGATACGGTCAAGATCAATTAATTTTTTAATTAACGGGCGTCGCCTATCATTGCGAAACCGGCCCAGTAATATGGATGTTGGTAAGCGGCGGAGTGTCTAATCGCCAGCACGCTTTGACGAAGCGCCCTGGCCTTGGAAACCGGAGTCCGTGTTGTTGGTTTGATTGACGAATAGAATCCACTGAGGAGCGGCGCTAGAGCCGGCGATTGGATCTTCCAGCGACTTACGAGGGTTGCGCGAGCGCCCGCTACAAACCAGGCCCAGGAAAAACCAAGCGCCGCGTTCCCGTTGAAACCGGTGCTGTATTGCGCGGTCGACGCCACCACGAGTTCCGCAGGGCTATCCAGTTCCATGATCTTACGGGTATTAAAAAACCCGTCTGCCTGGCCCGGGCCAGGCGAAAGCGTGATGAACGACGACATCGCACTCGTGTCATCCAATATCGCTGGCACGGCGAAATGTACGACTCCTGCGCGCGAAATACCTGACTGCACTTGCCCGGCATTTGCTTGTGGACCAACGGACAGACGGCTTTTCGTTGCGCCGTAGATCGTTGCGATACGTTTGATTTCTTCCTGCTGCTCGGCAGATGTCTCCAGTCGTATACCCGGATAAGCAAGTTCAAACCTCGTCGTAAACTTTTTGGACAGATCAGGATCGGCGTAGGCGACTAATGACGAGTTGAGACGCCCGCCCGGCGAAGGCTGCTTTCGCATCTCACGTAGTGCAGAGAGCGATGGTGCGTACGACACTTGTGCGGAGTCAACTACATAGTGATCTTCCGCCGTCTGCAATGCCTCGAATGGCAAACGCCAAAGCACGCTGTCAGGCACAATTACTAATTTGGTTTTGAGCCCGATTTGAGCTTCAGCCGGTTTTACGAGTACGTCGTAGAGTTCTCGCGCGAGTTCATGAAAGTTGCCGGCGCGTGAGGTCAGTTGTTGGTCAAAGTTGCGAACTTTTGACGAGAGCTCATGATATTTAATCTCCAGTGGATAAACTTTGAGATTGATCTCGATCTGCCGGTTTCTTCGCGGCCTATCTGCCGTCAGGACGAACAGGTACGTATTGTTCTCAGTGATCGTATATTCGAGCAGGGCGGTCGCTGTATCCGTAATCAACGGACTGATGTCTTCCAGTTTTAGCGGAGCGAGTTCGCCCCTACTGATTTTCAAACCGGGATTTGTCCTGAACACTTTCTGGCGGAAGTCAGCATAGGCTGTGCGAGCTGTTCGTAAACGATTCCGCAAATCTGATCGCCGCGCTTCACTCGATGAGCGCTGTTCGCTATCGCGTTCCAGTTGAATTTCGAGCGATGCAACTTCACCTGACACAAGTCTCTCCTCACGACGCTGGTCGGGTGAAAGGCCTTTGCTGGGAATGGCGTTGTTGTTCTTCAGTAGATCCACCAGAAACTCTATCTTCGCGCGTTCCGCATAATGGAAAGCCTCACTCGGCCGATGCTGGCTCATCAGAAAATCGATCGCGGAGAGATACGGCAGTGATCGGTTATATTCGCCGGCTGCGACTGAAGTTTCCGCTCGCAGCGATTCAACTGTCGAGATAGCCCCGATAAACGAGTTGTAAGCCTCTGGTCCACGTTCCAACTTCAATTGTGCTTTGCCCGCTAAGGTCCGCGCGTACCACGAGAGTTCAGCGTTAGCTAGCTGCGTCGCGATCGTCAACGCGCTTTCAGCAGCGCTCAGCGCTCTTGCATACTCCTGCTGAAACAGGAGCGCTTCGGAGACTCGCGTGAGGACTTGCGCCATCCGTTCCTGATTATTAATGGACTTAAATAAACCGAGGGCTTTTTCGAAACTGTCTAATGCTTCGGAGTAATTTTGCTGGCGGACGAGCGTAGAACCGATGCCCGCGAGAACATCACCCTGACCCAACTTGTCGTCCATCTCCTCACGCAGCGCCAGGGCTCGCCGGTACGAGTTGAGCGAGGAATCGTAAAGGCCCTGCACGTAGTAAACATTCCCGATGAGACTTAAAACACGGGCCATCTCAGTCTTGTTAGCCGTGGCTTCAAACTCTTTCAGCGCCTTGCCGTAATACTCGAGCGCTTCGGGGTAGTTGCCCTGCAGCGCTCTTACTAAACCAATGCTTCCCAGCGTGGTGCCGACGGGAGCTTTGATCGTTTCGAAGATGCTTAGGCTGTTGAAATAACTCTCGAGTGCACCGCCATAGTCACCGCGCGTGCGATGCACATTCCCGATTCCCCTGAGTGCAGTGGCGAGGCCCAGTTTGTCAGCCTGCGTTTTTTGAACGTCGACACTTCTCTGATAGTTCTCGAGAGCTTCGTCGTAATTGCCGCTGTAGTAAGCAGAGTTTGCCGCGCCGTTCAGTGCGGCGATAATGGTGCCGATTTCCGTCCTGGGAGCACGCTCGAGAGATTGCTTGTAGAAAGTTAACGCCTGCGTATAGTCGCCCTGCATGTATAAGACGTCAGCCAGGCGCACAATGGAATCGATGTTCTTATTTGCTTCCTCACTTTTGCGAAAAGCGTCGGCAGCCGCTGGATAATTCCCCTGCCCGTAGTAAATAGAACCGATCGTATTCAGCGTGTTTGCGACTTCTTCCTTGTCGCCGAGTGAGGTGAATTCGCGCAACGCTTGTTCGAAAGCGGCGAGTGCTTCTGCGTCGCGACGCTGCTCTTTATATATCAGCGCGAGGCCGGAGAGTGCTTTAGCCGACTCGTAATTATTCGTGACCTCCGTGAAGAGGTCGCGCGCTTTTTTGTAGTGTTCCAATGCCGCCGGGTAATTGGCTTGAAAGTAATAGACAGTGCCGATGTCCATCGACGCGGCAGCGACACCCTCTTTATCGCCGATTTGCTCGGCCACACTTCGCGCGACTCCGTAGATATCAAAAGCAGTCGAATAGCGTCCGGCCAATAGTTGAGTATTACCCTGCCTGATTAAGGCTTTACGCAAATCGGGCGTCATCAACGCCCGGTTCCTGGCCAGCAACTGCTCACGTTCTTGCTGAGATTTGAGCGTGATAAGCCTCGTCGCGAAATCTTCAAGCTGGGTTAACGAAGTCGAAGGCGGAGTCTGAGCATGGACAAAGAATCCCACAAAGAGAACGATAGACAGCGGACGAAGAAGATGTAAGTTTAGTGACAGCATGACCGATCACAAGGTTAGCTTGTGAGTTATAGTAATCATTACCGAGGCAAAACGCATGGCTCGCAACCAGCTTAGCCAGGCATTTGCGCTCGCCATGTTTCCGTTGATCCAAAGCTTAGGATAAATGTGACGACTTCGACATAAGTTCGGTTCGCACATTGTTTCGGAAGTTTTTTAGATCAATACTGGTGTGTAATAGCAACACCCAAAATAGGAGAATCTATGGAGAAACCAATATTTAAGGTAGGCGAACGTGTCGATAAGTTATGTACGAAGTGTGGTGAGGAACGTGGCCACATCGTGACTGCCGTCACCACCCGAGGTCAGATCTCTCGCGTTAGCTGTTCGAAGTGTGGCACCACCAGTGCATTTAAATTGAGTTCGAGAACGTCTCCTCGTCTTTCTGACAAAACTCAGTCCAGTTACGATATGACATGTATATATCGCACCGGGCAAACCATCTCTCACAAGACTTTCGGCATTGGAGAAGTAACTGGTGTTATCGAGCCTGGAAAGATTGACGTGCTCTTCCAGGACCGTGTGCGCCGTCTAATACATGCTCAAAATCAAACAAAGACTTTGCCGCGCCACTAGCGATAAACACGCCAGGCCAGCAAAATGAATGGTCTAGGATTTATATCGATTATAAAAGGCCTGCTGCATGGTGCGCAGAACCGGTTTTTTATACCAGGCGTGAGAGTGGCCCATATTATCGATGGCGGTAAGTCTTGGTGAACATTACGTAGATTAAGGTCACATTACTTTGGCGGAAAACGCTCCATGTTGTAGACACGTTCGCGAGCGGGTTTGCCGCCTTCAGCGGGCCACTTAAGAGTTGCCTTCCACGAATTGTCTGATACACGCTCCCACCGGAACGAGTTTTTCGCCTTCGCGATAGGCACGAAGTCAATGCTCTTATCGTCAACCCAACTCGCGGCGTAACTCGGGTTACTGAACTGTCCATCTTTCAGTTCGAAGCGCGATGTCTCGTCGACCTTTCCCAGCTTCTCGTCGGGAAAACTATCAACCGCCAACGTGGTCTCGTTTTCGAAGCGGTACCGTTCATAGAAAGGCGCTTGATCTACTCCCGAGCCACGCCATGTACCCTCAATCCAACGCAGCTTCGCCACTTCTGCGGCTGAAAACTTCTTTGGCGCGGGCGCGCTGGTCTGAGCGTCAGATGAGTTGTGACTGCACGCTGCCAGCAGCAGGAACAGAACGAAGAAGAATAGTCGTTGGATTTTCATTGTCATGGCACTATGTTGAGGGAAACTGGAGGTGGTACTCTAAGCGATCTGTGAAGGGGTCGCAAGTTTCATCCACAAAAGAAAGATCCAAATGCGAAGGTTTAGCTGGCGCAGACGTAATGCGGCGGGTTACCAATGAGACGACTACTGCGACGAATTTGGATCTCTTTATCCGCGTCGTGACTTGCCTGCATCGATCTCCGCGAGTTTTCTGAATACCGCAGACAAAGGCGCCGTGCTCAATGTATTAATGCAGATCGATGGAGAGAGTTTGAGTATTGATGAGTCGGGCGGCAAACAGCAGGCAGTCGTTGATGTGCTGGGAGTCGCTCTGGACGATCGTGGGCCATTCGTCAGCTTCAAGCAAAAACTCGAGATTCCGCGAGACGTAATCGCCGCTAAAGATGGTCGATTCATCAAGTGGAGTCGGGCGTTGCCGGCACCGCCGGGACTTTATCAGGTGCGAGTCGCGTTCAGGGATCGTCAAACCGGTCGCACTGGCAGCGCAATGACATGGATTGAAATTCCGCGTTGAGATCTTAAAGGAGAACACTATGGTTGAAGTTCGCGCGCGCTTCGTATTAATCGTTGCCGTAATCATGTTGTCGCTACTCTTGGGCGCAAGCGTCAACGCCCAGACAGACCTGTCACCCGAGCTTCGCAGCAGGATCGATAAACTTGCTACTGATGCCCTCGCGACTTCAGGTGTACCAAGCGCATCGATCGCGGTGGTGAAAGACGGAAAGATCGTCTACTCGAATGCTTACGGTTCAGCGCGACTCGAACCAAAGACGCCGGCCACAACCATGATGCGATACAGCATCGGCTCCATCAGCAAGCAGTTCACCGCGGCGGCTTTGTTGCTCTTACAGGAGCAGGGAAAACTCTCGCTCGACGACAAGGTCTCGAAATTTATTCCCGATCTGACACGCGCCAATGAAGTAACAATCCGGCAGTTGTTATCGCACACCTCAGGCTATCAGGATTACTGGCCACAGGATTACGTCATGCCGATGATGCTGCAACCAGTGACCGCCAGAAAAATCCTGGACCAATGGGCGCGCAAGCCTTTGGATTTCGATCCGGGAACGAAGTGGCAGTACAGCAACACAAACTACGTCATCGCGGGTCTGATCATCGAAAAGGCCAGTGGCAAACCGCTCCTGCAATTCCTGCAGGAAAAGGTATTCGCGCCGCTCGGCATGACAAGTGTGGCTAATATCGACGAAAAGAGATTAGGCGACACTGATCCCACCGGGTACATGCGTTACGCGCTTGGTCCATTGCGAGTGGCGCCCAAGGAAGGACCGGGTTGGCTGTTTGCGGCCGGCGAACTGGCGATGACGGCTGAGGATCTCGCAAAGTGGAATATTTCGATCATGGACCAGAAGCTGTTGCGGCCTGCGTCTTATCGAGAATTGGAGCGTGAGGCGCAACTCAATAACGGTATGGGAACTCGTTACGGGCTTGGGGTTAGCCTCGGGACTGAAGCCGGACATCGCGCGGTGTCACATGGCGGGGAAGTTTCGGGCTTCGTTTCAGAAAGCGTTGTGTTTCCCGATGAACGAGTTTCAGTGGTGGCGCTAACCAATCAGGACGCGTCTTCAGCGGCGAGTGATATTGCGCACGGCATCGTTCCATTGCTCTTTCAGCAGAACGATCCGGCAACACCCGCGAAACTAGAGCAGGCGAAGAAGATCTTCGATGGTCTACAACACGGCACGATCGACCGTTCGCTATTCAGCGACAACGCGAATGCCTATTTTAGCGAGCAGGCGTTGCAGGACTTTGCGAGTGGCCTGGCGCCGCTGGGCACGCCTAAACAGTTCACGCAAATCCGACAAGGATTGCGTGGAGGAATGACGATGCGAATGTACCTCGTGCGTTTCGACAAGCAGACGCTACGAGCGTGGACCTACGAACTGCCCGATGGAAAATTGGAGCAATATCAAATCGCCGTGCAGGATTAGTGGTCACAACGGCTTTGCCCCAAAAGTCGGATCCGGTGGGGGCAGCGCCAACGGCGCGAAATATGATAGCCAGGGGCAAGCGCTGAGCAACGCGAAGCGCGTCGCCCCTGGTTTGCAGACATTGGTTGAATAGAGCACTGTAAGTGCGAAATATCGTAGTTAGTTATTCCGCTCTTTCAGAGCTTCACAGTCATTGTGATTGTGATCCAGGGGCGACGCGCCTCGCTTGCCCCTGGCTGTCATATTTCGCGCCTTCGGCGCTCCACTGCTGAGTTGCGACTTTTGAGGCAACGCCAATCACGACAACATCGCAGGTCCTCGCCGTACTGTTTATTACGCTGTTGTTATCACAGCACGCCAGCGAAGCGTAACAAGTCCGCCAACGTGAACTTTCCATTCTGGGCCATCGGAAGCGTTGGTTCCCAAAGTCGATTGCGCAGAATAGAGTTTTCGCTTTTTTGAATCAGGCCGATCAGAACTTCTGCAACGAGTGTGCTGCCGAGCGGCCCGAGGTGTTTCCCTTTGGCGTGAAAAGCAGCTTCGGCCAGTATGTAGTACCAGAGCGGAGTGCGCTGCGTGAATCCGCCGCTGCGAAGGACATCCAACTGGCTCTCCTGTCCCGCCGGCGGAGTAACCGCTGCCGCAACCTCCTCAAGCTCCCCGGCAGTAAGCGGCGTGAGATTCATTGCCGTGGCCAGCGCCTGTCCCGTCGGCATTCGCAGCAAGTAACCGCGCAGCAAATTACGAACAGCAAGCATCGCGCCGAGACCGACTTCAAGCGTGCCATCAAACTTCTTGAGTCGAAACAGGGGGTTGACGAGCTTGGTATCAAATAGCCGTGCCTTGCTGCGCGGGTTGTTGCCCGTGAAGTTTTCCCACTCAATGATCCAGTTTTCCGGCAGCGTATCAAAGTTGCCTAACTGTCCTTGCAGCGCGGTGAACGTGAAGAGTAGATCGAGTGTAGCCGGAATACCGCCATGGGTGTTGAAGTTCAAGTTGAAGTCGTAATCGCTCCTCACCATCGTGTGACCAAACCGGTAACCAGCGACGGAAAACTCCAACGGCATAAAAAACGGCTCCTCAAACGGTTTGAAGAACTGCGTGCCGTTCTTGAGGATGTCTTTCACGATCTTCTTATCCGCGATCTGCATTAAAAATTCGTGAATGACAAGGTACTGGTAATGCTGGCGCAGAACACGGCGCGGCTCCGTGAACGAATGCCATCTGTCGACCAGTTTGTTGTGAGCTCGCAAAAATGCGGTGTGCAGTTGTGCGACTATAGTGTTCTCGTCGTTGCGCGGATCACCGATATTCGCAGCGCGGTCGGTTGCGGGATCTCCGGTCCGTGGGCCGCGCGGGAGATCGTTGAAGTCGTCTTTGCCCGGGGGGCGTTGCGATGGGAAGGTAGGATCACCTGTCAGGCTAACCTTTCCTACGACCATCTTGTCGCCGTCGCGAGGGGCGGGCAGATCGTACACGCTGTCGAGATCGAGTGTCGCCGAGCGGGCGTTCTTGAGAGTATCGCGAATCTGATCGAGCGGAAGCGGCGCCAGCGCTGGGTTGGTTAGCGTCGGTAAATCAGCGGAGGCGAGCTCGAGAGTGATATCGTGATCGATAAACTGACCGAAGTAGGTCATGAGCGCTGAGATGTCAGAATCGCCGGCCGGATCATTCCCGGAATTATCGATCATAGTCTTACCGAGACGTGTGAGGTTTGCCACGGTGGTCGTGGATTCGGGCAGCAGGTTGTTAGGATCGTTCTGAAGGTCCGGGAACAGGAAATCGAAATCTTTTAGGTCCACCGGCTGGGCGGTAGCGAAGGCGAACGGAATGCTAGCGACGCGTGCCGCAACGCCTTCCCGCGCGCTATCAAACTGTTGGATCGTTATGGACTCTCCGTGTCCTAATCGTCGTGGCATATGAGTTTCCTCCAATAGTTACACTTCACGTTAAGGGGATGTGCTTGCCGAAGCGATCCCAAATACCTAACTCCGCTAGAATGTGTCTGCTCTATATATGAGATTGAGCGCAGAAACGTTTCGTCGTGGAATAAGACGGGGAATCAGGTTGTTGAAGTGTTCTCTGAAGCGGTATTAGGTAGGGTCACGACAACAATAGTCTCAGGTCCTCGCCGGTAATGTTTCTTATAACACTGTTGTCCGCATTGATGATGGCGTCGGCCAGCTCTCGTTTGGTTGATTGAAGTTCGAGAACTTTTTCTTCCACTGTGTCGCGCGTTATGAGTCGATAGGCGAAGACGCGATTCATTTGGCCGATGCGATGCGCGCGATCGATGGCTTGCGCTTCGACTGCTGGGTTCCACCAGGGATCGAGCAGAAAAACGTATTCAGCCGCGGTTAAATTAAGACCCTGACCGCCCGCTTTCAAACTAATCAGGAACAGTTTGCAGTTTGGATCGTTCTGAAATCTTTCAACTGTGTCTCCGCGATTGCGGGTCTTACCGTCGAGATATTCGTATGTCACATCCTGCTGGTCCAACCGATTGCGGACGATGGACAGAAAACTGGTGAACTGCGAAAACACAATCGCTTTGTGTCCCTCTTCAGTTACCTCGCTCAACCGCGGCAACAACACGTCGAGTTTTGCGTTGGGAGTGAAATCATCAATCGAGCCGGTTACGAGGGCAGGATGGCACGCCGTCTGTCGTAAACGCAGTAGCGCTTCGAGTATCTGAATCTTCGACTTATTGATGCCCTGGAGCGAAATTTTATCCAACAGCGACTGGCGATAATAATCGCGCAACTCTTCGTACTGCCGGCGCTGTTGTTCATCCATTTCACAATAGATCGTCTGCTCGAGTTTTTTGGGAAGTTCTTTTGCGACTTGCTGCTTGGTGCGCCGCAAGATAAACGGGCGCAACGCCCGCGACAGCATGACGCGCGAATCGTCATTTGGTTTCTGTGTCCCGTTTGTCGAAACTTGGAATACCGACGCTGAACCAAGCATCCCCGGATTCAAAAACTCAAATAAGCTCCACAACTCGCCTAAGTGATTTTCGATTGGTGTTCCGCTCAGTGCGAGGCGCTGCCCGCTCCTCAAGAGCCGCACGGCCTTCGCGGTTTCCGTGCCGGCGTTTTTGATTGCCTGAGCCTCATCGAGAATCACAAAATCAAATTCGACGTCGTCGAAATGGATCACGTCGCGCCGCAACGTTCCGTAGGTCGTCAGGATCAAATCGTAATCCTTGAAATGGTCAGTTCCTTTGATTCGCTCGCTGCCAATGTGAGTCAGGACGCGCAACTCCGGAGTGAATCGCGCTACTTCCTGTTGCCAATTGAAGATGAGTGAGCGTGGAACCACTACGAGCGAAGGTCGAGATTCTTCCTTGCGGCGCGACTCCAGTAGGGCCAGTACTTGAACTGTCTTGCCCAATCCCATGTCGTCGGCGAGACAGCCGCCAAACTTGAATCGCTCGAGAAACGCAAACCAGCCGAGTCCCTCTCGTTGATAATCTCGCAACCGGCCCACAAAGCCACGCGGTTCTGCGATGGGTTTGATGCCACCGAAGTTTTGCCATTCCTCGCGAACACGCGCGAACGTCTCATCGCAGATGATTTCCGGTCGTGCGGCGAGCAGGGCATCGAGTACGCCAGTTTGTGTGCGTTGAAAGCGCAGATGGTCCTCTTCGGTTACGCCGAAAGACGCTAGCAGACCGTATCGTTGCAGCCACTCTTCCGGTAACACGCCAAAACTTCCATCGCCCAGTGCGATCACTTTCTGACCGCGTCGCAAGGCTGCAAGCAACTGCGGAAGTTTTACTTCGAGGTCGTCGCCAAAGTTCAACGAACCATGCAATTCAAACCAGTCAATCCCGGAACTTACCGACAGACTCGACGAAGCTGCGTTGCGATAGAGTTTTCCTTCCGCTTCGACACGCCACCCATTTGCGAGCAGACTTGTCACCGCACGCGGCAGGTTACGCGGGCTTACCCGAAACGTATCTGAGTACTGAGATCCTCTTTTGATACTTAACGTGCTGAGGAGTGTTAATGCGTTTCTTTCGGAGTCAAGATCTCGTTCGACGTAACGGTTTCGATCGCGATCGTAAACTCCATCACGTTTATCGAAGTAGTCTATTTCGATGCCTTCATAATCAAAATAGAGCTTTGCTTCCAGTTCAGTTTGGTATGGATTAAATTTCGACTTACGCACAATCAGTCGAGGCCGAGGTGGGAAACTAACGCGCTCGAACTGCAACTCCGGTGGCATTTCGATGTTCGGAATCGAGGGCAACTCGAGGAGTTGGGCAATCAGTTGCCGGGATTCAGTTGCCGGAATTCTTAATTCGCCGGCCATGCGTAAAGCCGAACTCCATACGCGTGCACCGTTCGTAGCGAAGCGTGCAATCCTGAAGTCTGGTCCAATAATGACCGCTTCGCTTACCAATGGCGCAGCCAAAAACTCGATCTCGTCCACGCCATTTCGCAAGACCGGATTAAGCGCATACTGATCGCCTGTGCGCTTTACCACTAACCAGAATTGCCACGTGGTGGAATCGTCCCATTCAAGCTGTTTGAGTTCGGCATTTTTGTCTTCAGGACGAAACATGCATCGTCCGGTCGCGCACATCCTCGCTAGTAATAGAGGCTGAATCGTATTAGCGAGGACAATTGGGTTGGGAAGATCGAGTTCACCGTAACTATAGCTGGACCAGTAAGCGTCTCTGCCGCCCAGCAGCAGTGAAAGGATTTCCCGATCGGCGGGGTCGCGGAGTTGACCAATCTGATTCTGCTGAATCCGCGCCTTTTTAATTTTGCCCCATTCACCTTTTTTGTTGAGTTCACGGAAAGCAATCTCGACATTGAGCAATCCCGACGCGCGTGACGCCTGTGGATCGACGACATAGTAAAGCTCACGATTATCAGGCCAGAGATTGCGCTCCGGCCGTCGTGCATTGTTGATTGAGTTTGTAATTACCGTGAGCTGTTGTTGCCAGTCCGGTTGCGGTTCGGGTGTCGCTCCGCCGTCTTCGAGGAGTTGCAACTCCTCGAGCGCGTCGTCGTCGTAGACAAGTTTGAGCGGGCCCAATAGATCTACTTCAGAGAGATAGGTCTTGCTGTCGGCTGCGAGTATCGTGGCCCAGATGTGTTTACAGTCTTGACCATCGGCGAAGTACGGGCAGGTGCAAGCAACCTCGAGTGAGTTCAAGGTAAGTGTAAGCTGCACAAAATAATCGAGCTTGCCTTTTACTTGCGCCCGCACATAAGAACCGGAATGTTCGAGAATCTTGACCGCGCCCCCTCGGAAGTACGCAAAACCCCGGTCGCGGATCGTTGGATTGAATTGGGAGGCGAATCTGCTCTTGAGTGACATCGTTCAAAGCAATGGTAGCCGCTGAAGAACTGGTTGTCATTCGGGCTTTGCACAAAAAAGAATCCCACCCACGGCAGTGGGTGGTCGATTCATATCCTTCTACAGGCTTTGCACAAAAAGTTGCAATTCAGGTGGCTGAGTGCCAAAGGCGCGGAATATGAAAGCCAGGGGCAAGCGCTGAGCAACGCGAAGCGCGTCGCCCCTGGTTAGGAGATATTAGTTGAATAGAGCACTGCAAGTGCGAAATATCGCCATTAGTTCTTCCGCTCTTTCAGAGCTCAAACTCATCGTGATTGTGATCCAGGGGCGACGCGCCTCGCGTTGCTCAGCGCTTGCCCCTGGCTTTCATATTTCGCGCCTTTGGCGCTGTGCCTACCGAATTCCGACTTTTTGTGCAAAGCCCCTTCTACACTCCCTCCTGAACTCGAGGTAATCGCACCCACGGCAGTGGGTGGTTCGATTCAGATCCTTTCTACACCCCCTCCTGAACTCGAGGTAATCCCACCCACGGCAGTGGGTGGTCGATTCAGATCCTTTCTACAGAAATCTCGAAACTTAAGGTAATCCCACCCACGGCAGTAGGTGGTCGATTCAGATCTTTTCTACCGACATCCCTGGAACTCAAGGTAATCCCACCCACGGGAGTGGGTGGTTCGTTTCAGATCCTTTCTACCCCCCTCCTGAACTCGAGGTAATCCCACCCACGGCAGTGGGTGGTCGATTCAGATCCTTTCTACCGACATCCCTGGAACTCGAGGTAATCCCACCCACGGCAGTGGGTGGATACTTCAGATCCTTTAGAAGGAATTTGAACAATCCACCAACTACCGTTGGTGGGATTGAAGGGCATAGCTTTAGTTCGTGTAGAAAGGATCTGAATGAACCACCCACTGCCGTGGGTGGGATTCCGAGTTTGTGCAAAGTCTCTCACTCGCGTGATTCGTCTCACTCGTTCGAAGATTCTTACAGCGTGTGGTATTAATTATTCGCAGCTATCGTTTAGAACGGAGAACAACTCTAACTTGCCTCTTGAGACTGAATCGACTGAGACTCGGCCCTCTAATTTTATTAGAGACATCATTATCGACGACATCAACACCGGTAAATACGAGGGGCGGGTGCAGACCCGATTCCCGCCGGAACCAAACGGCTACCTCCATATCGGCCACGCCAAAGCCATCTGCCTCGATTTCGGATTGGCGTCGGAGTTTGGCGGTAAGTGCAATTTGCGTTTCGACGATACTAATCCGTCAAAAGAAGAAACAGAGTACGTTGACGCCATCATGGCGGACGTGCAGTGGCTCGGCTTCCAGTGGGACGGTCTCTACTACGCCTCTGATTACTTTCAACAACTGTACGAATGGGCCATCCAGTTGATTAACGACGGTAAAGCTTACGTATGCGATCTCAGCGCTGATGAAATTCGCGAGTATCGCGGCACGTTGACCGAGCCGGGCAGGGAAAGCCCGTATCGCAACCGTTCTGTCGCAGAGAACCTCGATCTGTTTGAGCGCATGAAAAAGGGAGAGTTTCAGGATGGATCGCGGACCTTGCGCGCGAAGATCGACATGAGCTCTCCAAACCTTAATCTGCGTGATCCGGTCATGTATCGAATTTTGCACATGGACCACCATCGTACCGGGAATGAGTGGTGTATCTACCCCATGTACGATTACGCGCACGGGCAGTCAGATTCTATCGAACGCGTAACGCACTCCATGTGCACTTTGGAGTTCGATAATAATCGTCCTCTATACAATTGGTTCATCGAACAGCTCGGCATATTTCCTTCGCGGCAATACGAGTTTGACCGGCTGGCGCTCACCTATACTCTGCTCAGCAAACGCAAGCTGCTGAAGCTCGTTGAAGAAGGACATGTCGATGGTTGGGATGATCCGCGTATGCCAACGCTCTCGGGCATGCGCCGGCGCGGTTACACATCGACAGCCATCCGCAACTTCGTTGCCAGTGTCGGCGTCTCGAAGACGAATGGCATTACTCAGTTACAGCAACTCGAATACTTTCTGCGTCAGGACTTGAATAGAATTGTTCCGCGAGTGATGTGTGTGCAGAAACCACTGCGCGTGGTCATCGAAAACTACGCGGACGACCTCGTAGAAGAAATGGATGCTATCAACAATCCTGAAGACAGCTCGGCGGGAAGTAGAAAAATTCCCTTTTCAAAGACGCTCTATATTGAAGAAGATGATTTTCGTGAAGACCCGCCGAAGCAGTTTTACCGGCTCGCCCCAGGTCGCGAGGTGCGCCTCCGTTATGCTTACTTAATCACCTGCAAAGAAGTCATCAAAGACAGCAGCGGCAATGTTGTAGAACTCCGTTGCACTTACGATCCGGCCACACGCGGCGGTAACACGCCTGATGGTCGAAAAGTAAAGTCGACGATTCACTGGGTCTCAGCGTCTCACGCGTTGCCGGCAGAGATCCGTCTCTACGACAACCTCTTTCTTAAAGAGAATCCAAACGACGTAGAAGAAGGACACGACTTTACCGAAAACCTCAACCCAGATTCATTGCAGGTAATGGACGACTGCAAAATCGAACCGAGTGTGCGGGACGCAGCGCCAGGGACCAAGTACCAGTTCGAGCGTCTCGGTTATTACTGCGTCGACCACGACTCGAGCGCCAAATTGGTCTTCAATCGAACCATCGGCCTTCGCGACACGTGGGCCAAGATCGAAAAACGCGCAATGACCGGCGCGTGAGCCATCACTAACGAATTCTATTCGGCTCCGGCGCGTGCGATGACAGACGAGTCACCATTTCGTTCCACTCGTTTCTTTGAAGTCAGCACAGTACCAATCGCTTCTTTCGCAAGACTCAAGACCGTGCGTCTATTTTCAAAGAACACCTTGATCCATGCTCGCCTCGTTGTTTGTGGAAAATAGATGGCGCGGAACGCGAAGCGCGTGATGAGGTGAAAAATCCGCGGACCAACTGGTGCATAGCTCATCGCCTGGACCGCTTCGGCATTGCGCGCCGCATCGTACGAGTGAGCCCATGCATAAGTAAGCTCGTGGTGAGTTTGCTCGATGGTCATCTTGAGAGGCACGTGAGCCATCGTGTTTTTCTCAAACTTCAGCCAGTGCTTAGGTCGAACCAGGCGGCCATCTTCCTGTAGCCGCTTGTATAGCGGTGTAGAGGGAAATGGTGTGAGCTGGCCGAAGACGGGCAAGCCGGGAGGCCACGAGCGAATCTGTTGTAGTATCCGCTCCGCCACGCCGGGGGTGTCGTTATCCATGCCAATAATGAAGGACGTGATGGCGTAGATATTATGCTGAGCCAGACGTTCGAGCACGCCTGTGTATTCTTCAGGCTTGTTAAAGCCCTTCTTAACATCAGCCAGATTAACGGGGTCGATCGACTCCATCCCGATAAAGATGACTTTCCCTCCCGATTCGGCAATCAGATCGACGAGCTCCTGATCGCGTAAGAGGTTGGCGCTGATCTGCGCGATCCATGGGATCTGTGCACCGGCGGCGATGATGTCGCGCAAGAGGGATTTTGTTCGTTTGATACTGATGGCAAAGTTATCATCAACAAAGAATACTGAGATCACGCCGCCTTCAGCTTTAGCACGCGCCTTCAACGTCAGTAGTTCGTCAACGATGCTTTGATTTGTGCGGAAGCGGATCGAGTCGCCGAAGAATCCGGTGACCGTGCAAAACTCACAACCATAAGGACAGCCGCGCCCTGACTCGATTGGAACAATGTGCAGCGAGCGCCAATGCGGGCCAACGCGTGATAGCAACGGACGCACAATGCGCGGAAAGAAATTGAACTGATCGAGATTGAGCGACTCCCAGGGGATGGCCGGGTAAGGCTGAAGACTCGGCTTCCGTTCTTTACCGTTGTCATCAACCGGCTCGTAAACTTCCTTAAGTACACCACGCGCAGCGTCTTCAACTATCTTCGGCCATGTTTCATCAGCCTCACCAAGCGCGATCGCATCAGCGTGACGAGGTCCTCCATCTCGACCGAGTGCCTCATCGGGAACTTCAGTAACGTGCGGGCCGCCCATCACAACGGGTACGCCTGCAAGACGAATCGCGTCTGCGACTCGATAGGCTTTCTCGATCATTCGAGTCATGGCGCCGATGCCGACCAGATCGATCTTTTGCTCGCGGACAAACTGAACGATCTCATCATCAGTCATTGGACGGGCATTGGCATCAATCAGAACAACTTCGTGCGGCGCTGGTGTAAGTGCCTGGAGAAGAAACATCCAGAGGTGTGGCATGAAGTTGCGCGTGACGCCATTGTCAGGGTTATAGAGCAGGATTTTCATCTTCGAATCTCCGGGTCGAATGTAAGCCTTTTCATCTGCGCTGAATTACGCAAAGGGCCGAGAGGAGGAGCAGAAGACTCGATCCACATGTCCAAGCAGGCTGTTTGCGGTGCGCTGCACTATAACACATCTATGCGCCAGCCGCTTGGTGGGTGACGAACAGTGCAAACGAAGGTAAAATTTCCGAAACCCCTAACAATTTCTTAGCGGCAATTGAAAGGCAGGGAACTGTGATGGTCCATGAAATGATTGACGGCACGTATCGGCAAACCAATTTACCGAATGAATCCGTCGAATACCTGGCGAAACGCGAGGAGTTACGACAAGCGGAAATTGAATTGATGCGACAACGTGAACGCGTTGCCGAGCTGCGCCGCGGGCTTCCGAAGGGTGCGACGATTCAGGATTACGAGTTTCTTGAAGGTCCGGGCTCGCTCGATGATGGCGACGAACCGGTTACGAGAGTTCGTCTGAGCGAATTGTTCACTGCGCCTGATCGCTCCCTCGTGATCTATCACTTCATGTTTGGAAAAAAACAAACTAAGGCGTGTCCGATGTGCACTGCCTGGATCGACGCCTTCAACGGAGTTGCGCATCATCTCGCTCAAAACGTTGACCTGGCGATCGCCGCCGCCGCCGAGCCTTCGACGCTGCGCGCGTTCGCCCGAGATCGAGGCTGGAACAAATTGCGCCTGTTGAGCGCCGGTGAGAGCACATTTAAATACGATCTCGGCAGCGAAGATCGCGAAGGAGGTCAGGACTCGACGATCTCGGTCTTCACTCGAGAGAGCGACGGCACGTTGCGTCACTTTTACAGTTGTCATCCATGGTTGGGCGAAGACATCAAAGAGCGTGGCATCGACGAGTTGAATCCGATCTGGAATCTTCTGGACCTGACGCCGCAGGGTCGAGGAACGTTTTATTCCTCGTTAGACTACGGCACGAAAGTCCACGCGGCGAAGCGGTAGCCAACCACAAACACAAACTGAAAGCTGCAGGTCGGAACGTTGAATCCCACCCACGGCAGTGGGTGGATCGATTCAGATCCTTTCTACAAACATCTCCTGAACTCAATGTAATCCCACCCACGGTAGTGGGTGGATACTTCAGATCCCTTAGAAAGAATTTGAACAATCCACCAACTAGCCGTTGGTGGGATTCACTGTGTTGGCTCGGGGGTGTAGAAAGGATCTGAATGGAACCACCCACTGCCGTGGGTGGGATTCCCTGGCTTTCATATTTCGCGCCGTTGGCGCTGTTGCCGACTATTCTCAGCCGTTCTCGCGGCGAAGCGGTAGCTGATCCATCATTGCTTAGTGGCCCGAGTAGGGGTAATAATTTTCAGCGGCTGCAACAACTCAATTGGAGGCTCCTTCTTCGGCGTGAGGTGGAAGACGTCGATGAGTTTCGGTTTGAGATCGCGGCCGTCCATTATTCGTCCGGTTTTGTCCGGCTCGCCAATGATACTCACGTTGTCCAAAGCGATCACGTAGCCCGTCAACCCCTCGGGCGTTAGACGAAATCTGATGAACTCTTTGAACTCCTCGATACGCGCGGCGCCGCCGACCTCGTTGTTGTGACCATTAAACGCAAAGCAGATCGCAAAGTACCATCCGGTCCAGAGACAGCAAAGAATCGCCCCGAATCCCGCCGCAAAGAGAGCCGGCACAAGACCGGTCCATCCAGTAATACCCGTGAATACCGGTGGCAATGGAAAGAACATCCGCGTGATGTATGGCAGCGTCAGCATCACGGCGCCATATACTAACCACAGCAGCGACAATCCCACACGACTGTCTTTCGCCAGTAAATATCTCGCCAGGGGGATCGGCAGCACGAGCAGAATCGCCGCCAAACCCCAGTCGAGCCAACTGCCCAACTTCACCAAAACAAACGGCACCAACAACTGCAACAGCAGATGCCACACACCAATCAACAACTTGCCGACAAACCGCACGATCTTGTTCTGTCGCGACAAAGCGCCCGAAACCAGAAACGAGAGCAGTATGATCCCGACCGTTGCGCCAACCAGCACGATGATGAAGACGATGTCGGAGATCAAATATGCCGGCAGATTGTTCTTGCCAAAGAACCACAACCCAAAACTGACAGCGATTATCGCAAGCACCCAGAGTGCCCACGGGAAATAGTCGTCAATGAAACTTGACACTGTTGCCATCACGCCGGTATCAGTCGCAGGCACGAAGCTTTTCCGGAAGACGTATTCGCTATATCGCACGTTCAAAACAATCGCGGTGATGGCTACGATAATTGAATACAAAACGATCAAACTGCTGACAAACGGCGTGATGTGATCGCGATAAGGCTGGACCGTCAATAGACCAACGATAGTTAGCAGCGCAATCACGGCAACAATCGGCACGAGTTTGGTATTGGGACTCTTCTTTTCGAAAGGACTGGCGGTGTCGTCGAAGATCCATTTCGAGAAGAGCGATATACCGAGTAGTGCCAACGTCGCTGCGAGTGATACCCAAATAAATACCTGACCGATCTTGAGATCCGTGGGCCAGGTGCTGATCTCCGGAAAAAAGTAACCGGGGTTCGCAGCGGTGCAGTTGGCGGCTGGTCGCCATTCTCCACTTACCACGCCCAGTGTGGTCCATAACGAATAAGGCTGGACCGGTGCACATGTTGAGGCATTGTCCAGTTGTAGAATTGTCGGGCTGATCCGTTCCCACTTCGTCAACTGAAGTGTGTTCAGAATTCCGAAATTGCTGATGAACTCTCTGCTGCTCTTCGGAATTGTGACTCCGAAGTAGATCATGAACGCGATGATAAGTCCCGCCAACCAGACGTAACCGCCGTTAAGAACATTCCAGAACTTGAAGAGCCGGTCAGCGACGGCCTCTCTCGAGTCGTTCTCAGGCGGATAAAGAACTTGTTCGCAGATCTCGTTGTCGTAAGTGGTGGATGGATGATGAAACGCGCCGCCGGCTCCTGATACAACGGACGCATAACTGTTAGCGCTGGGCCGCGGCGCAGTACTGTGTTTCCGAGGCGCTGTGTCGGATTGTGGTCCCCAATAGCGCGCATAGTGATGCACGTCGCCCGAGATATCCAGACGGCATTGACCAGTCTTCAGTTCTGCATCACCGGTGGTTGCGAGATCGCCGTTTTTCGGTAAGAACGGCCGATTTAGACCGATCGACTTCAACGGCTTGGATGCTTTTTGTTCGTCCGCGGCGCCGATCTTGCCGAAGACAGTACTCGGCGCAGACGTTGCGAGGATCAACTTGTCCGGAGCTTTGAACTTATCTCCATCTCTGGAAAGACTTTTGAAAAACATCTCCTGCCGTCGATCGAGATGTTGATCGCGACGGTCAGAAACTGATTCCGTATCGAGACCCCACAACCACCACTTGAACGGCAAGCGAACCGCTATGTAACTCGCCTCCTGAACGCGCTTGAAACCCGCGACAGTCAGTTGCGCAAAAGCTCCACCGCTACTCTTCGGTGGCAACGGCCCTTCGGGACGGGTGGGTTTGCGAAATTGCCGGCGAAAGCCGTCGATCTGATCGTAATAGTCATGGTTTCCGGGAATGCCGAAGATCGGGCGTCGTGGCTCATCGTCAGAGATTAAATTCTGCGACTTCAGATCTTCATAAGCGTAATTGAACGGCCTTTGAATTCTATTAACCAGCGACAGGTAATCAGAAGCGTGATAAGCCGTGTCGCCGCCGATAAACAGGAATTCACCTCGCGGCAATCGAAAGGTACGTCCATCCTGACCCGTGCTTACCTCACGATCAGACGGCAACTGCGTACTACTTGCGTCGAGCTTCGTCCATAAATCAGTCAGCGCCAGATAGGCAGTGCCATACATCGCCTTCGTGCCGTCACCAACGTCTGACATGTAATCGAACCAGAACTCACTTTTGGCTTCGGCTTCGGCAGTAGCGAAGTCTTGTACTGTGGGCGTCATCCAATCGCGAGGATCGAGTTTGGCGCCATAAGCGGTGTAAAGGAGCATGCCTTTGATACCGCCAAGCAGTTGTTTTCCAAGCAGCCAGGCAACCGGCTTTTCGAAGATACGAGGTTGGTTGGTAGTCACCTTAACTCCTCCATATGATTCCGGCTGGGCGCCGAGACGTTTGGCGTCAGGCTTTGCCGGATCAAGTCCGGTGAAAGTCGTGAGTGGTTTGCGGAAGTCGGTGAAATAGGAAAACGGTTCGAGTAACGCAAGCGTAGCAGCGCATTTCTTTAGCTCATCTTCACTGAAGTTTTTCTTACCAACATTCTGGTAAAGCCGGAGCCTGTCGACGGCATACGAAAGTCCGTCGCTGAGGTATGGCAGGCCGCGTTCTCGCAACTGACAGAAAGCTTGAAGGGCCTCCTGATGTTTACCGAGACGCGCGAGGTGTTCACCCCTCACTGCCGCGCCGTCCGGCAGCCAACTGAACCAGTTCATCAAGTTCTCCGACCAATCGTGCAGGCGCTCGAGCGCGCCGAGTCGTAGGAGAGCATAACCACCTATGGCCGCGGAGATCGGATGTTGGACCTTGTCATACAGCAGTTGCTCCGCACTGACGGCGGCTGAATCTGAAACACTTGCCGCGAGCTGCCAGCGGCCCTGCTCCCAGTAGCGTAATAGCAACTCGGCTTCAGTGTGTTTGAGATGAACTTCCAGCGAGTACTTCGCGTCCGGCTGTTTCTTCAGGACGATGCGGCAACCACGCTCCTGCCAGGCGGGTAGTATTACGTTCAGGGGCGGTTCGCCGGTCTGCAAGAGTTGAATTATCTGACCATGGTTCTTGCCGTGGAAGTCGATCTCTACCAAATCGTCCGATAGTGGGATCTGTTCGTCGAATAGTGAAGAGTCCTTCTCGAGCTCGTACTCTCCAGTGAGCACATTTCCCTTGAACTGGCGCAGTCTTATGTCGTGTCTGTAGCGCTTCAGGGCTTTGTAGCCTGGTCGCAGCACCTTCGTTGACAAGGCAACAGCGAGCACGGCGCCACTTGCGATGGCAATAGCTGCGACGGTTAACACACCCCCGGTTAAAACTGATTCAGTTTGTTCCTTAACACCGTACGCGATTGCAGCGGCGATCAGTCCGCCCGCGGCGGCAATTGCACAGATTACGAGATAGCTCAACCGTTGCTCGGGAGGTATGAGGTATGACGGAGTGAAGTATTGCTGCAACTCTTCTGCCTGCGAGATGGGTTCCTTGTCGGGCTCCGGACCTAATTTAACTCGCTCAAAACCCTGATCCGGGACTGTCACTTGAGACCACGTCTCCTGCCCGGCGGGCATCTTGATCCCGACGTAATATGTCCCCGGCTCCAGCTCCACTCGTTGCGAAGCCCGCGTACGCTGAACCAGCACCATGTTTGGCTTGCGGATCTCAACCGGCAGATCCAGTTTCTTCAACTCGTCAGCAACGAATGTGAGTTCAAATTCCAGTCCACTCATTTGATCATCTTCGCTTTCAGCTCAAAGACCTTCTGCGGGACGACTTGAAAGGGCCGTGTTAACAGATCGACGTACGGCGGGTGCGGCGGTTTAGTAATCGTTGCTTGAAGTGTATATAGACCAACTCGCAGTGAACCGCGGTATGGATGAGGCTTGACAGGCGAAACACTCCAACCGGAAACCGCATCGCCGATCGAGTCCAGCACGTTGACAGAAACAAGCTGAGCGGCCGGTTCCGGTTCGATGTGAAGCATGCACTCAACCTCCGGCGGCTTCGGAAAGTTGACGATCGTTTCGTTACTTCCTTTCGGGTTCGGATAAAACTCCTGGTCGAGATCGAGTGCACGCAGCGCTTCAGCTTTCGCGCTAAGTTTCTCGGCCAGTGAGTAGATCGAGACGCGATACCTCGCGTAGCCTGAAGCGTCCTGCTCGTTTGTCGGCACGACGGCTTCACTGTTCAAACAATCGATTAATGCCTCGCTGAAAAGTGTTTGCTCACCGGTCTTAGAGTAAGCCTGCGTATTAGCCACAGTGGCATAGAAGACAGGTGCTGAGCGTCTGTCTTCGCCTCCCAGCTCCACATCAAAAATATCTGCGATATTCGGAAACTTATATTTGTTCAGATCGTCAGGACGGACGCGACACGCGTCTATGAAATACAACTGAGTCCGCGCGATTTTTCCCTGCTCGTCGGACGAGGGCGCCATACCGTCGAACAAGCCATTGAACTCGACCGTCTTTGCGACCATGCCCCATGTGGGATTACCAAAGTCTTCAACAAGGAGAACCGGATCGTTGTTCTTTCTTTGAATACCGTGACCGGCGAAATAGAAGAATGTGATGTGCTCGTCATGAGTATCTGAAACTGCGTCCGCTCTCCAGTCACGTGCCTGACCGGCGAAATCATCAAGCGTACAATGCGAAGGAGTGTCTTCGAGCGTCACTGGTTCGCCTTGAAGCGCTGCTCGTATTTCCTTCATGCCTGCAGCAATCTTTTCAGCCTCAGCATCGGTCGGAGAGAGCAGAAGGCGGACCGTAGCGAGTGGTTTTGGCAGATCGCGGCGATGGTCGATTAGCCAGCGATAAATTTTGTAGCCGGTCAATGCGCTTGCGGTAAGTTGCGGCAGGTCCCAGTCCTTTTTAGCGGGTGGTCCACCTCCGCCCGGAAGGTGGGTGTAATGACTCACGCCTGCGATTAGCGCATGAATGCCCGCACTACCTTGAAGGTTTTGTCTGTTGTCGTAGACAAGGGTCATGAGGATTCAACTCAAACACTTCTATTCTTCCCCCTTGGATGGAACGATCAACGAAGGACTGCGTTCGGCAAGCGGTGGGATCCGAAGACCGAGTTCTGCCGCTGCCGGGTGTTGCGATAGAAAGACCATGAGTGCATGTTGCAAGCGTGGCAAGTCTTCGTGTTCCCGGAGACGTTCAAACTCATCAAGAGCAGCCTCGAGACCCTCGATACCTTTGTTTTGCGCGGCTTGCAGGAGCAATCGCGTCTGAGGAGTTGAGGCATCGGGGATATATTCGGAGAAGTTACTCCGCTTCCGTGCCTCAACATCCTCGCGTAGTGCGTCATTGATACGCTCCTGCAACCTGCGAACACGTGCGAGGTGCTCCTGCTCCATAACGATATGCCGAAGTCTACATCAAACGCTGCCGATATGCTTGATCTTCAAATCGTGCGTGGCGATGTTGATAAGCTCCGGTCGAGCCAGTGTCTCTGAAACTGTCCCGGCAAACGGACGGTCGAATGGGTATCCCATCGGCCGCTTGTCGGGATAGTCAGCGTCTTTCACACCGCAATAACTCATCGAGCCGCACTTTTTCTCGGCGCCCACGAGATCGGCCTCGTGATCTGTCAGCATAACCATCAACCGGAAGTCCATACCTGCGGGGGTGCCGCGCGGAAGCAACAGGTGATACGGCCACCCGCAGTCGCAGTAATTCGGATCTTCGCCGGGATGAGGTTGAGGTGGCGGATCCGGAGGCCGGCGTGCGGGTTTTCGGACCACAGCCGAGAGCTTTCCAGGACGGAAAACCACGGCCTTCTGTTTCGGAGTCAGTGAATGTGAAAACTTATCCATCTCGATCCAGAGCCGGCGCTCGTCAGCAAATTCCGTGGCTACAAGAAAGATGCGGACGGTAATCTTTTGCGGCTGGTCGCTCTGATTCTCAAATCGCAGGAAGTAACAGAAATCTTCGTGATCGAGATACGGCTTGATGCCTGTGCCGCCGGTTGGCAGAGGGATCGTCTGCTTTCTCATCATCGTTTGCAGAACGCCCGAGCCCACGCCGAACGAGTCAAGCGCTTTGGTCCAATTTGCATCGCCGCCGAAGGTGTTGTCGGCGAATGCCTGTCCATTGAAGTTTGGATCAGCACCGCCCGGAATGTCTTTCTGCATGCAGACGAGTATGTCGGGACTCTGCGGAACGCCGGCGCCGCCGTTGAGACTCTTGCGAATTTTGATGGGCGGCATTTCCAAAGTGAGATCGTTTGGATCAAGCGTTTGCTGCCAGAGGTACATCGTCTCATCAACGTGCCTGTGCCATCGGAAGAAGACGGGATCACGGACGGCCGTCGAGGGGCTGGTCATTACACCCGGGCCCGCGGGACCGGCAGGATCTCGCAGTGCTGCGATGAGCACGTGTCCGAAGTTGTGATGCGATCCGTAGAAGCTTAACGGGTTGCGCCAGTCGGAGCCGTCCACCGAGCCGAGGCTCGATTCGGCAGTGGCACTGAGCAACTCGATTGTGACAGGAACAGTTCCGGCGCCTTTCTGCAACTTCCCGCTGTCCGCCGCGGCGCGCAGGCGTTGCCGCTTCTGTTCGTGATCGGACACTTTGTAGGTCAGGCTGGGAAATGAAACGTCGCGCAATTTCTCATTTGCCTTTCGATCGGAAAAGCCCTGCAAGTTTGCAACGTAACCTTCCGGTATCGGGTCGTTGTAGTTTTTTAGTTCCTGTGTACGACCGAGGTTGAAAACCTTCCGCTCCGTGTCATAACGAGCGAGCATTTGTTGGTGCATATACCAAAAGAGCTCGCCTTGCCTGTTCTTGGGAATGTTGGGACCAAACGGATCGGCGGGATTCGGGTGTCCAGCTCCCGGGTAGACCACATGCCATCGCTGATGGTGATCGTTGACGGCAGTGTCTTCACGGAAGTAATCGAGATTCGCTTCCGGGCCAAGCGCTCCCAGGCCTTCGAGTCCCAGCAAGGCGCGCTTGTTCGAAGGCAGAATAATGCCGGGCGCGCGCACCGCCAGTGGTGGAATGGGAAGGCGGCGTCCCTCCGGATGGTGAGTGATGAAAACCATCAGCGCATACTTCACCATGTCGTCGTCTTCCTGTGTGGCGGCCTGCTCCGCGGCATCGAGCACAGCGGCGAGACCCGCATCGCCGGGAGTCGTGTTTGCAATTTCCATAAAGCGGCTGGCTAGTTCCAGCGCGTGTTCGGCGTGGCTCGGGATAAAGACCGAGAAACTTTTCGGTTCGGATGTTACCCCCATTGACTCCAGTCCTCCCGGCGTCACCGGGGCGGCGACCGGCAGATCATTCGACGGACGTTTGAAAAACGCTTCAGTGCGTTGGCGCAATGGATCAACGGAACTCATCTCGTTTGCTCCTTGTGTATTTTTTCGCAGCGATCGTTACTCGATCTTGCGCATTCTTTAACGGGTCTTGACCGAATGCTCGCAGCAGGGGCTTAAGTTTAATAGCGTTTTCTATTTTAATGGCAAAAAATGCCATTATGTTTCGCGAATCGCAGCGCCAAAGGCGCGGAATATGAAAGCCAGGGGCAAGTCCCGACTTTGTCGGGACGTCGCCCCTGGATCATATCCAGGAAATGCGATGCAGCCCTGAAAGGGCGTAATAGTATTTCGGCCCTTCAGGCTTCCACGCGTTTGTGTGTCGCAACCAGGGGCGACGCGCTTCGCTCCGCTCAGCGCTTGCCCTGGCTTCCATATTACGCGCCGTCGGCGCTCTGTCCCGACTCCGTGAAATCAAAATCATTGTTGCCGGAAAAACCTATTCAAACGACGAAAACCGATCTATCATTCCGGCCAAATCCAACCTCTCCCGAATTGTCGAAGCACTCTCCCCGCGTCGCTGTGCAATCAGCGGTGTCTTAAACCTTACGGAGGTGCTTATGAAACTCATCCCGACAAGCGCAAAGATTTCTCTTCTCCTCTTAACATTACTTCTATTCATCGCCGGTTACTTTATCTCTCCCGCGTTGACTCAGACTCGCGAACGTACGGTCGGCCCGAGCCGAACCGAAGCCAACGTGAAAGTAGCCGACATAATCAAGACGGACGTCGATCTCATCACAATCGATGCGCTCGTGCTTCAGAAAAACACTGCACGAGTTGTCGGCAGTCTGAAACAGCAGGACTTTCTCGTTTCTGAAGATGGCAGCCCGCAAACGATCACACACTTCAGTCAGGACAACCTGCCGCTGTCAGTCGTACTGCTAATCGATCGTGGCGGTTGTCTCGATCCATTCGGAACTGAAGTTCGCAGGGCAGCCAAAGACGCACTGTCCCGCTTGAAGCCTACTGATGAAGTCGCGGTGATGACTTACCACGACACTGTTGAACTGCAGCAAGAGTTCACACGCGATCGCCGTTTACTGGAAAGAGCGTTGGACTATGTGCCGCCTCATGACGAGCGCGCCAATCATTGTCTAAACACAGCTTTCGATTCGGCCGCAGATTACATGATGAAAGCCGGTAATCCAACTGGCCGGCGCGTGATTGTAGCCGTCACGGGTGTGACACGAAACTGGGATTGCCGGAATGGTCCATCGCACAACAGCGTGACCCACTCGGTCTTCGAGTCGGGCAGTGTGGTGTGTGGAATCATTCCGAAAACGCCGGAACAGGTGGCGGAGAACGGCATGATGCGTTGGGCCACTCGCTTTGGTCGCATGGCGGGCGTTCATTATCTCGACATTCAGAAGCTCGCTGACGAAACCGGCGGTGAAATCCTGCGCGATAAACCCGAGGAGCTGGACCAGTCGTTCAATACGCTGATCACGCATCTCCGCACGCGCTACAGTTTCTCGTTCGTATCGACGAACAAGAAACGCGACGGCACGCTTCGGAAACTGAAGATCGAATTGGCGGACGCGGTGGAGAAGTCTCAGGGGAAATTAGTGGTCAAAGCTCGCAAGAGTTATGTCGCACCAAAAGCCGAGACTGGACCAGCAACGACTACCAGCACGAATCGCTAACGTTTATTGCAGCTAAGACGCTCGAGATGAAAAGCTAAGAAAAATAAGACCTGAAACAACAGAACAAGTCAGGAAGAGGAGCTTGCCCCCGCTGCCGCGTTTCGGAACAGCGGGGGCAAGCCCCTCTTCCTGACTTGTTCTACTCATTGGTTCTTCCGACACAATAGATTTTATTCACTTAAAGCCCCACTTCTTCAAAGCCTTGTCACGTCGACATGCCGATAACGGCCGCGCCGTGGAGCTTACGATTTTTATTACCTCACTCGTCTCGCGGTTCACGGTGAGTCGCAGGCACGCGCACCCATAGCCGTAATGGACGTTCGTTTCTACCCATTGCTTTGGCGGGATGTCGGGCCAGTCGCCTTCCGCCTGGTACCCACCCTGCACACCGATGATCCATTCGCGCTGGCTGTCGTATAGCGAAGCGTTTGCAGGTGTCGGATTACTGAACCAACCACATCGCGTCTCAACTTTTTCGACAACGGGTTGCGAACTTCCAAACGTCACTGCCGCTAACAAAAGAACAATCAGAACCGCAAACTTCATGGTCTATTTCCTCCGCAGAGTCGCCGCAAAAATTTTATGGACCATCGAACGTCGAGATATGTTAAATTAATTCTGGGCGCAGATAAAATGCCCCGACTTGGACCACTAGCCTCACGACTCTCTTAGTCCCCGGTAAAAGTAGCTAACAATTTACACGCACGACTATGACAAGAATAGTTCTTTGCTTCCTTGTGTTATGTCTTTTTCTGCCGTCATTTTGCAGAAATACGCTTGGCGCGACATCGATAGATCTCAACTTACGTGACTTCGGCGCAGTTGGCGACGGCGTTACCGATGATGGACCAGCTTTTCAGGCGGCGCTCGACGCACTCGCCGCAGCCGGCGGCGGAACACTCTTTGTATCCGAAGGTAAGTACGCCATTACAACGCCGGTCAGCAAAAACTTCGCCGGACTCGCCTCGTCGATCACGATCAAAGGCGTCGAGTCGCTGAAGCCCGTCAGTCCTCCTTCCGCTACAGGCAATGAACTCGCCGAAGGATTGGACTTGTTGACTGAAGTCTATCCTCGTACCGGAGTAACAGCGAATGCGTTCAGTATCTACGGGCTGCAAACCCTTGTCGTCAAAGACATCGCCTTTGTCGGAACCGACGGTGTAGAAACAGACGCCGCGAACACGCTCTATCTCAGTGACATCGACAAAGCGCAGATCAAGCACAGCGAGTTTTATGGTTTAGCTTCGATATTCGGCGGCTCCATCGTTAGCGCGGAGCGAAGCGATCTCGAAATCACGCAGTGCAAGTTTCTCGGCTCGACCGCGACGAGCGGCGGCTACGCGCCCGTCGTGCAGAATGTCGAGTGGTATGGCATCACTGTTTCTGACACCGTGTTTCTCGATTACGGATTGCGGGAGCTTTTTAGCAAAACCGGACTGGCCGCGCCGATTTCGTGGATCAACATCGGCAACGCCGCGGCCGTGACTAATCATTCACCGCGCAGGGAAGTGGTCATTCGCAATACGTTTCTGGATGAAGGCGGATACTGGGGCATATCGAGTCTGCCCTTTCGTTACACTCCACCAAGCGCGCCGATCGATCTCATTTACATAACCGGACTGCAAATGAACGTGTCCAACTTCGGTCAGTATGGACATCTGTTCTACGACGCGCGGCGCGTGTTCATTGAAAAATCGAGATATGGTTGGAGTCACAACGCTGCGGCGGCAATCGCGTTGGCAAATGTGGATACTGCCATCTTCGATAACCTCACGTGTGAGGCGCATGCTGATCACATAGTCGCCGACGCGCTTACCGGAGAATTGACAGTTATCAACTCGACCTACACGCAGTTGGATTCAATCGCTCAAACCACGAACGCGATCAATACCACTCCCGAAGAAGATCCGGTGCAGTACGTGCGTAGTCGTTTCGTCGCCATGCTCGGACGCGAACCAGATCCGGCGGCACATTTTTACTGGTCAGATTTGTTGATCCACTGCTTTGAAGATTCAGCTTGTGTCGATAGTGCCAAAGCGGCGTTGAATGATTACCTCTCGAAGGAGCCGTCGACGAAGTTTGCGATCTCAGGTCGGATTATCGACGAACAGAACGTTGCTGTTGCCGGTGTTACGGTCACCTTGAGCGGATCGCAGGCAGTGACAACTATCACCGACTCTGCCGGTAACTATGCTTTCTCGAATCTGCCGACAAGCGGACGTTACGTGATCACGCCGTCGAAAGACGACTATGTTTTCGACGTGACGAGTAAAACGTTTATCGCACCGATTGGAGATCAAGTTTCCAATTTCACTGCCAACAAGCCGCGCCCGATCCCAGCGACACCTTTGCCGGTATTGCTAACTGCCACCGGCTCCGACCGCGCTGTGGCTTTGGAACTGACGACGTTTATCGCTGATCCGTTTCCGATCACGAATACGTTCCTGTCGGAAGGGCGCAACCGCACGCGCGTCGTGTTCTTCGGAAAAGATCTGGGATTGCTGCCCGGCGAAGGCGTTGAGGCCATGACCGCGGAAGCAGAAGATGCAGCGCACGTGAAACACGCGTTACGAGTCGAATTCGTCAGCCCGCTACCTGAACTTCCCGGAATTAATCAGATCGTCATCAGGCTGACGGGAGATCTGGAAGACGCGGGCGACGTCTGGGTCACGATCAAAATCCACGGCCTCACCAGTAACAAAGCGCGCATAATCGTCGGACACTTCAGCGACGATCCTACCTAACGGACGTTATTGTAGGGGCGGCCCTCCGTGGCCGTCCGTCTTTGAGCAGGCGTGTTGCGAACGAGTCGGGCGGCCACGGAGGGCCGCCCCTACAAATTTTTATTTGGTACGCGGATCCAGTTTCACTGTCAGCGGTTGAGTGTAGCTTTTGCCTGCGACAGAGAGTTTGACCGTGTACGTGCCGGGCAAGACCGTTGCGGCGCCGCCACGTCCACCGCCTCCTCCGGCCGGACGCGGCGGTGACGTCGGCCTGAGATCCCAGATCCAACGATGCATGCCCGCCGCGGTCGAGAGCGGTTCAAACGGTCGTACCCAGTAAGCGGGAATGTTGAGTGTCTCCGGATTAACCTGCGGTCCCTTGTCGTCACTCGAGTACTTGCGAATGACCTCACCCGCCGGATCGAGAATCTCGATCGTTAATGGTCCACTCGCGTTCGATTTAAGGTAATAATCGATCATAGCACCGTAAGGAGCATTCTCGGCGAGCGGTTCATCACGCGGCATCGGCGTGCCGTTGTCGCTGCCTTGTGTCAGCAGGATCGCGTTCGCTGGTTGAAAGAGATAAGCGCCACCTTTGGCGACGTCCGCACTGATCTGCCGCAATACGTTGATGTTGTCGATCATCCAGAAACCGCGTCCGTGCGTCGCGACGATCAAATCATCGCCGTGAATCGCGAGATCACGCATCGACGCGGGCGGCAAATTTTGTTGCAATGATTGCCAGCGATCTCCATCGTCAAATGAAACGAACACCGCACGTTCAGTGCCTGTAAACAACAACCCACGGCGACGCGGATCTTCTTTTACTGTTTGCACGTAGACACCCGCGGGTAATCCTCGCGTGATCTCGGTCCATGTTTTTCCGGAGTCGAGTGTGCGATAGATGTGCGGTTCGTAGTCTGCGAGTTGATGTCGTTCAACCGCCGCGTAAGCTTCGTTCACGTTGAAATGCGACGCCTCGATCATCACCACCTTACTCCATGAAGTTAGCCCCGTCGGCGTGACGTTTTCCCATGTCTTGCCGTCGTCCTTAGTTAAATGAACCAGGCCATCGTCGGTTCCGATCCAGATCGTCGAAGCGCGCAACGGTGAAGGCGCGATAGTGTAAATGACGCCCCGTCGTTTATCGGCAGGCGCGTCCGCCGCGGCGGCTTCATTGAGATTCGCCGGCACACCCGGATCTTCACGCGTTAAGTCCTGACTGATCTGCGTCCAGCTTTCACCGCCGTTGATGGTTTTATAAAGAAACTGGTTCGCGTAATAGAGTGCGTGCGGATCGGCTTTCGAAAAGACGAGTGGTTGCGTCCACGCGTGACGGTATTGTCCCGGCGTGGCGCCACGTTCCGGTGAAACGTTTTTCGACTCGCCTGTCAGAACGTTACAACGCGAAACCGTGCCGCCGAAAAGAATCTCGGGATGTAACGGATCGGGCGCTGTGTAACCTGCTTCGCCACCGGCGCACAAACCTTCCCAGTCGCGATTCGAGATTTCTGAATGGTTGCTACGCGACGGTGTGCCAACTGCACCACTGTCCTGCTGTGCGCCAGTGATCCAGTAAGGGAAGCGAAAGTCTGCGGCGACGTGATAGATCTGCGCGGTCGGCTGGTTGTACCACGAGCTCCACGTAGCTGCGCCGTCAACGGTAACGATCGCGCCCTGATCGCTGGCGACGATCATCCGTTTCGGATCGTCGGGATTGATCCAGAGTTGGTGATAGTCGTCGCCGCCGGGCGCGCCTTTGATTGGCGTCCATGTCTTGCCGGCATCGGTGGACCGATACGTCGACGTGTTCATCGCATAGACGAGATCCGCATTCTTCGGATCGGCGGTGACTTTCTCGAAATACCAGCCGCGATCCCAGAGACGTTTGTCGCTGGAGAGTCTGGTCCAGGTCGTGCCTGCATCGTTCGAAGAAAATACGCCGCCGTCTTTTGCGTCTACGACGGCATATATTCGATTGCGATTCGACGGAGCTACAGAGATGCCGATGTGTCCGCGTCCCTCGAGTGGAATTCCTTCGGAGATTTCTTTCCAGGTTGAGCCGCCATCGACAGACTTGAAAATGCCGCCGCCGGGTCCATTCGCAGGTGTGTAGATGAACCACGGTGGACGGCGTACGTTCCAAAGCGTTGCGTAAACGATCTTCGGATCTACCGGATCGAAGGCGAGATCGATCGCGCCGACCTCTTCGTTTTTGAAGAGAACCTTTTGCCACGTCGCGCCGCCGTCGCGCGAACGATAGACACCGCGATCCGGATTCGGCGCGTAGACGTTGCCAAGTGCTGCGACGAAGACCGTGTTGGGATTCTTCGGATCGACGATGATACGGCCGATCTGTTTGGTGTTTTCGAGTCCGAGATGTTTCCAGGTTTTGCCTGCGTCAGAGGATTTGTAGACGCCGTTACCGAAAGCGATCGAGTCGCGCATGTCAGCTTCCCCCGTGCCGACATAAATCACGTCCGGATTCGAAGGCGCCACGCCGATTGCGCCGATCGAGGCGACGTTGGTCGAGTCGAAGATAGGAGTCCAGGTGCGCCCGGAGTTAAGAGATTTCCAAACGCCGCCGCCTACCGAGCCGAAGTAAAACGTGTCCGGTTGACCGGCGACGCCGCTGACGGCGTTGACGCGTCCGGCGCGGAATGGACCAAGCATGCGCCAGCGCAGTCCGGAGTAGAGACTGGAATCGAGTTGCTGCGCGCCTGCATTTAACGCCGTCAGCAATGAAACGAGTATCGCGATGGTTAAAAAACGGGCAGATCGACGACTTTCGGGCATAGATGGGCTTCTCCGTGTTGCTGGTTTTGAATCCGCAATCTTAGTAGAATCCGCCAGATCTGCGAAATAGGTTTTGACAGTTTTCTCCTTTTGATTAAACTAAGCACTTTGCGGACCCGAGAAAGTACTAACGCATTGGTTAACCCCATCTTAGAGGACCAAATATGAGCACTGTTCCACACGATAATTCAGGAAGCACTCCGCCTCCGTTTCGCATAGCGCCGGAGTTGCACCAGATTCTTTACAAGCGACCCGGCCGGGACGTATTAGAACCAAAGCCTGAAGAGGTTTTGCCCGAGCCGCCGTACCCGCAGCGTCCCGACGCAAAAGAGATGACCCACAAGGAATACCTGAAGCTGAACGGTGTTCGGATGTGGAAGACGTGGGGCGCACCCTACTTCAGATCTCGAACGCTGAAGAACAGGAAACAATTGCGGCCGATCATTCCTTACCTGTTCACCGACTGGAAGTGCAATCTCGATTGTCACTATTGCTGGTCGTACGACAACAGAGTGAAGGGTATGACCGAGGACGTCGCGAAGCGTTCGATCGACTGGTTGCACTCGATTGGTTCTCGCGTGCTCGCCCTGATGGGTGGCGAACCTTTGCTGCGGCCCAAGTTCATTCACAAGATCGTCTATTACAGCTCTAAAAAAGACATCTTCGTTTACCTGCCGACGAATGGACGTTTGATGAAGCCCGATGTGATCGATCGGTTGGGTGACGCTGGTCTCGCGACCGTCAATCTCGCAGTTGATTCGGTGAAGGATCGAAAGTCGTTACCGAAAGCGCTCGAGCCGATTCGTCCTTACTTCGATTACCTCGTCAAGAAGCAGAAGGTCTACGGCTACACGGTGATGTTCAATATCAACATCTGCCACAACAACATGGACGATGTTAAGGAACTGACCGAGATTGCTCACGCTAATGGGATCGCGACTGATTACCACATCAACGAGACGCCCATGACGGAGCAGGACCACTTCAAGCATCTTTCGGAGAATGAGACTTACCTGACGCCCGACGATTGGCCGAAGGTCGACGCTCTGCTCGACTGGCTCAACGACAAACGGCGCAACGAAGGGTACAAGATGGTGAATCCGATCCAGCACATGGAAGACATGAAGCTGTTGATGCGCGGTAAGGTGCCACCCTGGCAGTGTCGCGCTGGTCAGAATTCGCTCATCATTCGTACCGATGGTTCGCTCGCGCCTTGCTTCCCGATGTATTCAGCTACGCATGATTGGGGCGTCGTCGGCGATCACAAGTTTGACGTGAAGCAGCTCGATTCGATGAAGGTGGAGTGTACGAAGCACTGCCTTTCGACCTGCAACTACATCCTCGGCTATTGCTACGACACGCAACGCGTGTTGGGCTGGATCATGAAGACGGCCAAGGGCGGGTTCCGGGGCGTCGAGAGCTTCTAAGTCGCTTCCGAATATTAGCCGCGGATTACACGGATTTTGATCTGTGTAATCCGCGGTTTTATTTACGAATTTTTTCGAGCTTCTTTAGAAGCTCCTGCTTCTCGGAAGCGGATGTTTTCGCGAGGGTGAGACGGAGAGTAGCGAAAGTCTTCCTCAGCGCAGTCTGTTCCTGAACATCGTACTGATTCCCACCTCTGGCGTTTGTCCTCTGAATAACGTCGTCGGTGATTCCTTCGATAAGATTCTTGATCACTTCGCTTGCGTGCGCGCCGTTTGGCTGCACGCTCAGATATCTGATCTCGCCTTCAAGACCAAAGAAGCCGCAGACCTCGTCGCCTTCGCAGTCGGACGGTTGCGGATTCTCGGCAGCTTCCCAGGCTATGCGATCGGCGATTGGTAGAGTGTGATACTTCGCTTCGAGTTTCCAGAGTAGGTCGCTGCGCAAGTTGTAGCCGCCGGCAAACTCGTTGGGGATCACTTCCGTTGCGTGTGCCTTCGCCCACTCGCGATACGGTGATTTGTCGCTTACGTTGTTGGGAAAAGCGGCCGCCGTGTTCGCGAGCGCCAGCAGTTTCAGAAGTTCAAACTCCGCGCGTGTGTTCGCGTCTTTCGCTTCGTTAATTCCACTCGCGGCGAGGTTGTAGATCTCCTGACGATCGGCGAAGTCCGTGTTTTCTGAGTTGAGACGGGCTTCGATGATCTGTCGCAGCAGCTCTGAACGCTGGCCAGCGTTGTAGTCGAGCAGCAGACCGCCGAAGAGCCATCCTGTCTGGCCGTTCGGTAGAGTGACGCGGTACCAGTAATCGGTCTTGCCGCTGATACTGTCCTGGTTCGTCGAACGCGCGACAGCGTTAACGACAGTGCCGAGCTTCAGTCGCTGAACCTCCTCAGCGCTAACCTGCGGCGCCCTGCGCACGCGCATCGCGGAAACGGTCGTGATCCTCGCCTGCGCCGCCTCCAGCTTGACCTCATCCGACTGGACCACGGCCAGTACGAGCATCACAAGCGCCAAAATTGCCGATTGATATCTCATGTTCTCCTCTGCGGTTATATATACCTTATTACTGCGTTCCCGGGTAATAATCCCACCCACGGCAGTGGGTGGTTCATTCATTCCTTACTACAAACACCTTAGAAAAATAGCGTTCGAATTCCACCAACGGTAGTTGGTGGATCGTTCAAATCTTATCCAGAGAAGGATCTGAAGTATCCACCCACTGCCGTGGGTGGGATTACATTAAGACCAGGAGGGTTCTGTAGAAAGGATCTGAAACGAACCACCCACTGCCGTGGGTGGGATTTCGCCGGCCGTAAATGACTGCTACTCCTGCGAACGTTTCTTCCATTGCCACAATCCCTCAGTGACGTCGGCCGGTAGGCGATGGCCCAACTGGCGGGCCAACAGGCATAGTTGACCACGATGATGTGCTTCGTGGGCCACGAAGTAGTTGAGAAAGTGCACCATGTCTGTGGGGAAGTTTTGCCAGGCAGCGGGTGGCACCGCACCACCGCGTGCGATGCCGAGCCGGATCAACGCAACGATACCGTCACTGCTGCGTTGGAGCGCACGCGTTAATTCAGACGGTCGAACGGTGCGACCATCGACGGTTCGTGGCGCCGCAATGCCGTGATTCGCACCGATCATCTTGATCCACATGCATCTGACGTTGTGAATGTGCGCCGCGAGCATGCGAATCGTGCGGCGAGGAGAGCCGGGAATCTTCATGGACCATAACTCACGCGGCAGGTTTTCGATGAGGTACGTGGTTACGCGCTGGTTTGTGTTCCACGCCGCAATCAACGCCTGCTCGTCCACGCTCGTTTCTTTAACAGCATTCTTTGCCATCGCGTTTTATGCGCACAACGGGCGTCCACGGAGGGCCGCCCCTACAATAATTTTGACAAGCTCGAATTAACTGTAGGGGCGGCCCTCCATGGCCGCCCGTCATGCGTTCATTATGGCGCCCGATCCTTGATGCTGCTCACCTTAATCAACACCTTCGTGTGATGGTGTCCGGTGTGCTGATGATATAACGTGCCGGTAACAACGACCTTCCGCCCCAACAACGACTTGTCGTATTGGCTGCTATTTGCAAACACAAGTTGCAGACCCGAAACACCTGTTTCCTTTTCCCAGTCTGAACTCGCCGATACACAGATTGGCTGAGTCAGGTGCAACAGCCACACAGTTTCAACCAGATCTCCTTTCGCGACACTTTCATAATTCGGCGGACCTGGAAAAGTGTGCCGCCGGATCGTGCCCTTCAGAACCACCACATCAGGCTCGTACGATACGCAGGGTGGCATTGCCAGCAGCAAGAGTAGGACTAATGTCATGCCATAACCTCTCGGAAAGCCGTTAGAAACTCTTTCATCTCCGGACCAGTGCCGATCGTCACGCGCATGAATGTCGGCAGGGCGGGGAACAGTCGTCCGACTTCAACACCGCGACTGCGCATGCCGTCAATGACTGGTCTAACTTCACGGCGCAGATCGATCATCATGAAATTCGCATGCGAGGGAATGTAGCTAAACCTCAGTGTGTCGAGTTCGGCACAAACATTCTTTTTGACTTCGCTGTTGAGTCTGCGACCGCGAGTGACCTGGTCCACGTCCTTCAAACTCGCCAGCGCTGCCACGAGGGCCATGATATTAACGCTGTCAAAGATCTGATGCGTTCGCATGCTTCTGATGTTTCCGGTTTGCGTGACGCAATAACCACAACGGAGACCAGCCATGCCGTAGATCTTTGAAAACGTCCGCGCCACGATCAGGTTCGGATAGTCTTTCACGAGAGGAATCACGCTCTCGTAGTCTTTACTCTCGACGTAATGATGATAAGCCTCATCGACCAGCACAATCGTCACGGGCGATAGCTTTGCGAGAAATTCAGACAACTCTTTCGCTGGAGTGATGCTCGCGGTGGGATTGTTTGGATTACAGATATAAACGAGACCCGCTCCGTTCGCGGCCGCGAGCATCTTCTTCAAGTCGTGACTGTAGTCCGACGCCAGATCGATCTTCACGACATCAGCGCCCGCGACGCCGGCATGCCTAGCTATCGCTTCGAACGTCGGATTGGCGGTGACGATCTTTTTATCGCGGCCGGTAAACGCAGCAGCGGCAAGTTTCAGAATCTCGCCTGAGCCATCGCCGAGCAGGATCTGGCTGGCCGGAACGCCGTTCAGTCGCGCTAACTCGTCAGCCAGCAGGTCGGCATATTCATCGGGATAGCGCCACGCGAGACTGAACCCGTCAGTCATCGCTTTCAACGCCGCCGGTGATGGACCATATGGGTTTTCGTTCGAGCTGAGGCGTACGACGTTTGCGGATGATGCTTTAAATACGTCCGGCCGTAACGCGGCATAGGCCGCAGTAACACCCACTAATTTCGAAAAATTGCGTCGCGAAAGAGTTTGAGTATTCATCGTCTGCCCTCCGCGCGGGATTATCGCTCCGATTGGTGAAAACCGGTAACGAAAATTGCGGGAGCGGAGAGCGTACGTTGCTAGGTCTTGCGGCGGATCGAGTAAAGGCGATGTTCTGTTCGTATCAATAAGCGATCGTTCACGAGCGCCGGTGATGCCTGGGCCATGTCGTCCAGTTCATTCACATGCGATAACTGAAACTCCTCGCCCGTGTTGACCACGAACGTCTGGCCTTCTTCGCTCAGGCAGAACAGTTTGCCGTTGTAGGCCCACGGCGAAGTTGTGAACGCAGACGCTGCCGGATCGATTCGCGTCTTGTAAGTTTGCTTTCCGGTCTTGGCGTCATAGCGATTCAGGATTCCGGTTTCCGTCAGCGTGTACACGAAGCCTTGATAAGCCACAGACGAAGGCAGGTATGTTCCACCACGCGGCTGCGACCAAACGACATACTCGTTCGCAGTTTCACCTTCTTTTAGAGAAATGTCGCCGCTCGCGCCGGGACGAATCGCGAACAACGGACGACCGCGACCACCGTTGATATACAACAAACCTTCATAAGCGAACGGCGTTGGGACCGGCGTTCCGGACATGCCTGACATGCGCCACAACTCTTTTCCTGCCAGGTCGTAACTGATAACAGCTCCTGGTCCTACCGCTACGATCTCGGTTCGCAACGCGTGACGCCAAACGAATGGCGTGGACCATCCGGAACGCTGTACCGGTTGACGTGTGCCGCCGAGGTCTCGATTCGTACGCCACACCTGCTTGCCTGTTTGCTTGTTGAAGGCGGCGATGTATTGCTGCTTCTCGTTGTCGCTCACGACGATCAGCAGATTGTCTGCGAGTGCCGGCGAACTTCCGGTGCCGAAGTCCAGATAAATCGGATTTGTCTCCACCGGCGTGGTCCAGGTCTGATTGCCTTTCAAATCAAACGCCCACAGTCCGAGGTTCGCCACGTAGATGTAGATAGACTTGCCGTCGGTGACGGGAGTTTCAGAGACAAAACTATTCTTGCGATGACGACCGCCGGGCGGATGGCCCGTGTAAAATTCTTTCTTCCATTCGAGCCTCCCGCTTTTCAGGTCGAGGCAATAGAGGAAGTAGTGGAGCATCACCTCGTGAGGTAATTCAATGTCACGCTCGGTCACGCGCTTGATGACTTCCTCCATCGGCAGTTTTTGTTTCATGAGTTCGGCGACGTATTCGTTGCTGTACTCAGTGCCCGTCTGCGGCGGCTTCGACTTGCCGTCGGTTGTAACAGTGGTAATGTAAACTTTACCGCCAGTCACGATTGGTGAAGACCATCCGCGCCCCGGAATCTCCTGGGACCACTCGACATTCTCAGTCCTGGACCAACGCTCAGCGAGTCGCGCATGTGTGCCAACAGGATTCGATTGCGGCCCGAGGAACTGTGGCCAGACCCTGTCCTGACCATTAACCGTGAACGACAATGCACATAGAAGTAGCGGCAGTTTGGAAAGTTGGATTTTCATCATTTTCTCGTAGGCTTCTTGACCGAATTGTCTGACTATTACGCAGATGGAGTCAGACACGTTTCACAAAAAATCACTTAATCGCCATCGGCGGGAACCAGCGTTAAGATTTTGAATTTGCCGGCATCCTTCGCGACAATGAGCTCGATCAAAATCGGTGTGTCAACGCTGAACATCTTTTGACCCAACGCAAAACTCGCGAAACCGAACTCGCGTTTGAGGTCTTCATCAATCACCGATGCGCGTACTCGATAACCCAAATGCGGATCTCGTTCAAGGGTGCTGAGCTTTTTTAAGAACGCATCCGATTGTTCGATGTTTTTCCGTTTCAGATACGGACGCGCCTCGAGAATCGCTCGCTCAAGACGACTCAATTCTCTAAAGAGCTCTTTTCGAGTCGTGAATTTCGCAGTTCCTTCGACGAGGTGTGAGCGACTCAATTTTCGCGCGACAACAATAGGCAGAATTCGTTGGAACGGAACGCTGTCCGTCGCTGCAGTTTGCGTCATCACATCGAGAGTGATGATGTAACCGAGATTCTCCTGGGCCACAAACAGACGCAGCCGCTCGTTCTTACTGAGTTTCGCATACAACTCCGGCGAGACCTTCTCGTAGAAATCCTGCTTCGGAACAGCCGTGAAGTCAGTCAGAAAAAACTCTGCGATGAGTGGACGAAGATCCCGCGTCTGCAGCAACCTCGCCACAAATCGCTTCGCAAACTCCTGGACTTCTTTCTTCTCCTGATCGGTAACAGTCGATTGGTCCTGCTTTGCAGTCGCTGTAGCTCCAACAACTGCGAGAATGATTATCAAAAGCGCGGCGATACTCTTCATCATAGGCGGTAAATTAGATCTGTTCGAACGACATATTTAACTCCTGCAAAAACCTCGCTGCCCTCGTGAATAATCGGGTGCTGAAAAAACAAACTCGCGCCGGTCTTTGGCTTAATTACTACCTCGGGCTCGACGAAGAACCTTGTTTCTCCGCCCTCGAATTCCTCGTTGAGATAGACCATGTAGGTATAATAGCTACGTTCGTTGTCGCTGCGCACAAATGCGCCATCCGAGTGCGGCGCGAAGCGATGGCCGACTTCATATTCGTAACAGCGCAGCCGCTCGTTTACTCCGGCGAGGGTCATTCCGTGAATCTCAGGCGGCACATTTTCTTTGACGCGCTCAAATAGAATCCCGGCCCAGTCAGCATCATCGAGTATCAAGCGCCGGTTATTTCTGATCTGGCTGTCTACTTCGGCGCCGCGAGCACTGTTAATGGTCGCTGCTTCAGTGCCCATTGATTGAATGCGATCGATCCAGTCGCGACACTCCGCTGCAGTAAGTACGTCGGGAATCTCGAAGATGTATGGCTTCGTGGTGTCCAGTTCCGAAGTAATCATCGCAGCTTCTACAGCGTGTCGACTCTGTTCTTTAAAGCCAGTACATGGGTAAGGAGAAGGTTCTGAAGATCAGATCTTTCTTGAGGAGTGGTGACGCTCGGTGGATTTAATATGGGTACTTCGATACTTTCGAATTCACTGAGCCAGTAACGCAACGTTATCTGATTGGCATTATCGAATTCATAGGTCCAATCACCGCGCTTCTGATTTGCGAGATAGTTTCCTGGGGAATGATGATTAAACTTCAAACCTGTATCTTCACCAATACATGCGAGTAACAGTCTAACTAATTCGGCGAACTCTAATTGATTGGTCGCATATTTCCCCTGGACCATCTCGCCAAAATCAGATCGGCGGTACTCCGGCCGCAATGAATCATCGACGTCTTGCCTAATATTCTTCATAAATCTCTCGCTCGTGCCTGGTTGCCAATCGAGCGCTGATCAGTCGAATTACACCATCCGTTTCAGTATACGACACAACTAACTTTGTCGTGCCGAGATGCCGAATCACAGCGCCAAAGGCGCGGAATATGAAAGCCAGGGGCAAGTCCCGACTTTGTCGGGACGTCGCCCCTGGTAAGCCCCACCAATTTTCGATCAAGGCCTGAAAGACGGAAATATTCGCAATCGTATTACGCCCCTTCAGGGCTTATCGCCTTTTTTTATTCTGTTACCAGGGGCGACGCGCTCGCTTCGCTTCGCGCTTGCCCCTGGCTTTTATATTACGCGCCTTCGGCGCTGATGCATTCAGTGCTGTGATTTTTTCAACTCACGATACCAGCGCTGCATGATGTAGAACGCCTTCTTCTTCTCGCCGCGATCGGAGACGAGGCCTTTGCGGTTCCAGTAGTCCTGGATTCCTGGTAATGGGCGTCGCGGGGAGCGGAAGTCCATCAGGATCCAGGGGGCGGCGCCGCGCAGGAAGGGGATTCGTTTCAACATACTGATTTGATGTTGATAGATGTTCTCCTGGTACTCTTCGGTCCAGCGCGTGAGAGAGTCGCCGTGATGATTAAACAAAGCGTCGCCGCCGAATTCACTCATCACCAACGGTTTTTGATACTTCGATTTCCACTCCAGCCCGTCAGCTTTCTCAGGTAGACCATCGTACCAGCCGACATACTCATTACATCCGAGAACATCCAAAAACTCACCCAACGGATCGTCGATCATCTGCGTTTTATTGTCGAGATAATGACGCTCCATCGCCGCCGAGAGCAGACGCGTTGGATCGAGTTGCCGAGCGTGCGTGATCAGATTCCTTAGGAACGAAAGACGAGCGTCGCTAAGCGGTGTTTCATTTGCCACGGACCAGATCACAACCGCAGCTCGATTCTTATCGCGCGCGATGACTTCACTCAACTGATTGCGAGCGTTCTCGAGTGTGGCGGGATTCTCCCACTCTATGGTCCAGTAAACCGGAATCTCCGACCAGACGAGGATCCCCATTCGATCAGCCTCGCGAATCATGAACTCGTTGTGCGGATAATGGGCCAGCCGAACGAAATTAGCGCCCAGCTCTTTGGCCCAACCGAGCAGCGTCACCGCATCCTCACGACTGTAGGCACGTCCACCGCGAAGCGGCGCCTCCTCGTGAATACAAACACCGCGCAGAAAGACGGGGCGTCCATTCAGCAGGATATCAGTGCCGCGAGTCTCGATACTTCGAAACCCGATCTGGTCTCGCACCCGATCCGTCTCCGCTTCAATCGTCACGTCGTAGAGCTTTGGAGACTCGGGTGACCACAACTTCAGATCCGCGTTGAAATCGATCGCCGCTAATCCGTTTCCATCCGTGGCAAACGACTTAACCACTCCCGCTTCAGGAATTCGCACAGTAATTCGCTGACTCAACTTCTCGCCAGCCAGTCTCACCCACCCGCTCACACGATCGCGCGAACCCGGCTTAAGCTGGACGAGGTAGTCGTTCACGAAAGTCGACGAGGTTTCAATGAGCATCACTTCACGCGTCAGTCCGCCATAGTTCCACCAGTCAGTCATCAACGTTGGCACCGCATCGCGGCGACGCTTGTTATCAACTTTGACAACGAGGAAATTGCCCGTGTCGCGGACGAGTTTGGTTATCTCGAAATTGAACGGCGTGAAGCCACCTTCGTGTTGCCCCAGCTTCTCACCGTTGAGGTAGACGTCCGCGAAGTAATTCGCGGCGCCGAAATACACGAACAATCTAGCGTCTGCCTTGCGCTGGTAATCAAAAGATTTCTTGTACCAGACTGTCCCTTCGTAAAAGAACAACTGATCCGACTGCGTATTCCAGTCGCCCGGCACCTTCAACGTTGCAGACTTATCGAAGTCGTATTCGATCAGATCGCTTTTCGACTTCGGCTTCGCGTTCTTGAAGTAGCCGTTGTCACTCGGCTGATAACGATAGTTGTAATAGCCCGACTCGTAAGGATCGACGATCACCTGCCATTGCCCATCGAGGCTCGTTGTTTTTCGACCATCAGTATTCGTGATCAAATCAGTTGGGTGCGCTTGTGCGCATAGCGCAAATAAGAGAATTGCGAGGCATATTTTCATAGCTTTAATTTTCGCTCGTGGTTATACTGCGGTCGTAACGTCCGCACCGTCCTAACAACTTAGAAACCTGCTTCGAGTTCGTTTCAGATCCCAATCACAAACTCCCGTTCCACCGAAAGGAAGGTCAAATGTATTGCACTCCCAAACGGATTCTCATGACGCTCGCGATTACCGGTATAGCGCTGTGCTTCGCCGTCCAAATCCACGCGCAACGCCACCTGGGCCTGACTTCGCTCGAGTTCTTCGGCTCCACTTTGGCCATTGATCCCTCAACAAATCTCGTCTATGCGCCGATGGGAATCGGTTTCGACGCGAGCGTCGCAGTGGTCGACGGCATTCCGGGAAGTCCGACGTTCTTCTTCACCATCAGACGCATTGATTTGCCCAACGACAGCTTCCCCTGGCGAATTGCATTGAATCCACAGACAAAGCGCGCTTATTTGCTGGACCAGCAGTTCGCCAGACTAAGCGTCATCGACATCGCGAATAACACGTTTCTTCAGAACATCCCGCTAAGCGAACGCGGGTTTGACGTGGCGGTAAATGCGACGACCAATCGAATATACATCACTCAGGCAAGCGGAGGTGTGGTTGTCGTAAACAGCAACACCAATACTGTTGAGACGACTATTCAACTGCCTGAGAATTTGAACACGGGCCGGTTGGCAATCAACGAAAGCACTAATCGTATTTACGTGACCGATATTTTTGGCGGTGTCAGTGTGATAGACGGATCGACTAACACTGTGGTCACAAATATCAGGTTCGGATTTCTGCTCGAAGCGATTTCAGTAAACCCGATAACGAATCGAATTTACGTCGCCAACAGCGTCGACCGCGTGGTCACAGTGATTCGAGGTGAGGACAACACAATCGAAGCTAACGTGTTCGCAGGCTTTTGCCGTGGCGTCGCAGTAAATCCCCGGACCGGCCGCGTTTTTGTTTTCACTCCCGGAACGGGTGTCGCGATGCTCGACGGCCGTTTGACGAGCCCTACCTACAACACGTTCATCTCGCGACTGGATTTCGGAATCTTCGGTTGGGACTCCGCGGTTAACCCAACGACAAACATCTTCTACGTTGCCACGCAGGGGTTCTATGTCTTTGATGATCCCATCTCACCACACAGTGGCATCGCATCGCTCATTCAATGGGTTTCCAGCCTGAACCTGGCCCAGGGACTCCAGAATAGCCTTGACTCAAAACTCTCGAACGCCCAGGCCGCGCTGGAATCGGTAAAAACTAACGATGCTTCGACGGCGTGCAACAAGCTCGACGCGTTTATAAACGCAGTGGAGGCCCAGGAAGGCAAGGGGCAACTATCAACTACAGCAGTACGAGAGCTTATCAACGAAGCGCGGTTGATTAAGTCCGCACTCGGTTGTCAGTAAAGGTCACTCGAAGCGCAGCGTCGTCACCGGGTCGATGCTGGTTGCTCGTCGTGCAGGGATACAGCAAGCAGCGAAAGCAACGATCAACAGACCGATACCGACGAGCACGAACGTTGCTGGATCCGTGGGACTCACTTCGTAGAGTTGACTCGCCAACACTCGTGTGAGTGCGAAGGCGCTCGATAATCCGAGTATTAACCCCGCGAGTGCTGGTTGCATGCCTTGTCGAATGATGAGCGCCAGCACGTTGCGTTGTTGTGCGCCAACTGCCATGCGAATACCAATCTCGCGCGTCCGTTGAGTCACACCGTGGGCCACCACGCCGTACAGACCCACAAACGCCAACAGCAGCGCGAGTCCGGCGAACACGGCGAGTAAGAAACTACTGAATCGCGGCCGCGCTACCGCACGCATCATCAGTTCAGGCATGGTGCGAAAGTTTGCGGCAGGAATCGAAGGGTCAAGTTGTTTGAGTTGCTGCTTGATTGAGTTAGCCAGGAAAGGTAATGCCGAAGCGTCGGCGCGGACTGCGAACGACATCGCGTCCTCGTCTGGCTCTTCGGCAAACGGATGATAAAATTGCGGCCGCGGCTCGGCCTCGAGCGCGTGGCCGCGCACATCTCGGACCACGCCCACGATCGTCCGCCATCCCTCGTCGTCTAAAACCCATTTTATGCGTCTGCCAATTGCCTTTCCGTCAGGGAAAAACTTTCGTACCAGTGTCTCGTTCACGATTGCGACACGCGGCCGCGTGTGATCGTCTCTTTCGTCGAAATCACGACCGTTTACAAAGCTGACACCCATTGCCTCAAAGTAACCGGGCGTGACCTTGCGATCCTCCGCCAGTGGTTCCTGACCGCGTGGCACCGGCTCAGCTCCCTCAATCGCGAGGTAACCCATACTTTCACTTCCGGTCAACGGCAGTCGAGAAACCGCGCCAACCGCATAAACTCCAGGCAAACTTCTCAATCGTGAAGCAGTCTCGTCGAAAAAATCTTTTCGTTGTCGACCATCTGAGTAACGTGACCAAGGCAGCGAAATTTGAAAGGTTGCTACTCCGTGGGGCCTGAATCCCGGGTCAACCGACAGCAGCCGTCGAAAACTCTTCAACATCAACACCGAGCCAACCAGCAATACTGTTACGAGTGCTACCTGCATGCATACGAGCACGCTTTGGCTGCGAATGCGCGTGCCGCCGGAGTTTGTTTGAAGCGAGTTCTTGAGTGCCTCAATGAGATTTAGTTTTGATGCTTGTAAGGCAGGAGCTAGTCCAAACAGTACGCCCGTCAATAACGAGATGAATGCTGTGAAAAGAAAGACCTGGCCGTTGAGTGAAACGTCTTGCAAGCGAGGAACATTCGCGGGAATGAAAGTCAGGAGCACTTCTAATCCCAAATAACCAAACAGCAGTCCGATGCAGCCGCCCAGCAATCCGAGCAGAATACTCTCCGTCAACAACTGGCGAATGATACGAGAGCGAGCGGCGCCGATTGCCGCACGCACGGCGATCTCCCGACGGCGGCCTGCGCTTTTGGCGAGGAGCAGGCTCGTAATATTCGCGCACGCAATCAGCAGTAATACACCAACTGCGCCGAGCAGAATCAACAGCGGCATACGCGTCCGGCCGATGACCTGACTGTAAAGTGGCGTAAGCCAAACGCGCCACCCTTTATGTGTCTCCGGATACGACATTGCTTGCCGCGCGGCGATGTTGTCCATCTCGGCTTGTGCCTGCACAGCCGTGACGCCTGGCTTCAAACGGCCCAAAAGGCAGACGAGTCCTCGCTGTTGGTGATTCTGCCAATACCTCGCGTTCCTTGCGAGCGGCAGCCACAGATCTGCTTTTTCGGGGAGGTTGTATGCTTGCGGCATCTCGCTCGCTCGCGGGGAATTGAAACCCGGCGGCATGACGGCGATGATCTGGCGCCGTACCTGGTTGACCGTTATTACTTTATCGAGGATCTGCTCGGCGCCTCCGTAACGGCGCTGCCAGAGGTCGTAACTAATGATCGCGACGTTATCGTGCCCCGGCTGTTCTTCCTGTCCTGAGAACTCGCGTCCCATCATTGGCGCGACGCCGAGAGTCGAAATCAGATTCGCTGTTACTTCGACAGCACCGACGCGCTCCGGGTCACCATCGTCCGATAAATCAGCGGATGCAGTTTGATAAGCAGCGATCTGCTCGAACGAACTGGCGGTGGCGCGCCATTCGGGCAAGTCAGAGTTGGCCGCAGGGAATTCGTGAAATCCGAGTTGATAGGCTGGATTGTCGGTCCAGATCATGAAGAGGCCTTCGGGTTCGCGAAAGCCCAATGGCCGCAGGAGCACGCCATTCACGACGCTGAAGATCGCGGTGTTGGCGCCGATTCCGAGCGCCAGGGTGAGCGTTGTTACAAGTGCGAAGGCAGGTTGACGGCGTAACGTGCGAAAGCTGTACTTGATGTCCTGCTTGATATCGGTAAAGAATTTTCTTGAACTCGGGACAGGTTCAGTCTTAACGTCTATCTCGTGTGACAGCAGTTCACTTTCGCCTAGTTCATTAATGACGGCGGCATACGCTGATCGTTCATCTGCTCCCGCACTGCGTAGCGCCTGGTAACGATCCTCGAGGTGTTGCGCTAATTCATCAACGATGTCGGCTTCGCTGGTTGGTTCAAGACGAGTGTTCGCCAAGCGGCTGCGAATTTCCTGTTTCCAGTCAGGCATGCTCTACCTTCGCTACATATGTGGCATAGCAGTATATTACAAAACCACATATCAAAGGTAAGAAAATTCACGGGAGACATCCGCGTTTATCTGCGGCTAATTAGATAGTCGCCAGGGGCAACGTGCGATAGCGCTTGCCCGTCAGCCGTGCAAGCGCGTTCACGACTGCCGGTGAGATTACGGGAACGGGTGGTTCGCCGCAGCCGGTCGGCGCTTCGGTGCTCGGCACGATGTGGACGTCGACCGTCATCGGCGTATCGATGATGTAAGGCGGAGCGTAACCGTCGAAGTTTCTCTGTTCCACGATTCCGTTCTTCAACGTGATCGCGCCTTTGCTCACTAAGTGCGTCAGACCAAACCCAACACCCGCCTGAAACTGACTCTCGACGCTGAGCGGATTCACTGCGATCCCGCAATCGACTGCGATCGTCGCGCGATGAATCCTCGGCCGTTTATTATCGATCGACACATCAACGGCACACGCCACACCCGTACCGAACGATTCGTGACACGAAACTCCGAGCGCGTGTCCGCGCGGCAACTTGTTGCGCCAGGCGGCAGTTGCTTTATCGAGCAGATCGAGAGGTTGCAACAGCTTCTTTGCGTCGGGCTTGAGCAGCTTGCGTCGATATGCGATCGGATCCATGCGCGCGCGCGTCGCGAGCTCATCGATCAGCGTCTCCATTACAAACGCGTTGTGAGTGTGTCCGACCGAGCGCCACCAGAGCACCGGCACGTTCACCTTGGGATGATGAACTGACAGGTGCATGTTTGGAATGTTGTAGTGTGTGTCGGAAGTTCCTTCAATCGCCGTTTCGTCGATACCGTTCTTGACTGCAAACGATTCGAACGGAGTGCCCATCAGCAACGATTGACCAACAACTACATGTCGCCATGCGGCGGGCAGTCCATCCGGTCCAATACCGACTTCGACGCGATGATAGTGCATCGGGCGATAGTAACCACCCTGCACGTCGTCCTCGCGTGTCCAGACGAGTTTGACTGGAGTTCCGCGCAGACGTTTCGCAATTACGGCTGCTTCGCGTTGTATGTGAGAGTCAGTCACGGCGCGTCTGCCAAATCCGCCGCCGGCCATCTCGGTATGAAAAATGACTTGCTCGGGTTTTAGTCCGAGCACTTCAGCAACAGCCATCTGATCCACAGTTTGAAACTGCGAACCGGCCCACGTTTCCGCGCGGTCGCCATCGAAGCGCACCGTCGTGTTCAAGGGTTCCATCGGCGCGTGAGCGAGAAACGGAAACTCGTATTCAGCAACGATCCGATTGCCTGCGGCGACCTTGTCCATCGAGTTTGCATCGCCGCGATTGATGGCAACCAGACCGGGCGTGCTGCCGAGTTGTCTATACCTGGTCCATAGCTCGGTACTGTCCGGCTGCTCGACACTCGTGACGTCCCAATCGATCTTCAAACGACTGCGCGCCTGTTTTGCCGCCCAAAACTTATCAGCGACGACAGCAACGCCCGTCCCCTTCGCAAGCGGGATTTCGAAGACATCTCGCACGCCTTCAATGCGGCGCGCTTCATCGTCGACGATTCTCCTGACGCGTCCGCCAAACACGGGCGGATGGGCCACTACAGCTACTTTCATTCCCGGCAGATCAAGGTCTAACCCGAATTTCAACGAGCCATTACACTTCGGACGACTGTCCAGTCGTTTGACTCGTTTGCCGACGAGCTTGAATTCCGCAGCGCTCTTCAAGTTGACTTTCGCAGGCACTGGTTTACGTGCGGCATCACTCGCGAGTTCGGCGTAAGTCGCGGTTTTGCCGCCTGGTCCATAGACCACACTTGCTTCAGTGCGACACTTGTCAGGCGTCGTGCTCCAGCGATCCGCGGCAGCGGCGAGGAGCATCGTGCGCGTCTTCGCCCCGAGTTCTCGATATTGTGTAAACGAGTGCGCGATCGAACCCGAGCCACCGACGATTTGAATTCCGAAAAGTGGATCTTTGTAGACGTCGGCAGCGGGCGCGAGCTCGCCGATGACATTGTTCCAGTCGGCATCCATCTCGTCAGCGAGCACCATCGGCAGGGAAGTTTGCACTCCCTGACCAAACTCGAGCCGGTTGACCTGAATCACGATCTTTCCGTCAGGCCTGATGTTGACGAACGCATCCGGCGGATACACCTTCGCCTGCTGCTGAGGCATAGGCGTTTCCTGGCCCATCGTCAAAGGCTCGAGATACAACGAAACCAACAACCCGCTCGCAGCAGCAAAAGACACGCGCAGAAAACCGCGACGATCGATAGCAGACGCCACCATCATGCACCTCCTTTCGGTAGTTGTGCCGCAGCAGTCTTAATCGCGGCGCGGATGCGCGGATACGTTCCGCAGCGGCAGAGGTTTCCACCCATCGACTCTTCGATGTTCTGTTCGGTTGGCCGAGGTGTGCTCTTGAGCAACGCCACAGCGGCCATGATTTGTCCGCTCTGGCAATAACCGCATTGCACCACGTCTTCTTCGACCCATGCGTTTTGAACTACACGTCCAACCGGATCTGCAGCCATCGCTTCGATTGTAACGATGGGACGATCGCCGACGTGCGAGATAGGAACGATGCACGAACGCGTCGCTATTCCGCCCACGTGCACCGTACACGCGCCACACGCGCTGATGCCGCAACCGAACTTCGTCCCCGTCATCTTTAGATCTTCACGCAGCACCCAGAGAAGCGGCGTTGAAGGATCGACGTTCACTTCGCGGCGCTCTCCGTTTACGTTCAATTTATAAGTGGCCATGTTTTAACTCCTATCTGGTTGGACACGGCGTGCCGGCCTCGACCCAGCGACGCGTGGCGGTGACGAATTGTTCGTGTGTGAGCGGGGGAAGCGTGCGCGTTGTTCCGTCGGGTCTGCGGCCGGGATTCCAGGCCCACTTCACGAGTGGTTCTTCTTCGTGATGCTTGAGCAAACCTGGTCCATCGAGGTTGTTATTCTTTGAACGGTCCGTCACTGCGCGACAAACTTCAGCACTCGAAAGCGCTCGATCGTTTGTGTCCTGCCAACGCATCGAGAGTGGCGCGAGGTGCCAGTTGTGACCGCCGGGAACCCCGGTGCTGTCGGCGTTCGTTTCTTGATGACAACCGGCGCAATTCAAACCCGGCACGCCTTTACCCTCCGGTCCACGTACAATGTTGGCGACGTGACGACGCCGATCATCACCTTGCTGCGGATAGTTTGTGGCCGTGTGACAGTTGATGCAGCGCGGATGTGTTAAGACTGAATAGACCTGTTCCCACGCGGCGAGTCCCTGCGCCGTGCTAGTCGTGTCTGCGCCTGCAGAGCGGATCAACGCGATGACAACGGCAATCATCGACATCAACAGAACCGCACGAATCGTCGACATCAGAATCCTCCTGCTGATCTTGGTTTTGCTTCAGCGCCAAAGGCGCGGCATATGATAGCCAGGCGCAAGCGCGAAGCGCGTCGCCCTGGTACACCAATTAAAAAGCGCGTCCGGCCCTGAAAGGGCGGAATACGTTGCGTGTATTTCGGCCTTTCAGTCCTCCATCCTTATTTTGATGGCCTAACCAGGGGCGACGTGCGCCGCTTCGCGTCGCACTTGCCCTGGCTATCATATGCCGCGCCGTTGGCGCTGTTTCATCTCGCGCTCTTGGAGCTGTCAGAACACCAGTGTTTGAATCGAGTGGGGCAGACTCTCGACCTCAGCAGCGTGGCCATCGAGCCAAAGGAAGTAGGGGATCTTTTGCTCGGTCTTGTTCATCACGACTACTGCTACTTTTCCATCCGGATTGACAAACGCAGTCGACAGCAGCGGGCTCCGGCTCGGCGAGCTCGCGATACGCTTCGCGCCCGGCTGTACAAACTTCGAAAAGTGTCCGATGTAGTAGTACGAGTTTGTATAGATCAACTCTCCGGTGCGCGTGTCGGCGTGAACGGGCGCGAAGCAAAAGTTCTTCACGTGATTTGGTCCACCGGTCTCATCCAGCAGCACGTTCCAGTCGGTCCAGCCAACTGTGCCGCTGTTGAAATCGTTGATCATCGAACGTCCGTAGAGTTCGCCTAATTTCCAGTCGTGCAGCTTGTCGGCATTGAACGAGTCAGCGCAACCTTCAGTGAAGATCAGGTGCTTGCCTGGGAAGGCCTCGCGGACGAGTTTCACGTTATCAAACATCGGCTCACCGCCACTCCACGGCTCATACCAGTGATAACCAACCCCCCACACGTACTGCGCCGCTTTAGGATCAGTCAGGATCGTCTGCGCGCGCTGGTAAATCAGATCGCGATTGTGATCCCAGACGATGATCTTTTTGTCGCTAAGTCGCTCTTTTTTTATTGTTGGACCAAGATGGTTTTTGAGGAAGTCTCGCTCAGCTTCCGCGGAGAAAATGCACGACTCCCACTTCTGCGTCGCCATCGGCTCGTTTTGGATACTGACGCCCCAGATCGGTATGCCTTCGCTCTCGTAAGCTTTGATGAACTTCACGAAGTAGTTGGCCCATGATTGATAGAACTCGGGTTTCAACTTGCCGCCGCGCAGCATGTTGTTGTTGTCTTTCATGAACGCGGGTGGGCTCCACGGGCTCGCGAAGATGTTGAGTCTGTTGCCCGTCGTTGCCAGCACTTGCTTGATGAAGGGAATGCGAAACTCCTCGTCGTGCTTGACGCTGAACGACTTCAACTCTTTATCGCCTTCGTCGACGTATGTGTAACTGCCGCTCGAGAAGTCGCAACTGTGAATGTTGGTTCGGGCGAGTGTGTAACGGATGCCTGTGTCGCGACTGTAGTAAGCGTTCAGAAACTCCTGTTGTTTGGCCTTCGGAAGTTTTGCAAAAGTTTCCGCGGAAGCATCGGTGAGTGCTCCGCCGATTCCCAACATGGTTTGAAAGGTTTTGCTCGGATCCACGAACACGCAGATCTGAGTTTCGAGCGGTTGGCCCATCGATTTGAACGTCAGCGTGTCTGTGGCGGAGAGGCGGTGTTTGGTTTTGTCGGCAGTCGTGTAGACCGCGACTTGCCGCGCCGCGATCGACTTATTAGTCTTCTGCACGTCCATCGCAGATGACAGCTGATGTTTAGCTAAGAGCAGGGCAGTAGACGAAGTCGCCAGGAAACTACGACGGTCGATTTTCATAGTGGAAGGAAATTTAACATAGCTATGTCCACAGATTACACAGATGGCTTGATACTCACCGGGGCGATATGTCGCGTCGCAGATAGAAGAGTAGATCTGTTGATGGCGGATCGAGGCCGAGCTGGCGAATCATTCCCACCACTTGCCCGCGATGCAGGGTGGCGTGATTGACGACGTGTTGCATTTGATCGATGAGTCGCATCGAGCTCGGATCGCCGCTGAGGAGCTTGAACGCGAGGTCAGCACCGAGTCGTTCTTCATCCAGTTGTGACATGAACCCCGCGCGACTGTTCACCAGATCGTTCCAACGCTGCTTCAGTGTCGCCACATCACAGCACGCCTCCGTGCTCCAGGTGGACCATGCTTCGGCTTTCGCAGGTGAGCGCCCGTTCCATCTTTCCCACCAGATCCATTCGGCGCCCGCCATGTGTACGAGCGTACCGAAAATCGATTTGTGACTGATGCCGAAGTCGCGCCGCAGGTGTTCGTCCGGCAGTTTCGCAGCCGCGTCCACCGCAAGATCGTTTGCCCACTCGGTATAGTTGAAGAGGTGTCGGATGTCTGCTAAGTTCATAATTGTATTAGAGCCTATAAAAAAAGAGATGACAATATGAGCGATGAACGAGAAGACAATACGATATACAAAGTCGTCATGAACCACGAAGAGCAGTATTCGATCTGGCCGGCCGACCGGGAGAACGCGCTCGGTTGGACTGATGCGGGCAAGACCGGCACGAAAGAAGAATGCCTCGCGTACATCAAGGAAGTTTGGACTGACATGCGACCGCTGAGCCTCCGCAAGAAAATGGAAGAGGCCGCGAAGTCTTCAGGATCGTAAATCACAACGAACACTGTGGACCATTCATCAGGATCACCACCGTGGTTTCAGGTGCAACCTCATTCCCGGGCGCGTTTCCGGCTGTTCTGTTTCCCTTACGCCGGCGGCAGCAGCGCGATTTACCGGCCCTGGTCGAAGAAGATCCATCCCGACATTGAAGTGGTTCCGGCTGTGCTGCCTGGCCGTGAGTTTCGACTGCGAGAACCAGCCTACACGAGTCTCGAACCGCTCATCGAAGCACTCACTTGCGAGATCTTTCCACTCCTCGATCGACCGTTCGCGTTGTTTGGCCATAGCATGGGCGCTATGATCAGTTTCGAACTCGCGCGCCGGCTGCGTTCGGAACGAGGCATCGAGCCGGACCATCTCTTTCTTTCGGGGCGACGCGCTCCACAGTTGCCTGAAACAGATCCGGAGATTCATAACCTGCCGGAAGCTGAGTTTCTAACCGAGGTCGAACGGCTGAACGGGACTCCGAAGGAAGTGCTCGAGCACAAGGAACTGATGGAGATGTTGATCCCCATGCTACGAGCCGACTTCTCTATCTGTCATACATACAACTACGTTCCCGGCGCTCCGCTGACGTGTTCACTCACAGCGCTCGGAGGAACGAAGGATGAAACTGCCGATCATGAGAAACTCCAGGGCTGGTGCGCGGTGACTACAGGCCGGTGTCGCATACGTATGCTGGCGGGAGATCATTTCTTTATCAACCAGCAACAAGCAGCCATCCTGCCGATCATCGCCGAGACCCTGCTGTCTCGTTCGTAACCAATGACAGAACTTATCAAACCATACGGCGGCGGAAATCTCGTCGATCTCTTAGTCGCTGAAGAAGAGCGCGAAGCGATCATGAATCGCGCCGCACTCTTGCCGCGCATCCAGCTAACGCAGAGAAATCTTTGCGATCTCGAACTACTGGCGACCGGCGGGTTTTCACCACTGCGAAAGTTCATAGGCCAGGCCGACTACGAGAGCGTGCTTCACTCGATGCGTTTAGCTGATGGCGCCCTCTTTCCAATTCCGATCACTCTGCCGGTTTCAAAGAACCTCAATCTCTCCGAGGGCGTGGAGATCGCGCTTGCCGACGAGCGCAACGATCTGCTCGCGATCATTCACGTCGAGGAGATCTACGAGTGGGATCGTGACGAAGAAGCGAAGTTGGTTTACGGCACCACGGATCCGCGTCATCCATTGGTCGCAGATATGCAGGGCTGGGGTGAAGTGTGTATCTCGGGTGATCTGAAAGTGGTCCGTCTGCCGAAGTATTACGACTTTCGTCGACTACGGCTCACGCCTGCCGGAGTCAGAGCGCGTTTGACTGAGTTGGGTCACGAACGAGTCGTCGCTTTTCAAACACGCAACCCGATGCATCGCGCTCACGAAGAGATGACCAAGCGTGCGATGCAACAGATCGACGGCGCCCTCCTGCTTCATCCGGTTGTCGGCATGACTAAAGCCGGTGACATCGATCACTACACGCGCGTGCAGTCGTACAAAGTGCTTACTGAAAAATATTTCGACAAAGGTTCGACGTTGCTTTCTTTATTGCCACTCGCGATGCGCATGGCTGGACCACGCGAAGCGATCTGGCACGCAATCATTCGTCGCAACTTTGGCGCAAACTACTTCATTGTTGGCCGGGACCACGCTAGTCCGGGTGTCGACTCGAACAACAAACCGTTTTATGGACCATACGATGCGCAGAGTTTGATGACCCAGTACGCTGCGGAAATCGGCGTGCAGCCGTTGTTCTTTTCCGAGATGGTCTATCTCGCGGAAGAGAAGCGTTATGAAGAATCGTCACTCGTGACCCCGCAACATCGCACTGCAACGATCTCGGGTACGAAAGTGCGCGAGGATTTTCTGCAACGCGGGCGTCCGTTGCCGGCGTGGTTTACGCGTCCGGAAGTGGCGGCGATCTTGAGTGCCGCGCATCCGCCGCGTCATCGTCAGGGTTTTTGTCTTTGGTTTACGGGTCTGAGCGGTTCAGGCAAATCGACGACCGCCGACATTGTGACGATCATGTTGCTCGAGCACGGCCGCCAGGTGACGGTGCTCGACGGCGACGTGATTCGCACGCATCTTTCGAAAGGGCTCGGTTTTAGCAAGGAAGATCGCGAGACGAATATTCGTCGCATCGGTTTTGTCGCTGCGGAAGTTGTGCGACACGGAGGCGGTGTGATCTGTGCTGCGATCAGTCCTTATCGTGCGACGCGCAACGAGTGTCGCACAATGATCGAGAGCGATCGTTTTTGTGAGATCTTCGTCGATACGCCGCTCGAGGTCTGTGAGGATCGCGATTCGAAAGGCATGTACGCACTCGCGCGTAAAGGTCAAATAAAAGGCTTCACAGGAATTGACGATCCATACGAGGCGCCTCATAACCCCGAGATCACGCTCGATACAGTAAATTTTTCTGCCGAAGAAAATGCGGAACGCATCATCTCGTACCTCATCGAGCGCGGTTTCATTCAGCCAGTCGAAAGCACGCTCGGAGTGGAGTTTGAAGAAGAGCTCCGCCTGGTCTGACTATGGACAGCGATCTCAAACATCAGTCCGCCGGACTGGAGTCGGTGGATGACCGGATGATCAGCCTGATGCGGCTGATCCTCGCCCTCTCCGCGTTGCTCATAACATTCATCGATCCGTCAGAGCCGGATCGACTCGTCGCAGTAACGTATGGGGCGCTGGTGGTCTACAGCGTTTACGGCGCCGTCCTCTATTACTTGTCGCCCCGGCTGCCGTTGTCGATTTCACATTGGATAGATGTCGGCTGCTTTTTGGTTCTGGTCGCGCTCAGTAGCGGCACCAACAGCATCTTTTTCTTCTTTTTCTTCTTCGCGATTCTCGTCGCCTCGTTCCGTTGGGGATTCAAGGCCGGGTTGCGTGTAACGATTGTTTCGGCGTTATGTTTTGCCCTCATCGGTTACGCGACCGCCGCTCAAAGTAATTTCGAACTGAATCGGTTTCTGTTACGGCCAGTGTACCTGCTGGTATTGGGTTACATGATTGCCTACTGGGGCGGTCATGAAATCAAGTTGAAGCGGCGACTGAATTTGCTCAAAGAGATTAACCTGCTGGCGAACGCGAGATTCGGCGTCAGTGAAACGATCGGCGCCCTACTCCAACGGCTGGGCTCGTTCTACGAGGCAGACGATTGCTGGTTAATCATTTCGGATGTGGGCGCGGATACGCCGCGGCTATTTCGGCTTTCGCAATCACAGGCAGTCGACGCAGTTGGCGGCGAGCCGTTGCCGCCGAGAGTAGTGCAATCACTTCTTGCGCCGGCCGCTGACGTTGGCATTCTTTACCAGCGTGCAGCTCAGACGGGGTTGTGGCGGCGCGAGACGATCTATGCGGTAGATCTCAGACAAAAAATAGAATGCTCGAGTGACTTAAAGACAATTGCGAGATCGCTCGCGACGCAATTTGAGATGCCGGCATACATCTCGGTGCCTACGCAATATCGAAAGAGAAATATCGGCCGGCTCTTCCTCGTGGCGCGACCCGGAGTTTTCGAAAGTTCGGATCTCGAATTTCTCATGCAGGTGGCGGAGCAAGCGATGCCGGTGGTGCAGAATATTCGGCTGCTCGATCGACTCGCGACGACTGCCGCCGAACATGAACGGCAGCGGCTGGCCCGCGACATTCACGACAGTGTGATACAGCGATACATCGGACTTCAGTACAAAGTGGCAGCTATTCGAAACAAGCTCGCACAAGGAGCTAACGTATCTGCGGATGTCGATCACTTGTTTGCGATGACCGTGAGTGAGGTCAGTAATTTGCGCGGGTTTGCGCAGGGTTTGAAGGAAAGCGATCTCCGAGAGGGTTTTCTGCCGGCTGTAAGACGTTTTGCGAGTCAGTTTTCGGATAATTACAATTTGGAAGTCCAGGTGGTTAGTGAGGGTGAGATCATAATCAAGGATCGACTGGCGGCTGAGCTGATTCAAATAGTTCAGGAAGGCTTGAGTAATATTCGGAAGCACACCAGTGCCACGACCAGTAAAATCAGTGTCGAGCGTGTCAACGGATCGTTGGCGTTGACGATCGAAAACAATCGAGCAACCGAGCCGTTTACTCCGCGTTCGATTGCGGAGCGTGCTCATGAACTGGGCGGCGAGGTAAAGGTGATTTGCGGGCCGGATGACCGGACGGTTGTAAGAGTTCAGATTCCGCTGTGAGGCTGATGGACCAGAAACCAATTCGCATCGTCATCATCGATGACCACAAGATCATTCGCGAGGGACTTCGCGATCTGATCGAAAGCCGCGGCAGGATGACTGTAGTCGGTGAAGCTAGTAACTGTGTCGATGGACTCGAGGTCGCATTGAAGACGAAGCCCGACGTTGTTCTACTGGATCTCGATCTTGGAACTGACAGTGGTCTGACGTTGATTCCGGAGTTATTAGCCGCCGTTGAGAACACAAATATCCTGGTCCTGACCGGGGTTCGCGACGTCGAGAAGCGCGATCAGGCGATGGAACTGGGCGCGAAGGGAATTGTCCTCAAAGAGGAAGGCGCCAAAGAACTACTAAATGCGATTGAGAAGATAAGTACCAACGGCGAATACTGGCTCGAACCGGGCGCGTACAAGCGTCTGCTGGAAAAACAAAAGCCTCGTCGCGAGCCGCCGCAGGATCCTGAAGCGCTGCGGATTGCAACTCTTACGGAACGCGAACGAGAGATCATTATGCTCGTGGGCGAAGGACTCGAGAATAAACAGATCGCCGATCGCTTGCGCCCCGTTGTTGCCGAGGCAACTGTGCGCAACAACCTTTCAGCGATCTATGACAAACTGGGCATTCAGGGCGGTCGCCTCGGACTGCTCGTGTACGCCTATAAGCATGGCCTCGTTTCCTCCTCCAAAGATCCCGCCCGCTGAAAGAACAAGCCCCCTTCCTGACTTGTTCTATTTTCAGCACCTTACTGGAATGACAATTATCACGAATCAGAAGGGCAAATGTCATTGCCGAGCGGGATTCAAAAAATGGCAGTAAACACTGAATTTCGTGATATGCGCCCAATGCGCGTCAACGAATACCGGTAGTATCTTGCAACACTCTGCCAGGATATGCGCCCATCACAACTGATTCGTGAAAGCAGAAGACACTGACCGCCGCGCAAGTCCACGAGTCTGCGGTCCGATACCGGCAGTGGCATTGGATGTAACCGGAAGCGCAGGCGAATTGGGAACTTCACTTACGCTCGACAACCTCAGTGCCGGCGGTTTTTATGTGCGCTTGTCCTCTTTGTTCAAAGACAATCAGAAGATTTTTCTCGTCACGCAGATTTCGCAAGCTGTAATCGTGGTTCGCGCAGCGGTACTACGCACCGATAACCAGGTGAAGGGACTATACGGTCACGCCTTCGCAATCGAACAACACCAGATCTTTTCTCTCGGAGACGAGCGACCAGCCGTGTAGCGCGAGTCGTCTCTGCCCGAACGATTAACTTTCAACTAGTCGGAGAAGGAATTTCTATGAAGCCCAAGTCTCAGTCAAAGTCACACAACTATCTTTGGTCGTTGTTTTTGGCGACCCGAACGCGCCGCTATACAACGATAGCGACAGTAATAATAGCGACTTGCACAATTGCACTCGCGACTTTATCACTCGCGCAAACAGAGAAGCGCATTCAACGCGGTACTTCATCAACGGCTAAGCTGGCGTCGAGAATCGCAAAGCCCGAAAGAAATGCTTCGTCACGCGATTCAGATCGCTTCAAGCGACGGTCAGCGAAGTTCCGGAACCAGGAGGGATCTGGTCTCGGTAATCAAGCGGACCGCCGCGAGCGCAATCGTGACCGAGGACCGCGAGAGTGGAAACTGAGACGAGCACGGCCATTCACCGGCGACCTGCGGCACCTGCCGCAAACGCGACCGATCAAAGCAGAACGGCCCGAGCGCGAAGGCCCTGAACCGAACCCGACTCGTTTTGTTCCGCCGCGTGAAAGTGGCGCTCCGGAAGAAAATGAATCAGCAGGAACTCCCGAAACACCGCTTGGCGTCCCCAGCGCCCCTGCGCCTCCGCCGACCAACAGCTTTGAAGGTCTCGACTTCAACACGTGGGGCAACGGCCATCCGCCCGACACAGTCGGTGACGTTGGTCCAACTTATTACATTCAGGCAATCAACACTTCAGTCGGCATCTTTGACAAGTCGACCGGCGCGCTCGTGACCGCGTTTACTTTCAATACCCTCATGAGCCAGGGCCACTTCGGCAACCTGTGCGACACAAATAACTTTGGCGACCCCGTCATCCTGTACGACACGTTTGAAGATCGTTGGGTGCTGACAGATTTCGCGTTTCAGCTCAGCGCCGGTGCTGTAGTAAACCCGCCGGGCGCGTTTCAGTGTTTTGCTGTTTCGCGTAACGGAGATCCAGTCACCGGCGGTTGGAATTACTACTCGCTGAACATGACTGATTTTCTCGGCGACTATCCCAAGCTCGGCGTCTGGCCCGACGGAATTTACATGTCTGCCAATATGTTCGGCTTTGCCGCGAACGGAACATTTCAGCGTCCGCGCGTCTTTGCCCTCAACAAGGCACAGATGTACGCCGGCGCCCCAACCGTGCAGTCAGTGTCTTTCGATGCTCCAGCAGCAGACTTTACGATCTTGCCGAGCAACGCGCGTTTGCAATCCGGCACACCGCCGCCAGGCACGCCAAACTATTTTCTATCTACTTGGCAGTTCCTCAATGCGGTAACCGTTTATAAATTCCACGTTGACTGGGACCACCTCACGCTGTCCACCTTCACCGGTCCCGATATTCCGATTGCAACGACTAGTTGGCCGAATCAAGGCGTGGCGAACGCGCCCTCGCAGGGAGGCAACAATCTCGACGTACTGCAAATTCGCGCAATGATGCAGAACCAGTACACGAACCAGGGCGGCGTCGAATCACTGTGGGCCACGCACACGGTGCGGCGCGCGCTTAATGGTTTCGCGGCTCCGCGTTATTACCAGGTGCCGGTTACGGGCGGTACAGTCGGACCGAACATCACTCAAGCCGCGACGTTCGATCCTGACGCAGCAAACGTCATCCACCGCTTTGCGCCAAGCCTTGGAGTAGATCGCGCCGGGAACATGGCGCTCGGTTACAGCACGTCGAGCACCACGACCAAACCGGCGATCAAGTACGCCGGCCGTTTAGCAACTGATCCAATCAACACCTTCAGCCAGACTGAGCAGGTCTTGATCCAGGGCGCCGGCACACAAACCGGAAACTGCGGCGGCGCAGCATGTACTCGCTGGGGCGACTACAGTGCGATGAGCGTGGACCCGGATGGTTGCACCTTCTGGTACACAAACATGTATTACGCGACGGATGGCCTTAACCATCACACGCGTATCGGCTCGTTCGGTTTACCGCAATGTACCGCGGCGGCAGCGGGCGCGTTGCAGGGAACCGTGACGTCCGGTTCCGGTGGTGGTCCAATCAGCGGCGCTACCGTTTCCCTGGGCAGCCGCACGGCGACGACTGATGCGAGCGGCTTTTATTCGTTTCCAAACTTACCGCCCGGAACTTATCCGAACGTCACCGCTACGTACCCGGGCTATACCTCGAGCAGCTTCAACAGCATCGTCGTTAGCGACGGCGCCATTACAACTCAGGACTTTGTTCTCAGTCCCGGTACCAACCCGTCGTGTCTAACGGATACGACGCAACTCGATTTCCAGCGAGGCGTGTTTACAAACATCGATCTGACGACGAGTCCCGGTGACGTAAGACTTCCGGATGCGCCAAGGATCGACCAGCAGAACTTGAACGTCACCACCAGTGGCTTCGGCTTCAACGCCACCAATTGGGCCGGTCAAACATTCACGGCCGGTGTTTCAGGTGACCTTACGCGTGTAGATCTGGATCTGTTCTGTAGTGCATGTACGGGAACTACGCCAAACATCACCGTATCGATCAGGGCTACGGCAGGCTCGCCTGCGGTGCCAACCGGTCCGGATTTGGCAACGGCTACGATTCCGGGATTCTCGAGCGGCGTCGGTGGCTACTTCGCGGCGAACTTCGCGACCCCAATGGCGATAACGGCAGGTACGAGGTATGCCGTGATCATGCGTCCGGTGGCGAATCCTACCGCAGGCATCTACGCGTATGTCGTCAGTAGCGCGAATCCCTATCCGAACGGACAGCGAGTGACGTCGGCAAACAGCGGCGTGACGTGGGTTGCGGACGTCTTAAACGGTGGCCGCGATCTGGGTTTCAAAGTCTTCGTGAAAACGGGATTCCCACCATCCGGAAATCTGGCATCGGGAATCTTCGATGGTAATCCTTATGCTGGTGGTACAGCCCAATGGACCACGTTGTCATGGAACGCAACCGTGCCTGCCGGCACTGACTTGAAGTTCCAGGTTGCGGGCAGCAACAGCATAAATGGTCCGTTCAACTTCGTTGGACCTGACGGCACTAACGCCACGTTCTTTACGACGAGCGGAGCTTCGCTGGCGCAATTCAACGGTCTGCGATACCTGAAGTACCAGGCGTTTTTAAGTACGACTGATCCCACTCAGACTCCGCTATTGAATGACGTCACTCTCTGCAACAGTAACACTGTGCCCACTTCGCTTTCAGTGGGCTCAGCAACCGGAACTTATGGAGGGACAGTCAACCTGTCGGCGACTCTAACTGACGGTCCGTCGCCATTGAGTGGGAAGACCATCAACTTCACTCTCAACGGCAATAGCGTTGGCAGCGCAGTTACAGACGGTTCAGGTATCGCCACACTCAACAATGCGAGTCTCGCGGGCATCAATGCCGGATCCTATCCGTCAGGTGTAGGCGCGAGCTTCGCCGGTGACGTTACTTACCTGAGTAGCAGCACCACGAATTCGCTCACTGTGAATAAAGCGGATGCAGTGATCGTGGTAACGGGTTACAGCGTTCAGTACGATGGCGACCCGCACACCGCTACCGGATCGGCAACCGGCGTCAATGGTGAATCACTCGCCGGCCTCGATCTGAGTGGCACCACACACACCGACGCCGGAAACTATCCCGGTGATCCGTGGACGTTCACTGACGTCACCGGCAATTACAACAACGCCAGTGGCACGGTGGATGACGCCATTTCGAAGGCGCCTTCGACGACGACTGTCGTCTGTCCGGCAAGTGTGCTTTACAGCGGCTCTCCTTTGACGCCGTGTACTGCCACTGCAACCGGCGCGGGTAATCTAAACGTGTCGCTTACCGTGAGCTACACGAACAACGTGGATCCCGGCACTGCAACAGCCAACGCGAGTTACGCCGGCGATGCTAATCACAACGGCAGCTCCGGATCGGCGAACTTCACGATCACGGCTCTAAAGGTGAATTTCGTCATCGGTAATGTGAATGCGGTGGTCGGGCAGAAAGTGACATTCTGGGGAGCTCAGTGGGCCAAACTGAACTCTATGAGTGGCAGCGCGACACCATCGGGCTTCAAAGGGTTCGCGAAGACCACTAGCCCGAATCCGTTTAACTGTGGCGGCACATGGACCAGTGTCTCAGGCGATACAGGACCACCGGCAAGTGTGCCTCGATTCATCACCGTAATGGTTTCGAGTTCGGCAACCAAGAGCGGCTCGACGATCACCGGCAACATTCCTAAGGTCGTGATCATTAAGGTCGATCCTGGTTACACATCCGATCCGGCAACCCCCGGCACCGGAACCGTGTACTCGGTCGTTTGCCCGTAGTAGAGACGGTTCATCGATGATGACACGTGAAGGCGGCGCATCTGCGCCGCCTTCGCTGTTGACGGCGGGGCGGGAGATGTTGCACAAGTAGTGTCTAAAGAGGCACATCGCGAATGACACTCCTGCTGGGAATTGATCTGTCAACAACCGGGGCCAAGGCGCTGCTCATCGATCCGGAGGGACATGTGATCGGCAGCGCTACTACGCCGCTGAGTCTGTCTTCGCCGCATCCGCTGTGGTCTGAACAGGAGCCGAGAGAGTGGTGGGAAGCCACCGTCAACAGCATCAAGCAAGTGCTTGCTGAAACGAATACCGCCGGCGAAGACATTGCCGCTATCGGTTTGACCGGCCAGATGCACGGGCTCGTCGTGCTCGACGACGAGCGCCAGGTACTGCGTCCTGCGATCTTGTGGAACGATCAGAGATGCGGCGCCGAGTGTGACGAGATTCGCGCGCGCGTGAGTCTCGAGCGCCTGGTCCAAATCACCGGCAACGATGCACTGACAGGTTTCACAGCGCCGAAAATCCTGTGGCTGGAAACAAACGAGCCCGAGATCTATCGTCGCATCCGGCACGTCCTGCTGCCCAAAGACTACATTCGTTTCAAACTCACCGGCGCGCTCGCAATGGACAAAGCGGACGGCTCAGGCACGATGCTTTTCGATCTTCAGAAGCGCGACTGGTCGACTGACATACTCGAAGCGCTTAACATTCCTGCCGAGTGGTTGCCGCCGACGTTCGAAGGACACGAAACCACGAGCGAGGTAAGCAAAGAAGTTGCCGAGTTGACTGGACTGCGTGCCGGAACACCTGTAGTCGCAGGCGGCGGCGATCAGTCAGCACAGGCGATCGGCGTCGGCGTTGTTCGGCCGGGAACGATCGCGGTGACGCTTGGAACTTCCGGTGTAGTTTTCGCTGCGACAGAGTCGCCGTTGATCGAGCCCGCGGGAAGACTGCACGCGTTTTGTCATGCGGTCGCAGGTCGTTGGCACTTGATGGGCGTGATGCTGAGTGCGGCGGGCAGCTTGCAGTGGTATCACGACAAGTTTGCACGCGAACGAAGCTTCGCCGAGCTCGTCGCCGAAGCGGCTGACGTTGCTGCCGGCAGTGAAGGGCTTTTGTTTCTGCCTTACTTGAGTGGTGAACGGACTCCGCATCCGGATCCGTTTGCGCGTGGTGCGTGGATCGGGCTGACCGGGCGTCACGGTCCGGCTCACTTGACTCGTTCGATTCTCGAGGGAGTGGCATTCGGACTGAAAGACATCTTTTGCCTCATGAACGATGCGGGACTCGCTTCAGTCGATCAGATTCGGTTGTCCGGAGGTGGAGCGAAGAGTGCGCTTTGGCGACAGATTCTGGCCGATATCTTCGACGCCGAGCTTGTGACAGTGAACACTACGGAAGGGGCGGCGTTTGGCGCGGCGCTTCTGGCAGGCGTGGGCGCGGGAGTGTGGTCCAATGTTGACGACGCGTGCGCACAGACCGTCTTCGTGAGGGATAGTATTGTTCCGGATTCCGAGTCGGTCGAAACTTATCGCGGGATGTATCAGCAGTATGAAAGCCTGTATCCAATGCTGAAGCAGACTTTCCACGCACTAAGGGCATTTCACACAAAGGCACAAAGCTAAGACACAAAGAGGATCTTCTTTGCGCCTTTGTTTTTAACTTTGCGCCTTTGCGTGAAACTAACGTTTGCAATGCGTCGTGAAGCGCGATGTTCGTGAGTGCAAATAAACGCGCTCGTTCGACAGTCGTTAAGTTGCGAGCTTCAGAGACTGTTCGCGCCACGTTATTCCGTAACTGCGCACCGGCATGATCGTGGCGGGATGCTGACCGGGTGTGAGTATGGTTTCCATCAACACGCGGTTCCACTGCAAGATCACTTCTTCTTGCAGCGCACCGAAGAGAATCTCAACAAAGCGATCGAGTTTTTTCAGAGTGCGATCAATGAGGATCCAGGTTACGCGCCTGCGTATGTTGGTCTCGCTGATTGTTACAACTCGCTCGGGACGGCCCAGTTCAGCGCCTTTCCGCCGATAGAAGGACGACAGCGTGGTTTCCTGCTCGAGAACGCGCGCCGTTACAACGAGGCGATCGAGCAACTCCGCAATGTCATCGCGATGGATCCGAGCCATTGGTTGGAGAAGGCTTACGAGGAACGCTCAAACTATCTCGCGTATCTGAAAGTTTTCCCGATTGTCGATCCGCTTCGCTCCGATCCGCGCTTCACCGATTTGGTCCTTCGCATCGGCCTGCCTGACTAGTTACCTCGAGGTAACTTCTTGACTCGTACTTTTTGAAGAGACTAAGTTAGCGCGATGAGATACTTTCTTGCGCTGTTGTTTCTCGCTCTTTGTTCGTTTCACGTGAATGCTCAGCGCGATGGTCAGCACGATTTCGATTGGGAGATCGGCACGTGGAAGACGCAATTGCGACGTTTGCAGAAACCTTTGAGTGGTTCCACGACGTGGGTCGAATACGAAGGCACGACCGTGGTGCGCAAGGTTTTTGACGGCCGTGCGAATCTCGTTGAGCTGAAGGCTGATGGACCAGCGGGACACTTCGAAGGTCTGAGCCTCCGTCTTTACAACCCTCCGTCGCGGCAGTGGAGTTTGAATTTTGCGAACATCAATAGCGGCACGTTGACTGTGCCGTCGATCGGCGAATTTAAAGACGGACGCGGCGAGTTCTACAACCAGGACACCTTTAACAATCGCGCGATCTTTGTGCGCTTTGTGATCACGAAAGTAACGGCGGATCAGTACCGGTTCGAACAATCATTTTCCGATGACGGTGGCAAAACCTGGGAACTCAACTGGGTCGCGATTGACACACGAATGAAGGATTAAATACGCCGAAGGCGTTGACTAATTTCAACCGCACATGCCTAACCCTTTCAGGGGTTGCTCGCTTCTTTTAATGATGTGGATCCCGAGGTCGCTAACGCTCCAACTCTGGGCTGAAATTAGCGAACGCCTTCGGCGTTAAACCAACTGCATCTGGCGTGCGAGGTCGGTGGCGGTTTGTGGGCGGTCGTCGGGGTCTTTGGCGAGGGCGTGCATAATTCCCATTGAGACGCGGCGCGGGATGCCGAGTGAAAAATCAAATGGCGGTGGCGGTTCCTGCAAGTGCCGGCTGATAAGACCCGAGACGGTCTCGGCTTCAAACGGCCGCTTCCCGGAAAGCATCTCGTAGAACATCGCCCCGAGACTGTAAACATCGGAACGCACGTCTAACTCCTCACCCAGGCATTGCTCCGGCGACATGTAATACGGCGTGCCAACAACCGCTCCCGTCGCGGCGTTGCCCGCATCAGCGAGCAGCTTCGCGAGCCCGAAATCAACCACTCTCACACTCTCGACTTCAAAATCATCATCCGGCGCAACTACAAGAATATTCTCGGGCTTGAGATCTCGATGGACCACGCCCTGTCGATGCGCCGATCCCACACCCGCACAAATCCCGCGCATCAGCCGCAAACCACGCTCGACCGAAAAATGATTCTCGCTGTGTAAGAGCTCGCGCAGCGGCGTGCCTCTCACAAACTCCATCACGATGTACGCCGGCGCCAGCACGTCGTTAGTCTCACCGAAGTCATGAATCGTGATGACGTTCGGATGGCGCAACATCGCCGCCGCCCGCGCTTCACGACGAAAACGCTCGAGGGCCGCATCGTCTTTAACAAACTTGCCGGTCAGAATCTTCACCGCGACGTCGTCGCCAATGTGTACGCGGCGAGCGCGATAGACGACACTCATGCCACCTTCGCCGAGACGCGCAAGAAGTTCGTACTTGCCCTCAATCCTGTGACCGATCAGCGGATCGGGATTGACGAGGCGAATGGTCGGCAACGCGGAGTTGAAGTGATCTTCATAATACGGGTGCGTTTCGGAGCCGGGTAGCGTCAACGGCGCGCCGCAGTTGGCACAAAACATCGCCTCCTTGTTCAGGAACAACTCACACGCAGCACAAAACGGATTCTGATTTCGCAGCTCCACCAGCATCTGGTCCAAGTGGTCCTCAATCGCCTCCAGATTGGTTGAGACACTGTGATTCGCACCCTCGGGATCAAGCAGGAAGTAAACAGGCAGCTCTTCCTGTCCGTGACTGATCTTCAGATTGTTATCGAGTGCGCAAGGTTCGGTGAGATTGAGCCGCGTGAGCGCATCGCGCACGGCGCGTGGATTCTTTTCCGCTTCGGATTGCGGCACGTGCACGGCGATGACACGCAACCCTTCACGCCGGCGCTGGTCGCGCAACTCCGCAACCTGGGCCAGGTTAGTCTTCGCTGTTTCCGAACTGATGGACCAAAAGTGAACGAGTGTCGGGTGCCCTTTTACTTGTTGTGCGCTGCTCCTGGAGTTGAGCCACTCAGTGGCTTCAGCGAGCGCCGGCAGTCGGAAGTCGATCTTTAACTTTGAGACCTTACTCACCATTTATCCAACTAGTTTTAATACGTGGCGGCTGCAAAAGCGTTTGCATCACCACGCAGTACTGCTCCGTCTTGTCTTTCAACGCGGCCAACTGTTCCGCCGTTGCTTTGGGGGCGTCGATGTCGAATTTCGCATGAATATCCTGAAAACCAACCGGCACTTCTTTTGAGACGCCAAGCGTCCCGCTCAGATCCATCTCGCCTTCAACTTCGACGCGAATGTGTTCGAATGGTATGCCCATCGCTGTCGCGACGAGTTGACAGGTGAGTTGAGCACAAGCGGCGAGCGCTCCGAGCAGTAAGTCGCCGGAGCACGCAGCGGTGCCTGGACCACCGACACCGCTATGCGCCTGTGCTTCGAAAATTTTCTGACCAACCTCCACTGAGCACGCGATCGGCGTGTCCGTTTGATCGCTTTGCGCCTTGAGCGTGATACGCGAGCTTGCCGGGTCGCTGCGATACTTATCCTTCAGTGGTTTTTGAATTGAGCGAAGGTCCATTATTCCTCAGCCGTGGTTGTGTCGATAATCGTTTTGACTTGCGCTACGTGATTCGCAGGGAATCCGCCGAGCCGCGCGTGCTCCTGAATCAACTCTTCATTCGGCGCGATGTAGACGCAATAGATTTTGTTGTCAGTCACGTAACTCTGAACCCACTGAATCTGCGGTCCGAGTTGGTTCAGCACATTGCATGAACGCTGCGACATCGCTTTCAACTCCGCCGGCGTCATCTTGCTGGCGCCCGGCACGACTCGTTCGATAACGTACTTTGGCATCTCACGTCTCCTTCACTATATAAGTCCAATAGGTCCTATTGCATTTCGATTAATACCTTCTGAAACTCATCATCTCCGCGCATTGCGTCGAACGCGCTGTCGGCGCGCGCCCAGTGCGCGACGGTCCGAAATCCACTATCAAACGCACGCCGCAGCAGGATCAGCGACGCGTCCTTCTCCCCCATTAACGCGTAAGCGCAGGCGCAATTGTATACAGCGAGTCCATCATTTGGTTCCAACTCGAGCACGCGCCTGAGCGTCGCGCTTGCTTCTTCGCGGCTGCCGAAGCGTGCATACGCCTCCGCCAGTCGGCTCATCACGATGATGTCATCGAGACTCGCTTCGAGCTTTCGCGAAGTGATCTCGATCACTTTCAACGCCGCTTGTTCGGCGGCAGTGACGTCGCCGCGACGCTTGTGCATGCCAGTCAGAAAGATAAACGCTTCCTCGTCGTACGGTTTGAGGTCCGCCGCGCGCCGATAATGCCTGAGCGCCACTTCGTTATCGTTTGAGAGTTCGGCAATCATCCCCAACCGCAGATGGCCGGAATAAAACTCAGTGTTTTCCTTGAGAATCTCTTCGATCGTGCGCTTCGACTCGGCAAACCGTCGGTGATGGAAATAGACCATCGCGATTCCGTATTTGGCTTCGAGACTGGCCGGATCCAGCTCGAGTGCTTTCTGGTTCACCTCGATCGCTTTGCTGAGCCACGTCGAATTACCGTCGTACCACTCGTACATTGTCGAATAGGCTTCAGCCAGTCCGGCGTAGGCGGTCGCGAAGCGCGAGTCAATCGCAATCGCGTTCTCAAACATCTTGATCGCGCTTTCAGTATTTCGCTTGCCTTTGAGGTACAGCAGTTCGCGGCCGCGCATGTAAAAATCGTAAGCGCGCAGATCGTCGGTGGGTTTTTGCGCCAGCAGTTGTCGCTCAGCTTCGGTGAGTGACACTTTCAACGCGTCAACTATCTTTTGCGAGACTTCGTTCTGCAGGTCGAATATGTCTTCAACGAAGCGATCGAAACGTTCGGCCCACAGTTGATAACCATCGCGCACGCTGATGAGTTGCGCGGTTATACGAATGCGATTACCCGCTTTACGAACGCTCCCATCGAGTATGTAATTCACTCGGAGGGCATCGCCGACGTGACGTGTGTTCACTTCTTTGTTGCGGAAGGGAAGCACGTCGGTTCGCGACACGACCTTCAACTCCTGGATCTTCGAGAGGTCAGTGATGATGTCTTCCGTCATGCCGGCGCAGAAGTAATCGGTGTCCTTTTCCGAACTCATGTTTTCGAAATAAAGAACCGCGATCGACTTCTCCGGCACAGACTCGGGCGTCATCGCGGCCCCCAACGACCGCGAAGCGAGATAACGCTGTGACGGCGTCTCCAGTTCGCGCTTGAGATCCTTTAGATCGATCAAAAAATCCTTGATCGTCTGGTAACGCTCTTCACGATCTTTACGCATCGCGCGCGAGATGACGCGATCGAGCTCGCGTGGTCCATCAGGCAAGTGTGGCAACAGCGATTCGGGATCGCGATTCAGAATTCCCGACATCACGTCGATCGTCGTTGGTCCATAAAACGGCTGCTTGCCGGAAATCATTTCGTAAAGCACGCAGCCGAGACTCCAGATGTCTGTACGTGCATCGACTTCCAGTCCTCGCGCCTGTTCGGGCGACATGTATTGCGCGGTCCCGAGCACCATGCCGACGGCGGTATTGATAAACTTCTCAGTGGGCGCGAGCGAGTCTGTTTCAACGGATTGACGATCGCGGCTGTTCAGTTTGGCCAGACCGAAGTCGAGCACCTTCACGATACCGTCGTGGCGCAACATGATGTTGTCAGGCTTGATGTCGCGATGAGTGATGCCGACGCTGTGAGTTGCGGAAAGCGCGCTTGCGATCTGGATGCCGACTTCGAGCGCTTCGCCGGGAGTTAGTGCACCGCGACTGATCCGGTTGCGCAGTGTATCGCCGTCGATGAACTCGGTTGCGATGAACTGTTCCGAATCGACCTCATCGATTTCGTAGATGGTGAGAATGTTTGGATGGTTGAGTGCCGATGCGGCTTTGGCTTCCTGCACGAAGCGCCGCACGCGATCGCCGGTATCCTCTCCGACTTCGGAAGGCAGGACTTTCAGCGCGACTTTTCGATCGAGATTCGTGTCGTTAGCGAGGTAAACCTCACCCATTCCACCCGCGCCGAGTTGGGAGCAGATCTCATAACGGCCGATTCTTTTGCGTGCGGGGAATGACAACGCATCAATCCGGGGGAGTCCTGGGCGCTTTCGAAGCGTCGGATATTGTAGCTCAGCCCACGCAACAGGCAAAAGCGAGGCTCTCTGCGCCCTCTGCGGCCCTTTGCGATCTCTGTGTTGAAAAATACCATTAACGCAGAGAACGCAGAGGGCCGCGGAGGGCCGCAGAGAGAAACCTTGGCTTACAACAAGTGCGTGCCGTGTGTGATCGCGCCGCCTGCGCGCAGGGCCGCGGCGACGTGAATGGCCTCTGCTAACTCTGTTTCGGTTACACCGGCGTCCACTGCCTGCTGACGATGTATCTCGATGCAGTAGGGACATTGGGTCGTAAGCGCCACTGCAATCGCCATTAGCTCCTTGTATTTCTTCGGGATGGCGCCGTCAGCGAGAGCCAGTTTGTCCCAGTCTTTGAACGCCTGCATGGTTTCGGGTACAAGCTCACCCACGTGGGCCAGCTTATTGATATTCGTCATCGAGTACATAGTTTTCTTGTCCTTTCAAAGTTCGCCTGATTACGAACGCGCATATGATGTGGCGAACGGGTCTTGAACGCTTGATTGATCGTCCCGTATTCTTGGCCCAAAAGCCCGAAGTGAGAGAAGCCGCTGATGGATGTACTTTCGGAAGTGTTGCGCGTAGTCAAGCTCGAGGGAGTTTTATTCTTCCACGGCGAGTTTTCGGAGCCCTGGTGTGTGACTACGCGTCCGAAGACACTGGCCCAGTACCTTTCTCCGGCTGCGGGCCAGGTGATCGTTTATCATTTTCTGACTGAAGGCCGCGCGTACGCGTCGCTACCCGATGGCCGGCGTGTTGAGTTGAACGCCGGCGACATCGTCGTCTTTCCACACGGTGACGATCACGATCTCGGGAATGGTTCGGCGAAGCCCGTCGACTCACTGCAAACCTTCGGCGCGAACCTGAGTGAAGGACTGAAGCTGGCGCGCTTCGGTGGCGGCGGCGAGATCACGAAGTTTGTCTGTGGGTTCATGGCGTGCGAGCGACATCTCGGCAACGTTTTGCTCTCCGGGTTGCCGCCGATACTGAAAGTACGTGTGGTTAAGGAAGAGTCGGACCAGTGGCTGGAGCGTTCGATACGTTATTCAGTCGACGAACCGCACGGTTCGATTGCAGGTGGTCAACTGGTCCAGGCGAAACTCGCGGAACTCTTGTTTGTGGAGACGATACGTCGTTACATCAACGAACTGCCCGAAGGCGAAGTCGGCTGGCTTGCGGGAACACGCGATTCGATCGTCGGTCACGCGCTTACGCTGCTTCACGAGCAGCCGTCGCATCCATGGACGATTGCGGAACTGGCGCGGAAGGTGGGTCTGTCTCGCAGCCGGCTCGCGGAAAGATTTCGGCATTATCTGGGTGAATCGCCGATGGCTTACCTCGCGCTGTGGCGACTGAAACTCGGCGCCGAGATTCTGCAAAACACTGACGACAGTGTCGCTGAGATCGCGATGTCAGTCGGCTATGGTTCGGAGGCTGCGTTCAATCGCGCGTTCAAGCGTCACTTTGATTCGCCACCTGCGCACTTCCGCCGCCAACGTAAAGGCATGGGCTGAGTTTCACACAAAGGCGCTAAGGAAGACACAAAGGCGCAAAGAAGTGTGATCCTTCTTCGCGCCTTTTGCGTCTGTCTTCGCGCCTTTGCGTGAAACAAGTTTAAGTGCGCCTTGTTCCTCCGCCTGCCGCAGCGGAACTCGTCGTAGTTCCCGGTGTGCTCGACGTATCCGTGATACTGCTCGATCCACTGGTCGAGTAATCATACTGTTTGACTCGCAGACGATTCTCGACGTTTGTCACGCCGGACACGGATTCCGCGATATCTTCAACACGTCGCTTGTCCGTACGACTTTTCACCGTACCGGTCAACGTCACTTCACTGTTTTCTACCGCTACTTCGACATCGGAAGCGTCGATGTAGTAGTCGTCACTCAAGCGATCGTTGACGTCTTCTTTAATGCGTTCATCGGAGCGGCGATAACCTTTCGGCCCACGTCCGCGGCGATGTGCACGTTGATCGTCCATCCGGCGTCTGCGTTCGGCGTCTTCGTCACCAAAGAACGACGCGACTGCATCCGACGCTCGATCCCACCAGCCACGGCCTCCTTCATCGCCGTATCCTTCGTAGCCGCGGTCGTAGCGATCGCGGTCGTAGCCATAATCACGTTCGCCGTAATTTGGCCCGGAGCGATAGCCGCTCGGATAGTTATATCGTTGCGAGGAGTCGCTCCTCTGCTGGTTGTAACCGCGCTCAAAGCCTGAGCCGCCGATGGGATTGCCGTAACGGCTGCGTTCATCGCGTTCGTTTTCCCAGCCGCCGCCCCAGTATCCCTGGCGACCGCCGCGACGATATTCATCGCCACGGTTGCGTCGATATTCATCGCTGCTGCCCATCGAGAATCTGTTGCGATCGCTGCCGAGGTGACGCGTATACTTTTCCGCCTCCGGCTCGCCGGCGTATCCATACATACTTTCAGATCGTTCACCGTAGGAACCGCCATACTCCTGTTCAGAGCGACGGCGATCGTCCTGGGCACCACGGTCATAATCACGATCATATCTTCTTGACATCTTTTGACTCCTTTCCTACCTACCCTTGCTCGTTTTATAACTGCCCGTCTCATGCTCACTCCGCGATTTCACAAACGTGTTTCCTAAGTGCAACTTATTTGATTGACTGCGGTGTAAGGATGTTTATCGTCGATCCTCACGTGCAATCAGCGACGAAAGAGCAATTGTAGGGGCGGCCACGGAGTGCCGCCCCTACAATTGCAGCGTATCGATCAAATTATCCGTGAGGATATGAGCGAGCTTCGCAGGGTTGATGTTGCCGCCGGAGATGATGCAGACGATTTTGCCGGGGCCGGCGTCGCCTGAGAGGGCGCAGGCGACGGGGCAGGCGCCGGCGCCTTCGGAGATGATGTGGTTGTGATGGGCCATTGATCTCAGGGCGTTCGCGACTGAGGGAAGATCAGCAACGAGGGCGCCGTCAACCAAACCACGTGCGCGTTCGTACATCTGCGGGAAGACGCCTTTCGAGCCAATGCCGTCGACCCATGATGGTTCGTAATCAACTGAGGTTGGCGCGCCTGTCGCGAGTGACGCAGCGAACGGCGCTGCGGTTGCGACTTCCGCAGTGAACACTTTGCACGCCGGCCGCAACTCTCGTAACACCGACGCAATCCCGCACGTCAGCCCGCCGCCACCCCACGGAATTACAACTGCATCGACGTCATCAAGATCTTCCAGAATTTCAAGTGCAATGGTCCCGTTGCCGGCCATCACATACGGATCGTCGAACGAGTGAATGAACGTTCCTTCAACACCCGGAAACGATCGCTGCTCAAACGCCGTCCACCACTCATCAAACGTAACCTTAATTACTCGCCCACCGAGACGCTCAATCGCCCCAACCTTCGCGTCCGGCGCAGTTGCGGGCGCGATCACGGTGCAGGGAATGCCGAGCCTCCGCGCGCACGACGCAACGCCCTGGGCCATGTTGCCTGCCGACGCCGTCACCACACCACGCTCGAGTTGCTCCGGTTGAAGGTGTGCGATCGCATTCGCAGCGCCGCGAATCTTGAATGATCCAATCGGTTGGAGATTCTCCAATTTCAAGTAGATTTCGGCTGGCGCATCCGAAAAATTAAACCGAATTAGAGGCGTTCGGATCGCAGAATCAGCGATCACGCGGCGCGCGTCCTGCACGTCAGCTAATGTGATCCGGTCCATAAGTTTCGCAGCTTACAATGTTATTGACTTTCCGGCCACTCGCGAGTAAAAGTGCTGCACCTTCGATATTCCAACTCAGGAGAATAGCCATGAAATCTCTCGCCACAGCTCTGACTCTCGTCGTCCTTTTTGTCGTTACCGCCAACGCGCAAACATGGGATCCGGAATTACAACTGAAGCTCAAAGCGGTGGGCACGCCGCGAGTTTCTCCTGACGGAAAGAAGATGGTCTATACCGTCAACGAAACCGTGATGACTCCTGACAAGAGTGAGTTTGTCACGCAGATCTGGCTAGCCGATCTCGCCACGAAGCAGAACATTCAACTCACGTTCGGCGACAAGTCGTCAACCAATCCGAAATGGTCGCCTGACGGAAACTGGATCGCGTTCACTTCGAATCGCAAGGACAATCGCAACAACCTTTATCTCCTGAGCACGAGCGGCGGCGAAGCAGAACCGTTGACCGAACTAAAGAGCGGCGTCATCAACTTTGCCTGGTCACCTGACGGTCGCTCGATCGCGTATACGATGACCGATCCGAAAACCGAAGAAGAAGAAAAGAACGACAAGGGCAAGAACGACTGGCGCTGGATCGATGAGAACATAAAACTCGCGCGCCTCTACGTGCTGCCCATTCAAAAGGACGCCAACGGCAAACGCGAACCACGCAAACTCACCACCGCCGACTATCACGTCGGAGATTTCGACTGGTCCAGCGACGGCTCGCGCATCGCTTTCGATCGCGTCAAGTCGCCGTCGGTAAACGATTGGCCCACTGCGGATGTCTCGATCATCGAAGTCGCTACCGGCAAAGTCACCGATCTCGCAACCACCGCCGCTGCGGAAAACTCTCCGCTTTATTCACCGGATGGAAAATGGATCGCGGTGATCGCCAGCGACAACCCACCACGCTGGGCGCAATCCGGCGCGATCGAGATCTTTTCAGCCAACGGCGGCGCGCCGAAGATGCTCGTCACTTCGTTCGACGCGTCACCGGGCGTTGCTGGCTGGTCGGCCGACGGCAAGCGCATCTACTTCAGCGAATCAAAAGGAACCGGCACATTAATCTATGCGCTCGACGTCAACGCGAATCGCATCGACGAGGTAAAAACGACTCCGGCGGTCTACAGCGGCGTCAGTCTCAACCGCACCGGAACCACACTCGCTTTCGTGAGACAAACAAGCGATACGCCGGCGGACGTTTACGTAGCTTCAGTGAACGATTTCAACCCGGTTCAGATCACGCGTGTGAACGCCGACATGAAGATCCCGCCCGTCGGACGCACGGAAGTCGTCACCTGGAAATCGAAAGACGGAAAACAGATTGAAGGTCTACTCACTTATCCGGTCGGTTATCAAACCGGACAACGTGTGCCGCTGATTCTAAACGTTCACGGTGGACCAGCAGGAGTTTTCGTGCAGTCGTTTCTCGGCGGTCGTGGACCTTATCCGCTCGCGACTTTTGCGTCGCGTGGCTACGCGATCCTGCGTCCGAATCCGCGTGGCTCGAGTGGTTACGGCGCCGAATTTCGCCGCGCAAACCTGAAAGACTGGGGTTTCGGCGACTATCAGGATCTGATGGCCGGCGTCGATCGCGTGATCGAAATGGGTGTCGCCGATCCGGATCGTTTGGGCGTGATGGGTTGGAGCTATGGCGGCTTTATGACGTCGTGGATTGTTACGCAAACGTCGCGATTCAAAGCGGCATCGGCAGGCGCGCCCGTAACCAACCTGATGAGCTTCAACGGAACCGCGGATATTCCGTCGTTTATTCCCGACTACTTCGGCGGCCAGTTCTGGGAAGTGATGGATCTCTATCAAAAGCACTCACCGATCTTCAACGTGAAGAACGTGACCACGCCGACGATGATTCAACACGGTGAAGCCGACATTCGCGTGCCCATTTCACAAGGATACGAGTTCTATAACGCGCTGAAGTTCAAAGGCGTGCCGACGCGAATGATCGTGTTGCCGCGCCAGCCGCACGGACCAAACGAGCCGAAGATGCAGCTAGCAGCGATGAAGGCTAACCTCGAGTGGTTCGAGAAATACATTGGATCGAAACCGGAGACCTCGAAGGCTAACGCGGACCGCTAATTGATGCGATTCGGTTAGTGAAGATTCATATCGGCACTTCCGGATGGCATTACAAACACTGGCTGGGTGGCGTTTTCTATCCCGAGGGAACTTCGGGCGCGGAGATGTTCGAGTTTTATGCGCGCCATTTCGATACGGTCGAGATCAACAACAGCTTCTATCGACTACCGACAGCGAAGACTTTCGATGCGTGACGCGAGTCGTCGCCGCGGAGGTTTTGCTTTGCGGTGAAAGCGAGTCGGTTCATCACGCATATGAAGAAGCTGAAGGATCCGGAGAGTTCGTCGGAGAAGTTTTTTCTGGTAGCGGAGCGGTTGCGGGAGAAGCTCGGGCCGATACTCTTTCAACTGCCGCCGCGTTGGAAGTTGAATATCGAGCGGTTGCGAGAGTTTCTTGAGTACTTGCCGCGTGGACATAAGTATGTGGTGGAGTTTCGGGAGGAGAGTTGGCTCGTGCCCGAGGTGTTTGAGCTGTTGCGGAAATACGAGGTGGCGCACTGTATTCACGACTTCGCGGACATGAAAGTGCCGCACGAGCTGACGGCGAGGTTTAGTTACATACGTTTTCACGGGCCGACGAGTGCGAAGTACTTCGGATCGTATTCGACGCAGGAGCTTCGTGCATGGGCAGAGCGAATAGAGAGCTGGCGCGGGAAGTTGTCGGAGGTTTACGTGTACTTCAATAACGATCCGGAGGGAGCGGCGGTGCGGAATGCGTTGGAGTTGAAAACATTTCTCGCGCAAAGGCGCAAAGCCGCAAAGTAAGACCTTCGGTTTCCCGGAGAGTCTTCCTTTGCGGCTTTGTGCCTTTGCGTGAGATATTCCTATCGAATCGAGAGCCTCACGCCGCCTCTCACAAGCACTGGCGGCCCGACTGTAAACACGGGCGTGCTGCTGATCTCGTAGCGGCTGCCATTCAAGTTTTGAAACGCCACGAACAACCGCACTCGCTCCGACACCGCACGCGACGCCTCCGCATCGATCGTAAAGAACTTCTCGAGCGGCAACGTGTTCTGATCGTCATCAAACTGCCGGCTCACGAACCGTCCCTGTGTTCCCACGAGCCACTTCGCGTTCGCATAAGTAACCTGAAAATTAAACTGATGCCGCGGCACCTGCGGCACGAGCAGCCCCTCGAGACTACGATTCGCCGGAAAATTCAGCACTGTGCTATCTGTCAACAAGTACTCACCCGCAATCTCCCAGTGTCTCGCAAACTTGGTTGTTGCCGACAACTCGATTCCGCGCGCGCGAATCGCCCCCAGGTTTTGCCGTTGACGCGTAATCAACACGGGCGTTGTCGATAAGGTGACGTTCGCGATCGAATCATCGATCTGACTCCAGAAGAAATTGCTGCGCACAAACAGTCGTTCACCAAACTGCTGCACGGCGAGGCCGACCTCGCCGCCCGTCAATCTCTCAGCACTCAACCCCGCGTTCGCATTCGTAACTACATTCCCCACACGGAAATTGCGATAAAGCTCATTGAGCGTCGGCGCCCGGAATGCTTTATACGCAGAAGCACTTAAGGAAAATCCCTGATTGAATCGTTTGATTACAGACACACGCGGACTAAATGCCGTTTCCGATCTATCCGCGAAATTATTTAACGCCGGCGCTCCAACGACGGGAATCCGATTCGAGAAGCCGCGACTATTCACCCAACGATCGACACGCGCGCCAAAACTCAGAACCCACGATTGGAAACGCACCGAGTCCGCCCCGAAGACGCCAAACGATCTCTGTCTCCCACCGGCATCAACGAATGCGGTGATTCTCGAATTGTTGAACGTCGTTTCCGCGCTGTGACCACGCACGTCGCGACCTTCAACACCCGTGGAGATTGCGTTGTGATCACCGAAGCTGCGCCGCCACTGAAAAGCAAAGCCGAGTTGCTGCGAGGGATTACGCTGGCGATTAGTCAACCCTTCAGACTCGCGATCCGCAGCAACCGCGGAAAAGTTCTGATTGAAGTTCTCCTTCGATCCGTACAAACGCACCGACAAGTCGCTCCAATCAGCGCCGAGATCGAGTGACGAAACACGCGTGTCATTTAGTTGAACCGGGGTTCCATTGCGACGGCTTTCGCCAAACGAACTCAAACGCGCGAACGCATGACCTTGCGAACCGAGCGTTCTCGACACTATCAGTGATCCTACGAGATCTCCGGTGCCGGCCGGTGTATCAACCGCGCCACGCTGGTTTTCAGGCACGAGCACGTAGCCATCCGTGTGCAATGCCTGACCGGAAAACAGCAATCCCCAGCGTCCAAACGACCTCCCTGCCGCAAACGACGTAGCGCCCGTCGTCTTATTACCCGCCGACGCTTCGAGATCGAGGAATGTCGCGGGCGTGGTTGTGCTCCTTATATTAATGACGCCGCCGAGCGCGCCGCTGCCGTAAAGATCGGAAGTCCCGCCGTTATAAACCTGCACATTCTCGACACTTGCGCGCGGCAATCTGTTCCAGTAAACCCAGCCGCCAAACGGACTGTTCAGAGGAATCCCATCGACGAGAACGAGCGCGCGGCTAGCGCCATTCGCACCAACACCGCGTAGCGAAACACCCTGTGATGTAGGATTCGCAGACAGACCTCCCGAACGTCGAAAAAGCGAGAACCCCGGCACCTGTCGCAATACGTCGTCTATCGTGAGCGCACCTGAGAGATCGAGTTTGCGCCTGCTGAGCGCAAACTGGCTTGTCGGTGTGGACGGAATCTGTTCTTCGTAGTCAGTGACTACAATCCTTTCAATCAAACTCGCCGGCTCGAGCTTGATCTGAAGTGGTTCATCGGTTTTCGAAACGTCGATCTTGATCGTGTTGAAGCCAGGCGAACTAATCAACAATTTTCCGTACGATTGCGTGCTCAACAAAGTAAAATTTCCACCGTCATCAGTCGTGGTGCGAACCGAGTTTCCGTTTGCTTCGAATTCGACTGAAGCATTCGCGATGGCCGCGCCGGAGGAATCAGCAACGCTGCCGGAGATCTTGACGAGTTGTTGTTGAGCGAATGTGGTGACGACTGCAAAAACGCCACAGCAAAACGCGACGATCCAACGTCGTCTTCTCATACACGATTGTGATGGTCCTGTTCTATTTCTCACTATCTTTATTCAAGCCTGGTCCGAATATTCAACTTATAAATACACACACACGACTTGCATGACATTTGTATGTAGCCGTCTGCTTTACAGGCTAACTACGAACCGGGGCTGGGGACGTGAAACCAAATCGTTCATTCGATTTCCGCGATGCGGCCATACTCGCTTGTGCCTTACTACTCGCCGCTGCGTGTACACGAAGAAGTTCCCAACCACAATCCGCTACTCAAAACCGCGTGCTAACTGCACCGACCGGTGCGAGCGTCGCCACTGCGCCCGAAGACGGGCAGTGGACGATGCCGGCTAAAAACTATGCCAGCACGCGTTTCAGCGGTCTCGAGGACATAAATACCGGAAACGCCGGCGCCTTGAAACTCGCGTGGTCCTTTTCGACCGGGCTTGTTCGCGGTCACGAAGCGGCGCCGATCATCGCAAACAACACGATGTTCATCGTCACGCCTTTCCCGAACATCGTCTACGCACTTGATCTGACACAAACCGGTGGCCCCGTCAAATGGAAATACGAGCCCAATCCACAATCGTCGGCTCAAGGCGTCGCCTGTTGCGACGTTGTCAATCGCGGCGGGGTTTACTCGGACGGAAAAATATTTTTCAACACGCTCGACAACAACACGATCGCGCTCGATGCCGCCACTGGAAAAGAACTGTGGCGGACGAAGGTCGGCGACATCAATCTGGGCGAATCGATAACGATGGCGCCGCTCGTCGTCAAAGACAAAGTGCTCGTCGGCAATAGCGGTGGTGAGTTTGGCGTGCGTGGCTGGCTGACCGCGTTGAATACAAGCGACGGAAAGATCGCGTGGCGCGCTTTTCACACCGGACCGGACGCAGACGTGTTGATTGGTCCAAACTTCCATCCGTTTTATCCATCGGACCAGGGCAAAGAACTCGGCGTTACTAGTTGGCCTGCCGATGCCTGGAAAATCGGCGGCGGCACTACGTGGGGATGGATCTCTTACGACCCGGAAACGAATTTGATCTTCTACGGAACAGGGAATCCTGGTCCATGGAATGCCGATCAGCGACCTGGGGATAACAAGTGGACCTGTGGAATTTTCGCCCGTGATGTCGATACCGGTGAGGCGCGTTGGTTTTATCAATTCAGCCCGCATGATCTGCACGACTACGATGCGGTCAACGAACAGATCCTGATGGACCTGCCTGTGAATGGTCAGTCACGCAAGGTGCTGGTGCGACCGGAACGTAACGGCTACGTTTACATAATCGATCGCACTAACGGGCAGGTGCTTTCTGCGAATCCATACGCATACATCACTTCGTCCAAGGGTGTCGATCTCAACACGGGACGCCTCATCTACAACGAAGAGAAGAAGGGTGAGGTCGGAAAAGTCATACGTGAGATCTGTCCGGCCGCACCAGGCGCGAAAGACTGGCAACCATCTGCGTTCTCACCAAAGACGGGACTCGTCTACATCCCACACCAAAACCTCTGCCAGGATTTCGAAGGCCTCGAAGCAAACTACATCGCGGGGACGCCATACGTCGGCGCGAACGTGCGCATGTACGCTGGTCCAGGTGGGAATCGCGGCGAGTTTCTGGCGTGGGACCCGGTGAAGAATGAAAAGGTATGGGCCATCAGTGAAAATTTTCCGGTGTGGAGCGGCGCGCTCGTAACGGCAGGTGACGTGGCGTTCTACGGCACGATGGATGGATGGTTCAAAGCGGTCGATGCGAGGAATGGGAATGTGTTGTGGCAGTTCAAATGCGGCTCGGGAATCATCGGTCAGCCGGTTTCATATCGCGGTCCGGATGGGAAGCAGTACATCGCGATACTGGCGGGAGTTGGTGGCTGGTCGGGCGCGATCGTCGCGGGTGGACTTGACCCGCGCGATCAGACAGCGGCGCTGGGGTTCGTAGGCGCGATGGGGGATCTGCCTGATTACACGGCGCGAGGAGGCATGCTCTATGTGTTCGCGCTGCCGTAAAGAATTGTTTCACACAAAGGCACAAAGCCAAGCCCACCAAGACACAAAGGGGAGTTGTAATTCCTCTTTATGCCTTTGTGTGAAAGTTCTTTTGCTGGTTGGTGTAAGCGCCTGCGCAAATCATCAACCCCCAGCGGTCGCAACGGTCCCGCAGATCACGCGGCCCGCGGGTGTGCTTCGTGTCTGCGCGGATCCGAACAATCTTCCGTTTTCGAATCAACGTGGCGAGGGTTTCGAAAACAAGATCGCGGAACTGTTGGCCCACGATTTAGGCGAGCGCGTTGAGTACACGTGGTGGGCGCAGCGTCGTGGTTTCTTTCGCAACACTCTGAAAGCCGGTATCTGCGACGTCGTCATGGGCGTACCGTCAGGTCTTGAGATGGCCTTGACGACGAGACCGTACTACCGCTCGAGCTACGTTTTCCTATCGCGCAAAGATCGCCACCTGAATCTGAGTTCATTCGACGATCCGCTGCTCAGAAAACTCCGTATCGGTGTGCAGATCATCGGCGACGATCAGACCAACGCACCACCGGCACACGCACTCACGCGCCGCAAAATCATCGACAACGTCAAAGGCTTCACGCTCTACGGCGACTACAGTCAGCCGAATCCGCCCGCGCGCATCATCGATGCAGTGGAGAAGGGCGACATCGATCTCGCGATTGTCTGGGGACCGCTCGCCGGTTACTTCGCGAAGCAATCCCCTGTGCCGATGCAGGTTGTGCCGGTTACGCCGCAGATCGATCAACCGTTCCTGCCGTTTGTCTTCGATATCTCAATGGGCGTGCGCCGTGGCGATCAGCAATTGCGGGATCAGTTGGAACAGGTTCTCCAGCAGCGACGCGCCGACATCGATCGCATTCTTGAGGATTACAAAGTTCCGAGAGTCGAAGGAGGACAGGGTGTTTAAGAAAAGTTCTCACGCAAAGACGCAAAGACGCAAAGAAAAGCCTTCCGAAACGCGGCAGCGCTTTGCGGCTTTGCGGCTTTGCGTGAGTATTCTTCTGTTGCTCTTCGCATCCTGCAAACGCGAGCAGCGACAGTTCACGTCACCGCCTGCAACCTTCAAATCTTACGACGTCACAATGAGCGACATTCATCCCGGCAGCCCGGGTTTGCCGCTGCCCGTGCAAAACCCTTCGGACGAGCGCGCCTACGATACTAACGAAGGCAAGCGACTGTACACGCAGTACAACTGTAGTGGCTGTCACTTCAACGGCGGCGGCGGTATTGGACCACCTTTGATGGACGAGAAATGGATCTACGGTGAGAACCCGGAAAACATTTATTCAACGATCGTCGAAGGACGCCCGAACGGCATGCCTTCGTTTCGTCAAAAGATTCCTGACAGCCAGGTGCAGCAACTCGTCGCTTACGTGCGTTCGATGAGTGGGCAACTGCGAAAAGACGTCGCCCCAACTCGTAACGACGACATGAACGCGCGTCGTTCCGAGCAGCGCACCGAGAGGGAAACGCCACGGCGTTCGAGTCCACCGCCACAATGATTGACACACTTCACAACGCAATCGATCCTGCCGGTCCACAGGCGCAGAATATCAGCTGGCTGTGGTGGCTGTTTTTTATTGTCTGCTCGGTCGTGTTTGTGATCGTGATGATCACGGTACTGCTTTCGTTGAGAAGACGTACCGTCGAAGCTACATCACCAGTGATCGAACCACCGCTCGAGCAGGAGCGAAAGCGTCGCAACGTCGTCATCAGCGCCGTCACGATCACCGTCATCATTCTTTTCGTTTTTCTGATCGCGAGTTACTCGGCCGGGCGTTCGATGACCGCTGAGCTCGAGCACAAGAACGGGTTGAACGTTGAGCTCACCGGACATCAGTGGTGGTGGGAAGTCCGCTACGACGACGTTGACGCGAGCAACATCTTTACGACTGCGAACGAGATCCACATTCCGGTGGGCGTGCCCGTCACGTTCAGTCTTAAAGCCGCCGATGTGATCCACAGTTTCTGGGTGCCAAATCTGGCCGGGAAGAAAGATCTCATTCCCGGAAAGATCAACACGATCTGGCTACAGGCTGACAAGCCGGGCGTCTATCGCGGTCAGTGTGCCGAGTACTGCGGGTTACAACACGCGCGCATGGCGCTGTGGATCGTTGCCGAACCGCAGGAACAGTTCAACGCGTGGCGCCAGAATCAGACGCAAACATCAGTTACGCCTGCGAGCGATTCGCAGAAACGCGGGCAGCAGGTTTTTCTGACCTCGACGTGCGTGATGTGTCACGCGATCAACGGCACGCCGGCTGGGTCGAACATTGGTCCAAATCTGACGCACGTAGCCAGTCGCAACATGATCGCCGCGGCGACGCTCGTCAACACACGCGAGCATCTGGCCCAGTGGATCAAAGATTCGCAGTCGTACAAACCAGGCAACAAGATGCCGCAGAACAATCTTTCCGACGCGGATTTGCAATCGCTGGTTGATTATTTACAGAGTTTGAAATGAGCCACGAAGAGGCACAAAGAAAAGGCACAAGAGTCGAGGTGGATCGAGAAGAGCTCGAAGCCGTGATGAGGCGCGAGAAGGAGGAACTCGAGCGCACATGGGCGCGACCGACCGGTCTACGCGGCTGGTTTACGGATACCGATCACAAGGCGATCGCGAAGCGGTATATCGTCACTGCGTTTGTCTTCTTCATCTTTGGCGGGATTGAAGCAGCGTTGATGCGTATCCAGCTAATGCGCCCGGACAATCATTTCCTGAACCCCGATCTATACAACCAGATCTTCACCGTACACGGCACGACGATGATGTTTCTGTTTGCGGTACCGATCATGACGGCGATGGGAATCTACTTCGTGCCCCTCATGGTTGGCGCGCGCGACGTCGCTTTTCCACGCGCCAATCTTTACGGCTACTTCGTCTATTTGATCGGCGGGATTCTCTTGTACACGGGCTTTCTATTGAACACTGGACCAGACGCTGGTTGGTTCTCGTATGTGCCGCTCGCAGGCCCCGCATATTCGCCGGGAAAACGCGTGGACATCTGGGCGCAGATGATCACGTTTACTGAGCTCTCCGGTCTTGTCGGCGCAGTGGTCGTCATCGGCACAGCGTTCAAGATGCGCGCGCCGGGCATGACGCTGAACCGCATACCATTGTTTGTCTGGGCGCAGGTCATAACCTCGTTTATGATCATCTTTGCGATGCCGTCAGTGATGCTTGCGAGTGGTTTTCTCGCGAGCGATCGTTTGATCGATACACACTTCTTCAACCCGGCGGAGGGCGGTGACGCGATTCTCTACCAGCATCTCTTCTGGTTTTTCGGGCATCCTGAGGTCTACATCATCTTCATTCCGGCGCTCTTTCCAGCACAGTGGGATCCGAAGCTTGGAATTCACGTGACTTGAAGTCGCGG
>JADMIO011409259.1_pt1 | contig 91426 bp, 79 predicted proteins | sample 8958161 | NCBI WGS metagenome assembly JADMIO01 (sample SAMN16585339, study PRJNA669376) | soil metagenome | isolation source: Crop rotation soil | place: USA: Cullars Rotation, Alabama | collected 2011
GCCGCGACTTCAAGTCACGTGAATTCCAAGCTTCGGATCCCACTGTGCTGGAAAGTGGCGATGCGCAGGTAGTGCGAAGTGTACATGGGCTGCGCCAGTAAATCGCGTCAAGGTTTCCGTATCAGGGTAGAGCCAGATGTGCACATCGCTCGCAAGCACATCACCCATGCGTGTCTTAAGACGTGACGCCCACAAAGCGGCTTCTGCTAAAATAGAATTGGCTTCATCAAGAGTTGTTTGATGGGGGTCGCTGTGAACCACGAATTGCCCACGCCTCAGCTCTCGTGACAACACTTCGGCGCGCGAGGCAATGCTAGGCTCGAGATTGTGCATCACAGCAAAATGCAAGGTCGTCGCAATGACGGCAAGAGCAAGTGTGGGGATGAGTGCGCTTAAGCTGGTTGAAGCTCGCTCAGATGAAAAACCCGAACGTTGCGAAACAGAAAAGACAAAAGCGCCTAGAGTCATCAGCGCAAGTGCGAACAAAAGAGTGGCAAGTTTGTAACCCACAATTTCGGGCGCAAGCCCTGCGCCCTGCCACAGATCGCCGTCTATCGCGAGCAGTGGATGGCTCAAGAAGCGAAAACTTGGGTTTTGCCACCACAATAAGACACATCCACCGATGTAGGCGCACCCCACAAAAATCGCCGTCAAAAAAGCGAGAAGGCGAGAGCCCACGATACGCCCTATCCACAGTCCGCACGCGACATTCAGACACAGCACCGGGATAGCATGAACAGCAAAAGGACCAAAACCTCGCGCTGGAGCGCAGCTCTTGACGAAAAAACTGTTGATGAACAAAGCCGCTGCGAAAAGAGCGCAAGCTGCAAATGCAAGCGTGAGCTGATGGGCAAGATCGCTGCCAAAGCCACGCTCATCGCGATAGGCCCCACGCACAGAGGCACTCAAATACATGAGTGGGCCCATTATCACGCCGAAAAGCAAACCAGCCTCAGACCCGAGCGAGCCCAGTAATGGATAATTCAGGCAAAAAATAATTAATGCTGTCGTGCACACAGCCGCGAGCACAACAAAAAAGGAAATTGCGGGAGTTTTTTTTAAAGTCATCGTTTCTTATTTTTCTTTCGTGCTGCTTTTTCGCGTTTGCGTTTGTCTTTCTTGTCTTTAGTAGAGCGTTGAGCTGGGGCGGCAAATCCGCCTCGGCCAAACCCTGGAGGCATCATGCCCGGAAAACCCATTCCAGCAGGGAGCGCAGGCATACCACCTTGAGCCATGGCGTTTTTAAGCTGCGCCATTTGACCGAGTTGCTTAAAGCCAGGCAAACGTCCAAGCAGCCCAGGGTTTGTGCCAATCATCGAGAACATTTGCTTCATCATGCCAAAGCGTTTGAGTAGCGAATCCACTTCGGCTTCTTTACGCCCGGAGCCAAGGGCGATGCGGCGCCTTCGTGTTTTTTGCTTTTCGATGAGTTCTGGGCGGCGGCGCTCTTCATAAGTCATCGAACGTACCATCGCTTCGATTTTCACAAGTTCCCGGTCATCCACCTGTGCACCAGGCGGCATCATCTCACCCATGCCGGGAAGCTTCTGCATCAGGTCGCCCAAAGGGCCCATCTTTTTGATGACGCTCAGCTGCTCAACGAAATCGTTAAGGCTAAACTGCCCTTTGAGCATGCGCGCAGCATCTTTCTCAGCCTTTTCGGCATCAACATGCTCTTCAAAATCTTTGACCAGCGACACCACATCGCCCATGCCCAAGATGCGCGAGGCTAAACCTTCAGGTCTAAACTCTTCAAGATTTTGGAGCTTCTCGCCCATACCCAGAAACTTGATGGGTTTTTGGGTGACTTCTTTAATCGAAAGCGCTGCACCGCCACGGGCATCGCCATCGAGTTTAGTTAGAATGAACCCGTCTATGTTTAAACGTCGATTGAACTCGGCCGCTGTCTTAACGGCGTCCTGACCAATCATCGCATCCACAACCAGGTAGATGCTATCTGGGTTGACGTTCGCTTTGATGGCTTCGAGTTCGGCCATTAACGTGTCGTCAATCGCTAAGCGACCGGCAGTATCGAAAATAACAACGTTACACTGATGCTCTTTGGCTTTTTGCAGCGCCCGTTTGCACAACTCGGGCGGAGCTACGCCTTCTTCGGAGTACACCGGCACATCTAAGGCTTTGCCTAAAACTTTGAGTTGCTCAACCGCTGCGGGCCGGTAAATATCGGCCGCAACCAAAAGTGGGCGCCACTTTTTCTTCTTGAGAAAGTTTGCGAGCTTGCCTGTTGTGGTGGTTTTTCCGGATCCTTGCAGACCCACCATCATGATCGTGCCTATGGGCTGCGACAGCTTGATGGAGGTGTCGGCCGGGCCCATTAACCGTTCAAGCTCTTGGTGGCAGATAGCGATAAAGTGATCGGCTACTGGAATTTTGAGCGGTTTTGATTTGCCTGCTTTAAGCGAAACTTCTTTGCCTAGCGCTTGCTCTTTAACGCGGGCCAAAAACGCTTTAACGACTCCAAATTCGACGTCGGCTTCGAGCAGAGAGCTGCGAACCTGTGCGAGCGCGCTTTCGATATTCGATTCGCTTAGTTCCGCTTTGCCTTGCAGCATCTGCTTCGCAGAGCGAAAACCCTTTGTGACGGTCTCAAGCATTTTTCGAAACTCTCCAAAAAAGAACAGGGCCAAAGATCGGCACTGTCTAGCGAATACTTGGCATTTACGCAAATGCTGCGCAGGTGAATTTGCCATTTACTCAAATGTGGGTGTAGGCTAGTGATAAATCCTGAAGGGTGGGCGCGCCGTGACCAAAAGCGAACTTATAGATGAAATTTCATCCCACTATCCGAGCGTAAGGCGTAAGGACATCGAGGGCATGGTGAATGCAATATTCGATACCATGACTCAGGCCCTTGCACGCAATGACCGCATCGAAATCCGTGGTCTCGGTATTTTCGTGGCAAAGAAACGCAAAGCGCGTACCGCTCGAAACCCTCGCACCAATGAGTCGGTCACTATCCCCGAAAAATTTGTCCCCTTTTTCACGGCCGGAAAAGAGCTTAGAGAACGAATCAATCATCCGTAAGTTTTCCTAAAATCGGAGGAATTTCGTGAGCACGGCTGCCGCGCTGATTATCGGCGATGAGATTCTGACGGGCAAAACCCGAGACGAAAACACCCACACTTTGGCCCAGCTCCTTTTTGAGCAGGGCGTTGATTTGGTTCGGGTCGTTACCATTCCTGATGACATTCCCACGATAGTGGAGGAGTTGCGTAAGCTTTCAGCTTCTCACTCTTACGTGTTCACGTCCGGCGGCATTGGTCCAACGCATGACGACAAAACTTACGAGGCAGTCGCCAAAGCGTTTGAACGCCCCCTGAAATATCACGATGAGGCCATGCATCAGCTGACAACAAACATGCAGCAGCATTATCCAGAGAAGCAACTTACTGAGGCCCGCAAGCGCATGGCCTATTTGCCAGACCCTTGTGAATTACTGTGGACGCCTAACTTGTGGGTTCCGCTGGTTGTTGTTGAAAATGTGTATGTTTTGCCGGGCATTCCATCACTTTTTGCAACAATGCTCCATGCTGCACGCAGCCAGTTCTCAGGCACGCCTAAACACCGAATCCAAATCTACACACAGATGACTGAAGGCGACATCGCCGAAGCTTTGCTTCAAACACAAAACAAGTTCACTGATGTCGCAATAGGCTCCTACCCTCGAACTTCAGACGTGCACTACCAAGTGATGGTGAGCCTTGAGGGCCGCGACCGCATCCACGTTCAACGCGCGGCTGAAGAAGTTGAGCGCGCAACTAAGGGCTTTAGGTAGCTAAAGCGGGTAGTAATTCTTGCAGCATATAGAGCGTCTTTTGAGGAAGGCGCTTTATTTCGTAGTAACGCTCGATGATCTCGAGCGCCTGCTCGTAGTTTTCGATCCCAAGATGCCTGAGCAGGTATCTGATGTCTTCAAGATCGCGAAACTCGGCGCCGATTCGCATCGCCAAGCACTTCATTGCAAAGAGGTAATCCGCATTTGCAACAAATACTTTTAAATGAGTCAGCTCAAGGTAGGGAGCAAAAGTCCCTTTCTCGCTCAAGAATCCTTTAACACCATCATTGAGCCAAGACGCCTTCAGGCCATGCTGTTCGCCTACGCGCGCGGCCGCTTCACGCACTTTGGTTGAAGGAATGAATAACTCATCAACGTCCATAGTGGATGCTCGTGCAGCAAACGCGATGCACATCACCGCACCACCCACCAGATAGAGCTCTCCTGCCACGTCGTCTTTTGCTAATTCGGTATTCAGCGCATGGAATAGCTCTTCGATTTTCTTTTTATCAAGAGCATTCATACGCGGTCACCGATGCTCGAATCGATAAAGATGTTGCGCTTTCGAAACGCGGGTGGAGAGTTAATAAGCAAATGCAAACGCAAGGATTGTAACGTCGTTCCAAAATATGGCTTTGGGAGACTCTCAGTTTCACGAACCCATTGCGGACTTTGTACATTTTTCTGATGACATGCGGTCTCAACCATGGCTGCGAGGTATGCGGCGTCAAAGTGAGCGAGCGCTTCTTTGTTTATTTGTTCAGTAGCGCTCGCCAAATCCGTTTCACTAAGCTCATGCAAAAAATCGCTTATCGCAGCATAGCAAAGGAAACGCTGTTCCTCCGACTGGCTTAAAGAAAGTTCATGAACAAGCTTCGCAAACTTTTCGGGCAACTTGGAAAACAGCTGCGACAATATCCAGGCAGACATTTCCAGCCCAGATTCGGACGCCCGTTTTCGGATGAACTCTTTTTGCTCAGGCGAGATGCGAATTTGGAGCTGTTCCGTTTTCATAACACTATGTTAGACCATCATCATAAGTTTGTCAATACGATGTATTGACATTGATTTGCGCGTATCTACAGGCGCATAGCGGTACGCACATTCCCTTTAGTTCAAACGCTTGCGCTCGCTCTGCGCCTTTTCTCTAAAATCAGGCCCGAAAAGGAACTCGCTTTTTAGAACTTTATCTTGAGGTTCGAAATGATAGAGCAAAGTTGTAGCGTTTTTGAGTTTCGCCGCTCCGTACACTTTTGGCATTTCCTGTTTCGATTTGAGGAGATTCTCAACTGGGAACATGAGTTGAACATGAATGCCAATGACTAGATTGACGGGCTTAGTGTCGCTTCTTTTAAGCCAATCCAAAACGTTGTTTGCGCTTCGAGAAGAAAAATAGGCGTTGAGAAAGCGCATACGTTTCACACCACACGCAAGCATGATTTTTCGCACATCAGCGATGAAAGGAACTTCACCGGGGCGCTCCGTGTATTTTGCGTCAACGAATGCGACATTTTCCACTGATATGCCCGCTTCGATCAAATGTTGCATAATGAGCATTTCGGTCGCTGCCATGCCGGCGTCTAGAAATAGGATGTTGACACCATCCCTGTGATTTTTCGGAATCGAGTTGACGACATCGGTTGCAATGAGATCAACAAACTTATTGGGGAAAGTTTTCGAATGAGACTGCTCGCTGATGTCACCCATGCTGCCTTCGTGCTCGCTGACATAATGGCTGATGCTTTCAACGCTGCATTCGCTCCACACAGAGAGGGACCCTTGAAGCGCGACAACGATAATTAGGCTACGAAATACTTGTGAAGCGTTACGCATGAAATGAGTTTATCAATAATCCAAGAAGAATACCAAATCCCTGTCGTGGGGTTGACTCCTAGAGGACCTACACCTAGACGCCTCTCATATGAAAAATTTCAATATTACTATTGTGCTGGCTTCTCTTGTATTCAGTATCAGCGACGCAACACATGCAACGAGAGAGCATTGTCTTAAATATTTTTCAAGTGTGGCGCAGGTTAGCGAAGAACAAGTGAACGCTGCTTTTGAAGATGAATGCAAGTCTAGTCGATTCTTTAGGAAACTTGCGCCTAAAATACACCCCGACAAGTGCCGCGGTAACCTCACTAAGTGTCATAAGAACTTTCTTTATGCACAAACCTGCAAAGATCTACTGCGTGCGAAATCGACGACGAAAAAGGCTAAAGAAACACGCAACCAAGCAAGCGCTCAATCGCAAGAGAAAGCAGCGGAAGCGGTCGCTATCGCTGTTGGCTTGTACGTTTTTGTGGCGCCGTGCTTTTTCAAATGGACGCAAACAGCGTGCGAGTCGTGGAGTGTGGGTTGCTTATGGGACAATACAGCGAAGTCTTGCTTGAGCCTTCTGTTTGGCAAATGCGGCGAAGCGAAAGAGCGCGAGGCGTGTCAGAAGCTTCGTTGTAAATGGGGTGAAATATCTTCCAGCTGCAGCTAGCGTTACTGCAAGCTGATCACCGCGCCCGAAACAAATTGAGCCGTGTGCGTGTTCTTGAGGCGCCAGTTCCCTCAAACTGGCGGACCTTTCACACGGAGATCTCAGTCTTGAAACTCAAACCTATTATCGCGTGGGCAACTTGTTTGTTGCTTGCCTCTTCCGGTGCCTTTGCTGGCTCCAAGGGGGCCATGAACAACGGCCTCATGGAAATCGGCGTCACCTTTTTATACCCTCCAACCCCAGCGCAGCTAGCACAAGTCAAAGGGCAGATTCAGCGTGCAAGTCAGATCTTGTGCGATGCAACTGATGGGCAGATTCGCATTAAGAAAGCATGGCTCGCTGAAGGCGGCGGTGCCCAAGATCAGGGCGATATCTGGATTTGGCCTCAAGATGGCCGCTCGGGTGTGAGCTTTTATTTTAGCGGAGCAGGCTTAGGCACCTCCGGTACCCACATCGATTTGTTTCAAGGCGGCATCAGAGCAGACATTATTGCGCATGAGCTTGGCCACTTAGCTTTTGGTCTTGGTGATCAATACGATGAACAAAGCCGTTGGGGCGGCCCTTGCGGCATTGGGCCAGGGTTTGACTCCGGATGGAACGAGCAAAGTCACTCCATCATGCAACAAATCGGCGGTCAAATGTGCGCCGTTCCTGACCCAGCAGCGCCAGGATTGTTCATGGCTGCGGGTGGCGGATGCTTCACGGATGCCGACTGTGCGGGAGGCCAAAGCTGTCAGCCTGTGCTCATGAGCGAGCTCGATGTATCATCCAACTTCGATCCACTTCGCGGTGACAACAACGGCTGCAAAGCAGGTTGTGGCGACACCGATTGTGCAGCTAACTGGAACTCAGGCACGTCGCGTTTCGAAGCTACACAGCAGTTCTTGATTCACGGCAAGTCTGACTGGCAAACACTCAAAGACAACTATCCATTCGTGACTGTTCCTGCTGGCCTGCCAACAGCGCTCGCCCCTGCGGTTTGCAACACGGCCGTTGAGTTCGACGATCGCGTGGTTGGAACCGATCAGGTGATGTTGATCATCGATACGTCCGGATCCATGTCTGCTCCAGTAGCTCCTGGTGCGACTGAAACCCGCATGGACTACGCTAAAGCTGCAGCACGCGCTTTCGTCAATCTTCAAGGAGCCTCAACCCCCGTCTCGCAAGTTGGCATGATCCACTTCTCGACAACGCCTACCCTCGATCGTCACCTGATGAACTTGACTTCGGCAGAGATAAGCGGATTTATTAGCTCCGAGATTGATCCTCTTTCGCCAGGAGGCAACACCGCCATTGGTGATGCGCTTTTGAGCACACAGTTTGAGTTCCAAGGAGTTGCTACTGCAGGCCGCGTTCGTACCGCCTTCTTGCTCTCCGACGGCGAAAACAACACAGGCTCAAATCCTCGTGATGCGGCCCAGTCGCTCAAAAACCAGGGCGTGAGAGTATTCACCATCCCGGTGGGCGCTGAAGCCGATCGCTCGCTTATGACAGACATCGCAGGAACAACTGGTGGATCAATGCTCGAAGCATCAGGTGGTCAGCCTCTGCCTGCGATCTATGTTGAGCTTGCAGCCAAAATCCAAGGCTATCCACTCATCAAACCACGAGGCGTACAAAGTGCTCGTCCGCCCATCATCACCAAACGCGGAGAGAAAGCGAAACGCGCGCTCGAGACGAGTTTTGATGTGAGCGCTGGCAGCACCGAGCTTGTTTTGATGTTGTCATCAAAAGAACAAAGTGTGGCCAACTGGCGCCCACGCATCTACATGATTGAGCCTGACGGAACTTATCGCAGTGAAAGCTCGTTGAAAGTGACGGTGGATCCTTACTTCAGACTGATTCGCATCATCGCTCCTAAAGTTGGAACCTGGCGTTTTGGAGTGGAGTCTGGAACGAATCAAACCATCCAATCGTACTTAGTGATGTATGAGAAAAACCCGAACGCCAAATGTCTTGCGGGTGTAACCAAATTCGTTGTGAACTCAGGCGAGAAAGCAACTATTTTGGCGGGCGCCCACTACGGATCTGAGATTTGGTCGGGCGTAAACTTCAGCGGTGAAGTGGTTGCTCCTAACGGAACAGTGACACCGCTTACGCTGAAGAGAAACTCACAAACAGGCATCGTGTCTGCAGACTTTAACGGGTTTTCGGGCCGAGGCATCTACTCTGTAAACATTGTGTGCAATGTCGCAGCAGGTGCTCAACAATTCCCGGGAGAAAAGACAACGGGGCCGGCGCGCGTGATGCCTGCAGTTCCGAAGTTTAGCGCAACAGCGACAACCTACTTCTTCTACAAGACGCCAACATTCCCCACCTGTGTGGATGAAAGCGATAAGGGAGATTGCGACGGTGACGGAATTCCAAACGGCAGAGAGCCAGATGGTGACTTAGATGGCGACGGTCTTCCAAACCGTTACGACAGTGACGCGAACGGAGATGACATCCCAGACATCAAGCAAGGCGTAAACGGCGCGTTTGTGTTGCCACCGTGGTACAAGCCGCCAAACGAAATGTATCCGACCACCATGAGCACGAATACACCTGCGCCTACGCAAACGACTAGACCGAGTTCAGGCTCTTCGCTCATGGCGTCGCCTTACATGAAAGCGATACTAGCGGTTGCACTTGTCGCTGTGTTTGGCGTTGTGCTTGATTAACGCTGAGTAACTTCACTTAAATCGTGAGCAAGAAGGGAGGAGTGATCCTCCCTTCTTCGCATTCTTTTCATGAAAGCACCGGTGCTACAAATTTCGGATGAGAAAATTTGTACTGTGCATTGCACTTCTTTCGCCGGCTCTTCATGCAACGTGGTCGGCGATTCCTCTGCCGCACACAAAATCCTATCCCTGCGAACAAGATAAATGCTCGACTAAAAACAGCTCACAAGTATTCGCGCTTGAACTACCGAAATCGGGCGTGACTTGGCACACAGATCCAGATTGCAAAAACGATGAAGGCAAATCATCGATGCGCTCTACGGGCCAGAAGTTTGCGAGCGACCAGTTAGACAATGTCAGTGGATTGTCGTTCAAAGGCGCGTTCCGTAGTAGTGGAGCTGGCTCTCGCCGCAATGCGTTTGGCATCTTTTTTCACGAGCAAAAATGCTACCACGGAGGAGGGGAGTACGGTTGGGTGTTCCCTGAGAGTCGCAAAGAGGGCGTATTTTACCTTTGCTCAGATTGTAACCTGACCGGAAAACAACGTTGGTGCACGTGGCCAGACATTGGAGAAGGCAAGTGCCCTGCGACCGGTGATTGCTTCAAGCTGAAAACCTTGCTCGACAAGCCGGGCCTCGCTCCTTACTGGAATATCAAAGTCACAAAAGTTGGCGGCTTTGAAGTGGAAGTCGTCGATCCGGTGACATGGAAAAAATTATCCTGCAACATCGATAAGCCCGCTTGGCTTCCAAACCTCTATAAGAAGAAGGGATATCTCACCATCAATGCGCAAAAGAGAGAAGAAGGCGACAAGGATGGAGAGGTTGCGTTTCGGGTTGATGAAGTAAAGGTGTGGAAGGAATAAAGTAACCTTTGGGCGCTCTTCGCGATAACTGAGGGTGATGCGCCCGGTCAATAACGTCACCACTTCACCCACAAGAGCGCAGGAACCTGCGCCGATGAGCGAGATTAGCGCAGACTCTCTCATTGAAGCTGTCATCCCACCCTTTGAAGTCGATGGACTCTTTGAAACTTTTTCGTACTTGCAGCCCTCAAAACTTTCTTTCGAAAACATAAACGACAAGAAGAACGTTCACACCGGCTACTTTCAGTATCGTGTTGGAGAAGATGGGCGGATCTATTGTCGCTGGGACCCAGTGCTCGCAAAAGAGCCATTTCGCGTCTCATGCTCCAATCGCCTCGAACTTCCCATGCGAGCCTTTGATGCAAAGCCATGGATGTTGCAAAGCCTTTTGTCGCGAATCGTGGGCCCATATAAGTTTAAGTACGAGGCCGCGACATCTACTGTATTGGTGACTCCGCGCAAAGACCTAGACAAAATAGGCTTTATCCTAAAGAGGGGAAAGCTTGTCGAAGTTCCGCTCGAAAAAGCGGTGCAATGGCATCTTCACGATAGAAGTGGTGGGCCCAAGCTTCCAAGTGGTGTCACAATCGAAGAGATCCAGGTTGCGAACGAGGCTATTTTCGCGCGCGGATCCGACAACATCATGTATTTTTACAGCCCTGGAGTGAAGCGTGTAGGCGAAAGAGTTAAATGGGGAAGTTACGGATTCTTTGATAAAGGGACTCTCACGTTTCCCAAAACAATGCGCGATTGGACCGCAGGGGCGAGTGTGCAGATGAAACCGTGGCAGCGCCGCGGACTTCATTTCACCAATCCCTACACCGATGTAGATTCTTACTACGGCGATGGTACTTCGAAAATCGCTCATGGCGTGACCATTACACTTGGAGTTATTCCCGCGCATGGGCACACGATCCAGGACTGGGACACTGGACTACCTCCAGATTTGCATAGAGGCTTTTTAACGCCAGATCGCGGAAGAGTACAGGCGAGAAGAGTGGCACAAGCTGGTTCGGTGTGGTTGGTTCTAGGGTACGACAGATACGGCATGCCAGGGCTTTATAAGCGAACTCGCAACTATGAGACACATGGCGCCTGCATAGGCATGAAGCATTCTTGTGAACCCAAAGAGGCGGCACCAGATTCAACGCAAGTCATTATCGATTTGGGCGACGCTGTGAGAACAATCCCTCTCGAAGGGTGGTCACAAATTGCGTTTCCGCATTTAGAAGGCCTTGCGTGCATCACCGATCGCATGAGTGTGCATTGTACTGGTGAAGGAGATGCGGCCCGTGAGATTCGGCTCGAGGGGAGGGATGAGAGCGGAAGGATTGGTTTTTACTTCAAAACTCTTCATCAATCGTGGTGGAGTTTCAGAGTCACCTCTGCGCCGGCTCTTTGTGGCCAAACGATTGACGTGAACACCTGTGACCTCACTAAAACCACGCCCAATCCGGTAACACGCGACTACGACGGTCCTTCTTCTTTCAGTGGCTTTGATAACGCGCAAGTTGCAAAAATAAGTCTGCTCGAGTTTCACCCGTATCAAACGCAGAGCGAAGAAAGCACGCTTCGCTTTACACTTCAGTCCGGCAGGAACGTCGATGTTTACTTTCGTACGGCAGATGCTTGGTCGCCTTTTAAGCGCGAGCAGTTTGAAGATGCAACGGTGTGGCAAGGCGTGGGTGTTGCGAAAATCTTAGTCGGTACTTTAGACATCCCAGAAGCTTTACTTTCGAGCGAAGATCCTGAAGTGCGCGACTTTGTTGCTCATCTAAGGCCCTACCATCACGCGCCCAATATTTTCGAAGTGATTGCAGACCTTGATAACGTGCAACTCTACACATCCGGTCAGATGTACGACCGTGATGCGGGGGTGAAGACAAAAAAGCTTCCACCCTGCTCAATTGTTTGTACTCGTGACGCCTCTGGCGAAACTTTCTTCGAAAAGTTCGCATCGTCGGACAAGCTTCAAGTTGTAAGCGGTATGTCGGGTGAAGACCTTCTTGAAGTGATCAAAGCAAATGAATCTTTAAAGGGTCTCGTTGTTGAGTTTCAGTATTTGCGTTGTGCGCAGGCGCGCTCTTTGGCTAGGCGTTGGAAAAACATGGCAGCAGTGCTGCTTTTGGCGCGTGCTGCGACTCGCATCGCTGGTCTGAGAAAACGACCTTTTATAGGTGCGGTGCTTGATTTGACGCCACGTCTCGTCTCAGCACATCGCAAAGCATTTAAGAGTGCGAGAAAGTCGCAGAATGTGCCCAAAGGGATCACTGATGCTCTCGCGCTTATAGATAGCAATTTGGCAAAGGCCCGCGAGCTTCTTGAACAAGCACAGCTTTGAGAGTAAAGAGCCTCGCATGAAAATGTATTACTGCACTCTTAATACCAACGAAGAAGCCAAAGCGATTTCACTTGCGTTGCTTGAACGACATTTGGCCGTATGCACGCATTGGTTCCCGATCAATTGCGCCTACAGGTGGCAAGGCGAAATCAAACAAGAAGGCGAAGTCGTTATTATTATTAAGACCAAAGAAGGAATGCGCCCGCAAATCGAGGCGGTGTTCGCTGAGCACATTACCTACTTAAACTATATTGCTGAACTTAACGTGGAATCTGTGAACTCCGGTTACTTAAAGTGGCTCGACCTTGAAGTACCCGCCAAAGCCCAATAAGTACAGCTAGAGCGCCTGCAAGGGTGACAATGCTCCAAACCAAAGCGAGATGCCGCGAGCGTTGAACAAAAGCCACGAGTGAAGCATCAGATTCTCTCGCGCTCGTTCTGGTCTGATTCAAGAGTTTGTAGTGAGTGCGCTCAAATTGTGTGAACATGGATGTAAGCGCTGCGGTGCTTTTTTGCAGTGCGTTTTCTTTGGCAACCAGCGCACGAAACTCAACGAGATACTTGTTAAGCGCATCGAGTGCCTCAGTTTTAACCTCTTGTTTAATCGATGAGGCTTTTAGAGCACTCTCCATTTCTTTGGCTACCTCAGGGGTGGGTTGGTCGGGCTCTGACTGCATCTTGAGCAAGAAGTTCTTCTCGTTTCGTCTGATGGTGGAGAGCATCAAGGTGAGCTTGTCATTCTTGATCTTGTAATCGAGTATGTCTTCGAGAGCATGAATGTGGTCGCGCATTCTGCCCTGAATTCCCTTGTCTAAATCAAAGCCGATGGCTTCTTGGGTGGCGACTGCCTGCAGAAACTCCTGCCTGTGCTTTTTCAGCAAATCATCCATGCTGTTGAGTTCGTCCAAAAAAGCGCCTTCCTTTTTGATCTCTGCCAAATGGCTGCTTGCCTCAGCTGTGAGGTTCTCATACTGGCGGGCGTACATGATGTCTTTTCGCAAAAAGAAGTCTTTCTCGCGCCTGCGCATTTCTTGCGTTAAAGCTAAGAGGTTGATGAGCTCTGTGTAAGTGCCCGAAAAAGCACGATTTTCTTCGACTTTTCTTTCGATTAGGGTGGTTCGTACCTGAGCAAAAACCCCCCAAACGAGCACCATCAGAACCAAAAAAGCGGCTAAGTAAAAAGTCAATTTCACGGGAACTCCATTTGATGATTCCAACTGTTTTAACATAGCTTTAGCCGTCCTCAGGTTGACACATATATAGTATCATTGTAGAAATATGAAAATCATTAAATCCAGTGAATTTTTAGCAATAATAACTATGAAAAATAAAAGCTTACGAAACAAATTATTCGCAATCACGACCGTGGTCACCATTGTCGCGCATAGCGTTGCTTCGCTTGCGACGCCTACGCTGAAAAGCGAGTGGCGTGCCCAGCGTTCATTGATTCAAGTCAACGAGCTTGGCAAGAAGAGCAGTGCGTTTCTCAAAGAAATTCAAGACACTTTGCTTCGTATGAATGATCTCTCCTACAACCTGGTAAAGGGCGAAGGCAAGTATCTGGATTTTGCTGTTAACGAGCAAGAAAGATTGCAAGAAGAAGGCTGGATGATGAAGGGCTTCAAGGGTCTTGAGGGCCGCTTGAGCGATTTCATCGATATGTCCGGCCTAGTTGCTTACCACCCAGAAAAGAACATTATTGCGATTGTGTACCATGGTACCGCTGGCAACAAAGATGGCTGGATGACCAACTTGGATGGCACCCAATTTGAAGCCCGAAAGCTACTCAGAGAGTTGCAAAGAGACCTTCACGCAGGTGTATTGGCAGTGCTCAAAGCTGCTACAGACGCTTCTGACGTGACTCAGCTCAAGGGCTTTTTGCGCGAGTTCAGACCTAAACAATTCGACAAGGCGCGCATCGCGCAATTCCAAACGTTGACCAATCAACTTGCGAACGATCGCGTCATTCAGCCAGAGTTGGCTGAAGATCTGCAAGACCTCATCAGGCTGAAGCTTGAGTTCATGGACTACGTTGAATCCACGAAGGCGTTCATCAAAGGTCGTGTCCACAAAGGCTTCACTAAAAAATATTACAGCACCAAGAAAGAAGTTCTCGGGTTGGTCCAGCACTTCTTGAATATGGCTGATGCAGCGGGCAAGAAAAACGATGTGAGCATTGTTACTTCAGGGCACAGTCAAGCAGGCGGAACCGCAAGCCAAGCTGTTGCTGATTTGACTGCAAACCACGGTAAAGAGCTTTTTGGCCCAGACTTTAACAACCGCACGTCGGGTAATTTCAGTGCTTATTTGCTCTCAGCAGCACGCGTTGGCGATAGAGACTATGTGCAATGGATGCACGATGCGGTAGGCGTTGACAATATCGCTCGCCAAAACGTGAAGGGTGATCCTGTGCCGGTGGCTTCAGGCGATAGAGATTTCGCGAAGCTCTTGCGCGAAATGTTGCCCGGAGTAGGCGAGTTGCTTGCGTTGATGGCTGATTACGACGATGCTGGCCACTTGTTACTTGATGATGGTGATGAAGCCTGGCGCCGTGCGAAAGAACTTTATGCACATGAAGGCTTGTCAGTCAGTGATTTCGATTCGATTGACGATTCGGTTCGTTACGTGGCGAGCTGGCTTGTAAACGAAAAAGCTGTGCCAAGCTTTATTGTTGGCGAGTCGCCCACAAAAGCAAGTTGGTTGTTTCAACCGTGGGCCAAGTTTCGCACTTGGATCGACACTTATCGCGTTATTCGTATCGTGAAGAAGGCGATTGCCGGCGATGTAAAGGCTCAAACCAAGATCGCTGATTTGATTCAGCAACGCTATGGTCACTTGCACTATGGCTTTTACAAGCAAGGATTGGGTGCCTCGTTTGACCCAAGAGTTGTAGGTCGAGACATTGAGCTCATGCTTCAGCGTGGGGAAGAGCACCAAAAGGCCAAGCGCTTGCAAAAAGAAGCGAACAAGCGGGCGCTCAAAGAAGCGAAAAACGCTTCTGCGACACCCGTAAAGCCTTAACGCGCGACCTTCATATCGCCTTTAGTCATCGCAAACAGCCCACCTACGATGAGAACTAAGGCGCCACACAAACTCACCGTGAGCTCTTCTCCAAGAAAGATCGCCGAAGAGAAGAGTCCTACGATGGGAACGCCCAAGAACCCGATCGATGTGGTCACTGCAGGTAAGGCCTTGGCAATGACAATGCTGGCCCAATAACCAAAAGCTGTTGCCGCGATTCCGTTATAAATGAGCGTTGCAACAAGTGCGCCACACCATTGACGCTGGGCGTTGGGCTCGAGCAAGAATGCTGTAGTGCACGTGACAATGCCCGCTATCAACATCTGCCAGGGCAAGAGCTCAATGGGTGAGCTGTGCCATGTTCCAAAGCGCGCATGCAAGATCACGCCTGCAGAAACCATTGCTGCAAGGACGAGCAAAGCGTTTCCAAAGAGCACAGCATCGTTATTCCAGTCTACGCTCCATGGGCTAAAAATAGTCAGAATACCTGCGATGCCTAAGATGAGGCCCAGGATTTTAAAACGATTGAGCTTTTCCCCAAAAAACACAATTGCGATAGGCGTGACCCAAATAGGTGTCGAATAGGTCAGGATGGCCGCGCGCCCTGCGCCTACATACGAGAGGCCATAATTGAGTAGCATCAAAAACGCACTCATCTGAAAAAGGCCGAGGCTAAATATGAACGGCAAATCGCGTTTGCTTGGAAGCTTGAGTTGTTTCGTGATGGCGAGGTAAATCACGATAACAGTAAGCCCTATGAAAAAGCGAAAAGCGGAGTACCAAAGGGGAGACATATAGTCGAGGCCAACCTTCGAAATAGGCCAGGCAAGTCCCCACGCCATTACCAGAGTTCCAAAAGTAAAATTAAGATTTCGTGCAGTCATGGCGCGGGACTCTGTCAGCGCAGCACATGTTGTCAATTGGATTCAGGTGAGCAGACTGTATTGTCAGCCATGTGGCTAAATGACAGGTCGAGCTTTTGCTGCGAATATCATGACTATGAAAGTGAAAAGAATTGTCGCGAACATAGAGGCAAAGGATACTTCGGCCGCCAAGCATTTTTACGGTGATGTGCTCGGGTTATCCGTACTCATGGACATGGGATGGATTGCTACTTATGGCTCCGGCGACAAGATGTCCCTACAAGTGAGCTTCTTGTCAGAAGGAGGCTCTGGAACGAATGTTCCCGATCTTTCGATTGAAGTCGATGATGTTGATGAGGCTTTCAAAAGAATGAAGAACGCCGGGTTCAAAATTCTCTATCCCCTGACAAATGAGCCTTGGGGAGTGCGCCGTTTCTACGTGCGCGATCCGTTTGGGCGCATCGTCAATATTCTGCAACACTGAACTATAGCGACCCAACTTTGGTAACAGCTTTACTTTTTTTGAGTCTTGAGCGAAGACGATCTCATGAACGACGCATTGCTTGCTCAGTGGAAATCGCTCGCCCAAAAAGAAATTCGCGACGCTAATATCGATTCATTGACCCATGAAACGCCAGAAGGAATTGCGCTCAAACCGTTGTACACCGCTGCGGATGCGAAAGGCGCAGAGACTGCGCTGCCTGGCGTAGCTCCCTACACCCGTGGCCCGCGGGCGACGATGTATGTACAAAGACCGTGGACCATTCGGCAATATGCGGGTTTTTCAACCGCTGCAGAGTCGAATCAGTTTTATCGCGAAGCGCTCAAAGCAGGCCAGAAGGGCCTTTCTGTTGCCTTCGATTTAGCCACGCACCGGGGTTATGACTCTGACCATCCGCGCGTGACCGGCGATGTTGGCACTGCAGGCGTTGCAATCGATTCAGTCGAGGATATGAAAGCGCTCTTTGCAGATATTCCACTTGATGAAGTTAGCGTTTCCATGACCATGAATGGCGCGGTGTTGCCCGTGCTTGCGGCTTTTATTGTTGCGGCTGAAGAAAATGGCGTGCCCAGATCTGCGCTGAGCGGGACTATTCAAAACGACATTCTCAAAGAGTTTGCTGTTCGCAATACTTACATCTACCCGCCTGAACCTTCTATGCGCATAGTCGCTGACATTATGCAGCTGTGCACGAAGGAGATGCCTAAGTACAACACCATCAGTGTGAGTGGTTACCACATTCACGAAGCAGGAGCTGATCTTGCGCTTGAGCTCGGCCTTACCTTAGGCGATGGCGTTGAATACGTTCGCGCTGCGCTTTCGCGCGGCTTGTCTATTGACGAGTTTGCGCCGCGCATATCCTTTTTCTTTGCTGTAGGCATGAACTTCTACATGGAGATTGCCAAACTGCGTGCGGCCAGATTGCTGTGGTCAGAACTCATGCAGGAGTTTAAACCCAAGGTTGCACAATCGAGCATGCTGCGCACGCATTGCCAAACTTCAGGCTGGAGCCTCACAGCTCAAGACCCTTACAACAACATTGTGCGCACCACCATCGAAGCTATGGCAGCCGTATTTGGCGGCACACAGTCGTTGCACACAAACTCTTTTGACGAAGCTTTGGCTTTACCTACGCCATTCTCCGCTCGTATCGCGCGTAACACGCAGCTTATCATCCAAGAAGAAACGCGCGTGTGTCACGTCGTTGATCCGTGGGGTGGCTCCTACATGATGGAATCGCTCACGCAGGAGCTTGCCCAGAAAGCACGCGAAGTTCTGAGCAATGTCAAAGCGCATGGTGGCATGACCAAAGCAATTACCGACGGCAGCGTTGGTCGGTGGATCTTGGAAAGTGCGGCAAAGAAGCAAGCGCGTATTGATAGCGGCGAAGAAGTCATCGTTGGCATCAACAAGTATGCGCTTGAAGATGAGAGCATGGTTGACGTGCGAGTCATTGACAACAAGCAAGTGCGAGAGGAACAGCTCAAAAAACTGCAGCACCTAAAATCCCAACGCGATGAAAAAAGCGTTCAAGAAAAACTGAGCGCGCTTGAGCAGATGGCGCGTTCAAATGGTAATCTGCTTGAGGGCGCTATCGCGGCCATGAAAGCGCGTGCAACGGTGGGTGAAGTTTCACTCGCCTTAGAAAAAGTATTCGGTCGTTATGAGGCTGAGGTTAAGGTTGTGTCTGGCGTTTATCGAAAAGCCTATGAGAATGAAGAAGAAGTGGCAGACTTCTTAAAAGAAGTGGATGCCTTCGCACTTAAAGCAGGAAGAAGGCCTCGCATCTTGGTTGCCAAGCTTGGGCAAGATGGTCACGACCGGGGCGCCAAAGTGGTAGCTACCGCGTTTTCAGATTTAGGCTTCGATGTGGACATGAGCCCGCTGTTTTTGACTCCTGAGGAAGTCGCGCGTCATGCAGTTGAAAGTGATGTGCATGTTGTGGGCGTTTCAACCCTTGCTGCAGGGCATCTCACGCTCGTGCCAGAACTCATTTCTCAGCTCAAGAAAATGGGTGCTCCTGATATTGTTGTCGTCGTTGGTGGAGTGGTACCACCGCAAGACATCCCTGCGTTGCATAAATTAGGTGTGGCAGAAGTGTTTGGCCCGGGCACGCCGATTTTGAAATCTGCGCGGGCAGTTTTAAAGAAGTTGCGCCATGGATGAGCTTTCAAAAGCCGTTAAGAGTGGCGACAGGCGCGCTTTGGCGAGGGCGATTACCCTGGTGGAGAGCGACAACCCTGAGCACAGAGCGCAGGCCGCACAACTTCTCAAAGATTTAGCAGCGACGCGCGCTATACGCGTGGGAATTACAGGCTCTCCCGGCGTTGGCAAGAGCACTTTGATTGAATCCTTGGGCATGTTCTTACTTGAGAAAGGACATCGCGTCGCTGTGCTTGCCGTGGATCCAACTTCTCCGCTGTCGAAAGGAAGCATACTTGGCGACAAGACTCGCATGCAGACTTTAAGCAAAGACACACGTGCTTTCATAAGACCTTCACCTTCGCGAGGTTTGCTTGGAGGCGTGGCGCCGCATTCAGAAGACGCTATAACGCTTTTGGAAGGGGCTGGCTTTGATGTGGTGCTTGTTGAAACGGTAGGCGTTGGGCAATCCGAGGTTTCAGTTGCGCAGATGGTCGATACGTTTGTGCTGCTGGTTTCACCCACGAGTGGAGACGAACTTCAAGGTGTGAAGAAAGGCATCATGGAAGTAGCGCACATTGTGGCTGTGACTAAACACGATGGCGATCTTAAAGCGCGCGCTGAACAAACCAAACATCACTACGGCCAGGCTCTCTCTACCGGAAAACCTCTTAAGTCTGGAAAGTGGCGCCCCCAAACTTTACTCGTAAGCGCACACACGGGTGAGGGCGTGGCTGAGTTGTGGGAATCAATCAAGCGACATCAAGAAGGGTTAGAACCGCTATAGTTACCATCTGGGCTATAGCCATAATCGTAGCCGCCGGGGCCGTCTGTAAGAAAAAAGTTCCAGCCATTAAGGCTGAGCTCGTTCGTTCCAGTTCGCTTCATCAAATCCACCATGAGCTCAGTGACAATCTCAATGTCTTCACGGATGAGATCGAGCTCTGGATTGTTTGGATCTTTCTCAAACACAGATCTGAGCTCTTGTTGAAGTTCGCCAAACTCGCCGAATAAGTTGCTTAACTGATCTAACTCCAGTTCTTTGAGTTCCGCTTCGCTCAGCGCATCACCCTCGTTTTCACCCGGGTTATCGTCAAAGCCCGAATCGGGTATGATTTCATGCGGCTTCTCCGGAGCCAGTGTATCTTGCGGTATCGGTTCGGGAGAAGGCTGCGGTGGTGAGGGAGGCGTAGGAATAGTCTCAGTGGGCATGGGGCCGAATTTAATCTCGGGAAGCGGATTTTCTTTGAGTACTTTGGGGGCAGGTGAACGCACCGCAACTTTAGTGACCTTTTTTTCAGGCCAAAAAGTATACGCCAAAACTCCAATCGCAACGCAAGTGATTAAAATATATAGTTTTTTCATGGTATTAAGATAAAAATAAGTCACTACTTCTATCACTTATTCGTATAAAGGGCAAGGCCCCAAGCACTTGAGTTTGCAAAAGCGCGATAACCAAAAAAACACCGTTTTGAGGAAGTTGATGAAAGAAGTTATCGCGCGCGTTTGTTTGATAAGTCTATTTTTGAGCTTTTCTGCTTTGGGCGCTTCAAAAAACCATTATGACTGGAACAATCGCGGCAATTGCTACGAATACAAAGCCAATGGTGAGCGAATTCGGATCGCTGCAAGGCGACACTGCAGGCAAGTGCATCCCACACATTTTGCTTGGGATGATTTTGGCAAATGCTTTGAACGCACACCCAAGGGACACAATATCAAGATTGTGTCGCCGAAGTTGTGTCAAAGATCGGACCGTAAAAAGCTACTTCGGTAAGTGCTTGCCGATTGCGGTGTTCATCGCAGCCTCGCAAGGCTGAGAAAGTACAAAAAGATGATTGCAGCTATTTCGTTGCGCTGTCGTGGGCTCTTCGCATTTATGCTTAGCAACCCACATCTTAGAAGCTTCCAGACGGCATTCAGCGTAGGCTCGCACAGACGCGAGATCTTCGCTTGTACATGCGACGAACTCCTTGGCATTTTCATATCCGTAAGCCGTATATCTTGCGAATATGCTTCGCTGCTCCGGAGTTTTTGCTAAGTGTGGGCACTGATTGAAAGTGAGAAGGTCGCTTGCTTCGAGATTTTGTCGGTAGTGCGTGACAGCATCTCTCACCTCGTCTTCGGTAGAGGTGTGAGCTTGCGCCGAAGCGAAGCACAGCGCAAGAAGCATTGAATGGCGCATAAAGGCTCCTAAAAAATCTGGCTTAGAATCTTGGATACAGTTGCGCAAGAGTTGATGTAAACTTCTCGAAGGGCGAGGGTAACATGCAAGAGAAGAGTGCGAGTGAAGGCGAGTTTGTAAAAGGCTTGGGGCTTCTGAGTTCCACGACTCTTGTCATGGGCTCGATGATCGGATCCGGTATTTTTATTGTATCGGCGGATATCGCCCGGCTCACTTCTTCACCAGCATTATTGATTGCAGCGTGGCTTGTCACTGGCTTTATGACCATTACTGCAGCGCTTGCTTACGGGGAACTCGCAGCGATGATGCCCAAAGCGGGTGGGCAATATGTGTACTTGCGCGAGTCTTTGGGCCCTTTGTGGGGATTTCTGTATGGCTGGACGCTCTTTTTAGTCATTCAAACGGGCACCATTGCCGCCGTTGCGGTTGCTTTTGGAAAGTTCTTGGGCGTGCTTCTTCCGCAGTTTTCATCGAGCAACTGGATCGTCGGACCCTTGGTTTTCGGCCAGTCGCAAATGGGCCTCAATACGCAAAACCTTGCGGGCATCGTGCTCATCATTGCGCTCACAGCGATTAATATCCTCGGAGTGAGAACCGGCGCGTGGATTCAAAATGTTTTCACGATTGTCAAAGCCGCTTCATTGTTGGCGCTGGTTTTGCTTGGCTATTTTGTCGCACGAAATGCGGATGCTGTTGCTGCAAACTTCTCAAACTTTTGGGCCAACACCGGTTCGAGTGCTTCATTTCCAGCGGTAGGGATCGACGGGGTGCTCGGCATGTTTGTAGTTGTCGCCGTTGCACAAGTCGGTTCGCTCTTTTCATCCGATGCATGGAACAACGTGACTTTCACGGCGGGCGAAGTCAAAAACCCAAAGCGCAACCTACCCTTGTCGCTAGCCCTAGGCACCGGCTCGGTGATTGCGTTGTATATCGCAGCCAATCTTGTCTACCTGTGCGTGTTGCCGCTTGCAGGCATTCAAGGGGCGGCCGAAGATCGCGTAGCCACTGCCGTGATGCAGGTGATGTTCGGCGCGACGGGCGCAACTGTTATGGCCATCGCCATCATGATATCGACGGCAGGCTGCAACAACGGCCTGATTTTAGCGGGTGCGCGAGTGTATTACGCGATGGCTCAAGACCGTTTGTTTTTTGCAAAGGCTGGAACGCTGCATCCAAAGTATAAAACCCCAACTTGGTCGTTGTGGATGCAATGTGTATGGACCTGCTTGCTGTGCTTGTCGGGAAGCTACGGACAGCTGCTCGACTATATTATCTTTGCGGTGTTGGTGTTTTACGTGCTCACCATAGTCGGACTTTTCGTATTGCGCTTTAAGCGCCCGGAAGGCCCGAGACCTTACCGCGCCTTCGGTTATCCATTACTCCCGGCTCTTTATATTGTAATGGCGTTGTTTATCGACTTGGTGCTGCTCGTCTACAAGCCTCAGTACACGTGGCCCGGGCTCATCATCGTGCTATCTGGTATCCCGGTTTACTTCATGTGGCGTTATCGTGCTTCACTTTCCACGCGTTGATTTCGAAAAGAAGTCTTGCGAGATTATCCAAATAGACGGCGTTCAATGTGTTGTTACTTGCGGCCTCGCCGATGGTTTCGACTTCGAACGCACAATTTAATCGTCGCAACAAAGACATGTGCTGGTAAGAGACAAAGGGCTGATTGGAGACCGCTAAGATAGTTCCAGCGCCAGGGTTCTTGGCCATCCACTCAACCACAGTATCGCCCGTGTGTGCACGCGTATCTGACGCGGAGGCGTTGATCAAAGTGTAGGGCAGCTTGCGCATCGCGTCTGGGATAGCCATGCGGCGCCACAGCCAGGCAATCATCTCCGTTTCTGAGGTCGGCCAAATTTCTGGCGCATGCCAAAGTTTTTCGATGTGGGAGAGCTCCAAGTCTTTATCAAGCGCGCGTTCGCCGCTCAGAAAAACAAGGCTATCGAAACGCACGCCGCGTTCCCACTGCTGAACCAGCCACTCAATACGTGACTGAGATCGCTGTACAGTCGCACCATGCACAATGCCGTAGTCGTAGTGTTTTTGGGTTGCGTGTACTGCGTCGATAAAACCGAGGCTTTTGAAAAGCGGTAATAGGGTATCGCGTTTTTCAGGATATTTCTCAGGGATTTGCCAACGCTCGAGCCCTTTTGGCCTCATCCATGTTTTCTGCGTCACATTAACTATTTCGTTCAGGGATAAAGGCCATGGCTCGTGGCACGCTTCGAACAAACGGCGAAGCGCCTCAGAGCCTTCACAGTCTCGAGCTTCGCACGCAACAACCTGCTTGGACAAACCTTGAGGCTGTATAGCAATAACCGGGCAGGCAAAAAGAAGTAAAGATAATGAAAGAAGGCGCTTCATGCGGGTGTAATAGATCGGTCTACCCCCTTTATCAACATGCAAAATCTCCATACGAAGCGGCGATGCGCGCATTTGACCCAGATTTTGAGTTGGAACTTAACCTAGAGCTTGATGAACCGGATGATGCCGAGTCTTTAGCCTTAAAGATAGCTCAGGCCCTCAAGTGCAAAGTCAAAGATTTGCCAGAGTTTGAAGTTAAGAAACGGGCCATTGATGCGCGCCGCGGACGCGTCCGTTTTGTCATCACTCTTGCACCAAAAGAGACCTCTGTAAGGGAACTCGCGCTGCCGCACCCGCGCGAGGTGTCCGGCGAGCCAGTCATCATCATTGGGGCAGGGCCGGCAGGGCTTTTTTGCGCTTACGAGCTTGCGCGACGAGGCCTTGCTTCCATGGTGCTTGAACGCGGTAAAAAAGTTCAGGCGCGAAGACGTGACTTAAAAGGCCTCACCCAACATGGAGTGGTTGATACCGATAGCAACTACTGCTTTGGCGAAGGCGGTGCAGGCACTTACTCAGACGGCAAACTCTACACGCGCTCGCACAAACGCGGAGATGTTCGCGATGTCTTGGAGATTTTAGCTCTCCACGGTGCACCAGAAGTTATATTGACCGACGCAAGGCCCCATATCGGTTCAAACAGATTGCCTAAAGTCATCACTGCAATGCGCGAACGACTTGAAAGTGTAGGCGTGCGTTTTGAATTTGACGCTAGGGTCACTCAAATCTTGACCAAAAATAAGCAAGCGATAGGCGTCAGGCTGGTTGACGGCAGAGAAATCTTGGGCAGTAGCGTGGTTGTCGCAACCGGTCACTCTGCGCGCGATGTGTATGAGATGCTTGAAGTCGTAGGCGCACAGCTCGAAGCCAAACCTTTTGCGATGGGTGTGCGCATTGAGCATCCTCAACCGCTGATTAACGACATTCAGTATGGGCACTTCGCGGGTCATCCGAAGTTGCCTGCCGCGCCTTATCGCTTGGCTTACACACCGGCCGATGGGCGCGGAGCCTTTTCGTTTTGCATGTGCCCAGGCGGCTGGATCGTTCCTGCTGCTACCGAAAAAGATGGCGTCGTGGTGAACGGTATGAGTTTGTCGCGCCGCGATTCGCCTTTTGCCAACTCGGGTTTGGTAGTGGCCGTCTCCGCAGAAGATTCTGCGCGCGTTGGGTTGAGCGGTCCCTTGGCCGGAATCGAGTTGCAACGTCGTATCGAACGGGCAGCGGCGGTTGCGGGCGGGGGCGAGCTTTGTGCCCCAGCCATCAGGGCCACTGACTTCGTGGCCAAACGCGCATCCACCTCTTTGCCTAAAACCAGCTACCAGCCTGGAATACGCGAAGCTGATATGGATGCGGTGTTAGGAGCATCTGGCCTGCCGCTCGCGCAAAGACTGCGAGAAGCCCTCGTGCAATTCAATGGGTCCATGCGCGGCTACCTAAGCGAAGAAGCGGTTTTGCTTGGCGTTGAATCCCGCACCTCAAGCCCCGTGCGCGTTGTTCGTGACCCGGACACGTTGATGTCGCCTACTTTGCCGCGTTTGTTTCCCTGCGGTGAAGGAGCTGGGTACGCAGGCGGCATTGTGAGTGCTGCCATGGATGGTGTGAAAGTAGCGCGAATGATCTGATGCGCACCTTTTGTTCATAAAACGCGACAACTCGTCAATCATGGGGTGTGAGATGCGAGTGCGTTTTGTAGGTGCGCTTTTGATAGTGCTGCTTTCAGCCAATGTTGCTTCAGCCATGACTTATGAATGGCGCAGAGCTCGCACCGGAGGCACAAAATGCTACCGAGTCACTCCTGAAGGTCGTGCGATTTTTCTCGCAGATGACGATATTTGCAGGCGCTCGCAAGGGTCGTATTTCAAGCTCATAAACACCCAAAGAGGCGTACGCTGCTATGAGTTTGCACCCAATGGCGGCGTTATCGGAATCGTCGAGTCATCGCACTGCGAATAGGTAAAGCTTGCACGGGATTTTCCCGTTCAAAAAAGCATACTGCTTGTGAGACCAAAGACCGGTTGCTCGCGAAAGGTCCGGATCAGAAGTCAGAATCGCTGCTGGCCACTGGCACGCTTTTACCGCGTCCCCGAGTTGCTTATAGACTGGTCTGAGGCTGTCTGACTCGCCTAGGCGCTCCCCATAAGGCGGATTAGACACAATCAATCCAGGGCTTGTGTCTTCAGGGATCGCAAAATCGCGAATGCTTCGTGTTTGCACTTTAATGATGTCGGCAAAGCCCGCTGCACGAATATTACCTTGGGCGATTTTGACTACTCGGGAATCACTATCAAAACCAAAAATGCTTGGAAGCGCGCCATCCATCGCCTTTTCATGCCTTTCAAGCGCCTGACGTTGCAATTCGCTCCACACACTTTCTCTGTGGCCAAGCCAACCCAAAAATCCATAGTCAAGCCGATCAAGACCCGGCGCTTTGTCAGTCGCCATCATCGCAGCTTCAATCAGCAATGTGCCTGAACCGCAAAACGGATCAATAAGCGGAGAGGCCATCAACTTGGGCCATCCAGCACGAATCAAAAGAGCTGCCGCGACATTTTCCTTGATAGGCGCTTCGCCAGCGTCTTTGCGATAACCACGCTGATGCAAACTATGACCACTCAAGTCGTAAGAGATAAACAGTTGACCTTGATAAAGGCGCGCGTGAATAACGCAGTCGGGGTTCTCAGTGTCGACTTGAGTGCGGTGATTGCGTGTTTTTTGGATTTTGTCGACGATGGTGTCTTTGATGAGCTGCGCACCAAACATCGTGTTGCGCATATAGTCTGAGGACCCGCTGAACTCCACTGCGATGGTTGCGTCAGGCTTGAGTATCTTATCCCAAGCAATGGCGAAACTTGCGTCGTAACAATCTTTCGTGCTTTCTACGGGATTTTGCGAAAGCGATAAATGCACGCGGTTCGCAAGTCTCGACCACAAACAAATCTTGTAGATAACTTCGAGCGATGCGTTGCAGTGCACGCCGCCCATGGTCTCTTTGCAGGCTAGAGCGCCTAGAGTCTTGAGTTCATCGAGCAATAAGCCTTCGAGACCCTTGGGGCAGCTGACAAAAAGGGTATGGCTCATGTGGATGCCTGCTTCGCGTTGAGATTTTTCAAACAATCAGGGCATAGGCACAGTTTATATTGAGTTTGGAGGCTTTGGCGAAGCTCTGAGCTCAACTCTACAGCGCTGCACCAACAACTTTCTTGCTTGGCACCGCAGCCGAACTCTTCATTGCAACTTTCACAGCGATTGACGATTAATTCTCTATTCGATTCGGTTTTCATGGGTCGCATTGGTTTGAAATACATAATCCGTTACGGGTTTTCCACCAATGAGGTGTTCTTGAATGATGCGCTCGAGCACTTCTGGCGTGCACGAGTGATACCAGACACCTTCAGGGTAGACCACCGCGATAGGGCCTTTTACGCACACGCGCAAGCAGTTCGCGCGCGTTCTAAACACAATTCCTTCGTCTGCAAGATGAAGCTCTCTGAGACGGTGTTTGAGAAAGTCCCACGACTCGTTGCCACTCTCCCTATCGCAGCATTTTGGCTTAGCTTGGTCGCAGCACAAGAAGATGTGACGCTGTATTTTATCGAGGTTGAGGGCTTCGCAGGCCTTCTTGAGCTTAGAATGTGGCATGATGCTAATATTATACATGAAGTTAAGTGAGGAGCAATCAATGGGAAAAGGGCTTCATACAATAGCAGCGTTGATTTTTAGTCTCAACGCGGGAGCTGAGAAGCTCACCCTCGAGGCGATCACTGGGCCCGTAGGCCTTGCGGGGCCAACGTTGAGGGATCCTAAAATCTCTCCAGACTCTAAGCGCGTCACTTTTTTAAAAGGCAAAGCAGAAAACGCTTTTGTGTTCGATTTGTGGGAGTTTGAGGTGGCCAGCAAGCAAACCCGTTTGCTCGTCGATTCAAAAATCTTGCGACCGGGTGAGGAAAAACTCTCAGACGAAGAAAAGGCGAGGCGTGAGCGGCAACGTACGGCTGCCTTTTCTGGAATTCTTGAGTACCAATGGTCTGCAGATAGCCGCTCGCTCTTGTTTCCGCTTTCAGGTCAACTCTACTTTTACGACTTGGCAACAAATACCGCTCGCAAGCTCACCGCTGATGGCGTGTTTGCAACTGACCCCAAAATGTCGCCTAAAGGCAACTTTGTCAGCTACATCGCAGGTAGCAATCTGTGGCTGATTGAGCTGAAGACTGGCAAAGCAATTCAACTCACTTCTGATGGCTCTGAGACTATCCACAATGGAGTCGCTGAGTTCATCGCGGATGAAGAGATGGGCAGGCACACCGGATATTGGTGGAGCCCCGATGATTCTGCGATTGCTTTTACGCGTACCGATGAGTCCGGCGTGCCCATTCACAAGCGCACAGAGATTTACGCTGATCGTTCAGAAGTGATCAATCAGCGCTACCCGGCGGCAGGTGAAACAAACGTTGAAGTGAAACTTGGCGTCATTTCGCCACAGGGCGGTGCAGTGAAGTGGGTCGATTTGGGCGCCAATCGCGATATTTACTTGGCGCGCGTGACTTGGGCAGACACCTCAAGGCTGACCTTTCAGCGCCAAAGCCGTGACCAACAAACGCTTGAGCTTATTGAGGCAGATCTCAATACTGCCAAACAGAAAACACTGCTGACAGAACGAAGCCAAGCCTGGGTTAATTTACATGACAATTTGCGTTTCTTGAAAAGCGGCGATTTCATTTGGAGCTCCGATCGCGACGGATTTGCGCATCTGTACCTTTATGACCGCAACGGCACTCTCAAGCATCAACTGACAAAGGGGTCTTTCGCGATTGATGGCGTCGAAGGGATTGATGAAGCGAGGGGCACCGTGTTCGTAGGCGCTTGGACAGACAATCCACTTGAGGCCCATGTTTATGCTGTGCCACTTGCGGGCGGTGACATGAAAAAACTCACGCAAGGCAAAGGAATGCATACAGCGACCTTCAGCGAAAATGCCGCCATATTCATAGACGCCTGGTCTAACGCTGCCACGCCTCCGCAGCTTGAACTTTACGATTCAGCTGGCACAAAAATCACGACTCTTGTCGAAAACTCGCTGAAGCAAGGCCACCCTTATTTCAAATATTTGCCCGAGCATCGCCCCGTCGAGTTTGGAACTCTCAAAGCGTCTGACGGCCAGACATTGCACTACCAGCTCACCAAACCGAGCGGATTTAATGCGAAGAAGAAATATCCAGTTGTCGTGATGGTGTATGGCGGGCCGCACGCTCAAATCGTAAGCAACCGGTGGAGTGTTAATATCGGATTTAGGCAGTATCTCGCTCAACAAGGCTACGTCGTATTTAGCCTTGATAACCGAGGCTCGGCGCGACGCGGTGTGCAATTCGAAAACGCTCTCTTCAAGAAAATGGGAGGTATTGAAGTCGAAGATCAAGGCGCTGGTTTGAGATATTTGAAAGGCTTGTCTTACGTAGATGCGAAACGCATTGGCGTGTTTGGTTGGTCTTACGGTGGCTACATGACCTTGCGCATGCTGACGCTTCTTCCAAACGACCTGACGTGCGGGGTGTCTGGGGCACCTGTAACCGATTGGGCGCTTTACGACACGCATTACACCGAACAGTTCATGGCTCACCCTAAAGATAACGTGGCGGGCTACAAGGAAAGCAGCGTGTTCACGCATCTGGATAAGCTCAAAGCGCCTCTACTGCTTGTACATGGCATGGCAGACGATAATGTGTTGTTCTCAAACTCGACAGAGTTGATGGCGAAGCTTCAAGAAAAAGGAGTGAGTTTTGAACTCATGACTTACCCAGGCGCGAAACACGGGTTACTCAGTGTGTCGTCGACCGGATTACACGCCTATAAGACCATTGATGGCTTTTTGAGACGTTGCTTAAAGCCTTAACGGCACAAAAATAGCAATTTTGTGGCGCGGGTCTAAAATTGAGCAGGGGAACTGTAATGAAAACAATCCATCTGCTCGCGCTCGGTTTCGTGCTTTGTCTTGCTAGCTGCACAACCAATCAACCTTGCTCTTATTGGACAGAGCAATCAAGTTGCGTGGCCTATCAGGACCCAGCCACCAACCTCACTTGCTTGTGGAGTGGCACGGATTGCGGCGCTCCCTCCGAAGCTGTCGCGTGTTCCGCCTACGTGTCGTCTAGTACCTGCAACGCAGCAACCGACTCCCGCTCTGGCCTACAGTGCAACTGGAATGGAAGCTCGTGCGCGCAGCCCGCCTACTGCAGCCACCAGGCTTGTGGTCAGTTCACGGCCCAAGACACCTGCATTGTTCCAAGAATCAACAGTGCACCCGCATGCGCATGGGGCGCTGATCAATATGGCGTTTCACAATGCACTGCCTTGAGTGATTCGGCTTGCTCCGCTTATACGACTGAGCCTAACTGCTTAGCGGGTTCAAACTTCTGCACCTGGAACCCGTAATAGTATTTACATAATAATAAATACAGGTATTGACACTATATAAAATACTTAATATTGTTGCCAACTATTTTTGAGAATAATTATGAATAAATTGGCAATATTACTCCCTTTTTTGTCTGCGATTTCATTAACTTCGCCTGCGATAGCTTCCGAAAATTCAAGCGTGGTTGAAGAACAGACGGTTTTTGAAGTCTCAGATGAACAGCTCGAGTTTGTGCGCGATTTAGTTTTTGAGGCCTATACGCCAAACTCGAAGATCAATTGGCTTGATATCACTGCCAAATTTACGAACTCGTACCAAAACGCATGTGAGAATTTTGACAAGTCGCACATCAGGATGAGAATCAAAGTTCGCTTTAGCAATAACTTCATGAACAAAGTGGGTTCAAGGCATGAAGAATGGCTTAAGATGATTGCTGGCAAAGAGGACGAAGCAAAAAAGCCTAAGAGAGAAGGGGAGAAGCGCGTCCCTCTCATCGTGCTCAAAAAGCTTAAAACGAGAGTCGAACAACCTCGTGAAGCAGAAGAAGAGGCTGCGGCCCCTGCGCCTAATGCAGTCTCCTTTGAATGGAGTACGGAAGATCTCGACATATTACGCGACTTAGCGTTAGCCAACTTGGTGGATTTAGGACGACAAAGACTCAACTATGATGAGCTCGCGCAAGAATTCAGAACCGTGTTTGAGAACCGTTGCGCGGACATCGAAGACGAAGACCTCCTCAATCTGGTTAAAAAGAAATTTAACAGCGCATTCGTTCAGGGGTCGCGCAGCGCAGAGTGGAAACAGCTGCGGCTCGAAAACGACGTCAAAGTCGCGCCGGCTCCTCAAAAGAAACGCGCCAAAGAAGATGGCGAAGTTGAAGTTGTAGAGGCAAATCCCGTTGAAACTAAGAAGGTTGCTGTACAGGAACTTTTGCCAGCACCCAAGAAATCCATCGCACTCCTGATGTCGGTATTGGAGCTAGGCGATGATGACAAATTTGTTTCGACTTTCGAGCTGGCTCAAAAGACCGGCCAAAATTGCGTTACCTGTGTTCATGAAGGTTATCGGCAACCAGTTTTAGTGCTCGTCCTGCAAAAGGAACGTTATCCGTTGTTTAGACGCCTTGTTGCACTAGGGAGTGTTCAATCTGCGTTGGACTTGCCGGTGCTCGGTGGAGATACTCTCAGAACTGTGTTGTCTAATTACATTCTTGAACGCCAGCATTTTGCGCTTCTACCCCATCTTTTGGGAGAAGCAGCCGCTCGAGCGCTGGCTCAAAAGCAGTTTCTAGCTGCTGTAAGCGACGGCAAGGAAGCCGAAATCGAGCTGTGGTTTGCATCCAAGCTTATCGACTGGTCTACTGAACTTGTAACGGATTAACTTATGGACTTCACAACTAAAAAACACCCGAACGTGTTCGCACTTATCGCATTTCTGTCGCTGATTGCTTCGAATGTAGCTTTTTCCAGTGAAAAGCATTCATCGAGCAAGAGCCGTGACGAGTTGAAGTCATCTTTGGAATCTTCATTTAAGGGTGACGTGCAGCCGGTGACCTTCAACGAGATCGATTCGATTAATCAAAGGGTCGTTTCGAAAAAGATGTCTGTGTCCAAGCTTACGGCCTCAGCTATGACAGGAAACTTTGAAACTCTTAAAGAGAATGCGAAAATCATAAACTCAATGAGAAGCGACAAAGCATCGACGCTGTGCGAGCAAATGGCGACCGGAATAATTTTGGCCCAGCGTTTTGATTTGCTGGAAGACATGATGAACTTCTTGCAACAAGAGCACCCCACAGCCGAGCCGCTGCAGGGCACGTATAAAAGATTTCTCAAGTCATTTGTGACGTCTTTTTGGATGCAGTTGCTCCATAAGGGGAGCGAGTCACTGCTTAAGCAAGCCCATGAAGGGCACTACTTACCCATGCAGATTCTCCCTGGTGTTATCGAGCTTATTCTTCATCGCTATGGCCAAAGTGCGGACGCGTACGCATTACTGCAGAACATCATTGAGAGATATCACTCGTTCGAGCCGCATGCGCCGCACAACATCCCGTACAGAAAAGTGGATGTGTTGAACATTTTAAAAGGACTCGTCCCTGATGAAGCCTTGGTTCAAATGTTCCATGATGTCAAATCGTGGCGCGAGAACGGATCAGATTTACATTTGACACGGGATGCTTCAAGCGCAAAAAAATCCACTCTTCAACCCCTCGCTGTGATGATGGCCGAAGGAGTTTCAGATGGATGCATTATACAGTGCCTCAGGCATTCCAAACTGGGACCTTTTACTCGAGTCGGTGGTGAGAACCTGTCGAGCGCTCGAATTCTCATCGAGTACGGCCGCTTTCCTCTCTTCTTTAGTCTTTTGACCTCGTATGGGTCTCAGTGGTTGAGCGACAAAGAAGAAATCGTCGATCTGCTTCTGAAGCGAAAGGACTTCTTTCAGATCGATAGACTGATGAATGAAAAAGCGTTTTATAAAACGAAGGCGTCTCAGGAAAGCTACATCGATCAAATCATCTCCTCTCTAAAAGGCAGTCGCATTGAAGCCGCGGAACTGAAAAAGATCTTGCAGGCGCGAACACAGCCATTTGTGCAAAGCTTGATGGTGAGAGCGATGCAAACCAATGACAGCGAAGCGATGCTTTACTTGCTTTCCACGAAGCTCGTTGACCTCAATCATACGGAGATTGCGCTCAAATGAAATACACACTCTATATCGTATTAGTGATGACAATGACGACTTCTGTGACTGCGTCGGAATCGCCTTCTACGACAGATTCTGTTGATGATTTAGTAGGTCTCGCAGAAGCGGCAACGGTCAAAGCGGCACAAGACGCTCCTGAAGATAACAATGAGCAGGAAACTCCTTCAGTCGCCTCTATAGTGGAATACATTTTAAGCGGTTTTAAATCGCCTGAAGAGAACTAAAATGAAACGATTAACATTTCTTTTCGTCATGCTGTGCTTATCGCCGTTCGTCTCGAACGCAAGTGAAAATGAGGACATCCACCAGTGGCATAATCTGATTAAAATAGGTTGCGCAGAGCGTCTTGAGCGCTTTCACAAAGATGGCGGCGGCAAGGCTAAAAACATGGACCTGATGATTGATCGTGTGATCAAAACCTACAGGCCAGAATCGTTCGAGACGCTACTCAGTTTTTACAATGATTTTGCATTTCAGAAGAGACCGGAGTTAGGGATTTTTCTGGACCAGAACAAAGAGTATGCAAATAAAAATATGCTCAACTTGATAGTAAGTAGAGCGAGAGACGTACTCAAGTTGAAAGGTGAGGATCTCAAATTAGTTGCAGACATCCTGAAGGGGTCGCTCGAAAAAATAAATGCACGATATGTGCAGTCTAAACAACCTCCCATGCCACAGAAATGTACTCTTCTTGCCGCACTCATTATGAATAGGGCGATTTCGCACGAAGTGGTGGCTGTGGCGTTTGAGAATGCAAACCGACCTAGCTTTTGTTCAGTTGATGGCGAGCAGGTGCTCACAGCCAAACTTCTTGCTCAAGCGCAGCGTAAGGAACTCTTAAGAAATATATACGGCGACAGCATGGAAGCGTTTGCGAAAAAGCGATACGCACAAATCGCCGAAAGCGACAACGAAGCGGACATTGCTGAAGCGGCATTATGGTTGGCGGCCGGTCTCAAATTGACTTAAGACGCCGCTTTGCTCGCGGATTAAGACGAAGTCTCCAGGCGTTGTTCGCCCAAGGAGATAACCAAAATGTTTCGCAAACAACTCTTTGTTCGCATGCTCGTGCTCTGCACGGCACTTTCCGCTCAAACTTCGCTCGCGTCAAAAGGAACTCAGTGCCTTGAGGAGTATGCTAAACGCGTTTTTCCTCACAAGGATAGTAGCTGGGCTTATGAGTACCCAGGGCAGTGGACCGCCTGGGCAGGGTCTATTGTTTTCGGCGGTCCAAGTCCAAACAATGGCTCTGGCGGGATTAGACTCGTGATGATGGGGCCCGCATTTCTCTCACTCTTCGGAGTCGCAGAGGTGGCTGATGTTGTCTCCAGCATAAAGACAGGCATTGAGCTTGCCCACGCTCACGATCTCGGCGGTACCTTTCGTGTCTTGACTTGGATGCAGCTGTTTGTGGACGAGTTTCAAGGCATCTTCACTTTCGAAGACAGTGCGAGCATGACGAAATATCTCAAGGAGCGTGGGCATAGCCTGAAAATGCACGCAGAAGTAGATAACGCTAAGTTGCAAGCGTTTCTCAAAGACGACAAAGCCGTGCAGAACTCAGCAGTGTTTAAGAAGTTCGTAGCGACAAAAGAGTTTATATTCTTGAAACGATTTTCAAACAACAATGTAATGAGTGACACGGAATTCTTCGCACTGCTCGTTAACGAATACATGACCGGCGAGCGCGATTTATTCTGCAGCAAGGCAAAAGTGGGTTCTCACCGTTGTTTGCCTCTGATTGCAGCTGAGTTGCTTTTCAAGAAACACTAGAGCTGAACTGCTCCGTCGCTCGTCTTTTGGCGGCAAGTGCGAAACAGGAAAACGCTTGCCGCAGTCGCCGCGATGCCAACCGCTATCGTTGCAAAAGCGAACGACATATAGATTGCTGTTTCTGCTCCGTTGTCATTGCTGTTTTTTACGACGGCCTCTTTCTGGGCGGCCGCACTCCCACAAGAGCACGAGCCTATGCGGATGCTGTTGCCCCCCAAACAACTGGCTGCGACCCCAACTGGGCAACAGATTTGACAAAAGAAATTTGGCGCACTCGATGAGCAGCAGGAATATCCATTGCACTGATCGAAATCAGCAGCCCAAAGAAAGTTGCCCGAAAAAGTAGTGATGATGACTAAGAGGGCGGTAAATCGCGATTTCATTTCATATTCTCCTGTATCACTTCATCTGATTGTAGCCGAGCCGGTGCGCGCATACGGCACATGCGTACGCGACGGCGCCCGTGCCCACGAGGACAGCAACGACTCCCGAAATAACGGCAGTGGCATATGCATACGGAACGGTTGTGCCTGAAATGGAAACGCTACCTGACCCCTCTTGGGCGAGGTCTGGGCTTTTGCATGAGCAGGTGCAGCTCGATGAATCGCAATGCGCGCTCTGGCCCGTTTGGCAGCATACTTGGCAGCTCGCGTTGTGATGGACGTCGCACGCGCTCAGCGAGCATACAGGTCCGCTGCAGTTTGCAACCGCTGGTGAGGCAAGACGACCGGGATAGGTGCAACGGCCAAAACTCGGATAGGTTTGCTGGCAGTAGGTACCTGGGCAACACTGGCAATCAAGCTGGCACTGACTTTGATAAGAGAGGCAATATGACCCGATGCATACTCCGTTAGAGCATGATGTGGGCGAACACAGATTCGGGCAACAATCATCGTTTGTAACACAGGTGCCGCCTGGAGAGTTGCAGGCTTGCGCGTATTGCGTGGTGAGCGTTACCAACACAAACATCAACATCGTGACTCGGAACATCATCACCTCGAAGTTATGCCTGAACTCTCTATGACGACGAAGACAAATAGCAATCCCAGTTTCGCGCTTTTCTAAAATAAATCTAAAAGTGTAAGTTGTTGACAGATTTGCCTGTGTTTAATAGGTGGACTTTATTATGAATAGGTTAGGTCAAAATATATTGCGATTTGCGCTAGTGCTAATTTGCTTTCAGGCTCATACTCTTCGTGCGCAAATTGACGGATACACCAGGCTTTTTGTCGAAGCGGAGGCTTATTTTGAAACGATGAGCTCAGCTGAGAAGGTCTATGAACTCGCAACCCAGTTCAAGAATGGACAGCATGAGGGATTTGCGCCGCAGTCCTTGTCGACAATATTTATGCACACTATGGTTATGAGCGAACCATAAAACTCTCGCGTGACCCGCTTCTGAGCAGGAAAGCGATGCACAACTTGGGTATGCTCTACTTGGCACGAGGAAATATTCTCGAGGGGCGACGCGTGCTCGCTGGAACAGCGTTACTCGGTTTCAAGCCCTCAGCGACAAATCTCGCTTTGGTTCGTGATGCTCTGAGTCAATTTCAGATAGATGTGACTGTAGCCCCGCAAGATCTCCCTGACAGCCTACGTGAAGACAATCCTTTCGGCATAATTCATCGCGATTTTGAAGAATCGGTCTATGAGTCTCTTTGCAAAAAAGGAGTGATGAGACTTGTGATGAGCGAGAGAGACTGCTCCATCTTTGATTTCAACGATGAGGAGCTTGAGATCTTAACATCGTTTGCTGAGGAGATTGAACAAGCTGTGAGTAAGTCGCACGACAGTGTGCTTGTTTTTGTAGGTCGCTCTCCGCTGCTCATTGGGATGATGTTAAAGGCTCGGCAAGTTATTAAGACACCATTTTGGACAATTCCATTTTCTGGCATGAAATGCGCTGCGCGAGCGGGCTGCGAAATGGATAAATTCGAGCGGTCTTTTGCTGCACTCGTGAAGTCATCTCTACCCAAGGCGAAACACTACTACCTGGTCGACGGATACGACACTGGAGCGACTTTAAGATCTTTTGGACACGTGTTGAACGAATGCGGAGTTGAGCGAGCTCAGCTTCATGCCCTAATTTTGGATACAAAAGTGGAATCACGAACTGAGGTGTTGGTGCCGGACCTACCTGACTTCTGCGATTGTCGAATTCTCACTCATCTGCCTTCGATTTTGCATCGAATGTCTGCGAAAAACCTGTTTGCCCGCATGGCTCTCATTCCAGGAATGCCGTTCTTTGCGCAACATTGGCGAGATGAAGAATACTGCGCCCGGGCGTTGAGCTACACTCTTGAGAATGATCCTAAGCCGTTCGTGCGCCATATGCAGCGCCAAATGGACGACTATTCCCGTGTGCGTGGTGTCATGACGCGCGTCCTTTTGGCGGATCCGCAGGTGCCGGGTGAAACCGCGCTGGGCTTGGGAAATCTCATGGCCCAAATTATCATTGGACCATCATTTTAATCCTGCTATTTATTGACAGATTTACATATATTTCATAAATGGAATGGCTATGAATAAATTCTATTGTAAAATGATTGCTGCTTTCAGTCTGGCCGCGTTTGTCTGCGCGGTGAATGCAAACGCCGGTGGTGGCGCGCTGGAACAGCTTGAGAAAGAAGCTATCGCGTATTTTGAGAAGTTCCACACAGCGCAAAGCTGCTACGACGAAGCAACAAAACTTAAAAATGGCAAAGGCAAATTCCCTCAATATTCCTACTCGAGCATTGTTTATGCAGGTCACGGATACGCCCGCGCATTAGGGCTATCTCAAGCTTCCGACGGTGAACTTAGCCTTAAAGCGTTGCACAATCTGGCGATGACTCATTTGAGCAGAGGCGAAATCACTTCGGGCCGGGCGATGTTGCAAGCGGCAGCAGCTCAGAAATTTGCGCCATCGCAAAAAAACCTGAAGATGCTCGATGAAGCGCTGTTTCAGTTCAAATTCAACCCGATAACCGCGCCTGAGAACCTGCCAGTAGAAGCGCGTGAAATGAACCCATACGGACTCGTAGATCGAGACTTCGCAGAATCAATCATGGAAGCCCTGTGGACGAACGGCGTAGCAAGAATTGAGTTCACGAGTGAAGAACTTAAGCTGTTTGAGCTGAGCGAGTCAGATCTTAAAGATCTTGAAACGCTTGCAATGGATGTCGAAAAGCATCTTGCAGGGGTAGAAGACGCGTGCGTTATCCTGCTCGGTCGCTCACCTCTTTTGATTGGACGAATGCTTGCTGCAAGAGGCATGACCAAGCTTCCTATGGTAGCGTTGCCATACTCTGGAATGAAGTCCATCGACATGAAAGACTCATCTTGGGGACCGCTCAGAGACGCTTATGTCTCATTCATGCAGCGTGTTTTGCCTAAGGTCACTCACTACTACATTTTAGATGGTTATGATTCCGGTAGTACGCTTCGGGCCTTCGGTGAGGTATCGATTAAAGGGCTTCCTAAAGAAAGCAAGCTGCACGCTCTGCTTTTCGATGTGGGTGACAATCCTAAACGAGCACAGAGACTTCACCCAGATTTGCCGGAGTTTAGCGATTGGCACTTTCTCACCGATGCGACTCAGTGCGTCGGTGTTGCCGCTGCTAAAAGTCTTTTCGCTCGAATGTATCTGACTGCCGGCTTGTCGTTTTTTCCGCGCCAATGGATCAATGATAGCTATCGTGACCGCGCAATGGCCTACGCCCGGACCCAAAACGACGGACCCGTGGTGCAGCACTTGCAGGCGCAAATGAATGAGTTCTCACGGCTGCGTGGAACGATCACTCGCGAGTTGTTGGCAGACCCATTAATTGGCGGTGAAGACGCTATTACCATTGGTCAACTTATGGCAGGCGACGTGGTGTTCGGAAACTCACTTTAAGCTTGGCTCAACTCCTGCACGGCTCTATGCGCTTGATCGATGGCTGCGTCCATGAACGCGCGCGCTTCGGCGTCTGAGTTTGCGATCGCAATGCGACCAAAGGGTTTGCGACCGACCACCCAAGGCTGCTCACCTTCTTTCCACTCTGGATCAAAAAGAGGGTTCGGGGCAAAGGCATAGCCGTGTGCCCAAACGCGGTACATGCGTATACGAATGCGCATGTCGCCAGGCTCATTCAGTTGCGCACGCAGCGCACGTACATGTCCTCGAGAACATTAATGTCCGCGACGATTCCATGCGCGAAGTTAACACTCCATGCATCTTTACCTCCGCTGCCTGCTAGCACCGAAGATGACCAAAAGAAATCAGATGGCGTAACAGGAAAAGCATTGACATCAATCGCAGGCATGCGCGCTCGCAGGTCGACTAACATTGACAGCTCCCTAACCGTTGGAAGCCGCCAATCGTCTTGCCCTCCTAAGACGAGATCGCGGCAATACGTTTGCGCTGCCGACCAATTGAACTTCTTGACACTTCCGATTCGTTGCCATTCCTCTTTTGTATAGTTATCTGTTACCGTGAATTCTGTAACGGTGTAGTAATTCATTCCTGCTGAAAAATCTTCTCGACCAGCTCCACGCACGCAGTGCACTGGAAAGATGTCCGCATCATCACTGACCCAGCTCGTATTACCATCCGCTAAATTGATAATCCACGCCTCAATGTATTGGCTGCCGTAAAGTTGCGAACCGGACCAGACCCAGGATCCTTTCGCGAAGAGATTGTTATGCGCGGGATTTCGCCTTGTGTAATCCACCAATGTTTGGAGCTCGATTATCGTAGGTGCGCGCCAATCATTTACCCCTCCCTTATTTAGAGTGGTGCAGTAATCTTTGGCTTTCTCCCAGCGAAAACGGTTATCTAACGAAGGATTTTGTTCCCAGGTAAGTCCAGTGCATAGATCTGTGATCGTCCCCTCACTGTTATCAATATAGCGATCGTCTGGATTGTCGTCGGAATACATGTTGTAGTCAGGATGTTTCGGTAGCTTACAATGACGAGACCACGTGCTTGTTTCTAATACTGGAGGGTCGATGACCGTGGGTTCGAGTACCAATAACGGGCAATATGAAAAGTCGCCAGCATCAATGTCGGGGCCATCCAAATACAGTGGGTAGACAAGTTGTGCATTCTCCAGATGGACCCTCAGTTCGTGCGCGTGGTGTTTTGACGCCGGCGAGCCGAAGGATGCGTCAAGATAGTAGGTAGCTTTGGTGTTTCGCTTGGTTATCTTAGTTACTTCGAGTGTTGCACGTAAGGGCTGCCCCTCGTAAGCCTTGGAGAGACTCACCGCCCCTTTGCAAATTTCGCTGCCATGTTTGTCTTGCAGGCATTCAACTAGAGGAAGTGCGACCTCTTCCAGTTTTGCTTTCCTGTTGGGATAATTGCAGTTTGCGGCAATGCTATTGTAGCCCATGTCAAAAGCCACGTTGAGCTTAAATTGCTCTGTTTCGCTGTGGACAGCGGTAGCACCGAGCATAATAATCAAAGCGAATAATCTATTCATGGCGTTGTAACCCTTGTCGTCTTTCACTAAATCATGAACGTGGGTCGTAGCAGTAGCCGCCTCGATGCTCGAACCCGTGGCGCCAACAAACGCCTTTTTCGTTGGTGCTCGAACAAATGCCTTGGTTGCAGATGTCGTCTGTTTGGCAATCCGTATCATAGAAGCATTTTTGGAGAGGTACGCACTTTCCGTCGCGAGTGTCCCGTTCGTGAACACACTTTAAGCCGTCCGCGCAGGATGCCATTTCCGACGAGTTTAGGTCACAGATCTCTCCCTGATACGCGTGCAATCGACCGAGAGGGTCCGGATTCATTGTGCGTCCAGATGAGCTGGCAATGAAAACAGCGAATATGAGTGAGTTTCTGAGTGTATGCATTACCTGAGCCGATTCGAGTTTTCTATCTGACTAGCAACGTTATCGTCAGGGAATTCATTTCGTGCTCAAAAATCGACAAACCAAACGGTTAAAGACGGCACCCATACCTCTTTCGCTAAGACGGGCATGGCAAAATTCGCTAATAGGCCGAGGGCGAAGACGCAGTGACGATCGAAGAACTTTTAGACAGCGACTTCGTTTTTGGAAACTCGCTTTAAGCTTTGCTCAACTCCTGAATTGCTCTATGCGCCTGATCGATTGCGGCGTCCATGAACGCGCGCGCTTCGGCGTCTGAGTTTGCGATCGCAATCCGGCCAAAAGGTTTGCGACCGAGAACCCAAGGCTGCTCGCCTTCTTTCCAATCAGGGTCAAAGAGCGGGTTTGGCGCAAAGGCATAGCCGTGTGCCCAACGATTCACCGTAATGCCTTGGATGTCTTTGCTTGCATTAAAGCCTGCGCCGCCAAGCATGCGCTGCAGCTGATCGCGGATTTGGGTCTCGTAAGTGGCAAATGGTGTTTGAAGCAGCTCGGCGCGGCCAGCGCGACTTTGCTCTCGGTGCGACAAGCCCGGCTTGGTTGGTACACGCAACATGAAAAGCACGGCAGGGTCTTCTGGCTTTTTAGGAAACTCGTATTTCCCAATCGATACTGGGAAATCCAGCGCCGTGTGCGTGTGGTAAGAACCCGTAGACACGATTTGATGAATGCCGAGTTTCGCAAAAGGCAGCGAGTTGCGCAGTGCCACGCGTGAGTAAAGCATCGGGCGCTTTACAAGGTACGACAGCGCCTCTTTCTGCGTTTGCGGAAGGCTTGGGCAAATGTAAGGGATGATGCAGTTGAAGCAGGCGAGCACGCATTTGTCGCCTGTCACTCGATACAGCTTATCGTTTTGCATGTACGCAATGTTGACGTCTGCTTTACCAGGCTCGACTCGCAACACCGTGCTGTTTAGACGCAGGCGCACGGGCCCGCTGGCATCAAGTTTGGAGTAGTCTGCTTTAGCCGTAACGATGTCCTCCATGCTTGAGCCAGGCAGAACGCCTTCGATAAGCGAGCGCACCAACATACGGGCAACTGAAGCGTTACCGTCTGGGAAATGAAAGACGTAGGGCTCTGTCTTGCGTGCGGCTTTCAACCCAAGCTCCTGAAACCCTGGGTAAGTGAAGGAGCCGTAATCGTCTTCACGATTGAGGCAGGTCCAAGCTGACACCGCGTCAATGCCTACGCAGAAAATATCGTGCGGAAAAGTCTGAAAGAAGGGAAGGGCGGCAGGCGTGAGTTTGCAGTATTGCGTGAGATAGTCTGCATACGAGATTTTCGACAACAACGCTATTTTAGCGTCTCGTGGCATACCTGCTAAGTAATCTTTACGCTCGGTGTACACGCGGGCAATGTCAGCTCGTGTTTTCTCAGGCAGAGGCGATTTTGCCAAAAACTCAGGCCAAGGCGTCTGGTTCATGCCCGTCACGAGTCGGTCTTTCCCCCAGGTTTTCTTGTCGAAAAATGCCGCCGTGCCGCGGTTTGAGTAAAGCTGCGGATCGAAGGCTTGGTAAAACTTATCAATGTGAATACCGAGTTCTGCCAGCAACTCTTTGGAAGCCTGGCTGTATTTGCTTGGACTCTCGAGCGACTGCGCCCCGCCGTTACAAATCAGCTTGCGGCCGCCCACGTTAAATTCAATGCGTTTCGCGTGGCCCCCGAAATCATCGTGGTTATCAAGGATAAGAATCTTGGCGTTTTTGCCGTGCTTTTTTCTAAAGAAGTGCGCTGCGGCAAGACCGCTTATTCCGCCCCCAACGACCACGAGATCGTAGTGCTGTTTGGTGTCTGCAGCGTTGCCAAAGGAGTCCAGACTTGCGCCATCCCTCAGTCGGTGCGCCGCTGGAAACGAGCCATCGTGATTGCCCCTGAGGCCCATTAAGGCGGGAGGATAGTAGCTGCTGTCAAACTCTGCAGCCGCAAATAATGCGCGGGAGGAGAACCCTGATGAGAGGGCGAGGCCTCCCACTCCGATTGCCATTCCATTGAGAAAGTCGCGCCGCGTGATTTTATTGGTACTGAGCATTTGTGCCCTCACTCATGTGCTTCGAACTGTTACCGGTGGCCGATAGGAAATATTCCGCAGACCTCAATCCGCCATTGTTGGGGCTTAAATTCTCTGCTAACATCGCGAATTCGATTTTTTGGATAAAATACCCATGATAAGTACGAGCGAAATTAGCCTGTTTTTTGGTGGCAGAAAGCTATTTGAAGATGTCAACATCACCTTCAATGATGGCAACTGTTATGGCGTTATCGGAGCCAATGGAGCCGGTAAATCCACATTCATGAAGATTCTGGCTGGCCAGCAGGAACCCACGCGCGGACGCGTTATTCAGACTCCTGGGCACACGCTATCGGTTCTAAAGCAGGATCACTTTCAGTACGATGAAGAGAATGTGCTACAGACAGTAATCATGGGTCATGAACGTCTATTTGCCTGCATGAAAGAAAAGGATGCGATTTACGCAAAGCCTGACTTTTCTGATGCGGATGGTGAAAAAGCTGCCGATCTCGAAGGCGAGTTCGCCGGATTGGGCGGCTGGGAAGCTGAAACCGATGCAGCGACTTTGCTCAAAGGCTTGGGCCTTGGTGATGAATATCTCACTAAGCAAATGAAAGAGCTCAAAGACTCAGAGAAGATCAAAGTGTTGCTTGCGCAGGCCCTGTTTGGCAAGCCCAACAATCTGCTTCTCGATGAGCCAACCAACCACTTGGATGCCAAGTCCATTGCGTGGCTCGAAGAATACCTGCTCGAGTTTAAGAACACCGTGATCGTGATTTCCCACGATAGACACTTTTTGAACAAGATTTGCACGCACACAGTTGATATCGATTACGGCAAAGCGAGCCTGTGGGTAGGTAACTACGATTTCTGGTACCACTCAAGCCAGCTTGCGCGCGATTTGAAAGCTGCTGACAACAAGAAAAAAGAAGATAAAGCCAAAGACCTTGAAGCGTTTATTCGCAGGTTTAGTGCAAATGCTTCGAAGTCTAAGCAGGCTACGTCTAGACGCAAAGTACTCGAGAAACTCACTATCGAAGACTTGCCGATTTCCACGCGCAAGAGCCCGAATATTTTGTTTCAGCAAAAGCGTGAAGCAGGCGACATCCTGCTCGAAGTCAAAGACATGTCTAAGACTTTGCACGGCGAAAAGATTTTGGACAATCTCACTTTCACCATCAAGAAAGGTGAGAAAGTTCTGATCATCGGCGACAACGAAATCGCAAACTCAACGCTTTTTCAAATTATTGCAGGCAATGTGGCTCCTGACTCAGGAACCTATCGTTGGGGTGTCACTACGTCACAGGCGTATCTGCCAAAAGACTCGAACGAGTACTTTGAAGGCAAAGACGTCAATCTCATTGATTGGCTGCGTGAGTACTCTGAAGACAAATCTGAAAACTTCATTCGCTCATTCTTGGGCCGCATGCTTTTCTCAGGAGAAGAGACGCTTAAGAAGGCGAGTGTGTTGTCTGGAGGCGAGAAAGTGCGCTGCATGCTAGCAAAGATGATGCTTACAGGCGGCAACGTGCTTTTGCTTGATGGCCCGACTAACCACCTCGATCTTGAAGCCATCACGTCTTTGAATGACGCGCTCATTGCGTTCCCTGGAACCATGATTTTTGCAACGCACGATAGAGAGTTTGCAGAGTCTGTGAGCAATCGCGTGATCGAAATTCGTGGCGGTAAGCTTTACGACCATCAGATCTCGTACGCCGAGTATTTGACCGCGAACTAGGTCTAATGAACAGCACTTTGCCATGCCAGCCTGGGCTGGAATGACAAAACCCTTAGCGAGCGCTTCACAACTTTGACCCGCCACGCCCGAAAACACACCCGAAAATCATGTTACGGGTAGGTCATGAGAGTTGTGATTGCGTTGGCTGTGCTTGCATTAAGCGCAGATACTTTTGCGAACGGCGCCCCTGAGCAGACGTGGAAGGCCGCGCAGCTTATTGATATCGGCCTTCAACTTTCGAAGAATAGTCAAGCCACGCTTGCTGCCAATCACCACATTAATCCGAACTGGCGTATCAGTCTGTGCGAGCAGCTTAGAATTCTCAATTACGAGCTTAAGTTTTGGTATGACGCCGGTGAGATTCTGGTTAGAGATCCCTACGAGTTCAGTTTCGATCACAGCGACTTTTATGATGTGGATTGTCGCGAGGGCTTAGGTCGTCAGGCGCTGGTGGAACGCGTCGGTCCTTCTTTGGCAGAGAAACATACGCTTAAGAAAAAGGATCCTGCTTTGTGGGGAGCCGACAAATTCATTGAGATCGGTTTAAACATGAGCCAAAGGGGTGTCGCGTTGGTTCCTCCGAACCGCCATATCAATATCGAATGGAGAATAGCTCTTTGCGAACAACTGCAACATCTTGGTTTCCACGTGCAGTTTTGGTTTGAACAACGAGAGCAGTTTCAAATAGGTGATGCCCGTTCTTATGAGGTTATCCCTGAGTACGGCTACTACCATGTTGCGTGCAAAGTGGGTGGGGCCCGGAACTTTCGCATTTACCGGCAGGATTTAGACTTCAACCAAAGTCAGGCAAGTCATCATTAAACGGGATGTTTTCAATGCCGGCTTGAGGGCTCTCGTGAAGCCAATAGAGCGCACCATAATCGATCGTAATTTGCTCGCCAGGACCTATGTGCCGCTTCGTAACCAAGATAGGTACGATCAACAGTTTACCACTGATGGGATCTGCGATCCGGCAAAGAGTGACGTAGGCATTTGGTTCGTTACTGTGATTAACAAAGCGCGACCAGTTGCCTTCCTCTTCTGCGTCTATTTGAAACAGAAACAGTTCCTGAGGGTCGTGCTCAGTGTTTAGGGTGCGAAGATAGCCAGCGTCTCGCAAGCCTTCGAAGTATTGTGGCGGCAGCCAGATGTCGGCCCAAATGGCGAATGTATAGCGCGAATACGGTGGCGGTGGAGTGGCGGTTTGACTTTCGAGCGAGTAGCGCCCTGGATAAAGCGCAAGTCTTTCGTGAGCCGGAAGGTTCATAGTTGCAAAAACACCGTAGCCGAGTTGGCGATTATATCTGAGCTCAATATAGCCTGGTAAACCGTTTTCATCGACTTGGGCTGCAAGTGATTTCAGTCCGGCTGGTGTCATAAAAATCAATTCGGCGACGTCGCGAATTCGCACCAGGGTGCTCCACATGATTTCGAGAATCATCGCGTGTGGTGTTTTGGGAGCCGCGAGGCGAAATCTTTGCGGTAGTGCGATCCCTGCTCTCGCTCGCTTGCGCACAGGTGTTAGTTTGCCCACCGGAGCGATTTCGAAGTCCGAACTTGGCGCGCTTAGCAACGAGCGCACAGGGGCATCGAGTCGCAAGTCGGCTTCGGGTGCATGATATTCAGCGGGTCTGAGCAGCTCCACAAGTTCCGCATCGGGCTCGGCCGAATGCCGCGCGAGATCATGCGGGGTGAATTGCTGGCGGTTGCGCACAACAAGCGATGCGCCGCGCATCATAAGCTCATGCGCGAGGCCGAGGTTTCCGTTCGCTGCAGCGACATGCAAAAGCGTGTCGCCTGTGGCTGGCTGCTTGGCGTTAATCTGCTCCGGGTCTGAATCCAGAATTCGCAGGAGTTCATGCGTGCGCTCGGCGTCTGAGCTTGCCGCGAGATTGAATAAGTCGGCACTCGCGCTACAGGAAAGGAGCAATGTAAACGCGAGTGCATATTGCGGTGGTTTCGGACTAGTTAGCGCCATCATCGCCTTTGGTTTCAGGTTTTTTCAATTTAATTCCGGCCTGCAATTTCGCAGTCATCTCTCTGAGCTGGGTGATGCCGCCTTTGGCGTCGTTGAACAATATGAGATCTCTTTTCTCACTTGGTTGGTCCTCGTCAGTGAGTTCGAGTGAGTTCGCAAATTCTTCGTGAATGAGAGCTGCTCGCTTGGTCTTCTTGAGAAACGAGTCCAATTGTTCATTGGGACAATGCGACCGAGCTTTGCTGATAGCACCTGACAGAGCTTCGATTCTTTCAAGCATCGGGCCAAATAGCCTGATGTAGAGTTCTCTAAGTGTTGCGTTTTCTTCGCTCGATAGGTCATCCTCAACTTTGACTCCTTGCGCGAGTGCTTTAGCTCTGCGCTCGAGCAGTGCAAGATGCCGCTGGGCACTCTTGTGCGCGTGCTTAATCTCATTGGTTAACTTGTTTTGTTGTGTTTTTTCGTCCAGCTGTTCCAACGTTCGGAAGACAGGAACAGGAAGGATAAAGTTGTTCATCATCGCGTCAAACATTTCTGTTGTCATTTCCCCTACGAAGAATGCTCCGTCGCGACCACCAATCAGTAAGCTCCAAAACTTGTTATCAGCCGCCGCAAGTTCTAGTTCCTCCAGCTTCATCGACATGAGACACTCGAGCACCTTCATTCGCATTGTATCTTCATCTGCAACACATTGGGCTGCAGCGTGTTCGCTTGCCAAACGCAGGAGCTCTGCGCGTTTTGATTTGTCCTCAGTTCTCTGAGAGCTCCTTACTTTAGCAATCAAGTCTGGCAAGCTTTGTGTCGCTGCTGTTGGGGGAGGGAATTTCTCTGCTGGTTTCCGGCGAGCGACCAAGGGCGTGCCAGTTGACTGGCTCCATTGTTGTTGCGGGGTGAGTGCTGGTGGTTTTGTCGCAACGTTTAGCTCAGCAGCGGCTCTGGCCTCTTCTTCTGTCTCGGTAATAACTTCCCAAAAGTCGGGTATCCCCTGACGCGCTTCCACAAGCTCATCGTATGACATGTTCCGGCATTGCTTTCTAATCTTGTGATTGTACTCAACTTTGCCTTCGATCGATTTCATAGTTCGAAAAACGCCGATGAGTGCACGAAGTTCTCTGATCTTACCCTGATTGATTGGTTGCTCTTGTTCGGTTTTTGCAGATTCCTGCTGCGCTGCAAATCGGGCGAATGTTTCGTCAGTTTCTATCGACTTGAGCAAGGATACTTCAACTGTGCCTTGCGCCGCGCTCTCCATTGGAGGCGGTGCTACGTTTGCGGCCCCATGATTTTGGGGAGGTTGCACAACTCCAGCTTGCTGAACTGCGCCCAGCACTGCGGCTGCGACAGCGCCTCCGGGAGCTCGCCCACCGTTCGCATTGCGCACGTAAAACCACGTGAGGCCCACACCCACCATCATTCCAATCACGGCGCCGTTTACTGCAGGCGCATTGGCTCTGAGCCAGCTGAAAATCCAGTGCTCGTAAGGCGGGTCATTTTGTGCCGCGGAACTGAATGAGAAGAGAACAATGAAAACGAGGGTGAAAAGTCTCGGTGTTCGCATCATGAGGGCTGAATAGGTGAGAGCTATAGCAAGGTCAATTACTCACCGCAGTATTTTTCAGCATTTGAGCTTCTTGCCCAAGCGTTTGAAAATCTGCTCACACAGTTGCGCCGAGTCGTAGAGCTCGATGCTAGTATGAGAATCTCAAATGAAGTGATGGAGAATGTCGTGACATCAACCAAAGCCGGTGCTGAACTTTCTCCTGGGCGTTTATCTTTGCTAAGCTTGACTGCGCTAGGTGTCGTATTCGGAGATATCGGTACGAGTCCGCTTTACACCTTTCAGACTATAGTAAACCTCAGCGGCAAACCACTGCAGACGGCATCTATACTCGGTTTACTATCGTTGGTTTTCTGGACCTTGTTCATGATTACCACCCTTAAATATGTCTTGTTTGCGATGCGTTTTGATAACGATGGCGAAGGTGGAATCATGGCGCTCATGTCGTTACTTGGGCGCAAAGACAAACGTAAGCGCCTCGGTATTGTTGGGTTCGGGCTCTTTGGCGCTGCGCTCATCTATGGCGATGGCGCCATCACGCCGGCTATTTCAGTGTTGTCTGCGCTAGAAGGTTTGGAGGTGCTCAGGCCTTCACTTGCGCCTTATGTGGTGCCTGCAGCCGTGGTCGTCTTGCTTGGTTTGTTTGCTATACAGTCTAAAGGCACGGCATGGCTTGGACGCGCTTTCGGCCCTATTATGCTTTTGTGGTTCACAGCACTTGCGGCACTTGGGGTTGGGGGTATTGCACAATACCCTGGGGTGCTTGTTGCGCTTAATCCGCACTACGCGCTCACCTATTTGTTTGAGCACGGGATCACAGGCTTTCTGGTGTTGGGCGGCGTGTTTTTATGCGTAACTGGTGCCGAAGCACTTTACGCGGACATGGGGCACGTGGGCCGCAAGCCCATCAGGCTCGTTTGGTTCGCCATCGTGTTTCCAAGTTTACTCCTCAACTATGCCGGCCAAGCAGCAATCGTGATTAAAGGCGATGTGGTTAATGGCAATATCTTCTTTGCGCTGTGCCCATCTTTTTTACTAATACCGATGATTGGGCTCGCGACGTTCGCAACCATCACGGCGAGCCAAGCGGTCATCACCGGGGCATTTTCGATGACGCGGCAAGCGATTTTACTCGGTTGGTTGCCCCGAATGTTAGTGAAACAAACTTCCGCGGATGAATATGGGCAGATTTATATTGGAGTCGTCAATTTCCTTCTTATGGTTGTTACGCTCGCTCTCACAATCAGTTTTGGCAAATCAGAGCATCTCGCGGCTGCCTACGGCATCGCCGTCTCGTTAACCATGATGATGACGACTATTCTGCTTTTCATCGCCATGCGCGAAGTGTGGGAATGGAGCTGGATTGCAGCTGCATCAGTTGCTGCGACGTTCTTCATTATCGATGGCGCGTTTGTGTTGGCCAATCTGCACAAGTTTGGTGAAGGCGGTTACATCCCGCTCGTATTTGGCGTGGTTGTGTATGGCATGATGTGGATTTGGCATCGCGGCGCGGCTGAGGTTGCGGCAAATCCTCGCGGGGACTCTCTACCAATCGCTGAGTTCATGGAGAAAATCAAAGCAGACAAAATACCGCGGGTGCCGGGTGCTGCCGTATTTATGACCCGCTCGGAAGATGGAGTGCCCCCTGTCATGGTGTGGCATGTGGAGCACAATAGAGCGCTACACGAGCAGATTCTTATCTTGCGCGTGCGAGTGAGATCCTTCCCTAAAGTGACGCGTCAAAAACGCATGATTGTCAAAGAACTATCGCCCAATGTATGGCGCGCCGAAGTGCAGTATGGATTTATGGAACACCCCGATATTCCCGCGTTGCTCGCGTCACGCGCGAAGGAGAGCTTCCCGCTTAATCTAGATGATCTCACTTATTACATAGGTCGCGATACGATCATTTTATCGGAGCAAAACAAAGCACTGCCCGCCTGGCAAAAAACTATATTCACCCTGATGGAACGCAACGAAGCGCACGTCTCCTACTTTTTCAACCTTCCGAGCAATCAGGTTGTTGAAATCGGAAGGCGTTTCTTGATTTAGCGGTTTTGCGTTTCGACAAACTCTTTGAACCCTTCAAGAAACTTTTTGAGGCGTTCTTTCAACTTCTCGTCAGTGATGTTGCCGTCTTTGTCAAAGTAGTTTTCAAAAGGCCCGAGGTAGATAACCGATCCGAACCACGGTCTCATGCCGAGCGTTCTAAACACCGGCAGCCAAGCGGTTTGCGAAAAGCGTGTGCCACCCATTCCGTTTGATGCGCCAAGCAACGCAACAGGTTTGTCCTTAAACACGCGAGCCATATCGGCAGGCGGCCGCGACATCCAGTCAATCGTGTTCTTCAGCACGCCGGGCACAGAGTTATTGTATTCAGGTGTTACAAGCAAAAGACCTTTGGAAGCGGCGAGTGCATCTTTAAGAGCGGTTACCGTGGGCGGGATGCCTTTTTCTTCATCATCGCCGTTGTAAAGCGGAACGCCTTCGATGGATTGAATGTTGATGGAGAGATCGCTCGGTGCCAACGCAGCAGCTGCGCGCAAAAGCGACGAGTTGAATGAGCCCTTTCGAAGACTGCCAGAAAGGCCTAGTATCGAAACCATGTGTGTACTCCGTAATTGTTGTTGTCATGCCAGCGTACGCTTTCATCCATGTATCTAATGTCTCGCTTAAGGCATGGATTCCAGCCTGCGCTGGAATGACAAAAATTACGACGTGAGTTGCACAGGGGAGTAATCTTGAGAATAGCGGTGCCGAAAACCTTGTTCAGGTATGCAGGTCTTTTAATTGTGGGAGTTACGATGTCGTCAACAGCTATGGGTCAGATCAAAGAAGGAAGCAAAGCGCCCGATTTTAGTGCGCAGGCTTCTTTGAATGGAAAAGCATTTTCGTTCTCTTTGAAAGACGCCCTCAAAAAAGGACCTGCGATCGTTTACTTTTATCCTTCAGCCTATACTCCTGGCTGCAATATTCAGGCGCATGCATTTGCAACGAATATGGATACCATCGCGAAGTCCGGAGCAACGGTCGTTGGAGTATCGCTCGATTCAATCGATCGTCTCAATGATTTTTCTAAAGACCCAGAGTTTTGCGGTGGCAAAGTCGCAGTGGCTTCAGATGTAGGTGGAAAAATTGCTAAGGCTTATGGCGTCGAAACGAGCGCACACAAAGAGGGAGACAAAGACAGTCGAGGAGTCGCAATCGACCACGACTTTGCCAAAAGAATTACTTTTGTAATCGCACCGGACTCGACTGTTAAAGCCGTTATCGGTGGAATCGGCGGCAAAGAAAATGTTGAACGCGCTATTTCGGAAGTGCAAAAGCTTAAGCGCTAAAGCTTTTTGTTGTCGAAATCTCTAAAAGGCATATGTGATGCTCTGCGTAGCCAGTTGTCGTCAAGATAGCGTGCGCGAGCATCCATGACGTGGAGCGTGTAAGCGTGACGTGATTTGCCTGATTTATTCTGGTAGCTCATGTGCGGCAGGCGAGAGTGAAGTGCAATCACGCCGCCCTTTTTGATTTGCAGCGGGACCATCGCGCTCAAATCAAATTCCTGTGTAGAATACTCTTCGAAATGACACTCGTCTTGATGGCGAACAAAACGTCTTCGCAGCGGCTCGCGATGTGCTCCAGGAATCGCCCACAAACATCCATTATCGATTGTCGCATCTTCGAGAGCCACCCAAAAGCCTATCACCGCGTCAGGCTCGCTCGCCAAAAATGTGCCGTCTTGATGACAAGTTACTTCGCCCCCAATGTTTGGCTGCTTAAAGATATACATAGACTGTACCAACACAGCGCGCTCAAGGCCCAACTGATAACTGAGGTCTTTGAAGCGTTGGTCGCGGGAAAAACGACTAAATACGCGATCGAGATCATGGAGCGCATGCCCGACTTTGTTGAGTAGGCGAGGTCGGTTGGCTGGATTGAGCTGGCCTTCACGTGCTGAGTTTTTCTCGTAAAAAAAGCGGATCTTGTCGCCTGAGTTGTAGAAATACAGGTCGCTTGTGTGAGTGCCGCGCGCCGTAGTGAACTCGGTTGCGGAGTCGTCACTTTGAGTGGCAATGATCTCGAGCATGCGGACCCGAAGTGCATCGCACTCAGCTTCAGAGAAAACACCATCGAGCTGCACATAGCCTTGTTGTGCAAACGTAGATTGAACTTCGCTGCCAACGATTGCGGATTCTTTCATGACTTCCTCAACACAACTAGGTATTCGACATTGCCGTCTGCGCCCTGAATCGGACTCTCGATGAAACCCTCATGACTTAAGCCGAGGGCCGTGGCAAGAGAGAGCACTTTTTTGACCGACTCTAGGCGTGCTGTCTCGTCACGAACAATGCCGCCTTTGCCAACGAGCTGTGGGCCTACTTCAAACTGCGGTTTAACAAGCGCATAAATCGCGCCGGGCGCTGCGATAATCTCGGCAGCTTTTGGCAGCACTTTCACCAAAGAGATGAACGACACATCGATGGTAGCGATAGTTGGCCGTGGCGAGAGCATACTCGCATCAAGCTTCAATATGTGCGTTTTCTCCATCACCACTACGCGTGGATCCTGGCGAAGAGAAAATGCGAGTTGATTGTAGCCTACGTCGATCGCAAAAACTTTGAGCGCGCCCTCTTGCAGCAGGACATCGGTGAAGCCGCCCGTCGAAGCTCCGATATCGACGCATACAGCATTAGCAACAAGCGAAGGCCATTTATCTAATGCTGCTTTGAGCTTTAATCCGCCTCGTGACACATAAGGCATATCGCCCCCGCGCAAACGAATGATCGCATCTTCGCTCACAAGAGTGCCAGGCTTGTCTATGCGCTGGTCATCAACAATCACGTCACCTGCAATAATGCGCGCTTGCGCTTTCGTTCGTGTGCCAACGAGTTGTTTTTCAACGAGCAGAAGGTCGATGCGCTTTTTGCTCATACCTTAAGCCCAGCGTCTTTGCGTGCGCGTCGTATGTGTTTGAGCGTTACATTCGATAGGTGTGAGTTGGTGGCGATGATGGCAGAGTCGAAAGGACTTGAGGGCTCGCCACTATAAGCGAGCGCAGCACCACCAGCTTCGCGCACAATCAAAATGCCAGCGCACACATCCCAAGGCTGAAGTCCAGGCTCCCAGTAAAGATCAAAACGACCACAGGCGATCCACGCCAAGTCCAAAGCAGCCGCTCCAAAACGGCGCACGCCCAAACATTTTTTCACAAAGGGCACATGCTCGGCCAGGTTGTCGTCATCATCTCGCTTATAAGCAAAACCTGTCGCTGCCAATGCTTGACTCAATTTGTCTACGCTGCTCGCTTTGATTTTTTTTCCGTTAAGCTTAGCGCCCAGGCCCTTGGCTGCGACAAAAGACTCATCGCGCGATGGGTCGTAGATGCAGGCTGCCAAGATCTCTTTGGTGCGCGGGTTGTAGGCGCCTATAGACACTGCGTAGTGCGGAACGCGTTTAGAGAAGTTCGAAGTGCCATCAAGCGGGTCGGCAATCCATACCACCTCGCAATCAGCAGCTTCTTTCATGAACTTTTTAGTCGAGACCGCATCTTCTTCGGCAAGTACCAAGCTGTCTGGAAAAGCTTCTAGCAGCTGCTTGCGAATCAATGCGTTTGACGCTAGGTCTGCACTCGTGACCAGGTCAAAACGCGATTTTTGTCGCGTCTGAAAACGCCCGTTGGCGTACGTAAGCAAGAGTTTTCCGGCATTTTGTGCGACCCGTGCCGCGGTTTGTTCCAAGGCCTGTAACTCTTTTTGATTCATGGGCGCCATTTTAGTGAGAAAGTCGTCTCTTTGGCAAGCGCTCAAAGAGAGCAAGGAAGTGAATAGAATGAATTTTTCATTGAGTCTGCCTGATTGGGTAGCCGACGAGCAACGCAAACTTCCCTCTCATTTACCTTCAGTCGAAGAGCGCATGGAACAGGTGATACGATTTTCGCGCCTCAATGTGCAAAACCAGACTGGCGGTCCTTTTGCTGCGGGTGTCTTTGAGCGTGACAGCGGAAAGCTTGTTGCCATGGGCGTCAATCGGGTTATGGCGCACAACTGCTCCTCAGCTCATGCTGAGGTGATGGCTTTGTCTGTGGCACAAAAAGCCCTCGGCACCTACGACTTGGGCAGGCAGGGCGCTGCGCACCAACTAGTGGTGAACTGGCTCCCATGCTCGATGTGTTATGGGGCTACCTTGTGGTCTGGGGTGCGCTCATTGGCGATTGCGGGCAGCGGGCCTGAATGCGAAACGATCACGGGTTTTGACGAGGGGCCCATTCACCCTGAATGGGAACGCGAGCTAAGCAAGCGCGGCATCGAAGTGATCAATAACATTCTGACTGACCAAGCGATTGCGGGTTTTAGGGAGTTTGCTTCGAGCAAAGCGGTGGTATACAACGCACGTCAACCCTGAAGAAACCCCTCAGGCTTGCCAACTAATGACTTTCAAAAAATGAAGTGTGCTGCTAATTAGCACCGACTCACAAACAGGCGAAATGTATGAAAATGCTAGTTATTGGAATAGCCGGCGGGACAGGCTCGGGCAAATCAACGGTTGCTCGAAACATTGTCAATCAAATGCCGAACGAAACGATTGCGATTATTGACTATGATTCTTACTACAAAGACCGCCAAGATCTGAGCTACGACGAGCGCTGCAAGCTCAACTACGATCATCCAGAATCGCTTGAGACCGCGCTTCTTGTCGAGCACATCAAGAGGCTTAGGGCCGGAGAGACGATTGAGGTGCCGATTTATGATTTTAAAACGCACTCACGCCTCAAAGAAACGCGCACCGTATCGCCCACGCACATTTTAGTCGTCGAAGGGATTCTTACCTTTGTAGAGCAAATCTTGCGCGACCAGTTCGACATGAAGATTTTTGTCGACACGGATGCAGATATACGCGTGTTCAGGCGTATTAGACGCGACATTGAAGAAAGGGGTCGCAATTTTCAATCCATACGTGAGCAATATTACAATGCGGTTCGGCCTATGCACCTTCAGTTCATCGAGCCGTCCAAGCGCTGGGCAGATGTTATATTCCCTGAGGGAGGGGAAAACCACGTGGCTTTGGACATGATTGTCGGAAAACTTAAGCATGTGATTGAAGAAGCCAACGGCAAAAATCGATGACAACGGATATTAAAAAACTCTCAAGTGTACCTTACACGCTGATGATACCGCTCGTGGCACGAGCGCGCGGGCGAGAGTTTTTTCCGGACGATTACGTAGATGACCCTACCGCGACTCATGCGCTTGAAAGTCTGCACACGCGTGGCGAAGAGTTTATGCACAAGGGTACTGTGCGGGCAATTATCGACCGCACACGTATCTTCACGCGCCTAGCTCGCAACTTTTTCGAGAGAAATCCGCATGCGGCAGGGGCAGATATAGGCGCTGGTTTGTCAGACTACTTTCAGTGGCTCGACAACGGCACTAATACTTTTGTAGACGCAGACTTGCCTGAAGTGATGCGTGTTCGGGAGACATTAATTAAGCCTCGCAATGCGCGGCACGGCTTTGTAGACGCGTCGCTTGCTTCCCCTGATTGGTGGGATGCGCTTAAGCTTCCTAATAAGCCAGTTGTAATTATTATCGAAGGCGTGCTGATGTATTTGACGCCAGAGCAGTCGCAAGAAGTGTTGCGCACTTTTGCTGAGCGCGCCGCGCCTGGGTCTGAGCTTATCTTCGATTTTATGTGTTGGTTAGGCGTGGGCCACGCATCAGAGACTTCGCCGGTGATGAAGCATACGCGTGCACAGTTTAAATGGGGCGTAAGACGGCTTTCGGAACTCACTGCTGCTGACTCACGACTACAGCTTTTGTCGCTACATCCCTTGCTTTCGAGTCAAAGCTTCTTCAGGCGAATCTTCTCGCGTGCTTTTCACTTTGTGATGGGCGTGCCTTTGTACGGCATAGCGCGTATTGGAGTTCGTTAAGTTATTGGCGATAAATGCTTTCGCACTTCAATGCTGATTGCTGAAAGAGAGAAGGGCTTGGCTAAAATATTGACTGCACCGAGCGACTGAACTTCAATAAGTTTAGAGGGGTCATTGCAGGCTGTGATCATGACGACTGGGCATTCCGTTCCCATATCACGTAGTTTACGCAACACGCCCGCGCCACTCATGAGCGGCATATTCAAGTCGAGCAAAATGAGGTCGGGCATCGAACGTTCGACCTGTTTAATACAGTCAACGCCGTTTCCTGCCTCCGATACGCTATAACCATTTAGACTCAGATGCGATGCGATCAAATCTCTTAACAAAGGTTCGTCTTCAACTATTAATACCTTGTTAAACACATGAGCCCCCTCCCGTGCGATGCGTATTTACGGAATATTTATTTAGGCTTTCGGCCATCTTTCCACTGTATCAAAGAAAGTCAATTTGATCGATTTTGTTAGAAAGAAATCGTCACGGTTTGAAGCGGTGTGAGCGAAAAACCACTGTGCGTGTTTTGTCCGTCATTGCGACGGAACGCGTCACCCAATTAACTTTGCGGCCTTAAGCCAATCAAAAGTAGGCTCAAGCGTGTCGCGCGCCGTTCTGAATTCCACTCCCAACTCTGCTCTTGCCTTGTCATTTCGCACAAACCAGTAGCGCGTCGCGTAAGGGACCACCTTAGGGTTAATCGGAAACGGCAGGCTCATTCTATCAGCCAATGAAGCAAGCGTTCTAATTACAGAGTTTGGGATCTTAATGATGCGCTTATGGCCTTGGCCCAGAATCGAAAGGCTCAAATACGCAAGCTCTGAAATCGTCAGATTCTCACCGCCTAAAATGTAGCGCGAACCTGGCTTGCCCTTGGTCAATGCGGCAATAATACCAGTCGCGACATCTTCCACGTGAACGACGCTGGTGCCGCCACTGCACACAAATACAGGTGAGCTCTTGGCCATATCAACCAAGTTGCCCGCCGTATTGAGCCCGGTATCGTTAGGCCCGTAGACTTCTGTGGGGTTAACAATGCTGACCGGCAGGCCATCATGCGCTGCGTCTTTGCAAAAGCCTTCCACCGTGCGCTTGGCGTAAGGGTAAATAAAAACCTCCTGCTTCAAGGTACAGGGGCTGTTTTCGTCAAGTACAACGGGGGTGGTTGTGCCGTCTATAGCGGCTGCCGTGCTCACAAAAACCATTGGCAGACGGCCATGCGCCATGCAGGCATCAATAACATTGCGACTTCCGCCTACGACCACTTCTTGCATCTTAGGGGAGTGGATGTCGTTCCAATTCGAGAGGCTCGCGAGGTGTATCACCGCATCGCAACCACTCATACCTTCGAATACAGAGTCGCGGTTGGTCACATCGCCGAGCGCCTTTTCGTAAGGCAGCGCATTGATGCGCGTGGTATCACTGGTGCTTCTCAACAGGCAGCGCACCTGATGGCCATTGTGCACAAGTTGTTTGGTGACCACCGAACCGATAAAACCGTTTGCTCCCGTTACGAAGACACGCATCGTGGTAATTCCTTTTTGACCGCCGCCACAGTCTTTCGGATCTGATCATCCGTGTGGCTCGATGTAATAAAGAATCGAAGGCGAGCAAGCGTCTCTTCAACGGCCGGGTACACAATTGGCCTTACGTTAAACCCGTCTTTGAGTAGCCGCTCAGAGAGCAACAGCGTAGTCATTGAGTTGCCCAATATCACCGGCACTACCGGTGAGTTTGCGCTGAGTCCGGTGTTGAGACCAGCTTCCTTGGCGAGGGTCAAAAAGAGTTGCGAGTTGTGGCGCAGTTTTTCCACGCGTTCAGGTTCGCGCATAAGCACTTCAATCGCCGCAAGAGCGGAAGCCGCATTCGGAGGTGACATGCCTACGCTGTAGACAAATCCAGGTGCGCTATAGCGAAGGTATTCGACCAATGCGCGAGACCCAGCAATATAGCCGCCGCAGCTGACAAAAGCTTTGCTTAGTGTTCCCATCCAAATATCGACACTCGAGGGCGCGATGTCTGCGTACTCCGCAATACCGCGACCAGTCTTGCCCAGCACACCACTTGAATGTGCTTCATCGACCATCAAGAAAGCGCGATGGCGGTTTTTGACTTGAACGAAACGTCGCAAATCCGGAATGTCTCCGTCCATGCTGTACACGCCTTCTACGATAACCACTGCTTTTTTGTAACGGAGGCGGTGGTTGGCGAGAATGGTGTCTAGGGCATTCCAATCGTTATGCGGAAACGGGAGCAGTTTTGCCCCTGACAGCTCGTTGCCCATCAGGATGCTGTTGTGACTGAGCGAATCAAAAACGATAAGATCGCCAGGGCCGAATAAATGCCCGATGGTGGTTACGTTTGTGGCATGGCCACCGACAAATACAATCGCATCCTGGGTCCCGACAAACTCCGCAATTTTGCTTTCGAGCGCTTGGTGAATAGGTCTTTCACCAGAAACGAGCCTGCTTGCAGAGACGCTGGTTCCGTATTTGTCGATAGCGTCTTTAGCGGCTTGCTGAACTTGAGGGTGCCCTGAAAGTCCGACGTAATTGTAGCTCGAGAAGTTGATGTACGACTTGCCATCGATTTTGGTTGTTTCTTTGGCCAGTTCATCGTGCGGCGTGAAGAAAGGGTTCGCGAGCCCCAAGGTGCCAAGCATGTCTTTTTGAGCTTTGAGCTCTACGTATGCAGGCATGCGTTCGAAAGAGCAAAACTCAGCGGGCAGCTCTTCGAGGCTCTGACTGATTTTCTCGGTCGCTTGTGTAGTCGAAGATCTGTTGTGATGGTTGTCTTCTAGGTAGTTGATGAGGCTGCGAAAGCTTGTCTTTTCGTCAATGATATTTTCAGGAAGACGCGTGCCAATGAATTTTTCGAGTGAGACAATGAGCTCTTGGCGCATGAGCGAATCCATGCCGTGTTGCACGAGCAAATCATCATCTCTCCACTCACCGTCCGTGCTCAAACCCAACACCTGCGCTGTGATGTGGCGCACACGTTCGCTGTATGGCGTAGACAGGTTCGCTTCCACTTGAGGTGCTGCTTGGGCTGCTTTGGTCTTCTTTTCTTTGCCCTTGGTGTGTCTCCAAATGCGAACCGCATTCAGAGTTCCGTCATGCAGCATTTGCTTACAGGCATGGCGCTGAATCTTGCCGCTCGATGTTTTTGGAATGTTACGCGCTTCAATCAATGCCACAGCGTCCACTTTGATATCATGCTGTGCGGCCACTGAACGCTTGATTGCATCTACGGTTTGGTCGAGCTCTTCCTTGGACTTTTTGCGTTTCACTTCGACAACAACGCCGAGTCCTTCACCATTCTCAGATTCGACTGCAAACGCGGCAACGCATCCTGGCCTGATATTGTCGTGGCAGTGCTCGAGCGTTTCTTCAATGTCTTGAGGGTAATGATTGCGGCCTCTGATAATCACCAAATCTTTAAGGCGTCCTGTTACATAGAGCTCTTCTTCATGAACAAAGCCAACATCTCCCGTGCGCATCAAGGGGCCAACACCTTCTTTGGTGTAGAGCGAGAAGTGCTCTTTGTTTTTAACAGGCTGATTCCAGTATCCGCTTGAGACACTTGGATGCCACAACCAGATTTCACCTACGCGATTTTCGCCCAGGCTAGAGCCTGTTTCGCGGTCTACGATGTGCAGTTGCACTTCAGCGGCAGGGGTTGCGCAACTGACCAACGAGCGGCTTGCCGATGTGAGCTTCGATGAGGTCTTAACAACACCCTTTTCAAAGTCGTTTTTATCGATGTGGATAACGCTTGGGCCACTCTTTGTAGCCCCGGAAACATAGAGCGTTGATTCAGCAAGTCCGTAACTTGGTTGAAACGCTTCCATGCGAAAGCCGCAAGGAGAGAAGCGCTCGTAAAAGCGCTGCAGTGTTTCGGCGCGAACAGGCTCTGCACCGTTCACGGCTGTCTTCCAATGACTTAAATCGATTTGCGAACGCTCTTCGTCGGTGATTCTCCGTGCGCACAAGTCGTAAGCAAAGTTTGGGCCTGCGCTTGCGGTAGCCTTCTTGTCTGACATCACCTTCAGCCACTTGAAGGGATTAGACAAAAAATCCAGTGGCGACATGAGCGTGGAGTGAAACCCAGCATGCACCGGCATGAGCATGCCACCGATGAGGCCCATATCATGATAAGGGGGCAGCCATGAAACAAAACACAGCTTGTCGTGCCCAAGTTCACGGTTGATGAGGCTCATGTTGGCGAGAATGTTCTCGTGTGTGAGCATCACGCCACGTGGGCTTGACGTTGAGCCTGAGGTATATTGCAAAAAGGCGAGGTCGCGCGCTTGAATGTTCGGCCTTTTATACCGCGCAGCAGATAGATCTGGAATCTGATCGGTGGCTAACCATTCAAGTTTTTGAACTTGGTCAGCACCCGAAAACAAATTCTCCGCCATTTCGTCGATCACTTGTGTTGTGAGTACGGCTGCGGATTCAGAGTCTTTGATGATGTTCATCAAGCGGGGGAGGGTGCGCCCGAGTCGATGTGGATCGGGTGGATAAGCAGGAACGGCGACAACGCCTGCGTAAAGGCAACCATAGAAGGCAGAAAGATAATCAAAGCCGGGCATGTATAAGAGCAGTGCTCTCTTGCCCACCAAGTTCAGCTCGGTGAGGTGAGCGGCAATCGCTTTCGCCCGCGTGTCCAGTTGTGCGTAGGTCAGATCCTTTTCGGTATCGTCGCTTTCGCTGAAGGTAAAAGCAACTCGCTGGCTCTCGGTGATAGCTCGCTCTTCAGCGATATCCACAATGTTCGCGAGACGATTGCTCTTCATGTCGTGTCCTTACAAATGACATACAGAGCATGAATAGTCGATTTTGTCGGCGTTGGTCAATGATGAAATCAACCCGTGCTGCGTTTTTCTAGCCACGCTCTGTAGACGGGAGTGCCCAAGGATTCGCACTTTTTCTCTCGGTGTGAGCGCGCGTTTTGAGGGTTGTCTCCAAGTTGACTGCCGGTTCCTGCGAGATTCACGAGCTCGTCGCTTGACTCAAATCGTTCAAGATACTCGTCGAATAATTCCTTTACATCAGTCGCAAAATAGATGCGACCGCCTTCAGTTAGACGAGACACAAGTATCTCAACGAAGGAGTCATTGATGACTTTTCGTTTGTGGTGTTTCTTTTTCCACCATGGGTCAGGAAAGTTGAGGACAATTTGCGCAAGTGAGCCTTCTTCAATAATAAAAGGCACAAGCTCCCACGCGTTGCCAAATATGGCATGCACGTTCGAAACACGTTCTCGAATCGCACGCTTTCTTGCTTGCCTAACCCATTCTCCTTTCCACTCGATTCCGATGATGTTATGGCCTGGCACCGCTTTGGCGCGCTCAAAGAGAAAGTGCGAGCGGCCCATTCCAATTTCGAGCTCTAAAGGCGCGTCATTTCCGAAAATGAAGCGCCAGGAAGGGTTTGAAAAAAAAGGAATGTTCCAGGTATTGTATTTAATCATGAGGGTTAACTAGTGCGAATTTGGGGTATTAGCGATTTGCATCTATCATTTTCTACCAACAAGCCAATGGATATATTTGGTGATAATTGGTCGGATCATGCCTCCCAAATGGCTGCACATTGGGATGCCGTCGTGGCACCGGACGACATCGTGCTGTGCCCGGGCGACTTGTCTTGGGCCATGAAGCTTGAGGAAGCGAGCAAAGATTTGGCGTGGATTGGCGATAGGCCCGGAATCAAGATTTTGGGCCGAGGTAACCATGACTACTGGTGGAGCAGCATCTCGAAGGTGAGAGCCGCGTTACCGCCTAAGTGTTTTGCCCTTCAAAACGACGCCATCGATATTGGCGAGTTCATCGTCTGCGGAAGCCGCTGCTGGGCTGCGCCTGGAGCTTTAGACTATACCGAGGCAGACCAAAAGATTTATGAGCGCGAGCTTGGGCGCTTGGAAATGTCTCTGAAGGCAGGTCGGGCGCTCTCGCCTGATAAGCCTCTTCTCGCCGCAATTCACTATCCACCCTTTACGGCCATCAAAACGCCGACAGGCTTTGCCGAACTTTTAGAAAAATACGACGTCAAAATTTGCGTTTATGGTCACCTGCATTCTGAGCGCTCGCACCGCACTGCGACAGTTGGGGTCGTAAACGGCATCCATTATTATTTGATTGCCTGCGACTATTTGAAGTTTGCCCCAAAGCTGATTTGGCCCCAAGATGGTTAAAGAATGGGTAAAGCGCGAAGCAGACGAAAGCGTTGTAAGTACTCTTCAAGACGCTTTATCCCTTTCGCGTGAAGTCGCCCGCGTGATAGTCGGGCGCGGCGTGAACACGCACGCTTTGGCCCAAAACTATTTGGAGCCGCAGCTTGCTCAGCTATCTGACCCATTTTTAATGGCTGACATCGATAAAGCCTGCGAACGGCTGATTTGGGCCATCAAGAACAAAGAGCGCATCGGTATCTTTGGGGATTATGATGTGGATGGGGTGTGTTCTACAACGGTGCTCTGGGATTTTTTAGAATCCGTTGGCGCTGATGTTGTCGCTCGCATTCCAAACCGTCTCATCGACGGATACGGAATGAATGTACGGCTGCTTGAGCAAATGGCAGCGGAAGGCGTACGTGTAGTGGTCACCGTCGATTGCGGCATCACCAATCATGAAGAAATCGACCAAGCCTGCGTCATGGGGATGGAAGTCATTGTTGTGGATCACCATACCGTGCCTGTGCAGCTCCCAAAGGCTTTTGCTGTGATTAATCCGCACCGCGAAGCGTGCCCGATGCGCGCCACTTATCTGTGCGCCGCAGGAGTTGTTTTTCACTTGTGCATGGCTCTCCGAAAAACGCTGCGCGAGCAGGGATATTTTCAAAGTGCTGCAGAGCCAGTTTTGCGACATCTTCTCGATCTCGTTGCCCTGGCGACTGTGGCGGATGTTATGGCGCTCAAAGAAGGCAATCGCGTTTTAGTCAAGCATGGCCTGTCGGTCTTGCGAGAAAAACGCCGTCCTGGAATGCTTGCACTTATGCGTGTGGCAGGTGTTGAGTCAAAAAGGCTGACCGCTTCTACACTTGGTTTTCAGCTTGGGCCGCGCATTAACGCGGCAGGCCGCTTAGACGATGCCAGTGTGGCTTTGCGCCTTTTGCGCATGAAGGATGCCTCTGGCGCGCAGAGTTTAGCTCAGCTTCTCGATCAGCATAATCAGGACCGCAGAGAAGAAGAGCTGCGCATCGTCCAGGAGGCAACGGCTCAGGTCGAAGCTTCGGTTGAGCTTCAGAACGCGCTTGTTCTTGTCGTTGCGGACCAAGGCTGGCACCCCGGCGTGGTGGGGATTGTGGCTAGTCGTTTGGTGGAACGTTTCGGCAAGCCTGCGATTGTTATTGGGTCTGACGGTAAAGGATCAGGGCGCAGCATTCCTGCCTTTCATTTGCATGAAGCGCTCACAACCGTGAAAGAATACATGATTGGCTTTGGTGGCCATGCTCATGCGATTGGACTGCACGTTGAACAGGGCAAAATCGACAAGCTTCGCAATGCGTTGAATTCTTATGCACAAAAAGTTCTTACAGCCGAAGATTTTGTACAAACCGTTTTGCATGATGGTGAATGCGATCTCGAACGTGTGAGTGAAGCTTTCATAGAGGAGCTGGATAAGGCAGCGCCCTTTGGGCGGGGCAATCCTGAACCTGTATTTTTGTTCAGAGGGGTGCGCTTTTTGCAGCTCAAAGAGTTGCGCGGAGGTCACCTTAGAGGCACTATAAGCAAACATAAAGAGTTGTCATTTGTCGCGTTTGGCAGGCGGGAAATAACAATAGAAAACAATATGGTTGGCGACGTATTGGGTACTCTTGAACTAAACGAATGGAATCAGAACAAGAGCGTGCAGCTCAGGGTTCGAGATGTTCGTATTGCCTAATGGTTTTTTTGAAGCTAAGGGGAGCTCGATGAAACATTTAAATACAATATTTTTGGCGGCTTTGTTATCTTTGGTAGTAGTTGGTTGCGGGGGAGTGGACGAAGAAACACGTGCTGCAGCAGCGGCGATTGATCAGATGCAGTCGAATATTAAGGATTCGGATGTCAAACCAGAGTCTTCCAATCTGTGCCAAGGACCAACAGATAAAAAACAAATGTTCAGAGAGAATAGCAAGTTCGCGAACAACATGGATGATTGTGTTGAACTGGGCTTTTTTGACGCTGACCTAAATACACAGTGTTTAAATGGACGATATCCTGAAATGACCACCGGGTGCATCGACTGCTTCGCGAAGCTGACAAAATGTGCGGTCAACTCCTGCATGGGTCCTTGCATGGCAGATAAAACCGGCGAAGATTGCGAAAAATGTCAGAAAGGCAAATGTCACAAAGAGATGTATAAGTGCTCAGGCGTTGTCTCCACGGACATTCCGAGTCTTCGCAAGAAATAAGCCAACTCTTGAATTGCATCTCGACGCATTATAAGCATAAATCGCTTAAACTGCATTTTGAGTCGAGATTGCAATTGTGACTGAACAAAATCAATTTGGCCTAAACGCTTCCTATATCGAAATCTTGCGCTCACAGTGGGAAGATGACCCGCTGAGCGTATCTGCTGAATGGCAGAATTATTTCGGCAAAGGCCCTGCGATTCAGGCAGGGGCTGTGCAAGCGCCAAAGAGCGCGCCCACCCAAGCACCAGCGCCTTCCAGCGCACCTGCTGCGGCGGCCAAAGCTGCACTTACACCTGGTAAAGTGCAACTTGCAGGGATCGCCAAGAAGATCTCCGAAAACATGGTCGAGAGTTTGAGCATTCCAACGGCTATGTCCGCGCGCGATATGCCGGTGAAAGTGCTCGAAGAAAACCGCGCAGTCATCAACGATATTTTAGAGCACGATGCACGGCCACGCTGTTCCTTCACCCATTTGATTGCGTTTGCGATTGTGAAGTCGTTGAAAACGAACATGGCGCTGAATGGCGGCTTCATGAGCGAAAACGGCCAGCTGTTTAAGTTGGTACGCGAAGACATTAATCTTGGCCTCGCTATAGATTTGCCTTCACGTGACGGAGGCCGCACGCTTATTGTTCCAAACCTCAAAGCCGTCCAGAAAATGGACTTTGTCACGTTTTTTACGGCTTACAACGACCTCATTGATCGCGCTCGACTCGGGAAACTCACCGCAAAAGATTATGAAGGCACCACGGTCACGCTGACCAATACCGGGGGCCTTGGCACAGTAAGTTCGAGCCCGCGTCTGATGACAACGCAGGGCGCCATCTTTGCAACCGGACGTATCGGCTACCCCGCGCAATACGAAGCCGCTGCACCTGAAACACTGCGCGCTTTGGGTATCGGCAAAGTGATGACGGTGACTTCAACTTATGATCATCGCGTTATCCAAGGTGCAGAGTCTGGGCGCTTCCTGGCCACTTTGCATGAGTTGCTCATTGGTGAACAAGGTTTTTACGACGAAGTCTTTACTTCACTCAAGATTCCGCATCAGCCTTACCGCTTAAGTGCCGATAGGGCGGTTGTGCTTGGGCTTGAAGCCGACGCGATACATACGGAACGCGCGATGAGAGTGAGCCAGCTCATTCACTCCTACCGAGTGCGTGGATACTTGCTTGCGCACGTCGATCCTTTGTATCTCAATCCTCAAAGTCACAAAGAGCTTGAGCTTGAGACTTATGGCCTCAGTATTTGGGATTTGGATCGTGAGTTTGCGACCCTTGGGGTGCTCAAAGAAAAGACGGCACCTTTGCGCGAAATCTTGCGCAACCTGCGACGCTCCTACTGCAGACGCACCGGTGTTGAGTACATGTTCATCAACAACGTAGAAGAAAAAACCTGGGTGCAGCAGGCAGCCGAGCGCGACCAGACAGCATTTACGCTCGATGAGAAAAAAGAAATTCTTAACAAGCTTCTGCAAGCTGAAGGCTTTGAACATTTCTTGCACAAGCGATTTTTGGGTCACAAGCGTTTCTCGATAGAAGGTGCGGAATCCACCATCGCGATGCTGCAGACATTGCTAGAGCAGGCAGCGCGCCACAACGCGACCGATGTTATGATTGGCATGGCCCACCGCGGACGTCTGAATGTGCTGGCCAACATTGTGGGCAAGCCTTACGGAGCAATTTTCGCCGAGTTTGACGATATCGACCCTAAAACATTTCAGGGCTCAGGCGATGTGAAGTACCACAAAGGCGCACAAGGCGTGTTGCGCTTTGCTGATCACAGCATTCGCGTGGAGCTCGCATCTAACCCTTCGCACCTCGAAGCAGTTAATCCTATTTTAGAAGGGCAGGTCAGAGCGCAACAAGATTTGGTGGGCGACAAGAATCATAAAAAGATTGTGCCGGTACTGTTGCACGGCGATGCGGCTTTCGCAGGTCAGGGCATTGTGTATGAAACGATGCAGCTGAGTGGATTACAGGGTTATCGCACAGGCGGTACCATCCATTTGATTATCAACAACCAAATCGGATACACAACGCCGCCGGGTAAAGCGCGCACTTCACTTAACTGCTCAGACATTGCGCGAAGTATTTTTGCGCCAGTCTTTAGGGTAAATGCAGATGACCCAGAAGCCTGCGTGCTCGCCATGCGCAAAGCATTTGAGTACCGCATGAAATTCGGCCGCGATGTCGTGATCGATTTGGTGTGTTACCGACGCTTTGGTCACAACGAAGGTGATGAGCCAAGCTTCACACAGCCTATTTTGTACAAGGCGATACAAAATCATCCTTCGGTTGCGCAGATTTACTCAGAGCTGCTCATTCGTCGTAACGATTTGAAAGCAGAAGATATCCAACGCATGAGCAAGACGCACCATGATGTGTTTGACAAGGCGCTCGAGGACGTGCGGGCCAAAGGCCAAGCTGCCTTTGGTAAAGAGCATCTTGTGAACGTCCCGAAGGGAACTAAAGAAGGCGTTAACAATCCTAAAACCGCCGTGGATTTGGCCACTCTGAAGCGCATTACCCAGCGCGTGACCTACGACCCAGAAGCCATCGAGATTCATCCGCGCGTTAAGACGCAGGTACTCGATCGCAGACGCGCCATGGTGTTTGACGGTAAGCCGGGCATTGATTTCGGTATGGCCGAAATTTTGGCTTACGGAAGCTTGCTTCTTGAGGGCATCCCAGTGCGAATGAGCGGGCAAGATTGCGGCCGCGGTACTTTTGCGCACAGGCACGCTGTCTTGTACGACGTGAACGACGGAAGACCTTACACTGCGCTCAGCCATCTAGAAGACAACTCCGAGCCTGGTGAAGAAGAGGTGCATCCGAGTCGTTTTCGAATTTATGACTCACCTTTGAGTGAAGCTGCCGTGCTCGGATTCGAATATGGTTATTCTGTAAGCCACCCTAAAGCATTGGTGATTTGGGAGGCACAGTTTGGTGACTTCTTTAACGGCGCGCAGATTCAAATTGATCAGTTCATTGCGTCGTCTGAGGAGAAATGGGGACAAACGAGTCGCGTGACACTGTTCTTGCCCCACGGTTACGATGGGCAGGGCCCCGAACATAGCTCGGGACGTCTGGAACGCTTCTTGCAGCTCAGTGCGCAAAACAACATGCGCGTTGCGATTGCTTCGACCGCGGGTCAGTTTTTCCATTTGCTGAGACGACAGGCCAAGCAACCCAAGAAGCCCCTTATTATCTTCACGCATAAGAGCATCTTGCGTTCTGAAGAAGCGTCTTCGAAAGTGTCGGAGCTCACTAAGGGGCGTTTTGAACCGCTGCTCGATGACCCACGCTATGAAGGCGGCAAGAAGGTGAAACGTATCATTTTTTGTAGTGGAAAGATTTACTGGGATATCGATAAGGCCAGACTTGAAGCGAAATCAGCAGACACGCGGATTGTACGCGTGGAGGAACTCTATCCTTTCCCAAGCGACAGCGTTGAGGAAATTCTGAGCGAGCATAAAACCGCCGATGTGGTGTGGATGCAAGAGGAGCCGAAAAATAACGGCGCGTTTAGATTTGTAGAGCCGTATTTTAGGGAGCTCGGAAGAGCGCCTCGTTATATTGGTAGAGCTTCTGCGGCTAGTCCATCCACTGGCTCCCCAAGCGTTCACAAAGAACAGCAAGCGGCAATCATGCAGGCGGCTCTTGATATGAGTTTAGCTAAGGGCGAAGACGTAGACGTATGAGATTCACCGAGCGACAATAAAAAAGCGGCCTTTGAGCCGCTTTTTTATTTTTTTAGACATTTCGAGTGGGGCTTTCGCCGCGATCCCTATCAGGAAGATGTTCGTCACTCTCGTTGCTTTCATCTCCCCGGTCAGTGTCGGTGTTAAGAGGTTCGCGCTCTCTATCACGATCCTGTCCAGGAAGAGGTTCGCCCGGTTTTCGGTCTCGTTCTCGTTCATTCGGAGTATTTGCTGGACTGTATTGATTCGTCATACATCGCTCCTCATCCGGTCACCCGTTGTGGCGCCGATTTTTTGATATTTTATTATACATAATAAATTAACCTTGGAAAGAGGAATTTCTTTAACCCTGTTTATGGCAGGAATCAAAAAGGTTGTTATCTTATTGGTGCGGCGAAAAATAAGATAGGCCGCGATTTGGAATAAAATGGGAGTGAAAATATGATTAAAGACAAAATAAAAACTGCCGCCAAAGCTTCTAATAGAAGTTTTAGCCAATTACGATCAATAGCACTTGCAGCCTTTGGGCTGTTTTCTTTAGTCCTCATTAATGCCTGCGGGAGCGCGAGCGCGCCAACCGGAAATCCGAGTGCAGCGAATGGGGTGGCGATGATTACGCTTACTGATGCGCCAGGAGATTTCCTGAGCTACATGGTAACCGTCAATTCATTGCAGTTGACGCGTCAAGACGGAAAAGTTGTTCAAACAGTTACGAACAGTACGCCGGTCGACTTCGCGCAACTTGTGAATCTCTCAGAAATAATAAGTGCTGCCCAAGTCCCTGCTGGCAAGTATATTTCAGCAGCGCTGACATTGGATTACAGCGCGGCGAATATTGTCGTTGATAATGGAAACGGTGGTCTCACTGTGCAGCCCACGAGCATTCTCGACAGCAGTGGCAATGCAGTGACAGGGCCTGTCACGCTCACGTTGAATTTCCCATCGGGACGACCATTCGTAATTTCCGAACGTGCGGTGTCTAACCTCGCGCTCGATTTTAACTTGCTTGCTGCCAACACAGTTCTTCCTAACCCAATCACGGATACGACCGCCGCAGGTGATGTAACTGTGCAAGTAAGTCCATCTATTTCGGCAAGTTTAGTTCCAGATGCAGTGAAGCAGATCCGCGTGCGTGGTCCGCTTGTGAGTTTCGACGCTGCTGCGCAAACTTACACCATCAATGTCAGACCTTTCTATAACTCAGAAGGTTTGCATGGTCAGCTGACTGTGATGACTACGGCCGATACAACATTTAATATTGATGGCGTTGCCTATAACAGTGCCGATGGATGGACTGCACTCCAAAATGTAAGTCCGGACACGCTCACTTCAGCATATGGCTCGTTTAATGTAGCCGAAGGGACATTTACTGCATCAAGTGTATTCATCGGATCGAGTGTTAACGGTTCAACCTTAGATAGCGTTGAAGGAACTGTGGTCGCTCGAAGCGGCGATACCATTACTATTGAGAACGCAGTGAAATGTTATCGTGGGCACTCTGACCGTTCGGGTCGCAAAGCAGGACATAGCCGCAGCATTACGGTGACCTTAGGCGCCTCCACAATGGTAACGAGGGACGGACAAGCCGGCACATTTGGTTCACAGGACATTTCCGTGGGTCAACACGTGCAAGTGTTCGGAACCTTCGCTGAAGACGACTCACGAACGTTAGATGCAACTAACGGAAGCGTGCGTTTGATGCTGACCACATTGGTCGGAACCGTAACGGCCTATGGTGATAACATGCTAACGGTAGAGCTCAAGACCTTGGACGGCGTACGCCCATCGCAGCTTGATTTCGCTGGCACAGGCACTCCTTCTAACGCTGATGCTTCGGCATACACCATCAGTATTCCTGCTGGCGTTGATGTATCGAACATCACTGGCACGGTACGACTCTATGGCTATGTGTCTAGCTTTGGCTCAGATGCGGCAAACTTTGAAGCTGTTACGATTGTGAGCAGCCCAAATGCAAAAGCACAAGTGCTGATAGGTTTCAGCAACGATGGCGATATTGCACCGTTCACGCCTGCCATTACAGCCGACAGCACAAACATGATCATTAGTCAGGCAAGCTTGCAAGCTGCTGGCTTTGCAAAGATCAGGGTGAATGGCGATTACCTTGACGTATCGACGCTCACAGATGGTTTAAGCATCGAAGTAAATTCAGATGCGGCCCATCCGCAATTCGTTATTGCGCACCGAAATGGCCTCACTTTTGATTCATATGAATCATTTGGTGAAATGGTAGCCGCGCTGACTACCGACCTTAACGGCACGACAGGCTTATTAGGGCTCTACGCATCGGGACCTTATAACTCGATAACGGGAGTTCTTTCAGCCGATGTCCTTCTCATTGCGCTAAGCGACTAATAGTGCGTGCATAAGAGGAAGGGGGGCTCAAATGCCCCTCTTCTTTTATCCGTGATCGCTTTAGTTGAATCCATACACATAGGGCGGGCGCCTACCTGCACGATCTATGACCACCCAATACACATGATCGCTGAGATGGCGCACGTAGAGGCAAAAAATCCAATTCGTCTTGATGTTTTCGCCATACTGCGGCCTTATCTCGGTTTGCTGAGTGACCAGTTCTAAGGTTGTGCCATTTTGGTTAAGCGCTCTACTGAGAGCATCAAAAGAACCTGCAATGCTGAGCGGATTCTTTGCATGAGTTTGGTAATTCAAAATAACGACGAGCGCTACAAACAGTGCGTCTTCCCCGCTAACACGCGATTCGTATTTCTGTTCTTGTGCACGCAAATCAGAGGCCGAGAAAAGAAGGGTCATGTGCTCTAAGCCAGCATTCTTAGCGATGTCGCCGAGGCCGGCGTAGCTCTGAGCCGCAATGAGAACACAAAGCGCGAAAGCTCGCATGGCCCCTCCTTTGTTATTGGAGGAAAACCGTCGAAGCTGCAAAAAAAGTCCCCGCCGCCGCTATGAGAATCCACTTATTGATGCACGCACCGTTGTCGATTTCTTCATTAATCAGTCGAACCACCGCGCGCTTTTTGTGCTTTTTCAGCTTTTTCGCGCGCACTACTTCTAGGGGAGGAGCCGGTTCTTGCAAGAGCACGACCTCTTGTCCAGGATTAGACACCCTCGCGAGTTCTAAAACTTCGCATTGCCGAGATTCTTCAGCATCCCCGACATCACATTTAGAAACGGATCCTAAGCGTCGAAGAGCCGATTGCGCTGCAGTTGCACGCTTGGCGTAAGCAACGCGAATGGGCGTCCTGCGTTTTCGGTCTAAGGAGGTGAGTGGATGGCCTGCCTCTGCGAGGAGGTTTATCATGCGAGGAAGATTCAGAGTTGCTGCAAGGTGCATGGGCGTCCAGCCGTCATCGTCAGGTGTATCAACGATTACACCCGCTTCGATCAGGGTACGTGCTATGCGCTCGTGATTGTGGTTTACTGCAAGATGGAGAAGACACCACCCGTAAAGGCGTTCGATGCGAACACCAGCGATTTCTGGAAAATTGTGAATGAGCGCCACAACAGCTTCGTGGTTGCCTCGTTCAATCGCCTCTTCGAGTGCTGTTTTGCCGTCGACATTGCGCTGAAGAAGAAGTTTGTTCACCGCTTTTATCTTTCTCAGCTCTTTTATGTGCAAAGGAAGATTGCGGCGGGCAGCCAGGTGCAAATACGTGTTCCCATCTTTGGTTATACGATGGGGGTTAAAGTCTGTCTGGAGCGCGATTTTCAGTCCAGCTAAAGTAGGAGTTACTCTTCGAAGTTCGTCATTAATGGGTTGTGCAAATGCGATAGAGCAAAGAAGCAATGAGCAAAAGAATACTAGGGGGAAGCGCATGGCAGCTCCAAAAATGCAAATACAGTAGGCCCTAAGTTCTCACGTACTAGAAGGATTAGGGACGCCAAGGAAAAGGGGGAGTCCGAGTAGTTCGGGAGGCGCAAAGAAAATGATTTGGTTACCGCCTTCGGCGTCTTGTGCTTCAAAGTCGATCTCAACGACAGGAATATCGTCTTCGCGGATGGTCCGAATGTCTAGAACGGCTGAGTCGACATCGTACAGGTCGTCTAAGATGTCACCAACTTGGAGCTGGTCAGCCCTTACGGTTTTCGGCAAGCCACCTACCAAGACGATCAAAAGATCGCTCGGATTTGCGCGTTGAGTAAAATCCGCGGTGACGATTTCAATCAGATCCGAGAAGGCGATGAGTGAAGTGAAGAGTGTAACGCACGGCAGCAAAAGAGAGAGCTTCTTCATCGCCCGTTCATAGGTGATGGGCTGATTGTGTCAAGGCGCAGCGCAGAAAAATGCATGGACTGCCGCGCTGCGCTCGCAACGATATAAGACTAAAACGCGCCTTCGGACATATCCATGAGTTGCAACGTCGCTTTCTCAAGCACTTTGCGATTCATGGTGAGGTTTGGCAGCGCCTGCTGGCAGTAAAAGCGCGCTGATGCGACTTTGCCCTCGTAAAACTCTTTGTCGGTGCCTTGCGCTTTGGCTTGCTTGCCCAATGCAATCTCCGCGTGTTTAACGAGAAGCCCGGCAATGAGAAGTTCCGCAATGCTGTTGAGAATGCGATTGCCATGCAACCCTGCATAGTAAATCGACTCGGCCATCTTCTGCATCATCAGACCCATCATGGTCTCTGCTTCTTTGAGCGCCGTTGCGAGCATCTCGTACTCGTTGCCAAGCTCAATGCCACCGCTCTTGTTTGCAAGCGTTGCTCGGATCTCATCTAGGAAGTAGTTCAGGGTGGAGCCGCCATCCTTTGCGATTTTGCGGAAGATCAGATCGAGAGCTTGAATATGCGTGGTGCCTTCATAGAGTGAATCGATTTTCTGGTCACGAATGTACTGCTCGATGGGGTAATCTTTGAGATAGCCCGAGCCACCGTAGCACTGCAGTGACACTGCGAGCAAATCGTAGGCCTTTTCGGAGTTGTAACCCTTGATGAGAGGCAGCAAGAAATCGGAGTATTTGAAATGCGCTTTTGCAGTCGCCGCATCGCCTGAATGTTGAGCGATTGTCGCCTCATCTTGAATGTGCGCGCAGTACATGCACATCGCGCGCATACCCTCAGCATGGCTCTTTTGCATCATCAACATGCGTCTGACGTCAGGATGGTGAATAATCTTCACGCGAGGCGAATGCTTGTCCATTGCGAGAGCCAAGTCTGGGCCCTGTACGCGATCTTTACAGAACTCAAGTGCGTTTAGGTATGCCGTTGAGAGCGTCGACATGGATTTGACGCCCACCGCCATGCGCGCCTGCTCAATTACTTTGAACATTTGCCTAATGCCATCGTGAACGTTGCCCAAGAGCAAACCACGCGCAGGGGTTTTCTCGCCGAAGGTCAGCTCACAAGTGGCCGAGCCTTTGATACCCATCTTCTTTTCAAGATTGGTACAGTAAACGCCGTTGCGCTCGCCCATGTTGCCATCTTCATCAACCCAAAACTTGGGAACCAAGAAAGCAGACAAGCCTTTGGTGCCGACATCTGCGCCTTCAGGTCTTGCGAGTACCATGTGCACGATATTTTCAGTCGCATCAAAATCACCGTTGGTAATGAAGCGCTTAACGCCTTCGAGCTCCCAGACGTCATCTTTGATGTGACGAGCCTTTGTGCGCCCTGCGCCTACGTCGCTGCCTGCGTCGGGCTCGGTGAGCACCATTGTGGCGCCCCAATTGCGCTCAAGGAAGTTTGTGATCAGGCGCTTCTTTTGCGACTCAGTGCCAAGCTCTTTCACGATTTTGGCAACGAAAGTGCCGAACAAGTAAAACGCGGCCGGCGGGTTCGAGCCGACGAGCATTTCGAAAGCAGACCAGTAGGCAGAGTGGGGAGCGCCCATGCCATTCAAATCTTCTGGCATGTCAAAAAGGTGCCAACCTGCCGCTTGAAAATCGATCAACGCCTGCCTGAGGCCCTTAGGAAGCGTGACGTTGCCCTCTTTGTCCATTTGCAGCGGTACAGTGTCGCCCTCAACAAAAGAAGGAGCCATTTTTTCGATGCAAATCTTTTCGAAGGTGCGAAGCAGATCTTTTAGCGTGGGCTCATCTAGCGCAGTATACGGCGCGCTTTTCAGCGTATTTTTGCTGATGTCTAAGCTTTCAAAGAGGTTGAAGTAAATGTCTCGAAGATTACTTTTGTAGTGATTGGGCGTCGACATTTGAATCTCCTGCTGTGGGCCGAAAGATCAAAAGCCCTTTAGCGCAAGAGCTCCTTAATGTCATTAACCTGTTGGCGGAGAGTTAGATTCCTGTTGTCGTGATTGTTAAAGTTCGAGTTTGTCATGCCAGCGTAGGCTAGCATCCATGGGTTATCAGATATCGCGTCCGCAAAAACGTCCCAGCGGATTGATGCGGCGGCAGGGTGCAAACAGTGGCAACGCGGCGACAAGTGCACCGATTTGCGGGGCCCAGTTGCCGAAGTCCGCAGGAAACGCTTGCTCTTTGTCGCTTTCTTCGTCGTCTTCAGCTTTTGCTGCAGGCGCTGGTACTGGCATTGCTGCTGGGGCGATCAATACCCGTGGGGTTGCTGCGATGAACGGCACAGGAGCTGCGGCTACCATCGGTACCAGCGCAGCGACTGCGACGGCAGGTTCGTGCTCTGCGACCATCTCAAACACTCGATTTAAGCGCCCGCGTGGAGCGTGCAGACCTGCGCGGTGGCGCGCACCTGCTACTCGCAACTTGGCTCTGCGGTTTGGGGCTTGGTTAACCTGTTCTTCACCTTCTCTCGCACGCTTCGCGGGCGTCACTTGAATGTCATCAAAATCGTCGTCGCCAAAGGGTTGAGCGATTGCAGAAAAACTTGCTAGCGTCGCGACGAGAAATATAATCTTAAACATCTTCATAGCAGATCCGGGTGTAAGGCGAGAAATGCAGTTGTATGGGGCTGAATAGTGTATGTCAATGTCTCGTAAAATTGCTTCTTTTAGACTGTTTGGACTTCAGTAGTGACGTCGCAATTCATTGTTAAAACGCATGCTGAGTTTTGTTTATTCCTGGGATCGGAAATTTGCTTAAAAAATGGATGCCAGCCTGCGCTGGCATGACAAAAGCCTTCACTGGGTATCGGGCAAAGGGGGGATCAGCTCCGATAGCGTCAAGGCGATCATACGCGCTAAACTGCGGCAGGGGGTAACGAATGCGAAATATAATAATCGCTGTGTTTGCATTGGTTTCAATAGCTGTTCATTCTGCCGAGCAACATCAATTGCTTATACCGTCGAGAGTTGACGATTTTCTTCGTCATTTCGGTAAATCAAATCTTCTTGCGCAAGACGGAGACAGTGCAGTGTTTGGCGTCGAAGAAAACCAGATCGAAGAGTGGTCTCGTTTCGTGCATGACACTTTCGGTTTGTGCGGCGGGTTTTTTGATGTCACTTCTGAAATAGGTGCCAACAAATCGGCACGCGATGTGCTGTCGCAGTATCAGTTGACGACCTTGCTCACACCCTACTCTGCTCCACAAAAAGTCGTGTTCAGCGACAAGGTCGCTACGATGGTAAGCCGCACGCAAAGCGACTTCATACGATCCTTTCTCATGGAACTCACTGCTTTTGACGATCGATCCGCAACGACAGCGAACGGCACGAAGGCGGCAGATTTCCTGGCGCAAAAGGCGCTGAGTCTGGGCCACGCACTTCCGGGATTTCAGGTGCGAAAAGTGGTAACGCGCTCTTACCCAAATCAGCCTTCAGTAGTTGCCACGCTGCCCGGCACCAAACCCACGCTTGGGCACATTGTTGTCGGTGGACATATGGATACGCTCTCAAATAATAAGCCCGGTGCTGACGATGACGGATCAGGTTCGGCCATGGTCATGGAGGCCCTGCGAAATATTGCGGCCGATGGCTCGAGGTTTGAAAGAACCATTGATTTTGTATGGTATGCCGCTGAAGAGCGAGGCTTGGTTGGTTCTTCAAACGTTGTTCGCGATTTCAAGGCAAACAACATTCCGGTCGCGGCAGCGCTGCAGTTTGATATGACCGGCTGGGTTGATCCAAATGGCATGTACGAAATCTATTTGACCGACGACTACACGGATGACGGGCTCACGCAAACGCTGGAGAATATCATCAAGACTTATCTGCCCAATATCACCATCGGTCGCGCTTCGTGCGGTTATGCGTGCAGTGATCATGCGAGTTGGACGGCAGGCGGCGTGCCCTCTGCGTACCCGTTTGAGTCTCATCACGATGAATACAACCACCGCATTCACACGAGCTCTGACAAACTTGACTATTTGAGCATCGCGCACATGACAACCTTCGCCAAGATTGGCGTCGCCTTCATCGGGCAAATGGCTGTTTTGCAGTAGCGTGTAAAAACTCGAACCAAGATGAGACCAAGGCCGATACTACGAACAAGTGTAGGAGTATGCCTTGGTCTTGCGCAATGAATCAAAAGCCGGCTTTGAGCCTTTCGTCCCCGCTGGGACCAACATGCGGGAATTTACTTTTAGAGCGGTAATTCTCGGCATCTTCTTCGGGCTCATTTTCGGCGCGGCCACAGTCTACTTGGCGCTGAGGGCAGGGCTCACCGTTTCTGCCTCGATCCCTATCGCCGTTCTTGCCATCTCGATCTTCAAGCGTTTCAGCAACTCGACTATTCTTGAGAACAATATTGTTCAAACAGTAGGCTCTGCGGGTGAATCGGTCGCTGCCGGTGTGGTCTTTACGTTTCCTGCACTGTTGTTTTTGACCGGCGGCGAGGATTACTTCACCTATTTCAACTTCTTTACGCTCGCTATTATCGGCGGAACTATCGGTGTGCTTTTCATGGTGCCTCTGCGCCGCGCATTGATCGTGAAAGAACACGGCAATCTGCCATACCCCGAAGGCACTGCCTGCGCGGATGTGCTCATTGCAGGTGAAAAGGGCGGCTCCATGGCCAAGCACGTCTTCTCTGCGCTTGGAATCGCCATGTCCTACAAATCACTCATGAGTATTTTCGGTTTGTGGAAAGACACACCAGGATTTGCGCTGAGCCGTAATAGCTTTCTTCCTAATGCGAGTGTTGCCTGTGAAATCACGCCTGAATACCTCGGTGTGGGCTATATCATCGGATTTCGCGGCGCGACCATTCTCGCTGCCGGCGGTTTCTTGTCGTATCTTGTGTTGATTCCGCTTATCACAATGTTTGGTGATTCGCTGCCTTCGATATTTAAAGCAGGAGAAGGACTCATTGCAAACATGACGCCAGGAGATATCCGCGGCGGATATGTACGCTTCATTGGTGCAGGCGCAGTTGCGGCTGGCGGTCTGATTACGCTTATCAAGACGCTTCCGACAATTATCTCTGCGTTTCGTGAAAGCTTTAAAAGCCTCCAAGGAAAAAAAGAAGGCGTTCAAGGCTTAAGAACGGAGCGCGAACTTCCCATCACCTTTGTGATTTTTGGTGCGATTGCCCTCGTTCTGATTATTGCGCTTTTGCCTCAGTTGCCTGGCACCTTCCCTGGCTCGCTACTGGCCGGTCTGCTCATTGTCGTATTTGGATTTTTCTTTGTCACCGTGAGCTCGCGTATTGTGGGTATTATTGGATGCTCTAACAACCCCATCTCGGGGATGACCATTGGTACGATTATGGCGGTCAGCCTCATATTCGTAACCTTGGGCATGACTTCACCAAGTTATCAGTCGCTTGCGCTGATTATTGGGTCCATGGTTTGTATTGCCGCAGCTAATGCAGGCGCGACCAGTCAAGACTTGAAGACCGGATACATCGTGGGTGCTACCCCGCTTTACCAGCAGCTGGCGGTGACGATTGGTGTGATCGCTTCGAGTTTTGCGATTGGCGCGACATTGATGTTGATTGATGGCTCGATGGCGTTTCAGGGGATCGAGCATGCAATCGGAACCGACAAATATGCGGCTCCTCAAGCGAACTTAATGGCTACCATCATTAAAGGCGTGCTTGCTCGCGACTTGCCCTGGACGCTGGTAGGCATCGGGTTTGGTATTTCGATTATTGTTGAGCTGCTCGGAATCTCTTCTTTGTCTTTTGCAGTAGGCGTGTACTTGCCTCTATCGACTACTCTCCCAATCTTCATCGGCGGAGTTGTGAAGGGCATCATCGACAGAAAGCAACGCGGTAAGCACGACTCCGAAATAAGCCCAGGGATGCTTTACAGCACGGGGCTTGTGGCGGGCGGTTCGCTAACCGGTGTGGCGATAGCGGTGCTCAGCGGAATCGCTGTAACAGATTGGGCTTTTGGTGCGCCTAAAGAAGTATCGCTCATGACCTATATCCAGACTAAAGTAGGCGTCATGGGATGGGAGCATTTGGGCGTCGTCGCGGACTTGATTGGCATTGTGATGTTCGCAGCCCTTGCCACCCTTCTGTATAGAAGGGCGTCAAGGAGCCACGAGTCGAACTGAGTTTTCGAGAACAAGATTAAGGGGTTGAGTGATTGGAGTCACTCTTCCTCTTCCTCCTCTTCATCCTCCTCATCATCGTCGTCTTCGTCTTCAGGTGAGTAATTGAGTATCAGGTCTTCAACTTTCATGCTCAGCATACACGATCCCCTCCTACTCATAGCCTAACAACCTTTTTGCACTCCGCATGAATGTCTCTTAAGGCGGACTGGTTGACGAGCAGGCGTGTTTCACTTTACAAGGCCTGTGCGTTCCATTCTTCTATAAGGCCACGATCTATGGACCCAATTAGGGCCTATCGGCTCATGTATATGTCTCGCGTGCTCGATAAAAAGATGGGCAACCTGCTTAAACAGGGCAAAAGCTTTTTTCACATTGGAGCCATGGGTCATGAGGCGGTGCAGGTAGCCGCCGGCCTTAACATGAAGGTGAAGACGGATTGGCTTTTTCCGTATTATCGCGACCAAGCATTGTGCCTCACGCTCGGGATGACGCCTCAAGACGTATTGCTCGGATTTTTGGGCAAAGCAGGCGATCCCAGTTCAGGCTCAAGGCAAATGCCTCAACATTTTGGGCACTCAGCCTACAACATACCAAGTTCTTCCTCGCCAACAGGCTCGCAATACCTGCAGGCGGTAGGCTGCGCGCTCGCAACCAAGATGAACGCGAAAAAATCGCAAAAAGAGTTCGAAGTAACCGTGGTGTGTTCGGGTGATGGCACCACCAGCCAGGGTGATTTTCACGAAGCGCTTAACTGGGCTTCACGTGATGCGCTGCCTGTTGTGTTTTTGATTGAGAACAATGGCTATGCGATTAGCGTGCCGTTGATTGAGCAACGTGCCAAAGGACAAGTCGGAAACCTTGCTCACGGGTACCACGGCCTTGAACTCATCGAAGTTGACGGCTGTCATTTTGCTGAAAGCATGGCCGCAATGAAAAAAGCCATCACAAGAGCAAGAAGAGGCGAGGGGCCGAGTCTTGTCGACGCAAGCGTGGTGCGTTTGTTGCCGCACAGCTCTTCAGACGATCAACGCAAGTACCGCGTTGAAGAAGAGCTTGCCAAAGATGTGAAGCGCGACCCCATTGATCACATGCGCGCGTGGCTGCTTGAAGGCAAGTATCTTTCTAAAGCCGAACTCGCAGACTTAGACAAAGCTATCGAAAAAGAAGTATCTGATGTTGCGGATGAAGCAGAAGCCGTACCGCCGCCTACAGCCGAAACCGCTCTGCTGTATGTGAGCTCAGAAACTCCTGAACCCGAAGTGCCTCAAATCGAAGCGAAGCCCGACGCACAAGATATCGTGCTCGTAGACGCGATTAATCGCGCGCTTGACGAAGAGATGCGCACTAACCCCAAAATGCTGGTCTTCGGACAGGATGTTGCCAAAGGCAAGGGTGGTGTGTTTACGGCGACGCGCGGTCTCACCGAAAAACACGGCATTAATCGCTGTTTTAACGCGCCACTTGCCGAATCGAGCATTGTTGGTGTAGCGATTGGCCTTGCATTACGCGGGTACAAGCCTGTCGCCGAGATTCAGTTTGGTGACTACATCTGGACTGCAATGAACCAGATTCGCAATGAGCTGGTGACGATGCGTTATCGCTCCAACAACATGTTTGCGTGCCCTACCGTGTTACGCGTGCCCGTAGGCGGCTATATTCACGGTGGTTTATGCCACTCGCAAAATATTGAGGCGACCTTTTCGCATTTTCCGGGCCTCAAAATCGCCCTGCCTAGCAATGCCTACGACGCCTATGGATTGTTGAAAACAGCGATACGTGGAGAAGACCCGGTTCTCTTTTTAGAGCACAAAGCGCTCTACAGACAGAACTTTGCGAAGAGCAAATTGCCAGATGATCCGAAGTTCATGCTGCCATTTGGCAGAGGCCGCGTAGCCAGGCCAGGCACTGACCTGACTATCATCACCTACGGCGCGCTTGTATACCGAAGCCTTGAAGCGGCTCGGCTTTTAGAAGCAGACGATGTGAGCGTGGAAGTGCTCGACTTAGTGAGCATCCGCCCTCTCGATTTCGAGTTGATACGTAAGAGTATTGCGAAGACATCCCGCGCGCTCGTGCTTTATGAAGATGTGAAGTTCATGGGCTTTGGTGCCGAAATCTCTGCGCAAATCGCCGAATCGTGCTTTGAGCTTCTCGATGCGCCCATCATGCGTGTGGCCGGTGCCGACAGCCCCATACCTTACGCGCAACAGCTGGAAGAAGCTGTATTGCCGCAGGTGAAGGGAATTGTCGAGGGCGCAAAGAAACTCGTGAACTACTAGCCTTGTCATGCCAGCGTAGGCTGGCATCCATGTTAATTGCGTGCCAAGCATGGTGATCCATCATCGGCACTATGGGGCGCGCCCGGTCAGCCACACACATGGCCTCCGGGCACCGGATAGTGCACACCGCCGTTACTTCGGAACCTTCACAAGCGCAGGACTACTACGTGTCGACTGTGCAGACACTGCGTTCGCAGGCGCAACAGCCGTGAACGTCACAGTGAAGCTTGAGTTCTTCGGTGCATTAGATTGCAGAACCAAGGTGGCACTCGCAGATTTGACTCCACTCAGTGTCATGCTCGCTGGAGTTACTGTGCAGGATTTCACGTAGTTGGAAGGTCCGCTGCAGCTCAAGTTTACGGTCGAGTTGAAATCAACGACTCCGGCCAAACCGATCGCAAAAGTACCCGTTTTGCCTTGCTTGATCTCGCTGACTAATGGGATGCCAATCAAGCCGAAGTCTTGCACCTTCAGCGTAAACGTTTGAGGAGTACCCGCAACTGTGCCGTTGTAAGGCGTTATCTTCAGCGAATAGACTCCAAGTTGCAACAAGTTTGGATTGCCGCTCAGCTTGCCTGTGGTGGTATTGAAGGTAACGCCACTTGGTAACTTGCCAGTGATTGTGTACTTCGTTGCGGGTGGATTGCTCGTCACCTGGAAGTTGTTAGCAACGCCCACTCTGAAATTCGCGAAGTTTTGAGAGGTGACGACTGGCCCAGCAACAACGATTGCTGAAAAGGTCGCGCTTATTGTGTGGTTCGCTGTGACGTTTGTGAACTGGTAAGTTGCGGGCGTGCCAACGCTCACACCATCGACAAGCACGTTTTGGATATTGTAACCGCTGGCGGGGGTGATGGAGTAGGACTGACTACCGCCGTATTGCACCGCTGTACTTCCACTCGGGGTGACAGTCCCATTGGCGCCCGAGGTTGCGGTGATGTAATTAAAGATAGGCGGATATGAACAGCCAGTTGCTGGCACACAAGTGTTTTGTGTGCCTGGGTTGTTATCATCGCAAGTGATTGGAGTGCTAAAACATCCGGTTGTCGCATTGCAACTGTCGCTCGTGCAGGCGTTGCCGTCGTCGCAACTAATCGGAGTATGCAAAACTCCGGTCACCGAGTCGCAGGTGTCTGCTGTGCACACGCTGGCGTCGTCGGTATTTATGGGTGTCCCCTGGCAATCAACTGAAGAACCGTCGCACTGATCGCTCGTACAAGCATTATTGTCCGTGCACGAAAAGCCTTGAGGTCGTTTGACATCAACTGAAGGGCAGTCTGGCGATGAGCCTGTACATCTTTCTGCTGCATCGCAAACGCCTGAGGCGGGGCGACATACTTGATTTTCATTTCCAGGAAGGTGTACACAGGCGCCATCTCCGTCGCATTGATCGACTGTACAAATCTGGTTGTCAGAAGCGCATGAAGTTCCCGCTGCAGGAAAACGGCAATTTTGATCACACAAACTACAAGCAGATCCTGATCCAGGGGGATCGCATTGTTCACCCAACTCTACATCTCCATTGCCGCAGACCGCCGCGGGGACAGCGGCGTATTGGCCGCGAATCTCACCGGGAGTTGTAACTGGAAACATAGTTGAATGAACGTCTATATAAAGCGTTCCCTGAGCAAGGTAGAAGGCCTGGAGATCCGGGACCGGTGTTGTTGTGTTGTCGTAGGTGAAGCTGGTTCCATTCGTAAATATGGTCCTGATTGCGCTGCCGCTGGCGTTTGAACCAGCTTTCGCACCCCCATGCAGATGGACTTGGGTACTATCTCCAGTTAAACCGGAGAAATCGAATTGGAGGCGCAAGCTTCTATTGGCGTAGTTGTAAGTTATAATGGAAGTTCCAGTAGCGGGTGAATTGGTGGGAGGAACAACCTGACTGCCATCTAAGACTGCGTAGTAAGTAAATGTACCGGAACTTGGCTTTAGCTCATAGGCGCCAACATCGACGCTTGCCCCGAAGGCACGAAAATTTCCGGTTCCTCGCTGATCGGTAGTGACGCCAGCTGGCACGTTGTCATTGATACCCCTGTCGATGGCCGCACTGCCCGTGAGCAACTTAATTGTTTGCGTTGATCCGCCGTTATTGGCCAGGCCGTTTGTGTCGAGGCCCGAGAAAGCAACATCTTGCTGACTGGTCGCGCCAAATGCACAAGAGCCGTCGGTGCTTAAATTGCCCCCTCCGTCGAACGGAGCTTGCGCGCTACAGTTACCACCTTGAGCAGGTCCAGAAGGTGGGTTGTCGAGAATCGTGTTGTAGAGATTGTAACTTCCGGCGCCGCTACCGCTAATGGCACCGCTGTTTGCTTGAGCTGTCAAGTTATGCCAAAAGGTGCTGTTGTATATAAGGGTCGCTGGGGAGGCTGTGTTGTGAGCGATTGCTCCACCGTCGTTAGCTGAGTTCGATGCGAAAGTGCTGTTAGTGACTTGTAGGGTGCCCGAGAATATCGCAATCGCTCCACCCTGGTGGTCTGCTTGGTTGCCTGAGAACGTGCTGCGGCTCACAGAGACTTGTGCGGTTCCTATCGAAAAGATTGCTCCGCCATCCGAGCCGGACGAAGTAGCGAAGTTGTTGGTGAAAGTGCTATCCGAAACTGTTAAGGAACCATTGTTCTGAATCGCTCCGCCGTTAAATGTCGGTGATGTATTATTCGTGAAAGTAGAAGCTAGAGTGATATTCGCCGTGCCTGTTGCTCCATTGAAAATGGCCGACTGCGTATTGCTCGTAAAACTCGTGTTGGCGACAGATAAGGAGCCAAGGTTACTGATAGCTCCGCCGTCTCCACCTGAACTAGCGGAGTTGGCAGTGAATGTGCTGCTGGTCACTATTGCACTTGCATTGCTGGTAATGTGAATCCCGCCGCCCGCTAATAGGGATGAGTTGTTGGTGAATGAGCTGTTGGTTATTGTGGGGCTGCCGGAGCTGATAGAGATAACACCGCCTCTGCTATCGGCGTAATTACCTGTGAACGAAGAGCCGCTAATAGTCAGGGGAGAAGCGGTTTGATGCGAGATCGCACCTCCACTGCCCAGGGTTTCGTTTCCGGAAAACGTGCAGTTCGTTATTGTAAGCGCTCCAAGATTAATGATGGCGCCACCAGAATTCGCGTTGAAGCCGTTTTGAATTGTTAATGCTCTGAGTTCGAGCGCCGCTCCAGGTGCCACGTTTAGTATGTGTCGGTTCGTCTGAGCCGTTGGCGCGGGCCCACCGCTAATGGTGATTTGGTTTGCACCATCTATGAGTAGTGGAGATGTCGTGTTGAAGACCTGAAAGTGCTGGCCTGCAACCGTGATTGTCGCGCCGTCTAGGGTGCTAGCAAAGTTAACGGTGTTATTAGTTCCATAAGCGCCGCCAGTATTTACGCAGTTCCCTAGATCTGCATTATTATTCATCGAATTGATGGCGTCACGTAGAGTACACAACGAGACGTCTGACGGATCGCTCGCAGAAGTTACGGTAATCGTTGCCGCATCCACGGGTGCGGCAAAGAGAGCCATCAACGCCATTAGTGATGCCGAGCCGCCCATGAAGTTGCTTACCATGCGCATGCGACATCTTAAGAGTTTTAGTAGTTTCATACGTGCCTTCCTTGGCGCTGAGGCCGTTTATATGCGGCAATCGATTTAGATCCGCTCTCGATCAGATCTAACAACTCCTTCAGAATATGCAGGGAAATCTTATGTTGAGCCTTGTGGGGCAGGCTCAGTATAAGATTTCCCTGCTAGCCGATGTTATTTGGGCACCTTCACAAGCGCAGGGCTGCTGCGTGTCGATTGGCCTGAGATAGTCGGACCCGTTGTAGCCGGTGCAACAGCAGTGAATGTTACCGTAAAGCTTGAGTTCTTCGGAGCGTTGGATTTAAGAACCAACGTCGCACTCGCCGATTTGACTCCGCTTAGTGTCATGCTTGCGGGTGTAACCGTGCACGACTGAACGTAAGTAGAGGGTCCGCTGCAGCTCAGATTAACTACAGAGCTGAAATCAACGACTCCCGCCAAACCGATCGCAAAAGTACCTGTTTTGCCTTGCTTGATCTCGCTGACTAATGGGATGCCGATCAAGCCGAAGTCTTGGACCTTGAGAGTAAACGTTTGAGGAGTACCCGCAACTGTGCCGTTGTAAGGCGTTATCTTCAGCGAGTAGACTCCAAGTTGCAACAAGTTTGGATTGCCACTCAGCTTACCTCTGTTCGCTCCGGTAGTAACGAACGTCACGCCGCTCGGCAGCGTACCCGTTATCGTGTACGAAGTTGCCGCTGGGTTGCTCGTCACTTGGAAGCTATTGGCAACACCGACTCGGAACTCGGAGTGGTTTTGAGAGGTGATTGTTGGACCAGCAGCAACGATTGGTGAAAACGTCGCGCTGATTGTGTGGTTGGCTGTGACGTTATTGAAGGAATACGCGAATGTCGTTGCTCCAGGGGGGAAGGAAACGCTGCCTCCATCCACCAAGACGGTGCTAATCTTGTAACCAGTAGTTGCCGATATGTTAAATGTTTTACTCATACCACAAGGGGCAGGTGTCGAGCCACTCGGCGCAATGCTGCCGTTAGCGCCCGCCGACGCCGTAATGGTGTAGGGACCGCGCGGCGTATGCGTAACACCACCCGAAGCTGTGCAAGAATCAATTGTGCATGCATCGCCATCATCTTGGTTCACCGGAGTATTGCTGCATCCACCTACAACAGCGCAGTAGTCATTGGTGCAGAGGTTGTTATCATCGCAATTCGCGCCAACATCAGCTGGGCAGGTTGGTGATGCGCCGGTACATGCTTCAGCCACGTCGCAATCGTTTGTAGATGCGCGGCAAACAGTTCCAATAGGCTGTAACGTATCCGCAGGGCAAGCTGCCGAGCTACCAGTACACGCTTCCGCTAGATCGCATGGGCCCGCTGCTGCTCGGCATTCGGTAAGGTTGGATTCAAATTGATCCGCTGCACAGGTCGCGTTAACCCCATTGCAGGTTTCTGCAACGTCACAAACGCCTGCAGATGGGCGACAAACGATCCCTGAGGCTTCATACTGGCAAGCGTTACAGCAGCCGTTGTTATCGTCGCACTGCTCGCCAGGCTCCACTTGTCCATTACCGCAGACTGGCGCAGGAGCATTGCCATACTGTCCGCGAATTTCGCCACCGCTGTTGAAAGCGGGGGTATGGATGTCAATGTAGGCCAAGCCTTGAGCAAGGTAGCTGGCCACGTCCAGTTCGAACGTGGAATTCGAAAAGACGAAACTCTGGTCGTAGCTTCCGCTTGGTGTCGATGGAAGGAAAAAAGAAAACAACACCGCGGCGGTTGCGCCTGCCGGAGCGGGGCCATGAACATGGGCTTGAATAGGAGGTCCAAGTAGGTTCGAGTATGTCACTTGGATGCGCAGAGTATGTGCTGCAGCATCATAAGTTACCGTGGAAGTACCGCTCCCAGGTGATGCGGTTGGAGGAACTACTTGTAGGCCGTCTAGAGTCGCTTGATACACGAATGTATTTGAAGTGGGTTGATACTCATAAGCGCCAATGTCCACGCCCGCCCCGAGAAAACGTGGAAACCCCGGTCCGCGTTGGTCAGTGGTCACGCCTCCCGGCACGTTAGCATTAACACCGTGGTCAATCGCTGCACTATTTGGCTGTAAAGCTATCGTTCCCGTTGTGCCTCCATTAGCGGTTGTTGGGGCGCCCGATGCGAGTCCAGCTGAGACGCCATTCTGGCTCCTTCCCGAAGCAAAAAGGTTGCAACTTGTATCGTCGCTCAAGTTGCCGCCGCCGTCTTGAACCGCGTAGAAGCTAGAACAGTTTTGGGGAGTGGCGGCATTTGTGGTGTTTGTCGGGTTGGAGAGAATTGTGTTGCGCAGCGTTAGCGAGCCGCCCATACCCGCAACAGAGGCTGCAATAGGCGCGTCGTTTGTCGAGAACGTGCTATTGGACACGGTAACTGAACCACTACGCGCGAAGATTCCTGCGCCTGCATTATTCGCATGATTGTTGTAGAAGGTGCTATTTGTGACCGTGCCCGTCCCAAACTCATTCCAGATCGCTCCGCCATCAGTGCCAGTCGCGAGGTTATCAATGAACGTGCTGGAATCAACAGACCACGAGCTAGTACTGGAGTTAGAAATCGCGCCACCGCCTTGCCCACCACCAAAGTTTTGGGAAAAAGTACTGTTGGTTACGGTTAGACTCCCTTGCTGTATGAAGATGGCACCGCCTTGCCCAGTCGAGCGATTGTTAAAAAAGAAGCAATTGCGCACAGTCAAACTGTTAGCACTGCTGTTTGCTTTCAACACAGCACCGCCACCATTTGGAGGGGAACTGCCATTCTCAAATCTTAGATTCAAAAGTGTGAGGTTGCCGGTGCCAGTGTGAGTGAGGATCCTGACTCCAGTGGCGACGGTGGATCCACCGCTGATGGTAATATTCCCAAGCGCGCCGCCATCGATGGTTAGAGAGGAAGTGGAGGTAATGTTCGGAAGGGTCGCAGCCAGCAAAATAGTTTGGCCGCTGATGCTACTATCGAATAGAATGGTGTCGTTTACACCGTATGTTCCGGTGGCATTGGCTTCGCAGCCGCTGGAGCGCATCAGCGGGGCAATAATTGCGTAAATCGCGTCTCGCAACGAACAGGCCTCGGAAATAGCGCTAAGAGGGTCATCGGCGATGGTGTCGACTCGAACTGTTGCAGCATGCGCTGGCGCGGTTGGTAATGCAAAAATGCCAATTAAGGGCGCAATAAAAAGCGCCATTGCGCTTTTTCGAGTAAAAGTTCGAGATTTGATGAGTTTTAGAAAGTTCATAAGCCCTTCCCTCAGCGGTTCGCCACATTTGCGCGGAAACGCGCTTCAAATCAGATTTAACAACTCCTATTGACTGTGCAGGCGAAATCTAATTTGTGCGGAGCTGTGTCGCTTAAGTGGCTGGTTTCATGGGCCAAAATAATTGCGGAAATGCGCGTCTCACTTAAGTTTTGAAAAGTGGATTGTGCCGCGCTGCGCTCGCAATGACGGATGGGAAGAATGGATGCCAGCCTGCGCTGGCATGACAAAGGCGCGGGACGCTGGCATGACAAAAGGCGCACATGACCAATATGAAAATTGCCTGATCTTATGATCAGTGACGACGATGAAACGTAAAAAAACGTGTTGACTCATGGCGCTCACTTGCCTACCAGTGCCGACGTGCTGACCAGACTTTCACTCATCGCAGTAATTCTATTTAGCCAAGCAAGTCACTCGACTTGCCAAATCCCGCGTGCTGTTAAGTATGTGGCGGGCGTCGCTGCTGTAGTCGGAGCTGTCGAAGGCGTTCTATATGGGACTTGCTTCGCGCAAAAAAATTGGCAGCTCGAAGTTGAAAACATGAGCCGTGCGCATTGGGATGCCATTTATGCATTCATGCGCGCAACAATGTACATCGTGCCGCGGCCGGTTAAGGACATTTTTGGCAAGAAGGATTACTCCCAGCTCTACACCAGCATCGTCAAGGTTCATTTCTCAGAGGGTGACGGTGGAGTTTTCGCAGGTTTGAGCGAAAGGCTTGTCAACTTAGGTATTATTGAAGATGGCGACATCATATCGCATCCTTTGAACGAGCACCCTCAGTGGATGATTGATTTGTTCCGTAGCAAGTTCGGTGTGGAGCTTGAAGACTACACCGGCTACACACATTGGGCTGTCTACCAAGCATCACCAGTCGCGAAAGGACAGAAGAAAGCCGGGCGCATCATCGATTTCGACACGCGTACAGCGCCTAGAACGCCTTCGCTCGAAAGATATCTCATTGAACGCTCAGAGCAGGGCAAAAAATACATTTGGGTCATGAAGCCCGCTAACAAAGACCTGGCAGGTATGGCTCAACGTGTCGCAAATGTTCTCAAAAACGAAGGCGAAGATTATCGCCTAGCACATGCCTCGCCAGACTTCCGTGTCACCGGTTGGTGGGGTGATAACTGCGAATCCGTCTCTTACGAGATTGCAACTGGCTGGGCCTACAGCGAGCAATCCGCTGCTTGGCGCACTTTCACGTATCTGTTTACTGGAGCCGTAGTCGGCGCCGTTTCGACGGTGGTTGGTTATCGCTTGTTACGTCGATAGAAAAAGGAGCTGACATGTTACGTCACAGTGTATCTCTTCTGCTTGCTACTGTTCTTGGTGTAGCGCCCATTGTTCATGCCGGAAGCACCAGTGGTATTGAAGGATCTCGAAGTGGAAGCCCTGGCTCGCAGTCATCAGAAGGTAACGACGAGTACGCAAGTTCGCAAAGTGGCGGCGGCGGAAGCTCAGCAAGTAGTTCGCACCGCGGAGCAAGTGGCAGCGGCAGCGGATCGTTCACCGTTATACGCAATAACACCCAGACAAACCGTTTCGACAGAGCAGCGTTGGAGTTAATTCAACAACCTGATCCGGTCATGACTCCTCAGATAACAGGGCAAGAAAAGGTCCGCGTATTTGTGATGCCAATCAATGTTGAAACCAAGGCAGAGTACGATCATTCAATGTTTAGAATGTGGAAGCTCGTTGGATTCTTCGTGTACCAAAAGAAGGAAGCACTCCTGCAGCATAACTTCGAAGAAATTCCCTACAACGATCCACTCCATCGCGGATACGATCTCGTGATTGCCTACGTGGATAGCCCAGAACTCGAAGGCCCAGCTACCTCTGAGCTGAAGAAGAAAGTCGCTGCGCACTACAAAGCAAAAGTGCCAGTTGTGAAAGTGGACTCGATGGACCGCCACTAACGCTTGATGTGCGTCATTGCGAACGAACCTGAAGCAATCCAGAAAAATTGAATATGTGGATTGCCACGCTTCGCTCGCAATGACGAGGAAGAAGGGTCCAGCCTAAGTTGGCGCAATGCATTTTGAGCATGTCCTCAATGCCAACGCAAAAGTCCGCCCACTGACTTAAAGGAGCTCATTGCAATGAAGAAGTATCTTTTTTTCGCCACCGACCTACTTTCTACGCGGAGACACCGATGAAAACGCATTTCGCGCCGATGCTAGCGGTGACGATGCTCAACGTCATGACTGGAATCTTGCCTCAGCAAGGTGCGTGGGCCTGCCCGAATTCTCCCGATGACGAGACCATCATCGAGTACTTCAATCAAATACAATTTTCGGAAGACATTTACATCAACATTATTGACACGGGAACACAGTTCAATTTGGCGCTCGTGTGCCCGGCGCAAGAGAGCCCGGATTTTCCTCCACCTAACTTACTCCTCACTCTGTATACTTCAGACAACTCAACGTCGATTACATGCAATACTGGTCAAATCCAGCTCAGAAAGAGCCAAATGCACCAGTTAGTCTTTTGCCAAAACAACGGGAGGGTCTGTAGCTTCCTCAATATTTTAGCCAATAAACAGACGCAAGCCGTTTACTGCACTACCGAATTAATGATCACTTTCGTCAACGGAAACAATACTTACATTCCGAATCTGAATCCGGCCACGCTGCCAGTGTGTCCACAGAACTTTAATCCGTGCGTTCTTACAGGCCAGTGCAATCTGAGCAGTGACCAGGCACAGGCACTCACCTTATGCGAATCTGCAGAATGCACCGCCCAGCCTGCCCAGAAAAGCTATACCTATGACGAAGACATTTATTTTCAGGAGGAGACTGGGCCATGATGAGAATCCTAATCCTCAGCTTACTGTTCATCGCCGGGATGCTCGCCTGTAGTGATTCGCCCCCAACCGTCGCTCAAGGTATTGCCGAGGCGAGGAAGGGCAATTACGCGGGAGCCCTGGCAATTTGGCAACCGCTGGCCGATCAGGGCGACGCTGCGGCGCAGTTCCACATCGGATACCTTTACGCCAAAGGGCTAGGCGTCGAGAAGGACCACGGCATCGCCAAGAACTGGTTCCAAAAAGCGGCAAAACAACATCACCCGAATGCTGCATACAAACTAGGCGGATTTTACCTTCATGGACTGGGCGTCGAAAAAGATCTCAAGACGGCAGCACATTGGCTGGGCGTGGCTGGGTTGCGCGGCCACACCAAAGCAGCCAACAACCTCAGTCAACTGTACATGAACGGTGGAGAGGGCTTCCCGAAGGACGACCATCACGCGATCACTTGGTTGATGCGCGCGGCCAAGGGCAAAGATGCGGTCGCTGCGTTCAATCTTGGCTCGCGCTACCTGCAAGGAATCGGCGTTTACAAGGACGAGGCGCAGGCTTTGATCTGGTACCGCGTGGCGGCCGATCAACATTTGCCCGAGGCTTTAAATGACCTCGCTTTCATGTACTCCCGAGGCAAAGGCGGAGTCTCCGACAAGGTCGCGGCATACGCGCTGTACAGCGTATCCGCGATGAAGGATCCCTCGAGCTCCAATCCGGCGAGTAACAACGTTGGCACCCTCTCGGCGGCGTTGTCTGCATCTGATCTTTTGCGAGCGCAATCGCTTGCACAGGAAATGTCGAAGCCAGGCAATTTACTCGCAGCACTAGATGCGTACCTGCACCAGTAATGTGCCTAACAAGTTACTCATGCCTTACGAGATCTCCTTGGCTTGCTATAACCGGCAAGCCAAGACTTCTCACCCCTGGCCGTCCGGACCCCGCTCATCATCCAGCTCGTAACCATGGGTTAAAACGAGGTACTGGTCTGTTACCGGTTCTGGATCCCCGTACTCGTCGTAGTTTATGACCGGCGGGAAAAGGCTGTGGTGACAGCGATAAAGCTGAAATAGCAAGACTGGCGCCAATCCAGGCTGATTGTGCGGATCATCTGGTCTCCATTTACCAATCATGAGGGTCATATCTTGGTCGAAAAGTTTGAAGGCATAGAGTTTGTAGTCGCTTGTGTATGAAGAGCGTCCTTCCATCGTGCGCCGTCTATGACTCTGAACTGACCCGTCGCCACCAGATTCCTTTTCGAAAACGAGATACTGATCAATCTCGTGAGGCGCAGGATTATCGGCATTGCGAGTAATATGCGTCGGGAAAATAGAAGAGTCGCAATTGTATACCCTCGCTAATTTCGCCTTGCGCTCAACGCCTGACGCATCCACAATAGTGCCGAAAGTCATAGCAAATTTTTTGCCATCAAGCTCATCCGATCTCACCTCATGTTTAATGATCACAACGCCCGCGCTGGATTCGATGCGTTCAATTAGTTCTTGAGAGTCACCCTCTCCCGCAAAGGAAAACACGGGAATAGCTAATACCGCAAGCAGTGAAAGATTTCTCACTTAGACCTCCAATCAAACAGAATAACCTTCAAACTAAGGCTTCTCATCCGCATTGAGTGGATTCCAGCGTTCGCTAGAATGACAAATGCCGCTCGCAATGGCGTTCTACGCTACTCACAAGTCGCGTCGATCCTCACATCGAAGTGGCGGCCCGGCGCGACAAATCGTATAAAGTCGCCGGCTTTCGCGCCACTCAAATTAATTCCACCGCTATATTGGCCCTGAGGCCCGGTTCCGACGCTCGCAATCGGTGATCCTGCGCCGTTCTTTCCAGCACATTGGGATCCTAAGCTTAGAATTCCACGTGGACAAGTTGTCG
>JADMIO010606923.1_pt1 | contig 91421 bp, 70 predicted proteins | sample 8958161 | NCBI WGS metagenome assembly JADMIO01 (sample SAMN16585339, study PRJNA669376) | soil metagenome | isolation source: Crop rotation soil | place: USA: Cullars Rotation, Alabama | collected 2011
GCGACAACTTGTCCACGTGGAATTCTAAGCTTAGGATCCCAATGTGCTGGAAAGCTCTGTTTTTAACCGTGAACCAAAGGTAGACCAGGTATCGTCAAACGAGATCAGGCTGATCCAGCCAAGTTCATCGTGACTTAATAAATTATCCCAGCCCTTATCTCTTGTCAGATCGGTTTGGAGTTTCGAGGTTCCCTTTGGATAATAGATCCAAAGGATAACATCATCCTTAACCAGTTTTAATACTTTAGGTAGCTCTTTATCCATTTGAGCTTTGTCCATCACAAACCAATGCACCTGGTTATAATTTTCAGAGTCGTTTGAAATTTTCACTCCTTTTGGTAACTCACCCATATTCTTCTTAAAATCTGCAGGAGCATTGATCGTCAAGAGGACAAAATTTTCCTTTATTTTCAGTTTCTGGGCAGTTGATGACATAAGAAAATTGTGTATTCAAATGTAAGCAACCTCATTGAGTTCGGCTTTCTCGAAAATTGCTTTTTATAACCCGAAGGGATAGACGTGGCAAATTATGAAGACTGTTGTTGGTTCTTATTAAAGAGCGAGAAAAGCCTCAGGATAACAGGCACCCCTGCGACAAGGGCTGTTACATAAGCCATCAGCCTGGAGTAGGCTTCCTCCTGTGACGCCAACAGAAAGGCAAGGATCGTAATGATAATAATTGTCAATGGAGTCTTTAGTTTCCCCCAGTTGCCGTTGTCCTTTATCTGGTCTTTTATTTTCATAGCTTCAGAGTTTCCGATCGCAGTAAGAATAAAATTCCGGAAGCCCCTGTTAAACAATTTTAAGGTGTCATTATCACGAACAATAAGCCCTTTGCCAATCAGCATGCTAAGGTTATAATCATCAAATGGATTAACAAGATTGTCTTCCGCTAAGTCATATAGCAGGAACTTTTCCTCGCGTGTAAGGGATTGCCATATATACATATAAAAGTAATAGGATGTTACCTGCAATTTAAAAGCCCATTCATCCGGAGTTGGTGCATAAGCCCCGGTCGCCTGGTTGGATGCAACGGCTTCCATCATGGCTGAACGCATTTTATTCAGTAATTGTCCCCAATTAGTTTCACCGTAGATCATCCTTTGCTGAGGCGTGATATGTTTTTCTTTGAATGCAGAGTTCTCTTGCAGTGGCATTAGGACAATGAGTGAATGACCAAGCAAGACGTGCCATCTTTCAAGGTCTTCCGGCAGTGTTTTTAGGGGATCGTCGGCTTTGTCATCTTTTTTATTTTTTTTACCGCTATCAGTTGCCTGCCTTTTCACATCAATAAAAGCAGAATCCAGGAACGCAACCGGGTGTATGGTAGAAAGAATAATGACTTTGCGGGTGTCATCGACCATGAGTTTTTCGAGAAAATTTAATTTGATGCGATTGGTAACAGGATCCTGAATATTGTATTCAAAATGATTTACTACCACAAGCTTATTCTTTTCCGCAAAAAAACTATTTGAATATCTTTTCCATGCCTCGTTATCCTCCTGATCGTTGTTTGAATCAGGAATATGGATCATGTCAGCAAAAGCAACGGTATCTGAAAATTCGCTCTCCTCAAAAATGATATCCTGGCCGTCCCTTGACTTGATAGCTTTTGCCCTAAGTTTTTTCTTAATGAGTTTTGTTTTTCCCGCACCCGGGGAACCTATAACAAAAATGAATTTATTCAAGTCCTGGTCGTCAAATATTATACTGTCAAACTCCGATGTTTTTGTAAGATCCGGCACACCCAGTCCAAACATTCTTTTAATGATGGTGCGAAGAATGAAATAAAAGATAACAAGTGCAGCCATCAGGAGCATCCAAAATAAAATGCCGTTAAAGCAAAAGTCACTTACAAGAGGATTTGGGAGCTGATAATTGAGATTAACGGATTCCACGCCAGAATATTGGCCCGGTTTCCGATGCTCCCTGTATGTTACAGTAGTAGAATCATGAAAAAGATCGTTGTAAATAAGTAACTGGTCGTCAGATGCGGCTGAGTTAAAATTTTCTGCGGAGACTGCTTCGTCCGTAAGATGTAAGTGAAATACCTTTAATAGGTCTACAGTTCGCTTCTCTTCACCCTTTAAAGTTTTAATTGGTTTTTTCTCCAGCAATAGGGACGGGAAATCCTTTATTGTCATCCCATCGAAATAAATGCCCTTTGTGTATTCAGGTGTTTGATCGGCCGGAGGATTTTTCTCCTCTTTGTCGGCAACCGCGTTCAAAAAAAATGATTGTTTATTCCTGGTATTAATATTTTGTTCATAGTTATAAGAAGAGATATAAAAAAAGACGATGGGTATTCCGCTGGTAATTATCAGCCGGGTCAACATCATGATCGGAAAGCTATTGGTGTAGGTCGACTTCCACAATCTTACGAGCGAAGCCTGCAATTTTACGCGATATATATATGGTGCTATGGGGGCCTTTGCCTTTTTCGGGGCGATATTCTGTGCCCTTCTCAGAAGGTTAATTTTTTTTGACAATTTCTGAATGTTTTCGTCGGTTTTGTTAATAATATCATTGCTTTCACGGCCAGGGTATTTGATCTCCTTATAAAAAAAGAAACCAATCCCGAAAACAAGTAATTCATAGACTATCAGGAACAAAACACTCCATCCCAGGAGAAAACACGCAATGAAATCAATTAAAAAAATCATAGTGTACAAGCATTTAAGAACCCTTATCTTAAAGGGAAGATGCTCTGAACTTTTTGTATGATGCATATATCTCTTCGCATACAGGTGATTGAGAAAGACGGGGCTTGCAGTGACAGAAAACAACAAAATGAAAAAGTATACCAGGAAACTTATAAAGGAGAAAGCGGATACTGCTATTAACAGGATTGCCAGGGAAATATTAAAAAGGCTTGAAGTAACATAGTCTGTTTTATTTGTGAATTTAGGCCCGATCCAACTGGTATTAAATAATTGCCTTTTAAAAAATGATTTTCTCGATGCTACAATGAAAATGATGAGTATTTGCAGTATGAGAAACAGGAAGAAGAACAAGAGCATTGAAAAGGTGAAACTATAAATTTCCATATTTTTTGTCTGTTCATATCCGTTATCTTCCATCACTACTATAAAATAAGGCAGCCCGGTAAGCGGCCTTGTGTACACCTGGTAATTTCTGCTGAAATAGCTCGTTTTAAAAGATGAAGCGGTATGTGCAAGCAGGCTACTTTTCAGTTTGTCAGTTTCTGAAAATTCATTCAGAAGATTTTCATTCAGATTGCGGAACGATTGAGAATGGTACAGTACTTTTCCGGAGTCATTGATCATCGCAAAAAGGTACCCTGTCGGTAAAACCATTTCTTTAAGACTTTCCATGTCGAAAGTAACTGCCGCCACTTTTACTCCGTCAGTATCGACAGAACCTATAGAAAGCACCGATCTGAAGCTGCCGGTTATCCATGAAATGATCTGGTCTAAGAAATATTCGGAAGTATCGTGGAGATAGTATGGTTTATTGGCCCAGATATTTTTGAAATAATTTCTTTCCTTATAATTTCCGTGGGGTGCTATAATGCTGTCCGTCGCCCAGATTGTTTTTTCATAACCCGTATCGTCCAACCAATAGACGTATTTTATTGCTGCATTCCTGACTGTCATCGCAATAGAATCATTCCGGACCTTTACATTATTCACTGTGTCTTTTTCATAGTTACTATAATATGTCGCAGTGTTTTTATCGATCTTTATATAGCTATGATTACTATCCGTGAGATGGCCGCGTAGCCTGATTGAATCCAGGGTCTTCAACCGGCCATAAATCGACTCGATTTCGTTTCGAAATGAGGTTTCTATTTTCATTGCCAGGAATTCCTTTGGATGCCACTGGTCATCAAGCCTGAAACGAAAGTTATATTTAAAGAAAGCCAGGAATAGGAACGACATAAGTAGCATCGACACGGAAAAAGACGCGATGGCATCCCAAACAGTAAGCCGGTCTTTGCTTCCCATATGAAAAAGTTTGATCCATGGAAACATCAGTATCATAGCTATAACCAGGGTCATTAGAGACAACACTATTTCAGCGGGCAATTCATTTCTTTCTCTTTGATAGCGTTGGCTGGAAAGCAGACCAGATATGACGCATTGCTCACCCAGGCTTACTGGCTGTGAAAATATTTTATAATCCCGTCCGCCAATGGTTACATTGCGAACGGCTGCCACCTGTACGCCCGGCCTGCCACCCAATAATGAATCCTCCTGCATTTTACTAATCCCGGACGGAAAATTCTCATAGATGGGTTTGTGGTTATTGATAATAACAAAGTGGTCAAAAATTTTCCCTGATAACAACAATAAAGACCCAAAAAACTGTTCGAATGAAAATTTCATTTCGATTTGATAGTAAGAAGGGGTTTTTTTGGAAGGTGCATTGCTTTTAACGTCCGCGATTACGACACTGTCTGTTACTTTCCAACAAAGAAGGCCGATTTGTTTAGTGCCTTGTTCAATTTTTACAATGTAACCGACATCATGGTCACGACTGTCCTTTTCGACGATACGTTTTATAGGCGTAAGTGTGAATTTTTCAGTGGGGTACTTTTGGATATAATCATTGATACCTTCCCGGTTGCTTAAGTCGCCTTTGCTATAATTAATGAGCAAATTATTAAGGAGTGCCGCACTATTTTCAATTTTTGCCTGGATGTTATCGTCTAAGTTTTGGAGGGCCCGAAAACGTTGCTCCTGGATATTTTTTTCGTTACGTGGCAGATAGACAAAAAAATAGATGGCCCCCAGGCAGATTATAACGAGGATGGTGGTTATAACAGGTCCCAATCTATTAGTTACAAAGAAAAGCTTCATAGATCTGAAATGATAAATTCAATAACCATGATGTTATCATAACTCCGTCGATTTTGTGTTTCATTTATTAATAGCATGATCTATTTTGTTTTCCGAATTCAAAAAGTATCAAAAACAGAAACATTTACTCAGGGAATTTTTTTAATTCATTGCGCTGGTATTTTATTCGTGAAAGAGCAAGAAGTCTTTCTTTTTTATATTCTTCCCAATTGAAATGTATATCCTTGTTCTCAAGGTCTTCATGCCTTAGGTTGTTGTTACCGTCCCGGTAAATACTAATCGTGTCGTTGCCATCTATTTTTTTTCCGCACCTGATCTTTGCTCCGAAATTTTTAACCTTGTTGATCCAGTAACCCCTGTTCTCCTCAATTTTTGGATGTGTGTGGATAAGGAAAAGACCGGCCGCCAAAGCTCCCCGGAAAAAGAGCTCAAGTTTGTCCGTTTCAGTAAGCGCAAAATTCAGCCAGTGTATCTGCCCGGTATCAATCGAACGAACTGTCCGTTTGTACATATCATTTTTCGATAGAAAATCCCGATCATAGAAGTAACGCATGGTTGAAACGATGCTCCCTATTTCCCGCAGCTCGCTATTGACAACATTAGCGATGCTTTCATCCTCATACTCCAGTTTTATACCGATAGTGGGTTTCCTTGGCATCGGCATTTCGGGGGTTGCATAAATATTGATCGGGAAATTGGACAAAGTACCTCCATCTACAAATAAAGTGGAATCTTTATTACTGGTGCTGTGCGGATCTTTCCGTTTGATGATCTTCATAAATTTTAACCATTCAATTTCCCTCGCCTGCAACTGCGCGGGATCATGTACAACTTCAAAAGGAGTGAAAAAGAAAGGAATTGCCATGGATGCCCTTACATAAGAGGCGGGAGAAACCTGCAGATCATCGCCCCAATACATTTTGTGCATGGCAGGGAATTCAACCTTTATCTCGTTTGTTATGTCTGTGGTTACTACAGTAACTTCCCTGTTATACGGGCCAAGCTGGTAATCGCCGGATGCATCTGGTGTATATCCACAAGATCTGTCAAGCAATGAAATTGCTCTTTCAAATAAAACTTTCAGAGGTTTTATCCTTCGTTTTGCGACCAACTCGCTTTCGGGAGATCCTGTTGGAATATTTGAACCCAGGCGGATCAACCGATCCCAGATCCGATCAACTATTCTCTTTATTTTGTCTTCCGGAAGTTTGTATGTCCTTTCGATTAATTTCTCAAGGCTGTTTAATTCTGCGTTGAAGTATTCTTCATCTCCATCCTTATCTTTTACAACGATTATTTCGAAATCATCCTCTGTCTTATCCTTTTCATTGTATACAGGGTCTTTGTTTAATTCCGGGGAAAAGTAAAAAGGAGATAAGATTTTTGTTTCGAGATCCAGTTTTTCGCGCAGGCTGTGAACGGTAAATATCCCGTTTTCTTTGAGTAACCCTTCAATCCATCCCTCAAATTCTTTACCCGGATTTATCCCGAGGTGATAAGCCTGGGCCCATAATTTTCTTGCCTTCCAGATTCCCCAGCCGATCATGAATAACGTGATCAATAGGGCAAGTGTGGAAGTAATAGTAAGGCCTTTAAATATTTTCCAAGCTGTACTCCCGCTATTTGGAAAGAGAAAGAAGATCGTACAAATGACCAACAGCAATAACGAGGATATGGCGATCAGTGCGGCGCTTTTATAATCTTTTATTATTTTTTTCACCTGGTGAAAATCTACCCGGCCTTTAAATAAACTCAAGAGTATTTTTTGCCAGGATGGTCGCCCGTCAATGATGGTACTGAGCTCTTTTTTTGAAAGTATCTCCAGTATTTTTTCAGACCGTGTGCTATAGTAGACAGTCGCTATTTTCTCTTCCTGGTAGTTTGGTGTCTGTATTTGCTTGTGTTCCTCCTTGTATCTTTTTATTTCCTGTAATTCAAAATCTGTAAGGCTGCAATTCAAAAGCATGGTATTGATCGCCCCGGCACTGGTGCCTGCCAGTTTTGTAAAAGAAATACCCATTTTTTCAAGTACATATGCATAACCTGCCAGTGCGACTCCATGGACACCACCGCCTTCCTGGACAAGATCCACGCATTGCCTTCCAAAACGATCCCTTACATCCGATATGTGGAGGTGACCGAGGAGATTCGGATCATTTCCGGCATCATGTTCTCCTTTCGCGAAGTGAAATTCTTTTTGATCAAACACATCTTTGCTCTTCAGGAACTCGATCAATTCTTGCGTTGACGCCGTATAGTCAGAAACTTCAAGTTTTTCCATTTTGTATTTATTAGGGCAGTGAATTAATATGGGTTCGGGCTATCATTTTAATAGGACGTATAAAATTTATTTTACTGTTTATGACGGCCTTTTACCATTCTTTGCTTCGGTGACAGTAATGCCAACAGGTTGTATGTGCGATGGATCCCACCCAATTTTCACATTAGCATTAAAGTCTTGTGCGGCAATTGCAGCGTCAATCGCCGTTATTAGTTTTGAGGGCACTCCCCAGCGAATACCGGTGATTAAGCCGTTATTCTCGCTAACAAAAGCCAGTTTTAATAGATAAATTTTTGAAAGGTTTACGGGGTTGTCATCATCAAGCATATCTACCGCCAGGCTCTCTTTTTCATTATTTGGACCCGTTACATTGTGAAACCCAAATTTTAATTTAGAATGTCCTGAATTAAAAGCGATCAATTGATCGGCCGGACTTCGATAGGCGTCTTGAATGCGGGGGCGTACACCCATTGCTTCGAGATCACTAATGACCCGGCTTATTCTTGCCCGGAATGTCGGAAAGAGTTCAAGAAGTCTTTCACTGTTTCTTTGTTGACGTTGCTGTTCGGTCATGTCAGATTTATTGGAGTAACAAATGATGAATCAGATCAGTGTAAACCCAAGGGCAGTATTCACCGCAGATCGTATTACTTTCAAAACAGCATTTAAGGCAGCTTCAACTGCAAGAAGACCTAATCCTTCTTCACTTAACAAAACTATTTTGAATGCATCTTGTTGAATCCCTATCATCAGACGGGCCTGTTCATTTGTGATAGTTCCCGCTGCTTTCATTTTTTCTATATCCACTATGTTTTGGGCCAATGTTCTTATGGAAGAAGTTGCGAGGTCGCGAATGTCCGGCCATTTATCTTTCAGGCTGCCCTCCGCAGCTTTCAGCATGTCGCCAAGGATTTTTGTGAAATCAATTGAAGTAGCCATTTTTTAAATTTTAAAGATTATCTGAATTAGTAGGTGAGCTCAGCTTTTGTCGGCTTTTTCTCTTTTTAAACCTTCCTGGAGTTTAAGCATTCCTGTAAATGCAGTGACAAAAGCAGATTTATTAAGTTCAACAGCTTTTATAATGTCTTCCTTGTTCGCACCGGGCGCCGCAAAACCGATCATGTGTAGTTGTTTTAATTTATCCAGTGCACTTGACAATAGGTTTAATTGACTGATGATTATGCCATACTTGGGAATCCCCTGTGCAACAGTGATACAACCCTGTATCTCACCTTCGAGTGTTATATAAGAATCGCGCAGAGTATCGTAGCTAAAGTCTTTCCCATCCCGAATGTTGGCCTCGATCTCCGCAAAAAGTGTTGAAACATCTTTCGAAATTGTTTGAATAGATTGATCTACATTTTCGTTATAAACTCCGATCAATCTTACCTCGGTACAACTTAGAAGGAAAAATGGCAGAAGCAAAAAGGCGAACCATTTGTTTCTGTTTTTAAGGATTAAACTCATTTTGTTAGTTTAAGTTTTGCCTACTCTGAACCGTTTTCGGCTTTCCGGTGCTTACTCAATTGTTTATTTGTCGTATTTCAGCATTTTCCGACAACATTGATTGGATCTTTTTTTTGCGAAGCCCTCTTTTATTATTTTCCATTATCCCCCGGACTCGTTGAAGGCCTGGGACCGGTACCACGCAGGTTGGCTATTTTATTCAATACATCAAACCAAAAAGGAGCACCAAGACAAATGGCAAGTACGGTGATCAGCCATCCGACAATACTGAGCGGTTCAAAATGATAAAAGATATTTTTTTTCCATCCCATCGGCAGATCATCAGGGATCTCCTTATTCATGTTATTGATATCCTCTTGTACGTGCGAAAGATTGCTTTCAAGTCTTGCAATGGTAATTGTGTCATTAATGTTAGACAGGCTGTCGAGAGTTTTTATGTTTTCTATTCTTTCTTTGTAGTTGTCCAGCGAGCTCGATGCTTTATCAGCAAACTCTTTTGCTGTTTCTTTATGATCGAAAAGGTATTTGCTGATCGTGATGCTGTCGGCATTTGAAAAAACGGTGATGATGATAGCAAGTATGAAAGTGGTGGGTAAGACTTTTGTACGTTTATGCGTTCCGCTAAGTCGCTCGGCGTTCGTATTGTACCAATTCTCTAATTTATCGCGAAATTCATCCAGTTCACTTTTTACTTTAGTGATCGTATTGGATGCTCCCAGAATTGTTTTTAAAGCCTCATAAGTTTGTTTTGCTTCATTTGCATACGCTAAAATTGTGCGTTTTAATTCGCCGGAAATAACAGTAGAGTTTGAGATGGCAGTTACATAGCCGGGTAGGTCGGTGGGAGGTAGTTGTGTAGATGAACCTGCCGCTACGGGTGTGATCGTGATCTTATCGAGGAGAGCTGAGACAAAATTTTCAGCGTTGATATACGAGGTTGATTTGCCCCTTGGGGATAGGGCCGTGGTCATGCAATGGTCAATGATGGCCTGGCCCAGGGTAATAGCGCTGCCATCACGATTTAGCGCAGGATTACCTTGGGAGTCCAGGGAAGGTTTATCAAAGATCTGTCTGGCCCATTTTTCCAGTAATCTTGCTCTTGTTTTTAAAATAGAAAACCACAATTCAGCAGCGGAACTGCAGATAATGCTGAGCAGGAAATAAATGAATATTATTCCCAGGACCAGGTCTAAAATGGGGAAACCACTCATAATAGTTAATAGGTTTAAAATGTTAGAGTATAGTTTCCGGAACAGAGAGTGGTAATCAAAAAGGGAAAGGATCGGGAGAAACCTTTCAGAGCCTTTTAAACCTTAAGGGAAATTTTTCCTTTTTCAAATGTCAGATATAATAAAGATAAAACCAACCGTATTACAACTTTAATTTTGGCGTATAAACACGGGTGTTTGGATATTTCCTTTATAAAATCGAAACCTGGGTTAAGACTGTCTATTGACGCGTGCCTTCGGAAATGTCTCTCAGTTTGGGTTGATATCAGCAACCAGGGGAGGAAAGAACCAAAATTTAGTTTCTGTCAATTTTACACCCTGGTTACTGATGGCACTATCATTGAGAATAAGTAGTGAACCCGAAAATTCTATAAAATATGGGAAAAATAATAGGAATAGATCTAGGAACAACCAATAGCTGCGTGGCCGTTATGGAAGGCAACGAGCCGGTAGTAATTGCCAATGATGAGGGCCGCCGCACAACCCCGTCAGTAGTGGCTTTTCTTAAAAACGGCGAGCGTAAAGTAGGTGACCCGGCCAAGCGCCAGGCCATTACAAATCCTCATAATACAATTATGAGTGTAAAGCGTTTTATGGGTCGTCGGTACGATGAAGTGACCGAAGAGATCAGTCATTGGAGCTACAAAGTGGTAAAAGGTGACAATAATACGGTACGAATTGACATAGATGGGAGGCTTTATACCCCACAGGAGATCAGCGCCATGATCCTTCAGAAAATGAAGAAAACGGCTGAGGACTACCTGGGCCAGGAAGTAACCGAGGCGGTAATAACCGTGCCCGCATACTTTAACGATGCCCAACGCCAGGCTACAAAAGAAGCTGGTGAAATTGCAGGTTTAAATGTACGCAGGATAGTGAACGAACCTACCGCGGCTGCTCTTGCTTACGGTCTTGATAAAGGCGGAAAGGATCATCACATCGCGGTGTTTGACCTTGGTGGGGGTACATTCGATATCTCAGTTTTGGAATTGGGTGATGGCGTGTTTGAAGTAAAGTCGACCAACGGAGATACTCACCTTGGGGGTGATGATTTTGATAAAGTGATCATGGATTGGCTGGCCGATGAATTCAAAAAGGATGAGGCTGTTGATCTTCGCAAAGACCCTATGGCTCTGCAACGGTTGAAGGATGCCGCAGAAAAAGCAAAGATCGAATTGAGCTCTTCATCTGAAACAGAGGTCAATCTTCCTTATATAACGGCAGTAGATGGTGTACCTAAACACCTCGTAAAGAAATTGAGCCGTGCAAAATTTGAACAGTTAGCTGATCATTTATTTGAAAGATGTTTGAAACCTTGTGAAGCTGCATTGAGAGATGCAGGATACGAGCCATCGAAGATCGATGAAGTGATATTGGTAGGAGGTAGCACCCGTATTCCGAAGGTGCAGGAGATCGTTGAAAAATTCTTTGGTAAAAAGCCACATAAAGGAGTTAACCCGGATGAAGTGGTTGCAGTAGGTGCCGGCATACAAGGTGCGGTGTTGACAGGTGAAGTTAAAGACGTATTACTGCTTGATGTAACGCCGCTTTCATTAGGTATTGAAACGTTGGGCGGTGTGATGACTACGCTGATCCCGAGCAATACCACGATCCCGACAAAGAAATCGGAAACTTTCTCAACAGCAAGTGATAGTCAACCTGGCGTTCAGATCCATGTATTACAAGGTGAACGTTCAATGTCGAAGGATAATAAGAGCCTGGGGATATTCAACCTGGACGGAATTCCACCCGCACCAAGGGGCGTTCCACAGATCGAAGTGATATTTGACATTGACGCGAATGGGATTTTACATGTAACTGCTAAAGATAAAGGCACCGGTAAGGAACAGAAGATCCGTATTGAGGCCGGTAGTGGCTTGACAAAAGACGAGATCGAAAAAATGAAGAATGATGCAAAAGCAAATGAAGCCACCGATAAAGCAGAAAAGGAGAAGATAGACAAACTGAATAATGCTGATGCATTGATCTTCCAAACTGAAAAGCAGCTGAAAGAATATGGCGATAAGATCCCGGCAGATAAGAAGACAGTGATCGAGAATGCAGCTCAGCAGTTAAGAGAAGCACATAAGAAACAGGATATAGCCGGTATTGATGCTGCGATGACTTCATTGAATAATGCGTGGACAGCCGCAAGTGAAGAAATATACAAGGCAGGGCAACAAACAGGTGGTCCGCAGCAAGGTGCGCAACAACAGCCAAGTGAGGATAACGGAAGTCAAAATGCAGGAGCTGGCGCCGGCGCCGGAGATAATGTGCAGGATGTTCCTTATGAAGAAGTGAAGTAAGGATCGCAGATCTTAAGATTATAAGGATTTGAAAATATACGAAAGCCTCGCAAATATTGCGGGGCTTTTTGGTGGATGAACTTACCATTACTGTAAAAAATATAATTTCTCGTTCCGTCATGGCATAATTTTATCCTCAACCAACCAAAATTCTTATGAGATGTATAATCTTGTTCACAACGGTACTTATTTGCTTGTCTTATCAATTGAGTGCGCAGCCTGGCGTTACTATCAGTGGTTATGTTTATGATGATGTAAACAACAATGGTGTGAAGGATGCGAATGAAAAAGGCCTTAACCATGTAAATGTATCAGACCAGGTAAATATTGTTAGCACCAATGACGATGGGTTTTACCAGATCCAATACACAAGTACTTGTGGTATTTTATTCGTTAGCCTTCCAAATGGTTTTAGCTCAAAAACCTATTGGCAAAGAGTTGATTCGACAAATAAAAAGCAGGTCAATTTTCCCCTTGTAAAAATTCCTTCTCCCTCTTCTTTTACTTTTATCCATGCATCAGATACTCACATCAGCGATGAAAGTCTGGATCGCCTCCGGAGGTTTCAACAGATCGTTGATAGCGTGAAACCTGACCTGGTTATCATCACGGGAGATTTAGTAAGAGATGCGTTGAGAGTTCCGGAAACCGAAGCAACTCACTTGTATGAACTTTTTTTAAAGGAGATCAGGAAAACGAACGCTCCTGTTTGGTATGTGCCCGGCAATCACGAGATATTCGGAATAGAACGACATCTGTCGCTTGTAAGTGCGCAAAACCCGCTCTATGGAAGAAAAATGTATCATCATTATCTTGGACCTGATTATTATTCCTTCAATTATGGAGGTATTCATTTTATTGGACTGAACAGTGTTGAGTTCGAAGATCTCTGGTATTATGGGCGCATTGACAGTATCCAGTTGGAATGGTTGAAAAAAGATATAGCAACAGTTTCTCCTGCCACGCCTATTATAACATTCCAGCATATCCCTTTTTTTAGCGGTGGATTTAGCATGATGCCTTTTGAAGAAGATGGACCGGGACGGAGTCTTGTGAGAGAGCATGGTGTTTTACAATACCGTCACATCGTTTCAAATGCCCAGGATGTTTTTGTTATCATGAAAGATCATAACTATCCACTTGCTTTAGCCGGACACTATCACTATCAACAAAGATTTTCTTTTGAAGGGCTTTCAACCCGCTTTGAACAAACTGCCGCTGTAGTTGCTCCCAGCAACGAGGGAAGCATTCAAATGCCATCAGGCGTAACGGTATATCATGTGAAAGACGGAAAAATAGATGGAGGAAATTTTATTTATCTAGATAAGTAATGATTAATGCCTTGATTTAGTTAAAATTTAGAAAATATTTAAGTAAAATCAACTTTCTGCTTATCAAACTAGATGAATGTTCCTTAGGAATTTCATCGTTACACTTTTCTTTCGTATCTTGCGCCCCAATTGAGCATTGTATGATATCTACAAAAAAAGAAGAGTTTACTTGCCTGCTTTAGTCTAACGATTTTCTTCTGTAGCTCAGCATTATTAATCAAAAAAAGGAAATATTTATGAAACTGGATGTTAAGCCATCTTTTGTAAAGATGGAACACGAAACATTGGAACAACTGGTAACAGAAGTAAAAGAAACATTAGCTGTTGTTGATCTGAACAAAGAAAGTAAAAGGTCATTTGGACCGATCGATATCTGGAATATCCGGAGAAACGGGAAGTCTGCCAGTGGCATGATGAGAAGATAAACGATCAATGTTTTCAACGAGTCTTAATGAGACTCGTTTTTTTATTGCGCAAACAGTCAGTAATCCACTTATGTGCACATGTTTTTTCTGAAAAAAGGTTTCGCAGTTGCTTGTGCCCCTTAAATTTGCCTAAATTTTATTTAAAACCAAAGTTTATGAAATCCTTGTATGCTCTACTGTTGGGAACTGTTGCCGTGCTAACATTTAACACCGCCAATGCCTTTACAAGTCTGGTCGTCGTACCATCCACACCTGTCATTATAAAAGAACCAAACCCTAATGCTTTATCACTGATCAGCGCCAAACAATTTTTGACCCTTACGCCGCAAAAGTACCAGGACCTTACGGGTAAGAAATTGAACCTGGTTCAGAAAGTGCAATTAAAAGTTCTTCAGCATAAGGTTAAAAAAATGGTGAAGAGGGGTGAAGTGGTTTCGATGGCCGATGTGCAGAAGAAGTTTTATGAGATGGGCGAGATGGATCTCCTGGGATTTTTATTGGGTCTTATTTTAGGACCTATTGGGGTGATCATTGCTCTCATTTTAAAAGAAACAGGCGATGTGGGTCCTGACACCGTTCGCTGGTCTTTATATGGTTTGTTGATCTGGCTGGCAATTGTATTTCTTGTCATCCTCATTTGAGGATCGACCCTAAAAAATTAAATCCCTTCTGCCACAACAGAAGGGATTTTTATTTTGTGATTAGTAACGTTTATAGTAACTGGTCAGGTCAGACTATATCCATCGCCCAAACGAATGAGGTCGTGACAAAAGGAATGATAAGAGTTAGCCAGGGCCAATGACTAAAGATCGCAAAGGCCAATGCTGCTGAAGAAATAAAAAATACAAGCCATGCGGCGCCGCGATATTTTCTTTTTTGCATGTAGAATTTTTTTTCGTTTTAACCTGCCAAAGTTGGCGAAGGCGGTGCAAAAATAAGGTAGTAAATTGAATTTCAATTTCGCTTTTTGTAGCAGGTATGTGTTTTTATCGCCACGAAGAGTTATCAATGACCTATTCAACCAGGTAAGTTTAAATCCCACCGGATAAATAAAAAACACACCCAACGAACCTTTTCTTTATTTTCGCGGGCTAATGTGTTCTAAAAACACAACGTTTCCTTACAACCAACTATAAAGCTTGCTGATGAAAGTTCAATTCTTTTTGCGTTTTCATACGGAGTATGGGCAAAGTCTATTAGTAAGCGGCAACACGGAGGAGTTGGGCAATGATGAACTGCCAGGCGCCCTGCTCATGACTTATCTCAACGACCAGTTTTGGATGGCTACAATTGAACTGAAACAGAAAAAAATTGGTCAACTCCGCTATAAATACCTCTTAAAGACCAACGATGGAGAGATAATACCTGAATTTGGCAATGACCGTACAGCCAGTTTCGGAAAGAATGGAATCAATGAATTGCAATTCATAGATACCTGGAATCACGCCGGGGAATTCGAAAATGCTTTCTTCACTACTCCTTTTCAGAAAACATTACTGGATGGAATTTCCGGTGGAAAGTCGAAAAGTCCAAAGCATGCCACACACATCTTTAAAGTAAAAGCCCCTTTGCTGCAAAAAAATGAAGTGCTTTGTTTGACGGGAACCGCAAAGGCTTTAAATAATTGGTCCATTGCGGAACCTTTATTGATGAGTAAAGAGGACAACTGGTGGATATTTAAAACAGATCTCTCTGAAGAAAATTTTCCCCTTGCTTATAAGTACGGTGTTTACAACAAAAAGGAAAAAAAATTTATTCGTTTTGAAAATGGCAATAACCGGTCATTGTATACTGAGTCAACAAAAAAGAAGCTCACGATAGTACATGATGGATTTGCCCAGTTGCCCAACAATACATGGAAAGGGTCGGGTGTGGCGATACCGGTATTTAGCCTGAGAAGTAAAAACAGTTTTGGGGTAGGTGAGTTTGCAGACCTGGAGTTATTAGTTGATTGGGCTAAAACAGTGGGTCTGAAATTGATCCAGATACTCCCCGTAAATGACACGACGGCTACGCACACCTGGACAGATTCATATCCCTATGCGGCTATTTCCGCGTTTGCTTTACATCCCATCTATATAAATCTCGAAAAAGTTGCCGGCAAGAAACATGAAGACAGGCTTCGTGTTTTGAAGCGAAAACAAAAGCAATTAAATGATCTTGCCGAGCTGGACTATGAGCAGGTAATGAAATTCAAGCTGGGTATGCTGAAGGAATTGTACGAACTGGCGGGGACGGAATGTTTTGCGAGTGAAGATTACCAATCATTCTTTGACGACAACAAGCATTGGCTTGTCCCATACGCGGTCTTTTGTTACTTCCGCGATAAATATGCGACTTCAGATTTTCAGCAGTGGAAAACAAATGGCGTATATGATCCTCGTGATATCGAAAAATTATCAGCCCCAACTTCAAAAGCGTTTAAAGAAATAGCAATTCACTATTTCATCCAGTATCATCTGCATCTCCAATTGAAAGAAGCAGCTGACTATGCCCATAGAAAAGGAGTGGTGCTGAAAGGTGATATTCCTATTGGTATTTACCGGTATGGATGTGATGCATGGATGTCGCCTGAATTGTACAACATGTGTATGCAAGCCGGTGCCCCGCCTGATGATTTTGCAGTAAAAGGACAGAATTGGGGCTTCCCTACTTATAACTGGAAGCGGATGCAACAGGATGGTTTTGCATGGTGGCGTCAACGATTTGAGCAAATGAGCAATTATTTTGATGCCTTCCGCATCGATCACATTCTCGGTTTCTTTCGCATATGGAGTATCCCGATGAATGCTATCGAAGGCATCATGGGATATTTTGTTCCTGCTATCCCTGTCGATGTAAAAGAATTCGGTGAAAAAGGCATCTGGTTTGACTACTATCGTTATTGCAAACCTTTTATCAATGATGAAATTCTCGGTCACACATTTGGTGGATATACTGACAGGGTGAAGAGAGAATTTATAGTTACCAATGAACAGGGAAACCCTGAGCTGGAGATGGGAATTGCCACGCAGCGACAAGTGCAGGATTATTTTGAAAGTCTCGATGATACAGGTGAGAATAGGGCCATCAGGCAAGGTTTGTCGGACCTTATTTCAAATGTCGTTTTGTTTGAAGAAGAGAATTCCGACGCGGAGAAATTCCATTTCCGCTTTGGTATGGATAACACTTCGTCATTCCGTTATCTCGAATGGAACACGCAGCAAAAGCTGAAAGATCTTTATCTTGATTACTTTTTTCGCCGGCAGGATGATTTCTGGAGAAGGGAAGCTATGCACAAACTTCCCTATTTAAAGCGAGCCACTAATATGCTGATCTGTGGCGAGGACCTTGGCATGGTTCCTCATTGTGTGCCCGATGTGATGAAGCAATTGGGAATTTTAAGCCTCGAAATTCAAAGGATGCCGAAAGATGCAACTAAAGAATTTTTTCATCCGAATGATGCACCTTATTTGTCAGTGGTAACTCCCTCCACGCATGATATGAGTACCATCCGTGGGTGGTGGGAAGAAGATCGCGGTCGTACCCAGCATTTTTATAATAATATCCTGGGCCAGCAGGGGAGTGCCCCTTATTTCTGTGAGGCCTGGGTCAATCGTGCTGTTGTGTTACAGCACTTATATTGCCCTGCGATGTGGAGCATCTTCCAGCTGCAGGATATATTGGGCATGAGTGAAAAATTGCGTCGCCAAAACCCGAATGATGAGAGGATCAATGTTCCTGCTATTCCGAAATATTATTGGCGCTACCGAATGCACCTTACACTTGAAGAGCTTTTAAAGCAAAAGGAATTTAATGACGAGTTGAACGGGTACATCGTTCATTCAGGCCGTTAGTGTAGGTTGTACTTAGCTGCATTGCTACTATTATACTTCTGTTGCGTCGCACTCTTCGACTACAGTAGTTGCTTGTACAAAACAAACGACGAAGGCATGTCTTATGCGCTTTTATCTTTATTCAGCTTTTTATTCCATGCTAAGGTGCGCAAAGACGCAAAGAATCTTTGCGCCCTTGCGTGAAACACTTTTCTTTGTCATCGTGAAAGTTAATTATTGGAAATACGATCTCAAATTCCGTCACCCTTTTACCATTTCGAAAGGAACGAAAACTCATCAGCCAACGTTTATTGTCGAACTGGAGAATTTTGGATGGAAGGGCTATGGCGAGGCTCCCGCGATCAGCTATTACAATATTCCTGTTGAAAAAATGATCGAAGACCTTGAGCGAAAAAAAACCTTTGTTGAAAAATTTGCTTTCACCGATCCCGATCGTTACTGGCACTATCTGCATCATCTCTTTCCACAAAACCCTTTTTTGGTTTGTGCGCTGGATATGGCAACCTGGGATTTTTATGGAAAGATGAAAAGAAAAAAACTTTATGAATTCTGGAATGGTGATGTATCGAAAAATCCATTAACCGATTATACGATCGGTATTGACAGCATTGACAAGATGATCGCCAAGATGAAAGAAAAACCCTGGCCCATTTATAAGGTGAAAGTAGGAACCGCCGATGATATCGCGATCATAAAAGCGATGCGGGAAAATACAGGTGCAGCATTGAGAGTGGATGCCAATGCGGCCTGGGATGTTGAAACAGCTTTGAAATTAATTCCACAATTAAAAGAACTCGGTGTCGAATTTATTGAACAGCCATTGGCAAAAGATAATTGGGAAGGAATGAAAATACTTTATAAAGAATCATCACTTCCGTTATTTGCGGATGAGGCCTGTGTTTTTGAAACCGATGTTGAGAAATGTAAAGATCATTTTCATGGCATCAATATAAAACTGACAAAGTGCAGTGGTATTACTCCTGCGTTAAGAATGATAAAAAAAGCGAGAGAACTTGATCTGCAGGTCATGGTGGGTTGTATGAATGAATCAACCATCGGTTCTGCTGCCATTGCTCATTTACTTCCATTAATTGATCACGCCGATATGGATGGGCCGTTACTTCTGGAAGAAGATATTGCTACAGGAATTGAGTATGACCATGGAAAAGTTATTTATTCAAATGAGGCCGGGCTGGGGATCAACTACACAGGACCATTTTCCAGTGAGCTGTGAAAATCAACTGAGGCGTGAGTTCATCAAAATCTTGTGTAAACTGCCATTTGAATAATGTTGTTCGACGTGTTAGTTGTCAGCCCTTTTATGTATTGATTCATATAACCGGCATCGATGTCAATTTTTGAACTAAAACGATAACCCAGGGCTGCATAGAACCTGTTTTGATCAAAAAAGCTGTTATTGATCTTGTCTTTGTTCTGAACATTCAGGAAGATCTCTTCCTGGATCGCCCCAAAAAAGCCTTTATCAAAAGAATTCTTTGGCTTTACAAAAGGGGTGATCGTTCTTATAAAATAGCGGAAGCGTTGGGCAAAAACGTTCTCCGTTGTCCGGTCAATAAATCTTTGCTCAAGCCTGAAACGGTTTATCAATGAAACACGGCCGATCTTTGTCGTATTAACATACTGCTCCCAAATACGATTCTCATTGACTGTACTTTTTGATCCGCTTGCAGCCCTGTTATGCGTCAGGCTGTAAGCATAACCAAGCGTCACATTATTTTTTGCGTTAAAGACATAAGTGATACCCGGGCGAAGAAGAATGGTTCTTACATAGTCCCAATTATCGCCAGAGCGTATCTGTCCGTCGAAATGCAATCGCCAGTGTTTCGATAATTTATAAGAATTAAACCACGCGAACCAACCCGTGTGCTCATGTACTGTTTGGGCAGATACGTTTACCGATAGGATGAGTACAAGGATCAGGGGTGAACATTGCCGTATTTGATGCATGAGCTATAATTATTGGATTAAAGATAACGAAGGACTACGTACTGTAAGCCACTACAGGAGGTATTCTCTGCAGCGCTGAGTTCAGAGAGAGAAAAGATCAGTGCTCAATTTCAAAACTGATTTTGCTATTCTTCTATATTCTGTGTCCGGATGATAAAAAACATTAATTGAATGCGATTAGTTCTAAGTGTTTTAGTGAACGGCTACATTCCTGGCCAGGGTTTTAAACCGAACTCCGTTTTTTTGTTCGACAGTTATCGTTACATGACCGGTCTTACTTGTATGTAGATCTCTCACAATACCCGATTTTCCTTTGTGCGTTCCATTGTAACCACACATTGATCTCCATCTTTTAATCTTTGCGGGACTTTCGTTTTCAATGTTTAATTTTTCCGTTGACGCAATATAATCAAAGCATTTGAACTGCGAGCTTTGGTCAGGCATGAAATGAATAATAAAACCGCGGAGGCACAGAGGGCACTTAGTTTCACGGAGATTGTCTCTGAGTTCCTCCGTGAACTCCGTGTCTTCGTGGTAAAAAAATATTTTATTGTCGGCTTCTTTAGCCGATCCTTTTCCAAATCAGCGTTCGTGTAACAGGCTCTCCTTCCTGGGTTGTTGTGTCAAGTCGGATAATTAATCTATTGTCTTGTACCTGGAGATCCCGATAGACTGTCATTCCAACATTTGCAGGATTGATAGAGCCAACAAGAGTATGCGCTACCTGGTTTGTGCCTTCATTAACTTGATACGTCCCAAAGTAGGCGTCGTAACCTCCGATGGCGGAGGTATTATTCTGTCTTGCGCCAGTTTCTTGCGTGATCGAGTCAGCACTTCTGTCTCTCTTCATGAACTGCGCCGTGAAGTGATTATTCGCATATACAAGAATGGCGATCGGATCGGAACCTAAAACCGGATCAATTCTTTTTTGTCCTTCCTTTGTGTGGTCTTCGCGTGACAATAGCCACCAGGTTCCCCTTATGTTATTACCGAGATTGTCGGATGATGTCATATCAACAAGATTAAAAAGATCGTGATGTCCGTAAAGCTACGACAGGCAGGCATAATTATTTTCTGGCGGTATGATCATCTATCTGGTTTAAAAGAGAGAATGAACCACAAAGGCACAAAGGCATAAGGTCCACAAAGAGTTCTCTCTGTGCTTCTCTGTGTCTCCGTGGTAAAAAAAGCAAAGAGAGGGCCTTTTTGAATTGTATTTTTACAACGACTATTTTGGCTCGCCGAATTTTGATTTCGTTTTAAACTTCTGAACAATTTCATTTCGATATTGCTCCTCGAGCTCTATTTTATTTCTTTCTTCGCTGCTTAGCATAACACTGGTTTAAGTATTTGCTCAAAATAAAAGAAGTCATTTTTTCTTTATTGTGTCCACAGGGACACGGCAGAAAAAGGACTGAAAGAAAATATGGCCTTGTAGGGTGTCTTATAATTTCGTGTAGTTCCTAAATATACATCTTTGCTTTTTCAAAAATTACTTACCCGCTAATGAAAACCGAACAAAAGGTGCAAAAAATAAAAAGTGCCGGCAACACCGGCACTTCGTATAATTCGTTTTAATTCGTGTAATTCGTGTTACCAGATACGGACCCTTAAACTATCCACCCTGTACATTTTATCTCCCGGCTTTACATTGAACGCTGTATAAAATTCATCCACATCAGCAAACGGCCCATTGACCCTATACTTGGCAGGCGAGTGCACATCGGTCATCACCTGGTTACGCAAAACTTCTTCACGTTCTTGTCCCAACCAACCCAAGGCGTAACCCAGGAAATATCTCTGCACCGGTGCTAGTCCATTGATCTTTTCGCCTTTTTTATATTGCTCTGTTTTTTTGAAGGCTTCAAGACCTAACACAATGCCGCCAAGATCGGCAATGTTCTCACCCTGGGTTGCATTACCATTAATATGAAAACCCTTTACCGGTTCAAACTCGCTGAATTGTTTAATGATCAGTTGGGCCCTGTTGGAAAATTCAACAGAGTCTTGGTCTGTCCACCATTTTGAAAGATTCCCTTTGGCATCAAACTTCCTTCCCTGGTCATCAAAGCCATGAGTGATCTCATGACCTATTGTTGAAGCCGCCGCATATCCATAAACCAATGCATCATCCAGTTCATCGTCCATGTATCCCGGTACTGTAAATATTCCTGCAGGCAAAACGATTTCATTGTTGGAAGGATTGTAATAGGCATTATAAGTTTGAGGGCTCATGTCCCATTCATTACGATCAACTGGTTTACCCAATTTTTCGTAATTATAACTATGCCACCATTTATTGGCGTTTATTACATTCTGTACATAACTTTCTGTGCCGATCTCCATAGCAGAAAAATCTTTCCATTTGTCCGGGTAGCCAACTTTTTTCTTCATCGCCGCTAATTTGGCAAAGGCTTTTTGCTTGGTGCCGTCACTCATCCATGTCAATTCGCTAATGTGATTTTTCAGAGCGTCACGAATAGCCTCCACCATGTCCTCATATCTCTTCTTAGCGGCTTCGCTGAAAAATTCTTTTACATATAGCTGGCCCAATAATTCTCCCATCAGGTTATTCTCATTTTGCAAGACTCTTTTCCATCTTGGTCTTCTTTCTTTGGCGCCGCTGAACAGTTTATTAAAATTGAAAGCCTCAATTCCAAATTTATCGGGCAACATTCCAGCAAAATCATTGATGAGATTAAACCTTACATAACTTTTCCAAATATCAATTGGAGTGGATTTCAATTCCTGGTTTAGCGCAGTAAAAAATTCCGGCTGTCCCACGATCACAGAATCAATATTCTTTACATCAGATATCCCAAAATAATTTGCCCAGTCAATATTGGTTGAAAGCTTTGGCAGGTCAGCGACCGCCATTTTATTATAGTTCCTGTAATCATCCCTCAGGTCTTCCAACTTGCGTGAGGATTTGGCCAGTCTTGTTTCCAGCGTCATGATATTTTTCGCTGTAGCGGCTGCAACTACACTGTCATCACCGGCCATGGTCAATATTTTACCAATGTATTTTACATACTCATTGCGGATGTTGGCGACAGAAGGATCAGGATTAAAATAATAATCTCTTTCAGGCAACCCGATGCCGCCCTGCCAGAGTTTGTAGGCCATCACGTCACTGTTCTTATCATCTTGTGCAACAAAATCTGAGAACAATGTGGAAGAGCCAATTTTTTTTAGTTCGGCTACTGTGGTAACCAACGATTTTACATCTGTGATGGCATTGATCTTATCAAACCAGGGTTGCAGGGGTTTTAATGCAAGCTGTTCGATCTTCGCACTGTCCATCGCTGTTTTCCAGAAATCACCGATCTTTTGATCAGCTGTACCCTTTGCTGCATTAGCGGCAGCAGCTTTTTCATTGATGCTTTTTAGGCGGTTCAGATTTTCTTCATTGACAAGGTTGCCAATTCCCCATGCCGCCTGGTCATTGGGCACCGGGTTTCTTTTGATCCAGCTTCCATTGGCATATTGAAAAAAATCTTCAGCAGGTGACACTGTGGTATCGAGATTATCGGTTAAAAAATCCTTTTTAGCCGAGATTTTTTTATCTGTTGTATTACAAGAGCTCATCGCCACAACGGCCATTGTAGCGAGACATAAAACTTGAGAACGCATATTATTGGTTTTAAATAGCGATAAATATAATTAAATCAACACCAACTGCCTCGTCAAATTGGCAGGTGGGCAATGATAAACTACTGGTAAAACATTATTTTGACGCCATTTTCCCATGTTATCCGCCTCATTAGATAATTATTTTGCCATTTTTTCGTTCTTAGGAAAAGTGGTTAAAGGCTTTAATTTTGTATGGAAATCTAAACCTTCATTTATGATAAAAATTCGACTCCTGGCTGGCTTGATGTTGATGGGACTTTCGGCGTTTTCTCAAAATATCCATGTGGGTATTTTTGGCGGGGTGGCCGCTTACTCGGGCGATCTTACAAGGAAGATATTTCCCAAAAAAGTGACCAATGGAGCCATTGGTGTTACAGTCAATTATGAACTAACCCCACAGATCATGGTTCGGGGTGGATTTACCTATACCGTTGTGGGTGGAGCTGATCGTAATAGCGATGATGAGGAATTGCGTGCACGCAATCTTTCTTTTGAAACTCACCTCACCGAATTCAGCCTCATCGGAGAGTACTACTTTTTCAACCTGGACGAACAGAAATTATCGCCCTATGTTTTTGGAGGTTTCGCTGTTTTTCATTTTAATCCTTATGCTTACCAGTCAACAACCAACAAGATCTTCTTAAAACCATTGAGTACAGAAGGTGAAGGGCTTTCAGCCTATCCCGATCGCAAACCTTATGCGCTTACTCAAATAGCATTGCCATTTGGTGCGGGTGTAAAATATGCTTTCAATGACCGGGTTCGTCTCGGCCTGGAATTAGGAATACGGAAATTATTTACCGATTATCTTGACGACGTAAGTGCAAGCTATGTCGATCCCGCCGATCTCTTAGCAAACAAGGGACAGATAGCGGTTGATATGTCTTATCGCGGTGATGAATTGCCCGGGGGCAATCCCAATTATCCTGCAAAGGGAGCACAACGTGGTGGTGTAAAACGCAAGGACAGTTATTATTTCTTAGGACTGCATCTAACCTATAGACTTGGTACTGGTGATAACAGCAACAGGAGTGGCGTTTTCGGCGGAGGTAATTTCTTAGGCGGAAAAAAGAAAGGTTACGGATGTCCTTCTGTGCATTGATCCTAACGTTTAGTTTGTCATCCTGAGCGAAGCGAAGGATCTTTTTGTTACCAAACTTCATAATCCTATTTAGCTTTTGTTGCGTCGCACTCTTCGACTGCGGTAGTTGCTTGTGCAAAACAAATAACGATGACATGTCTTGTACGCCCGTCCCGCTGCGCAGCAATACGGGATTCTGTAATCCTGTTCAGCTTTTCTGTCTCAATAATGTAACTACTCCTTTTGTTGAGGAACGTTATTCTCTTAAATGAATAGTCGGTTTCCATCACATGCTTCCTTGAGTAAAAAGGTTTGTAACCTACCTTTGTCTATCATGGCTTATAAAAACCAGCAACAATTTATTGAAGCATTAGACAAAGCAGGACAATTAATTCGCATCAGGTCGTATGTAGATCCCAAACTGGAAATGGCAGAGATCACCGACAGGATGAGCAAACAGCCCGGCGGTGGCAAAGCATTGCTATTCGAAAATTCCGGCTATGACTTTCCTGTGCTGATGAATGCTTATGGCAGTGAAAAAAGAATGTGCATGGCCCTGGGTGTTGAACATTTGGATGATGTCGCAAAACAGATCGAAGATCTATTCAAACTACTGGCCTCACCTAAAGAAGGGATCATTGATAAACTGAAATTACTTCCCAAACTCAACCAGTTTGCTTCCTGGATGCCGAAAGTAAAAAGCGGGAGAGGAGAGTGCCAGGAAATTATTATGACAAACCCTGATATTACAAAACTTCCCGTTATCACTTGTTGGCCGAAAGATGGTGGTCCGTTTGTAACCCTTCCAATAATTCACACTGAAGATCCCAACACGGGAACACGCAATGTCGGCATGTACCGGATGCAGGTGTTTGGTCCCACACTGACTGCCATGCACTGGCACAAGCATAAAGTTTCAGCAAAGCATTTTAATGAATACAAAAAGCTTGGGAAGCGAATGCCGGTAGCCGTTGCATTGGGTGGCGATCCCGTATATGCCTATTCAGCCACGGCACCTCTTCCGGAGAATGTGGATGAATATATGCTGGCCGGATTCTTAAGAAAGAAAAAAGTGGAATTGGTAAAATGTATTACACAACCTGAAGTTGAGGTTCCCGCTGATGCCGATTTTATTATTGAAGGTTATGTTGATCCCAATGATGAAATGATCTGGGAAGGACCTTTCGGCGATCATACCGGTTACTATTCATTGCCGGATTGGTATCCGCGATTTCATATTACTGCCATTACACACAAAAAGGACCCGGTTTACCCGGCCACCATCGTCGGTATTCCCCCGCAGGAAGACGCGTGGTTGGGAAAAGCAACGGAAAGGATCTTTTTGGCCCCGATAAAAATGACAATGGTTCCCGAGATCATAGATATGGATATGCCTGTCGAGGGAGTGTTTCATAATTTGGTGATCGTAAAGATCAAAAAAGAATATGCGGGCCAGGGACAAAAAGTAATGAATGCCATGTGGGGTGCAGGACAAATGATGTTCAACAAAATTTTAGTCCTGGCAGATGAACAAATAAAGATCCAGGATTATGAAGCACTCGCGAAATATGTGTTTAAGAATTTAAATCCCGCCACTGATATCTATTTTTCGCAGGGACCTATGGATGTGCTGGATCATAGTTGCAGCAAATTGGGATTTGGTGGAAAGATGTGTATTGATGGAACGACGAAGTTTGAGGAAGAAGAAGAGGGTTATGAATCGGCAATCGGCAATCCGCAACCGGCAATTGATGCACTCAAAATGAAGTTCCCAGAGATCCATACAGTAAACAGCGCGTTACTTAAAAAAGAAATCCCATGTTTGATCATTTCGGTTGAGAAAAACAGAAGGGGACATGTCAGGGAATTGCATAAGCAAATTTGTGATTTAGACGAAATAGAAGGAATAAAAATGATCCTGTATGTCGAACAAACTGTTGATGCACATGATCTGCCCACTGCTTTATGGCGTTTTTGTAATAACCTTGACCCTAAGAGAGATAACATGCTCTGCGAGGTGAAGGGTATAGGGTTTAAGGTGGAAGGCCACATCAAGGAAATAACCCCCAACCCTCAATCCTCAAACTTCAAACCTTCCTCATGCATCGGTTTCGACGGAACCAGGAAGACAAAAGAGTTTGATGATTTTCATCGCGACTGGCCCAATATTATCGTCGCGGATAATGCAACGATAAAAGCCGTTGACGAAAAATGGAATGACCTGGGAATAGGAAAGTTTATCCCTTCGCCTTCATTAAAATTCAAGAACCAACTCTATGGCGAGGAAGCTGCTGTAAATCCAATTATTAATTAATAATTATTAATTAATAATTTTCCATCCCAATGACACCTGCAAAAGAAATAAATGTACTCATGACCGGTGCCGGCGCTCCCGGTGCCGCAGGAATCTTGAAATGTTTGCAATCAGATCCGGGTATTAAGGTCATCGCAGCCGACGCAAATCCGAATGCAACCGGTCGGTGGTTAAATGGGCAGTTTGAAAAGATCCCTCTCGCACAGGATAAAAATTTCATTGAACAGTTGCTTTCAATATGTGAGAGAAGGATCATTCATGTTGTATTGCCGCTTGTAACAAAGGAGCTTATTCCCCTGGCGCAGAATAAAAGGAAATTTGAAGAGCAGGAGACAAAGGTTTTAGTAAGCGATGTTGATTCGCTGGAAGTTGCTAATAATAAAAGTCGCCTGTACCAATTCCTGGAATGGAGGGGAATTGAGGTGCCGAAGTATAAGGTCGTTGAAAATATTGACCAATTTAAGTTGGCTATTGAAGAATCAATGGCTTCCCAAAAGCGTGTTTGTTTTAAGCCTTCTGTTTCCAATGGGAGCAGGGGATTTCGCGTCATCGCAAATGATATCGACGAACATGATCTTTTGTTTAATGAAAAGCCAAACTCCACTTATATTTCCTTGGGAGATGCGATGCGTATCCTTTCTTCAAAGCCATTTCCCGAACTGCTTGTTGCAGAATATTTGCCCGGTGACGAATATTCTGTGGATTGCCTGGCTGATCATGGAGAAGTCAAATTGATCGTTCCGCGGTTGCGCACTAAAATGATCAATGGGATTTCTGTGGAAGGCGAATTTGTGGACGACAAAAATATAATTGCATATTGCTCACAAATTATTAAAGAACTCCGGTTGCACGGCAATATTGGCATCCAGGTCAAACGATCCTCCGAAGAGAGATCTTTGGTCATTGAGATCAACCCAAGAGTGCAGGGTACCATCGTTGCCGGCCTTGGTGCGGGGATTAACTTACCGGTACTTGCTATAAAGCAGGAGTTGGGTTTGCCGATAAGCGATGAAGAACTGCAGGTAAAATGGGGAACAAAATTTTCAAGATATTGGAATGAAGTATATTACTAGATCATTCCGGGCTTTCCAGGAAAACACTTGTATCGATATCAGAATTCATGAAAAAAGCGCTTCCTTTAATTATACTGGTGATACTTGCCATCGCTCTTTTTTTCATAAAGAGATGCAGTCACGGCGCGTCTTCAGCATCAAAAAATAAAACCAGTACCGGTTCAACACCTGCTGAGGTAAATCGCGACCGCGGTTTTGACAGGCGCGTTTCTTATTTACAATACAGTAATCACGCAAAATGCAGGATGGAATGCAGGCATATCACGCAAAGTGAAGTAGAAGAAACGATGCGCGATGGGGAAATAAACTATCGTAAGAGCGATGTTAAAAATGCCCGCTGCCCGAGATATGCCCTGGAGGATCAGACAAAGGACGGGCAACATGTCCGGATAGTTTTTGCCCAGTGCGATAATTATACAGAAGTAGTAACCGTAATTGACCTGGACACCGAATGGACCTGTGAATGCCCGGGCGACGATGACAAGTATAAAAACAAGAATTAATGAGCTTCATTTTGAGGTTGCTTCAATGGGTCTATTGTGTATATGCTTTTGTACTGTTCGTCACGATAATGCTGCTCTTGTTCCCATTTGTTATCATTTCTTCTTTTTTTGGAAGGATCCGAGGCGGGAACGCGATCTTCAAACTCTGCATGCTGTGGGCTGACCTTTGGTTTCCCTTGATATTCATTTTTCCAAAGCGATCTTTTGAAGTACCGCACAACCGGTCAAAGCCATACATTTTCGTGATCAATCATAGTTCTTTATTAGATGCCGCTCTTCTTCCAAGGGCATTTCGTCAGCGCGTTCGACCATTGGGAAAGGTGGAGATGAGTAAGATACCTGTGTTTGGATTTATTTACAGGAAAGCGATCGTCACAGTTGACAGGAACAATGCCACGAATCGTGCACAAAGTATCCGGATCTTAAAATCGATCATTGGGAAAGGAATTTCGGTTCTTATTTTTCCAGAAGGAACTTATAATGAAACAAAGCTGCCTTTAAAAGAGTTTTATAACGGCGCTTTCAGGGTAGCAATCGAAACACAAACGCCTCTCAAGCCGGTTTTGTTTTTAGATGCGTACAACAGGATGCATCATCAAAATGTCTTTTCATTGAATCCCGGCAGATGCAGGATCGTATTCCTGGACGAGGTCCCTGTGTCAGGATTAAAACTCAGCGACACTGAAGATCTGAAGTGGAGAGTCTATGAGATCATGGAGAGAAAACTGAGCGAATACCGGGGGGTGTCAAACGTAAGAAGTGAGACGTGAGTGGTTTTAATTAAATTGCAAGTTTATTCACGATTCTCCGGAGGAGTCCTTCGGACACATTTCACGACTCACGATTAGATTCACGATGTACGCAGAGATCATTATACCACTTGCACTTCCCAAAAATTACACCTGGCTTATACCTGAACAAATGTTGGAGACGGTCAGAGTTGGATGCCGTGTCGAAGTAAACCTTGGCAAGAACAAGAAATATGCAGGTGTTGTGAAAAAGGTTCATGATGAAAAACCAGAATTTTTTGAACCAAAGGAAATACTGAACATACTCGATACGGAACCGGTGGTGTTTGAAGAACAATTGCAATTGTGGGAATGGATGGCATCCTATTACATGTGCAGCGAAGGCGAAGTAATGGCGGCTGCCCTTCCTTCACATTTTAAACTGTCAAGTGAAACGATCGTTGTTTTTAACGAAGAATACGGGGACCACTTTTCCGCTCTTGATCATGATGAATATCTCGTGGCAGAAGCTTTGTTGATAAAAAAAGAATTAAAGCTTAGTGAGGTTCAGCAGGTATTGGACTCATCGCATGTTTATCCTGTCATTAGTAAATTGATACAGAAAAAAGTTTGTTATGTATGGGAGGCTTTGAAGCAGGGCTATTCTCCTAAAAAGGAAGTTTATGTTGTACTAAATCCTGAATACAACAACGAAGAAAAACTTTCGGACCTGCTGAATAACTGGTCAAGAGCGCCAAAGCAAATGGAACTCCTGTTAAGTTATTTGCATTTGATAAAGACAATGGGCGAGGTCACCAAGTCAGAGCTCTTAAAAAAATCAGGAGCATCCGAGGCGCAATTAAAGGGCCTGGTTGATAAGAACATTTTGATCATTGAAAAAAGGAGTGTGGACAGGCTGCAATACCTGCCAAAAAACATAAAGATCGATTTTGAACTGTCCTCACTTCAGCAAGAAGCGTTTGAAAAAATTAAAAACTCGTTTTTAGAAAAGCCGGTTTGCCTGCTGCACGGAGTTACCTCCAGCGGTAAAACACAGATATACATAAGGCTTATTGAGCAGTATATTTTACAAGGCAAACAAGTTTTGTATATGTTGCCTGAAATTGCGTTGACCTCCCAGATCATACGCCGTCTTCAAAAACATTTTGGGGGATATATCGGGATCTATCATTCTAAATTCAACCCGAATGAACGCGTAGAGATATGGAACAAGGTAAAGAATGGAGAATTGAAGGTTGTGTTGGGCGCAAGATCTTCCATCTTTCTTCCTTATAATAATTTAGGTTTGATCATTTGTGATGAGGAATATGACACTTCATTCAAGCAGCAGGACCCAGCACCCAGGTACAATGGACGTGATGCTGCTGTTTATTTTGCCTCGCTGTTTAAGGCAAATGTTTTGTTAGGCAGCGCCACTCCTTCACTGGAAAGTTATCACAACGCTACAACCGGTAAGTATGGATTAGCGGAGCTTATGCAGCGTTATGGCGACGTGCATTTGCCGCAAATAGAAATTATTGACACAAAAAAAATTGTTCAAAAGGACCGGTCGAAGGTGATGCTTTCACCTCAACTGGTTGAGGAGATCAACAAGACTGTAGCAAAACATAAGCAGGTAATTCTTTTTCAAAATCGGCGCGGTTATTCTCCTTACCAGGTTTGCCAGGTTTGCGGATGGATCCCTCAATGTAAATACTGTGACGTATCACTGACCTATCATAAATTTTCAAACAAACTCATTTGTCATTATTGCGGAACGACGTATCCGCCTATTACAATATGTCCTGCCTGCGGCAACCATCATTTCATGCAAAGAAATTTTGGAACGGAAAAAATAGAGGAACAGCTTTTGGAAGAATTTCCCGATTATAAAATTGCGCGGATGGATGTGGACACCGTGCGGGGAAAAAATGCACACGATGTACTGATACAGCAATTTGAACAAGGAAAGATCGATATTCTGGTAGGGACACAAATGGTGGTGAAAGGTTTGGATTTTGACAATGTGGACCTTGTTGGAATTTTAGATGCAGACGGGCTTTTGCACTTTGCCGATTTCAGAGTGAACGAACGTGCCTTTCAATTGATGGAGCAGGTGAGTGGACGGGCAGGCCGGCGCGCCGGTATCGGGAAAGTATTATTACAAACCATGCAGCCACAACACCCGCTTTTGCAGATCATACAACGTCACGATTACAGGGCCATGTATGATGCGGAGATTGAAAGCCGCAAACAATTTTTCTATCCTCCGTTCTCTCGCCTTATTCATTTGACTTTTAAACATAAAATGAAGGACGTTGTGGAAAGAGGAGCCCACGAGTTTGCAAACAGTTTAAGAAGTAAATATGAAAATTATATTATCGGCCCCGCTGAACCGGTGATCAACAAGATCCGGAATCTATATTTGATGGAGTTGCTGTTGAAACTACCAAGAGACACAAAACTGATCACTCAATGCAAACAGGATATTCTTCACCAGGTCGCTGTATTGCACAATGAACGGAGTTTTAGATCTGTCGTGATCGTGCCGGATGTGGATGTGGTATAACCGGCCGGTTTTTTAAAGATGCTTTAGCCTCCTGATCTCCCTACCGAGTCGTTTCATTCTTTTATACTCGCATACAAAACAACCTTTTTCATCTTTTTTCGCTGCGGCCAGCATTGCTTTTGCCACATCCCTTGCCTCAATGGGTCTATATTTTGAAGGAAGTAGAAAACCGATCTGTTTGATCAGGGTGCCCGACATTCTTTCCGCAAACCTGAATTCATTTCTTTTTCCCATGAGTACGGATGGCCGCATGATATACGTACTTTCAATTCCTACTTTTTTAACGATGTCTTCCACCTCACCCTTCAATTTCAGGTAAAAGCTCCTGCTCCTGCTGTTGGCACCCACAGCGGAAACAAGTATATAATTCTTGCAGTTCATTATTTTGCAAAAGCGGGCAATATTGACCGGGATGTCATAATCTATTCTTCTGTAAACTTCTTTATTCCCTTTCACTTTTTTCATCGTGGTGCCGATCGCACAAAAAACGGTATCGCTTTCTTCCAGGTCCACCAGCAGTGAATCGGCGTCGCTAAAATCAACCAGTTTTCTTTCCAGTTTTGGATGATTCATCGTAAATGGTCTTCGTATAAGGATTCGTACTCTCTCAAAATAATCATCGTCCAGCAAAAGGCTTAGCAATTCTCCGCCAATCAAACCGGTAGCGCCGATCAATGTTGCTATTCTTTCACTCATGATTTTAATGTTATTTTGTTGCGGTATGCAAATTCAACCAAATTTTTCTCTTAAAGCCTATAATACCTTTGGCATCGACGCAAAGGCAAGATATTTCTCTTTGTTTTCGGATACTGAACAGTTACAAGAACTCACGACTCACGACGCACGACTCACGAACTTCATTCTCGGCGGAGGCAGCAATATTTTATTTACAAAAGACTTTGACGGTCATGTTTTAAAAAATGATATCAGGGGAATTGCAAAAATAAATGAGGACGATGAATATGTGTATGTAAAAGTGGGAGCAGGGGAGAACTGGCATCAATTTGTGTTGTTTTGCATTCAAAATAATTGGCAGGGCATTGAAAACCTTTCACTGATACCTGGAAATGTCGGGGCTTCCCCCATGCAAAATATAGGTGCTTATGGAGTGGAGATCAGGGAGGTTTTTCTTGAATTGAATGCCTTTCACCTCCAGGACAAAGCCGTTCATAAATTTAGCCTCAATGATTGTGAATTTGGATACCGGGAAAGTGTATTCAAAAGAAAATACCGGAACCAGTTCGTCATTCTTGATGTAACATACCGCCTCAATAAGATCCCAAAGTACAATACGAGTTACGGTGCTGTAGAAAAAGAATTGGAACGGATGAAACTGAGTGACCCCAGCATAGCAGCTATATCCCAGGCGATCATTAATATCCGGACATCCAAACTACCAGACCCTGCTGTAATTGGTAACGCGGGGAGTTTTTTTAAGAACCCGTCTGTATCAAAGGGAAAATTCAAAGATCTGAAGTCCGAATTTCAAAATATTGTTGGATACGAAAATTCTGATAGGACAATTAAACTTGCGGCGGGTTGGTTAATCGAAGAATGCGGTTGGAAGGGCTTTCGTAATGGAGATGCGGGTTGTTATGAAAAGCAGGCCCTCGTGCTGGTAAATTATGGAGAAGCCACGGGAAGGGAAATATTTGATTTGAGCGAAGATATTAAACAATCCGTCCTCAAAAAATTCGGCGTAGAGTTGGAAAGAGAAGTGAATATCATTTAACCGGACCTAAAATAACTGCGTATGAGAATTACAAATTTACTCAGTTTCGTATTTTTCTTTTTTCCATCAAACACCTTTTCACAGTCACACTCAACATCTCATGCATTTCAGCTTCAAATGGAAGTTTTAGGGCCCGGGGCCTCTTTCAGCTTTAACATAGATTCCCGGTTGACAAAAAGAGAGAATGGTATTGGCTTCAGGGCCGGTATCGGGATCACTCCTCTCGGGTGGTTAAAGGAGCCCTGCAATAGTGGTTCCTTAAATGGGTTTCCTCTTGGAATAAATTATCTCATAGGAAAGAGTCAGCATTTGCTGGAGTTGGGTGCCGGTGGAGTTTTTTTATTTATGACTGGAACAAAAATGTTATGTACAGGCATGGAAAAACATTTTTTCAGTGAGGAGACGACAAATTATTGGTTTACATCGGTAGGCTACCGGTATCAGCCTTTACGTAAGAAAGGGGTCACTTACCGGGTATTTGTTTCTCCTTTATTTCAGAAAGATTTTCCCGTGAAGTTTTGGGGTGGAGCAAGTATTGGTTACCGGTTTTGATTTTCTGAAAAATATTTTTTTAACTATTTCAGTGCAACAATTCGTTTAAAGCTATTGTCATTTAACCACCAAAAACCAGCATTATGAAACAAACATTATTCCTTATCGCTCTTATCCTAATTTGTTCTTTGTCATATTCCCAGGATAAAATTTACCGGAACAACGGGAAGGTTGTTGAGGCCAAAATACTTGAGATCGGAAGCGACGAGATCAGGTACAAAGAGTTTAACAACCCCGATGGACCCATTTACATTTTAGAGACTGATAAAATAAAGAAGATCGTCTTTGCAAATGGTACCTCTCAGACATTCCATGATAATATTAAAGACCCGGAACGCTATACCGGCCAGTTGACGAAAGCGATCAAACTGAATTTTTTTGCTCCTCTGTATGGTTATACCGAGATAGGTTTTGAAAAGAGTACTGGCGTTGGGCGAGGCTATGAATTTTCTCTTGGGATCATTGGTCTTGGAAAATCGGAGACACTTGAATACAATTATTCTGCGCCTCAATTTGAAACGGTAAAGAGAGGACAAGCGGGCGTGTTCATTTCCGGCGGCTATAAGTTTGGCAAGCTTCCCGATTTTATCATTTTCGGAAAAACAAAAATGTCCCATTTGATGCAGGGTACTTATGTCAAACCCATCCTGTATTTTGGTCATTACAAAGAGAACCAGGTAGTAGAAAAAGCTAACAGTACTTTTGAAATTGGAAAACAGAACGTGACCTTCGGTGCATTGCAAATCGAACTGGGACACCAATGGGTGTTTAGCGATAAATTCTTGTTGGATCTGTACTGGGGTTTTGGGTATGGTGCCGACAACAAAAAAGAAGCGTATCAGTATGACCCGTCCTCCCCGAACTATTATTATGATGAGTTTGATGGCACCACAGCTTTTAATTATGCCAATGCCAGAGCAGGAAATAGTCCTGGTTTTTCACTCACGTGGGGACTGAAACTGGGATGGTTGATAAAATAGAACCGGGATTTACAGGATTGGAATGGATGGATAGGAAATTAGGAATTTGCTCAATTGAGAAGTTCAGTTAATAGTGCGGCGACTTATGATTGAAACTTCTTTTTACCGCCGAACTATTATTATGATGAGTTTGATGGCACCAAAGCTTTTAACTATGCCAATGCCAGAGCGGGAAACAGTCCTGGCTTTTCGCTCACGTGGGGACTGAAATTTGCTCAATTGAGTAGTTCAGTTAATAGTGCGACGACTTATGATTGAAACTTCTCTTACCCTTTTAATTCTTACTATCCTGAAAATCCTGGTTCTTTACGCTTCCTCATCAAACTCTTCTTCGTAATTGCGGCCAAGGTTAAGCATAGAACCCATCAGGTCCTTGAATTCGATCTTTCCTTCGATCACTTTTTTGCTGATCAATGAGTAAGCGGCAAGCCCATGTAATACAAATTCCATCAGCAGCGCCGCTTCTTTGTCATTTGCTCCTTTGAAATATTTTTTTACGAGAGCCTGCAGTCCATCTACCTTATATAAGTTCAACAATTTTTCTTCATCTTTTATGTTGAAGAAAAGATTAACATGGTTGCCCTTGTCAAACCAGGTGATGATGGGGCGATAAGGATTTTCATCCTTTGCTTCCGGTTTCCGCTTTTTTAACTGGTCGGGATTCGGAAAATATTGAACAAATTGAGACCGGATAGATTTATCAACCAAATTCATCGCGACCTGGTAAGGACCTTCCTGCTCACCTTCATACACCAATTCTATTTTTCCGGTAATAGAAGGAATAATGCCAACGAGATCGCTGATCCAAACCTGCGTCTGTTTTTCATGATTCACAATAGCTCTTCTCTCGGCAGCGCTTATTGCATTTTCAAAAGCAGAAATGGTAAGTCTTGCACTTACGCCACTTTTCTTGTCTACGAACTCACTGCCTCTTGCTTCAAAGGCAACTTGTTCTATCAATCGCTTAACAAGGTCACTTACTTTCACGATTGCTTTTTGTTCATCATCAACCTCGGCCTCCTGTTCAGTAATGGCAAGCGCCGTATCCAGATCCTTTGGATAATGTGTCAATATCTGGCTTTCGATGCGGTCCTTCAATGGTGTCACGATGGCACCGCGGTTGGTATAGTCTTCGGGATTGGCGGTAAAGACAAATAATATATCGAGTGGTAATCGCAACTTGAATCCCCGTATTTGTATATCACCTTCTTCGAGAATATTGAACAAGGCCACCTGTATCCTTGCCTGCAGGTCGGGCAATTCATTGATCACAAATATGCCACGGTTACTTTTGGGAATAATGCCATAATGTATCACACGTTCATCAGCAAAACTCAATTTTAAATTGGCCGCTTTGATCGGGTCTACATCACCGATCAGGTCAGCTACACTTACATCAGGCGTTGCCAGTTTTTCTGCATAGCGCTCGCTTCGGTGTACCCAGTGTATCGGTGTTTCATCCCCGTGTGCAGCGATCTGGTCAAAAGAAGATTTTGAAATTGGCTTCAAAGGATCATCATTGATCTCGCTTCCGGCGATCATTGGAATATACTCGTCGAGAAGGTCGATCATTTGTCTTGCCATCCTCGTCTTTGCCTGTCCCCGCAAACCAAGGAACAAGATGTTATGCTTGCTTAGCAATGCTCTTTCTACGTCGGGTATCACACTATCTTCATAGCCGATGATGCCCGGGAAAGTTATCTCGGTATCTTTTAATTTACGGATAAGATTTTGTCGCAATTCTTCTTTGATGCTTTTGCTCTTATAGCCACTTGCTTTTAATTCACCGAGTGTTTTTATGTGTGTCTGAACCACGATTTGGGTAGATTTTATAGATTAACAGGAAATATGGTTTCTTTATATTTTGGATTTTCTATTCTTTTAACCTGTAGGCTTACGCTTCCAAAGTTGATAAGCAAACCCACTTGCATATTATATGCTTCAAGATAATTTTTTGCCTGCGCCAGGTGCACATTCTCCAATTGGATAATGGCCTTTAATTCGACCATAATTTTCTCTTCCACAAAAAAATCAACCCTTCTCTCACCGATTTGTTTCCCTTTATAATAAATGGGCATGCTGAGTTCTCTTGCAAAATGTAGTCGCGCTTCTTCCATTTCGATCGCCAGGGCCCTTTGGTAAATCACTTCCTGGAATCCATTACCTAGCGAGGAATGAACTTTCATGGATGATCCAATAATTTTTTCGGTGATGTCTTTATACATGTATTCTGTCATTTTCCTCTGCAAATCATTTAATCCACCCATATCGTGGTTCAGCTCAGTAAACTGTCTTCCTCTTTCCGCTTTCAAAATCTTTAAAAATAAATGCTCCCAATTTATCCAGTGAGGCAAAAAAGGCCTTGCCATTATTTGTTTCAGTAAACTCCTGCACAAACCGCTGCAGGTAGGGATCCGTTGCGATCATAAATGTTGTGATCGGAATTTTTAGCCGCTTGCATTGTGCTGCCAAATTCAAGCAGCGGCTCGTGATCTTCCTGTCAAGGCCGAAGCTATTTTTATAATATCTCTTTCCCATTTTCAAACAAGTTGGCTTTCCATCCGTCACCATGAAAATTTGCTTGTTGGGATTTTTTCTTCTTCGCAAAATGTCCATAGCTAATTCTAATCCGGCGACCGTATTCGTATGATACGGTCCGACTTGAAGATAGGGGAGGTCTTTTATCTCCACCGGCCAGGCATCATTTCCAAACACCACTATATCCAAGGTATCCTTTGGGTATTTGGTTGTGATCAGCTCGCTCAATGCCATAGCCACCTTTTTTGCCGGGGTGATCCTGTCTTCTCCATACAGTATCATCGAATGCGAAATATCGATCATCAGCACCGTTGAGGTCTGCGATTTAAAATCTGTTTCCCTGATCGCAAGGTCATCTTCCTGCATATTGAAACTTTCAATACCATGGTTGATCTGCGCATTGCGGATCGATTCTGTGAAATCAATTTGCTCAAGCATGTCACCAAACTGAAATTGCCTTGTTTCAGGATTTACTTCGTCCCCCTGGCCCGGTTTGAAAGTATGATGATCGCCCTGTTTTGTTTTCTTGAGCTTTCCGAAAATTTCTTCAAGGCTTCTTTTGCGGATACCCTGTTCTGTTTTTGGAGTGATCTTTATCTGGCCGGTTTGCTGTTCTTCGGTAATGTATCCTTTTTCTTTTAGCTCATCAATAAAATCACCAATGCCATATTCATCGTCTGTCATATCATACTCGCGATCAAGTTGGTTCAACCATTGCAAGGCTTCAGATACATCGCCACTGGTATAAGTAAGCAGCTGCATAAATACATCCAGCAACTGCTGGAATTTCGTTTTACCCTGCTCATTTGGGTCGAATTTATTAAAATGATGTCCAATCATAGTTTGACAATAAAGCAATTTACAATTTTTATCGCTGTCAATATGGATTTAACAGCAACTTAAGAGGGGAAAAGTTGCATTGAATTGAAGATTGAACAAATTCTTTATTTGTTTGTATTCTCAAAGAGGCAAACACCTGTCCATGGATATTGATCTCTTCGCCCTTCAGGCTCTGGAATAGCGGCAAACTTCAACATTTCTTCGTTCAATCTGTTCAATGAGGCAGCTGTTTTCAATCCTGATCTTGATTCAATACTCTTCCATCCGTACTGCAGAAAGAATTCTTCGCCTTCTTCAGGGGCAAATTGAAATACTGCACCACTGCCTCCGAGCGCGGGTCCTATTCTTTCCTGTATCATTTTTAACAGCGCCGGCGATACCATATCAAACATCCATCTTTTAAAATTTTTTTGCGAGGACAGGTCGGCAGCAATTGAAGCAACCTGGGGACTTGTAAGGTAGATGATCAGCCCTTCCGTCATGACCAGGATCCTGTCAGCTTTGCTATTTAATTCTTTGAATAACTCCATCCTTGCTTTTTGATCAGCCAGGTCCAGCCTGATTCTTGTTAAGTGACATCTTGGTGTTTCATCGTTCAAAACTTTTTCCTTCTCGTCGAGAATTCCGGGAAGATCGGCTTCTATCCATTGAAGTGATGAAGGCAGATCCATTCTGTAAGGCCTGGCATCAAGTCCTGCAGCAAGATTAAGGACCATATCATAACCCTCTCTCACATGCTGCATGATAAACTCGTCAAATAAAAAAGTTCGTGCGACAAACGACCAGCTATTTTCTCTGCCGAAGCCAATGGCGTTGGCGATCTGTTCGCCTTTTTCCCCAGCCAGTCTCTTTGCGAATGGGTCGTGGAAAACGGCATCTGGCCTTTCACTTTCTTCAGATCTGAAAACAGCAACCCATTTTGCAGTATCAGAAATATTTTTAACCAGAGACGACATTCCTTTTTTATTTAGATATTCAAAGTTGGGATTTATTTAGGTGAGATGGTGATAATTCATAACAGCGTATCGTTAATTTTGTTGCCCGATCACGATGAAAAAATTTATTGCCGGGACTCATAAAACCATGACTCGCCTTTTCCTTATCCTCTTTACAATTGTTACATCTTCATCTGCATTTGCTCAACAGGTCAATGTCAGCTTTAGAATAATCAATAAGAAAAATGAAGGCATACCTTACGCGTCCATCGCGGTCAATACAAGAGAAGACACGGTACATTCACAAAACAAAGTTGCCGACAGCAGCGGTCTTGTTAAGTTTTCGTTATCAAAAGGTCAATATATTGTAAGGGCGACTTCTACGGACTACCAACCACTGGAAAAAGGAATTACAGTCAGTCCAACCCAACATTTTTTTTCATTTACGCTGGAGTCGTCAGCTACCTCATTAAAAGGAGTTACGGTAACATCAAGAGCGCCGTTGATAAAACAAGAGGACGATAAAACCATTGTCGACCCTGAGCCACTGGCCGCGGCGTCTACCAACGCTTATGAGATTCTTGAAAAAACTCCAGGCATTTTTGTTGACCAGGATGGAAATGTTTATATCAGCAGCATGACACCCGCAGCCGTCTACATCAACGGCCGTGAAATGAAGATGAGCACATCCGATATTGCGACCATGCTGAAAAATCTTCCTCCCAATGCCATTTCTAAGATTGAGATCCTCCGCACACCTTCGGCTAAATATGACGCGTCCGGAACCACAGGAGGCATCATCAATATTGTTTTGAAAAAAGGTGTAAAGCTTGGCATGACGGGTAGTATCACTGCTGGCTTGCAGCAGGGTGACTATGGCAACCAGTTTTTATCGTTCAACCTGAACAATAACAATGGGAGAAAAAGTTCGTTCATTAATCTTAACTATAGCAGGCGAAACAATTTTGATCAAATCATAACTAACCGCATTTTTGCTCCGGATTCTATGCTTTTCCAGGATGCCTTTACTGTTTACCCGGGCAACTCTTACTTTGGGAGTTATGGTCTTACAAATTCATGGAAGAAGAATTGGAGCGCTGATTACAACGGTAGCATTTCTTATAACAATTTTAATAATAAAACCGATAACCTTAGTGCCATAAAAGAGATCAGTACATCAGATACTTTGTCAAATAACCTGAACCGGGTCAATAACAAAGGATACACATTAAACGTCAGGGCCAGTGTTACATTGACCAAAAAGATCGATACCACCGGTTCGCAATGGGACAATGATCTTTCTTATAACTATACTCGTAATAACTCAGACCAGGTTTATTCAAGCGTTTATTATCTCCCATTTATTTTTTCGAATGACGGTGACGGGAACGGTACCAACGACCGAAATTATTTTGTGGCAAGATCTGATTTGAAACTAAAAATGAAAAAAAGATTCATACTGGAATCCGGGATAAAAACATCATTGCTTGATTTTAAGAATGTGGCGAACTATTATAATGAAGAACGAGGAATACGAGCGAAAGATCCCGGACGTACCAACACTTTTCATTACAAAGAAAATATAAACGCTTTGTATGTGCAGGGGTCCAAGACATTGAGCAAAAACTTCATCGCCAAAGTGGGTGTGAGAATAGAGAACACAAATATGGATGGGCACCAGGTCATTCCCGCAGACACAAATTTTACGATCCATCGCACTGACCTTTTCCCCTATGTCTACCTGAGCAAGAAGGTAATGACCATAGCGGGGTATGAACTTCGCTCATACCTGGTGTATCGTCGTACAATTACAAGACCGGGATATGATCAATTGAATCCTTTTCCAAGGTATGTGGACCAATATCTTTCCGAAGTAGGTAATCCCGCATTGCGTCCGCAATTCACTACAAATTATGAGGCCAATATCAGTGTGGATGAACGACCCCTGCTTGCTATTGGGTATAATAAGACGAAGGATATTTTTACAAACGTGATCTACCAGGCCGATAGCAGTACCAGCGTTGCATACAGAACCTATGATAATCTTGGTTCGAATAAGGAGATTTATTTGCGTGGTCTCGGTGTGATACCACCGGGAAAACGATATTTTTTTGTTTTAGGTGCGCAATACAACCACAACTTTTATGATGGCGTGTATGAAAGCAAACCGCTTTTGTACAAAAGGGGAAGCTGGACCTTTTTCACCTATCACCAATTCAAACTGGATAAGCGTTCGCAAATTACTCTTAATGGCTTTGTACGCTTCAATGGCCAGCAGCAGTTCTATGAACTAAGTACTTTCGGTTCATTGAACACAAGTATCAACCGGCAATTCATGAAACAAAAATTAACTGTTACTCTTAGCATGAATGATATTTTCTATACTAACCAAAACGATTTTACCATCAACCAGGGAAGTGTAAACGCGTATGGTAACCGGAGATCCGATACCCGGCGTGTTGGAATTAATGTCCGATACAATTTTGGGATCCGTAAAAGGGAGGAAAGTAGTGATATGTTTAATGTGGAAGGACAAGAAAAATAATCAGGATTATGCAAGAGCAAAATCACCTATATTGCCGTGAGACGTGAAACGTGAGACGTGAGTTTTTCACGTTTCACATCTGACGTTTCACTATAATTATTCCACTAAAAGAAAAGTAATGTTTGTACATCATGTTTATTTCTGGCTAAGGAATGGAGATAGCGAGCAAGACAAAGCAAAACTGATCGAAGGATTAAAAAAGCTTTCAAGAGTAAATACCATCAAAAAATTTTACATCGGGGTGCCTGCTGCCACCAACCGCGATGTAATTGAAAGATCCTATTCTGTTTCCTGGTTGTTATTTTTTGATAACCCTGCTGACCAGGACAGTTATCAAACTGACCCGATCCATCTAAAGTTTGTCGAAGAGTGTTCTATGCTTTGGAAGAAAGTGGTTGTGTATGATTCGGTGGATGTGTAAGAGATTATTTTGGGTACACTCATCCTTGAACTTCGCTTATAGTATCCCGTAAAAGCTGCGAAAATTTTTCGGGCTCGTCGTAATGAGGCATGTGAGCAGAATTTGCAAACGCGGTAAAGGTTTTCGTTGCATCGAGATATTCATAATACTCTACAGAGACTTGATACGGAGCTATACCATCCTGTTTACCCTGGACAAAGTGGACAGGCACATCGATACTTTTGATCCTATGAAACAAATTAAGAGTATTGAACTCCGGGAGTAAAGCATTTTGGGAAAACTCCATTCCTTTTATCGTTTTGGGTATATCACTTAACCGGTACGCGTTGCTGGAGATCATATTCGAGATTGTCGACATCACCAGTTGATTGTAACTGGTGCCAACTTTTATTCCCCCAAGATTAGTAAGCAGTTTAGCTCGTTTCTGGAATTGTTTGGCATTGCTGACCGGGTTTTTGAGCAGATCGATGGCCTGCCTCAATAATGCTCCTTTGTTTCTTTCAGTGGCCTTTGTCACGGCGAACTCAATAGTGTATTTATTAGCCGTTGGGATATCAATGTCCAACCCGACTAAAAATAAGCGAGCAAAAATACTTTTGTCCTTTGATGCAGCCATAAGCGCCAGTGTTGCACCTTGTGAATATCCCGCAATGATCGCTTTTCTCTTTTGATATTTATCGAGCAGATATTTTGTACAACAAATGATATCATCAGCCAGCTGTGAGAAATTGATCGTTCTTGGATCTGTTTTCTTGTTGTAAGATTTTCCACAGGCTCTCTGGTCCCAGTAAGCAACCAAATAGTCGGCTTCCAGGTGCAAGTTCTTTTCCATTGCATTAGCTTCGGGTATCATAGGAAAACCAGGTCCTGCCTGCACATGAATGATAAGAGGCGCGTCTGAATCTTTGCCACGCACAAGTACCCATTGCTCTGAATGGTTGATCATTACTTTTTCCAGGCTGTTAATCTTCATAGTAGTTTTTGAAGGCGAAGAATGCCGTCGAAAAAGGAAAATCGTTAGCGATTGCTGAAAAGTTGCTTTTTGTTTTCTAAAGTCCGTGGAGATTTTTGTAAAACTCTATTTTGTTACCGTACATTCGGTTTTAGTGTTGTACTGCCCATGCAAGTCCGTCAGGGACACCTCCAACATCAATATGCTTTGTGATTTCTAAAGTTTTAAGATCAATAATCGCTACATAATTATCCGGTGAGCAGGCAACAAATGCACGTGAACCATCAGGGTCCATTAGAATTCCGGCTGCACCGTGACCAACTTTTAATCGTTTTAATTCTTTACGTGATTGCACGTCATAAATAGTAAGCTCGCCGGTTCGAAGACTTGCAATGAATGCCATCTTACCGTCGTTAGTAAATTTCAGCCGGTTCGCGCCGAAGACTTTCGCATCAATTTTTGTTGTAAGTTTCTTTGCGGCGAGATCAACAATTGAGATCATGCCATCTTCCGCTGAGGCGGTCCATAATTCACGGCCATCGGGTGATACATCGAAACCTTCAGAACCCCGGCTAACCGGGACGACTGTTTGGGTCCAATCTTCACGTGGCCTGGCATTAGCTGGTGCGTTTGCCCCGGGCTGGATCAATGTATCAACCAGGATGCTGACAGTTCCTGAATTAATGTTTGTTGTATAAATTCTTTTTGCATCATCGGTAACATAGATCATGTGCGTTCTGTCTTCGCCTGTTCCCATGCTCCAATCGAGTTTACTTGTTGTGGGGTCATAACTTCCAACAGCTTTCGAACCTTCTGCTGAGAACCATACTTTTCCATTGGCAAACATCAACCCATGAGGTCCAAACAATGGTCTTGTATCAATATTCATTAAGGGCTTTTTTGCAACCAGGTCAATTACGTTCAATTCATGTAAACTCCCACCGCCATAAATAGAAACATAAGCCGTTTTTCCATCGGCTGAGGCGATCACTTCGTGCGGATCGCTTCCAACGGGAACACGGGCGATAATATTTAATGTAGCAGGATCGACGATCGCCAAAGTGTGATCAGCCTTTGAAAGAGCAAGTATCATTCCGCGGCTTTGTGCATCGCATGTCTTTGTTGAAAACGCAAATATGAACAAGATGGCTGTTGATGCTAGAGTGAAAAATATTCGTCCTGTGTATCTTATATGCCTTGTATGGTTCATAATTTTTAAAATAAAGGTTTATTAGAATTATTTTACCCGGTTATACTTTTTTAAAATTTTCATCACTGCATCGTGAGGTAAACCATAGACGGTATTATCATTAATTCCTTTTGTTGTCGTGCCGGCTACCAGTGCGTTGACGATCGCTTCTTCAGTTGCTTGTATGGTAGCATTGAATAAAGCTCCGATCTGGTCGTTTGAAAACACCGTGGCGGTTGTTTCTTTTGTACGGCTGAATGCGTTTTTATTTGCTGTTGAAAAAGCAATAAAAATATCACCGGACCCATTGCCGCCGATGCCTCCGACCTTTCCAATACCAAGGGCAACTCTTTGTGCGATCCTTTTTAGTTGATGTGGGAGTAACGGTGCATCAGTCGCCACAACAACGATGATCGAACCTTGCTCTGACCATTCGTTTTTTAATTTGTTATCAGCAGATGGTTCATCATAGATTTTTATATTCAATGTATCGGCAAGTTCTTTTCCGACAGGCACTCCTGCGATAGTCAGTTGTGATTTAATTCCAAAATTGGATTGTACAAGCACACCCACTGTATATCCTCCCAATTTTTTATCGATCACTCTTGATGAAGTACCAATTCCCCCTTTGAAGCCAAGGCAGATCATTCCTGTTCCCCCGCCAACTGCTCCTTCTTCTACAAAACCGGAAGACGCTTTTTCCAAAGCTTGCCATACATGCTCAGGTTTTACATGAAAGCCATTGATATCATTCAACACACCGTCCCATGTTTCCGCTACAACAGGATATGAATACCAAAACAATCCCTGTGTCGTATCATAATATTTGTGTTCATCCATCCATTTCAACGCCGCATCCCGAACAGTTCCCACACTGCTTGTGTTTGTAATTAGAATAGGTGTTTCTAAAAAACCTGATTCAGTGATCCAGTGCGTGCCTGTCATGTCACCATTCCCATTCAACATATGCCAGTTGGCAAAAACCGGCGAATATTTTTTTGCGGAAGGAAAGATCGCAGTGACTCCTGTTCGAACAGGACCTTTCCCTTTTTCTAATTTTCCGCTTCCTTCTAGAAGCGTAGTATGACCCACTTCAACACCGGCAACATCTGTGATGGCATTATATTTTCCCGGAGTTCCGTCAAAAGGGATCCCGATATCTCTTGCTCTTGGTTTTTTATCCTGCGAAGAACTTGTTGCTGATGCTGCCATAAGAAAAATTATAATAATGAATTTCATTGTTGCAGATTAGGGATGAGATCAATTTTCTTCAAGCTCATCCTTTGATGGAAGTTTTGGAAAACTGTGATGAGGTTCGGTTTGATACCAGTACACAACTGAACTGATATCCGATTGCTGGACAAGATAGCGGCCACCACTTCTCCAACCAAGATCCTGTATGGTAACCTTTAAATTTTTTTCAAAACGAACAGGGTCCATGATGTGCCAGCGATACAGACCGAAGCGTTGCATTATATTATAATGTCCGTCACCACGGATCACTTGCGGCAACCCGGTGTATGCCGTCGAGAATTCTGTATAATTCGTTGTCTCGCCACCCGCATCATTTTTCTTCCTGGTATCAAAATCATAGGAGCCGCAAAAATAATCTTCCGTACCTGTACCATTAATTGTCGGGAACCGGGTATCTCCATCCATATAAAACTTTATTTCACCCTCGCCCCACCAGCCATTATTGTGCACCCCCCATGCAAGATACGTCCCCACATATTGTCCATTTCCCTGTATGCTATCGACCAAAGTGCAGATGCCATTTTTCACCGGGTTACTTCTTCGGAACTGTGCGTGAAAATAAGCAGCGTCATCAGGAACAGTGGTAAGGGTGTAATCAACCTGGTAATATAAGGTCATGCTTTCTGTGTTGATATTGGTCATTGTTATCTTACACTTTTTTCTGAATGGCATTGCCCAATAACAATTAAAAGCGCTCCCGGGATTAACGGTCACCATAAGTGAATTGAGATGGGCATAAGAACTCCAGCCTGCGCCAAAAAAAGCGCCCACAGGCACTTCCACGGATGGCTCCGTTTCATCATCCCAATAGAAACGAAGAATGGAGTATCTCCAATTGCCGGTCGGCGTCATCCAGATATGTTGTATAGCTCCGGAGCCGGTGATCTCAGCGATCGTATATGTTTCTTTGGATTTGATGACCACAAATGGATTTACTTTCCATCCCTGTCCTAATTCTCTTGCAGCATAATGTGCGCTGCCGTTTTCAAGAGTGGCCATCCCACCTTTGCCAGGTTCACCGGTTGGGTTTTCCGGGCTAATGGATCTTGTTTTTGCATTACTTAAAAGGAAAAGATTCCCGGGACTCATATTTAACCCGTTGAACCCTGAATTTTTTTGCGCATTTGTTGTGGACGAAATAAAAATAAGGAAGTAAATAAATTTTCTCATACAGTGGTTTTGAATGAGAAAAGTTACTGAATAATTTTTCAATTATCAGTGAGTGAGCGAAAAGGTTTCAGCTGTATTCTGACAGCCATTTTATTTTTTGCAGGAGAAGATTTGATTGTTGCACTCTTATAAGATATTCCTGGTGTGTGGCATTGAATCCCTCGCATTTCATTTTAAGTTCAACTCCCTCGCCGGCAAGGATCAACTCATAAGTCGTGACCAGGTACGTCGATGTATTTTCTTCGTGAAAGCCAAATTGCAACAGCATACCGGGAACAGACTGCAACACCTGGCCTATATTGACCGCCCTGGCGTTCCCATCCACAAGAAAGATCGAACTTCCTTCGGTCCAGTCAGAATTTATATTGCCCTCGAAAAAGTATTGATTGATGTAATCGGTGCCTGTAAGCACTTTCCATACCTTGCTTGGCAAAGCATGAACGGTGATCTGTTGCTGCAGGTTGGTTTTTGACATGTTGTTGGCTGGATTCACCAATAAACGCAACATTTAATTTTTTTAATATTAAGAAAATGCTAAATGGAGGCATTCTCCATCTTTCATACCCTATTATACGAGGGAATGGATAAGAATGTTACAGCCTGTGATAAAGAATGGACATTTTAATATTCCTGATGATGTTTGCATCCAGGGCTGACAATCGTTAGCTATGGGTATCTATTAAAGCAAATGGCCTGTCGCGACAAAAGACAGCGCATTTTTAATTTGTTGCAACTTTACCGGGTCGGGCTATAGTTTGACAATTTTTCTCTTGTCGCTCCATGATCCGATTTGTACATGAATAAAGTAGACTCCTGAGGGAAGATCATGTGCAGGCACAGTAATTTGATTCACGACCTGGTCTTTGTTGAAAATATAAGAGCGAACAATAGCACCCGCCTGGTTCACAACCTGCACATCCATTTTACCCATGTGGTTGTTGCTGAGTTGGAGGATAAAATTATTTGTCACAGGATTTGGATAAATTGTCAATAACGGCTTTTCATTCAAAGTAGTTTCATCAATAACTTCTGCTGTGGCTACGGATTGTGCCGTTAGTGAACCGGCTATCAGTACAGCTGAAGTATAAGGGGCAAGCGTAATTGAGCTCGGGTAAGATGTGCCTGCTATGTCGATATAAGCTTTACCTAGGCTAACGGTTTTGCTCGAGCTTGTTGCATTGTACTCAAACCTGAGATCGTTGACAGTGGTGATCGTTTTTGGTGATTTTTTTGAATGCGGGTCTTTGCCGCTAAATGACTGCCATTGTGCAACGGTTTGGTGCCTGTTCGTACTGCCGTCAAAAGTAAAAAATGCATTTACATCATTTATCGGGGTCGCAATGATATTACTATCGGATGAGCCAAACTGAAGAACATCATTAGCACTGGTTTGATAACTCCAGGTGCCCGAGTTGGTATTCGCTGTTCTCATTACGAATTTGTTTCTTGTCTGGTTGACGTTCCTGATCAGATTGAGACCCGCATCGTGCACCATGGCCATGGCGCCGCTGGTACAGTTGTAAACTGTGTTGTTAGTAACGGTGATTTCATGTGCATTTGAAAGCAGTATACCATACATGGCACCATTTGCAATGCTGTTATTCGTGATCGTTACTCCCTGGCTGTTATCATCCATTTGTATTCCTGCACCTGCTCCCTGTGTGCCGGGTTTGCCGTTGAGTGCGGCTAGCATATTTGTTACAATATTGCCGTCGATCACCCTGCTTGTATAAACAGTGGCGTCGCTTCCACGCACCGTATAGATGGCTCCGCCTTCATCCAGGATAAGGAATGAGGAATCTACAAAGTTGTTTTTAATGCTTACACTATTTCCTTTGGCAAATGCTATCCCCAGATATCCTGACTTGCGTACTAAGTTTTTTTCTACAGTGGTGTTACTGCCGACTACGTACACCCCGGCGTATAACCAGTAGTTGTCAAGCATGCCGGGATTTGCAGCGGACGAGGTGATCGTATTGTTTTTAACGATCGTGTTGCTGGCGCCCTGGTCTAAAGTTATTGCTGTGTGATTCGAATTGGTAATAGTGCAGTTCTCAACATCGAGATAACTACAATTGGTGCCGTAAATAGCATCCGAACCTGCATTGCTTAAATCACAATTTGTAAAACTAATATGTGATGAAGAAGAAACAAGGATCATCCTTCCAATCGAACCCTGGATATTTAAATTCTCAAATGAAAGATAGCTTCTCGACGAGGCATTAATTAAAGTAGTGATGGTCGATATTTTTACATTGCTGGGCGTCGAAGTGGAATAAATGTCTAATTTTTTTGTTGAGGAATTGTAATACCATTCATTCTGTTTGTCGAGAGTACTTAAACTATTTTCAATGAAATATCCATAATTGTCAGTAACTGCCGTTTGATTCCAGGTCGAAGAATAAGTCAACGTGGTACCGGAATGGGTAGTAACTGTTCCTTTTTCCATGCGATATTGGTTTTTCCTCATTACAAGAGTCGCCCCTCTCCAATTTGGCGTGCCAGTTAACGAAACGTCTGTTATACTTGTGCTACCACTATGTGACGAAATTTTTCTAAACCCACCCCATGTATCGGTAGCGTTCGGCCATCTTCCCATTGGATAAGAGGTACCATTTATGGCAACGATCATAGCGCTGGCCTGGCCGGTCGGGATCGTACTGCTTTCCCAAATATTTGTTCCGACAGTTGTCCATCCCGTAGCGTCGGAAAGACCGGTAATGATCGGTTTGTTGCCCGTACTATAGGCCGCAAATTTGATCGCAGCAGATGAAGTTCCGGATGTTGTCGGATTGATCGAACCATAGAAAGTATCTCCTCTTTTGAAGTAGATAACATCACCGGGTTTCAACGTACTGAAAATGGAATTGAGCTTGTCTAAGGTTTTCCAGGGGGTCAAAGAATTTTGAGCCTGGGCACTTGTTCTTGAATCGTTACCGGTTGAAGAAGAGAAATAATAAGCTGTCGGCGCGCTGTTCACAGTTATTGTCACAGTATCTTTTCCAGTGGCACCTTTATTGTCGGTTACAAACAACTGGAATTGATAAGTGCCCTGAACTAATGATGTAACATTAGTGGTCACCTGGGTAGGAGTTGAAATAGTACCTGAAGATGGCCCCGATATTTTTGACCAGTTGAATGAATTAATAGTCCCATCAGGATCACGCGATGCACTCCCGTTAAGTGTAACAGAACTGGTCGGTAATATAATAACCTGTGCTTGCCCCGCATCGGCAACAGGTGATTGATTAGCATTTACAGTTATTGTCACAGTATCTTTTCCAGTGGCACCTTTACTGTCGGTTACTACCAACTGGAATTGATAGGTACCCTGAACTAATGATGTAACACTTGTGCTCACCGAAGTAGGGGTTGAAATTGTACCTGATGATGGTCCCGATATTTTTGACCAGTTATATGAGTTGATAGTTCCATCAGGATCATTCGAAGCACTTCCGTTAAGTGTCACTGAACTGGTCGGTAATATAATAACCTGCGATTGCCCGGCATCGGCAACGGGTGATTGATTAACATTTACAGTTATTGTTACAGTATCTTTCCCTGTAGCACCTTTATCGTCGGTTACAACCAACTGGAATTGATAGGTACCCTGAACTAATGATGTAACACTTGTGCTCACCGAAGTAGGGGTTGAAATAGTGCCTGATGATGGCCCTGATATTTTTGACCAGTTATATGAGTTAATAGTTCCATCGGGATCACGCGATGCACTTCCGTTAAGTGTCACTGAACTGGTTGGTAATATAATAACCTGCGATTGCCCGGCATCGGCAACGGGTGATTGATTAGCATTTACAGTTATTGTCACAGTATCTTTTCCAGTGGCACCTTTACTGTCGGTTACTACCAACTGGAATTGATAGGTACCCTGAACTAATGATGTAACACTTGTGCTCACCGAAGTAGGGGTTGAAATTGTACCTGATGATGGTCCCGATATTTTTGACCAGTTGTATGAGTTAATAGTTCCGTCAGGATCATTCGAAGAACTTGCGTTAAGTGTCACCGAACTGGTGGGTAATATAATAACCTGTGATTGCCCGGCATCAGCAACGGGGGATTGATTGGCATTGTTTACGGTTATTGTTACAGTATCTTTTCCTGTAGCGCCTTTATCGTCGGTTACTATCAACTGGAATTGATAGGTTCCCTGAACTAATGCTGTAACACTTGTATTCACCGAAGTAGGAGTTGAAATAGTGCCTGGTGAAGGTCCCGATATTTTTGACCAGTTGTATGAGTTAATAGTTCCGTCAGGATCATTCGAAGAACTTGCGTTAAGTGTCACCGAACTGGTGGGTAATATAATAACCTGTGATTGCCCGGCATCAGCAACGGGGGATTGATTGGCATTGTTTACGGTTATTGTTACAGTATCTTTTCCTGTAGCGCCTTTATCGTCGGTTACTATCAACTGGAATTGATAGGTTCCTTGAACTAACGCTGTAACATTAGTGGTCACAAGGTCAGGAGTTGAAATGAAAGCTGATGACGGCCCTGCTATTTCTGACCAGCTGTATGAGTTAACGGTTCCGTCAGGATCATCTGAAGCGCTTCCATCAAGTGTGACCGAACTGGTTGGTAGAACAATACCCTGTAATTGCCCGGCGTCAGCGACGGGTGATTGATTGCCCTTGTTTACCGTTATTGTTACCGTATCCATTTCTGTTGCGCCTTGATCGTCGGTTACTATAAGCTGAAACTTATAGATACCCTGAACTAACGTTGCAACATCGGTGGTCACCAGGTCAGGAGTCGAAATAAGGGCTGACGACGGTCCTTCTATTTCTGACCAGTCGTACGAGCTAACTGTTCCATCAGGATCACCAGATGCGCTTCCATCAAGTGTAACAGAACTGGTTGGTAATACAATTTCCTGTGATTGCCCGGCATCGGCGACGGGTGATTGATTTGTACCGGTATTGGGATTCATTACAGTTATTACTACAATATCCATCCCAGTTGCACCTTGATCGTCGGTTACTGTAAGCTTGAACTTATAAGTGCCCTGAACTAACGCTGTAACATTGGTAGTTACCAGGTCAGGAGTGGAAATGGTAGCTGACGATGGTCCTGAAATTTCTGACCAGCTATATGAGTTAACCGTTCCGTCGGGATCGCCCGATGCACTTCCGTCAAGTATGGCCGAATTAATGGGTAGTACAATGACCTGTGTTTGTCCGGCCTCAGCAATGGGTGACCGATTGGCATTGGTTACAGTTACTGTCACGATATCCATCCCAACCGCGCCTTGATCATCGGTTACTAAAAGCTGGAACTTATAAGTACCCTGAACTAATGTTGTGACATTGGTTGTTACCAGGTCAGGAGTTGAAATGACGGCTGGAGATGGTCCTTCTATTTCTGACCAGTTGTATGAATTAATAGTTCCGTCAGGATCACCCGATGCACTTCCGTCAAGTGTCACCGAGCTGGTTGGTAATACAATGGCCTGTGATTGCCCGGCATCGGCAACGGGTGATTGGTTGGCATTCTTTACAGTTATCGTTACAGTATCCATTCCAACTGCGCCCTGATCGTCGGTTACCATAAGCTGGAACTTATAAGTACCCGGAACCAACGTTGTAACATTGGTAGCCACCAGGTCGGGAGTTGAAATGTCGGCTGACGATGGTCCTGTTATTTTTGACCAGTTATACGAGTTAATAGTTCCGTCAGGATCACCCGATGCACTTCCGTCAAGTGTCACCGAGCTGGTTGGTAGTACAATAACTTGTGATTGCCCGGCATCGGCAGCGGGTGATTGATTGGCATTGTTTACGGTTATTGTTACAGTATCTTTTCCTGTAGCACTTTTATCGTCTGTTACTGTCAATTCGAATTGATAAGTACCCTGAACCAATGCCGTAACATTCGTGGTCATCAAGGTAGGAGTTGAAATAGCAGCTGATGATGGTCCGGCGATTTTTGACCAGTTGTATGAGTTAATAGTTCCGTCGGGATCACGCGATGCACTTCCGTCGAGTGTAACCGAACTGGTTGGTAGTACAATCGCCTGTGATTGCCCGGCATCAGCAACGGGTGACTGATTAGCATTGTTTACAGTTATAGTTACGGTATCTTTTCCTATGACACCTTTATCGTCTGTTACTATCAACTCGAATTGATAAGTGCCCTGAATTAATGCGGTAACATTCGTGGTCATCAAAGTAGGAGTTGAAATAGCAGCTGATGATGGTCCTGCGATTTTTGACCAGTTGTATGAGTTAATAGTTCCGTCGGGATCACGCGATGCGGTTCCGTCGAGGGTAACCGAACTGGTTGGTAGTACAATGATCTGCGATTGCCCGGCATCAGCAACGGGTAATTGATTAGCATTGTTAACAGTTATTGTCACGGTATCTTTTCCTGTGGCGCCTTTATCGTCCGTTACTGTCAACTCAAATTGATAGGTTCCTTGAACTAGTGCTGTAACACTAGTTGTCACCAGGGTGGGAGTTGAAATAGTACCTGGTGATGGTCCCGAAATTTTTGACCAGGTGTATGAGTTAATCGTTCCATCGGGATCACGCGATGCGTTTCCATTAAGTGTAACTAAATTGGTTGGTAGTACAATAACCTGTGATTGCCCGGCATCAGCAACGGGTGGTTGATTGGCATTGTTTACAGCTATTGTTACGGTATCTTTTCCTATGGCACCTTTATCGTCTGTTACTGCCAACTCAAATTGATAGGTGCCCTGAACTAATGAAGTAACAGTAGTAGTCACAAGCGTAGGAGTGGAAATAATACCTGGTGATGGTCCCGATATCTTTGACCAGTTGTATGAGTTAATAGTTCCGTCAGGATCACGCGATGCGTTTCCGTTAAGTGTAACCGAACTGGTTGGTAGTACAATGACTTGTGGTTGCCCGGCGTCAGCAATGGGTAATTGATTGGTCGGCGAAGAAGTGGAATATTCAAAAGCCCCGAGGTCAGGAACAGAGCCACTGAAGGGAAGCGTCACGTCCACACCCTTGTCAATTAGATTGCTTCCAGGTGCTAAATGAAGAAAAGCCAGAACAGGTAGACTACCATCAGCTCCGCGTGGTCCGGTGACGGCGGTGGTGTCCATTGAAGCAAATGAAGCAGTGGAAGCGGCAAGGTTGTTCCATGTGTTATGATCCTGGATAAGTCCCGAAAAATTACTAACTGCTGTAGCGTCATTATAACTAATATTATTTTTCAACACTATTGCCACAGGCGGGTTTATATTATACCCCGCTGCCCAACCACCGCCTGTTCCATTGCCATGGCTTGTATTCTTGAAACCATTCTGATAAGAAGTATTGTTATAGAACCAGGCGATACAACGAGCTACATTCTGATCGAATCCCCATCCTTTATTTTGAAATGCCACGCAATTTGTAAAGGTTCTTAAATGTGTTGTTCTTAAGTCTGAAGTTGTATTTCCCCATTTGAAACCGTCTCCATCTGCCTGGCCTCCGGGGTCAGTGAAGGTTCCCGGTATAAAACCATTCCAGAATGACCAACAATTTTTATAGGTGACTGGGGCATCGCTATAAAAAGCGTCGAAGCCATCATCAGAGTTCGACCACGCTCTGCAACCAATATAAGTTACAGTTCCACCATTAGCATCGAAACCATCTGCATTACCATATACACCACCGCCGGTATTAAGAGGGTCGCCGTTATCGTGAGAGTCACAATTCGTATATGTAATAACAGAACTGGTAGGCGTGGCTTGTGTGATTCTCCAACCAGGACCTTGCATATGGTCTATTTCACACTGTGTAAATGTGATTTGGTTACAAAGGTCAACTCTCCAACCGTCTAATGATTGAACAGGATTAGTACTTTGTTTCAGCCCTGTTATTCTAAGACCTTTGAAGTCGATATAGCTACAATTACCTAAATAAAACCCTATCATGAAAACAGATTCAACTATATTGTCCAAATTAAGCACCGGGTATTCACCGGGATAAGCCGATACGGTTATGTGAGCCGAAGCTGTACCATTTAAATTTCTGAAGTCAACAGGATAATTTCCATGGCCCATCGCTTTGGGTGATCGGTATGTCCCGCCTCTTATATAAGCAATGTCACCCGCACGAAGAACGGAAGATAGTTTTTGCCACGAAGCGAATGGCTTGTCTATTGTTCCAGGATTGCTATCACTGCCTGAAGGGCTTACATAATATGTAGTCGCATTTGCCCGACCGGCAAAAAGCAGTGTATACAATGACAGGATCGCAATGAGGTGTTTCATTATTGGTGGCCTAAATTTTCGGATCAATGTATGATCTGATCGAGCCTTAACATTTAAAGCAATGGGTCACAGGTATAGACTATTGGTACTGGGTAAGGTGGTTAAAATATGGAGGGTAACGCTATTTTGATTTCGGGCGGGTAAAACTATTGCTGTGTCTAATACAAGGGGCCTGGTAATGTCTCTACAGAGCAAGAAAATAATTTTCTTAAGGATCGATACAGGGAATGATGTAACCTGCATACTACAGGATGAACATGCAGGTTACATCAACATCATCACGTGTTCGGCACTTCTCAGTTCTACAGTTTTACAATTTTCCTTTGATCGCTCCAAGTTCCGATCTGCACATGAACAAAGTAGATTCCGGCAGAAAGACCATTTACCGGGACAGTAACCTGGTTCACTACCTGGTCCTTGCTAAACAGATACGAACGGATAATTGCACCAGCCTGGTTCACAACCTGGACGTTCATTTTACCCGTTTGGTTGTTGTTAATCTGGAGAACAAAATTATCTCTCACAGGATTTGGGTAGATGACGAGTGATGGTTTTTCGGTCATATTTATTTCATCTACAACTTCAGCTGTGTTCGTTGAGTGAGTTGTAGAACTACCCGAGCTGTTTACGGTTATTGTTACCGTGGAGGTTCCTGTGGCACCTTTATTGTCCGTTACAATCAATTGAAATTTATAGGTACCCTGAACTAAATATTTAGCGGTGGCAGTTACAAGGGTGGAATTTGAGACCATACCTGACGATGGTCCTGATATTTTTGACCATTTGTATGCACTAATGGTACCGTCAGGGTCATAGGATGAGGTCCCCTTAAGTGAAGCCGTGTTTGTTGGCAATACAATCGTTTGGGCCGACCCTGCCTTTGCAATCGGGGATTGATTGGCAGGTGGAGCAATCGTTGAAGAAGAATATTCAAAAGCTCCAAGGTCGGGCGCGGAGCCACTGAATAATAGATTGACGATACTTGCCCCGGCATTGATCAGATTGGAACTGGACGACAGATGCAGGAACTGGAGGCTGGGTAAGGAGCCATCAGATTGACGTCGCTTTGTTACACCTGATGTATCCAGGGAGGCGAATGAAGAATTGGATGCGGCAAGATTGTTCCATGTGTTATGATCCTGAATAAGCCCGCTGAGATTACTTTCAGCTGTAGGGTCACTATAACTAATATTATTTTTCAGAACTACTGCCACAGCCGGACTTAAATTATAGCCTGTAGCCCAACCACCACCTGTTCCACTGCCATGGGTTGTATTTTTGAAACCATTTTGATAAGACGTATTGTTGTAAAACCAGGCTACGCACCTTGCTGCGTTTTGGTTAAAACCCCACGACTTGTTTTGGAAGGCTACACAATTTGTAAAGGTTCTTAAATGAGTTGTTCGGAGGTCTGAACTTGTGCTTCCCCATTTGAAACCGTCTCCATCTGCCTGGCCTCCGGGATCAGTGAACGTTCCTGGCTTAAAGCCGTTCCAGAATGACCAGCAATTGGTATAAGTGACCTGGGCGTCGTTATAATAAGTGTCGAAACCATCATCAGAGTTCCACCACGCTCTGCAGCCAATATAAGTTACGGTTCCACCATTGGCATCAAAACCATCAGCATTGCCATATACCCCACCGCCAGTACTAAGAGGGTCGCCGTTATCGTGAGAGTCACAATTCGTAAATGTAAAAACAGAACTTTTAGGAGTGGATTGTGGAATTCTCCAACCCGGGCCTTGCATATGGTCTACTTCACAGTTTGTAAATGTGATTTGATTACACATATCAACTCTCCAACCGTCTAATGATTGAACAGGATTCGTACTTTGTCTCAGTCCTGTTATTCTAAGACCTTTGAAGTCGATATAGCTACAATTACCTAAATAAAACCCCATCATGAAAACAGATTCAACTATATTGTCCAAATTAAGCACCGGGTATTCGCCGGGGTAGGCCGAGACGGTTATATGAGCAGAAGATGTACCGTTTAAATTTCTCCAATCAACGGGATAATATCCCTTTCCTATTGCTTTTGGTGTTCTATACGTGCCACCCCTTATATAGGCAATGTCACCAGGCTTCAAAACGGAAGATAATTTTTGCCATGAGGCGAATGGCTTATCGATCGATGTTCCGGGATTACTATCACTTCCCGAGGGGCTTACATAATAAGTAGTGGCATTTACCTGGGTAGCAAAAAGCATTGCATTCAAGGCCGCGAAAGCAATTAAGTGTTTCATTTAATGGAGGATTAAATTTTTAGAAATCAGTTTAATTGTTAAGTTGACACGTAATATTTACGCAATAGGGTATAGAGAATCTTTAACTCTAGGTAAGGGTTATTAATGGTGAGAATAATGTTGTTGAATTTCGATCTGAGTGCATACTCGGATCGGAAAAACATTGACTCGAAACAAAAAGTATTTACTTGCTCCTCAAATCAATCAGGTACAAAATCATGAAGTGGTGGGGAGAAATTTTGCTGTGTTTAATACCAGTGGCCTGGCGGTGTCTTTCATAAAACATTAAAATTTTGGTTGATCTTTTTTTTAATAAAATTTGGCAGAAAGCATTAACCAGAATGATGCCATTAAAAAGAAAAAGCATTTTTTTTAAATAAAAACTGAAGATTTTTTTATCCACAGTAAGTTTACTATCCTGTGAATTTGAAAATTATTCCAAGTGAATGATGATAAAAAATTGAATGATTGATATAAATATAAAGTAACCTGCATGTCATGTAAATGACAAATACAGGTTACTTGCTTATTAGATTTTTCAGTTATACAATTTTATAGCTTTATAATTTTCCTGACGTCACTCCAGTTGCCGATTGTTATGTGAACAAAATAAATCCCCGTGATCAGATCCTTTGCGGGCACATCAACATGGATCCTTTGTTGATCCTTATTAAACATAAATGAACCAACCTGTGCACCTGCCTGGTTGATGATGTCTACCTTCATTTTACCGGTATAGGCATTATTCATATCAAGCGAGAATTTGTCAGAAACCGGGTTGGGATAAATACTAAGCGACGTGGGTTGAGTATTTGGTTCTATATTGTTTTCAGCTTCGGTCTTCTTCTGAGCAGGCTTATTTGCTGCCGGACCGTCGTTGATATTTTCTGTAAGAACGAATCCATTAAGATAGTTATATCCGTTCGGCGTGCTAATGGTTATCGTTAGTTGTCCCTGGCTGTCAGGACTAAGATCAGATAAGATCGCTTTCGTTGTGTAATTATTATACGTAAATATAGAATCTGACAATTGACCAACCTGGAAAACAGTAATATTATCCGAATATTGGTTTTGACTTGCCAAGAGTTCCAGCTTGTATTTTCCTACACTGCTTAGTCCATGAATGGTAAGTGTTCTGGTTGTACGCGTATAGCCGGCGTACCTTAATACGATCCCTGGAGCCATGGCTGCCTGGCCGTAGTCATTTCCATTGTCAAGAATGGACCAGTTGAAACTGAGATCGGCATTCACTGCTGATGTTGTACCATCGGAATAATAAAATACCGATGAGTTGAACGACGATGTTACATCCCAATTATTCCACTGGCCGTTTGTATATGGATTTTCACCTCCATAAATATTTACCTTGATATACTTCGATGCGGCTGTGTCTGCTGTTGTGTCCGCGGCATTAATTGTTAATTCTATTGTGTCTCGCCCTTTGCCATTTTGATCGTCCGATACTTCCAATACAAACTTAAACACTCCCTGCGTCAGATCCGTAACAACAGTTTGTGCCTGTGAGGGATTTACGATCGTGCAAGGAGGACCTGAAATTTCATTCCAATGATAAGATGAAATTGTTCCATCCTGGTCAGATCCGCTTCCGCGTAATGTGACACTATTATTTGCAGGCATTGTAATGGTAATATCAGGTCCGGCATTCGCAACGGGTAATTTATTCGATACTTCATTTGTATCGGCTGCTTTCTTTACGGTTACTTTTACAGTATCTTTTCCACTGGCTCCTTTGTTATCTTTTATTTGCAGTTCAAATACATACACTCCCTGTATTAAGTTAGTGACTTTCGTTTGCACACCGGAGGGGTTTTCAATGGTGCAGGAAGGGCCTGAAACTTTATCCCATTGATAAGATGAAACTGCTCCATCGCCATCGGATCCATTTCCTTTTAATGTTACATTGTTAGTAGGCAGTGTAATGGTGATATCAGATCCTGCATTCGCAACAGGTGATTGATTAGATCCTACATTCGTGCCAGTCGATTTATTTACAGTAATTTTTACAGTATCTTTTCCGCTGGCACCTTTATCGTCTTTTATTGACAGTTCCAATACGTATATGCCCTGCGTCAGGTCAGTAACTTCCGTTTGTGCGTTGGAGGGACTTTCAATTGTACAGGAGGGGCCCGAAATTTTATCCCATTGATAAGAAGAAACAGTTCCGTCCTGGTCGGATCCATTTCCTTTTAATGTTACATTATCTGTAGGCAGTGTAATTGTAATATCAGATCCGGCATTCGCAATGGGTAATTGATTTGCATCAGCCGCTTTGTTTACAGTTATTGTTACAGTGTCTTTTCCGGACGCTCCTTTATCGTCTTTTACTTCCAGTTCAAATTTATAGACGCCCTGAACTAATGTTGTGACATTGGTCGTCGCCAGGCCAGGAGTTAAAATAACGGCGGACGATGGTCCCGATACCTGTGACCAGTCGTATGATTTAATGACTCCATCAGCGTCACTCGATGTGCTTCCATCAAGCGTAGCCAAACTGGTAGGTAATACAATGGTCTGTGATTTCCCTGCATTAGCTGTTGGCGGTTTATTAGTGGGAGTGGAACCACCATATTCAAAGGCCCCCAGATCGGGAGCAGAACCGGCGAATAGTAGATTAGCAATGCTAACTCCGGCATTGATCATATTGGAACCTGACGACAGGCGCAGAAACTGGAGGTTTGGTAAGCTTCCATCAGATTGACGGAGCCTTGTCACACCTGATGTATCTAATGAAGCAAATGAAGAATTGGATGCGGCAAGGTTGTTCCACGTGTTATGATCGTCGGATAACCCGTCGAGATTGCTCACAGCTTTAGGCTCATTATAACTGATATTATTTTTAAGTACACTGGCGACAGGTGGATTTAAGCTATATCCCATTGCCCAACCCCCACCTGCATTGCCATGACTTGTATTCTGGTAATTATTCTGATAAGATGTATTGTTATAGAACCACGCAATACAGCGTGACACATTCTGGTCAAATCCCCATCCTTTGTTTTGAAATGCCAAGCAGTTTTTAAAGGTTCTTAAATGGGTTGTTCTTAAATCTGAAGTTGTGCTTCCCCATTTGAAACCCATTCCATCTGCCTGTGCGCCGGGATCAGTGAAGGTTCCTGGTATAAAACCATTCCAAAATGACCAGCAATTGATGTAAGTGACATTGGCATCGTTATAAAAAGTATCAAAACCGTCATCTGAGTTCCACCATGCACGGCATCCTATGTATGTAACTGATCCACCATTGGCATCAAAACCATCAGCGTTGCCATAATCTCCACCGCCAGTATTAAGAGGGTCGCCACAGTGATGTGCGTCACAATTCGTAAATGTAAAAACAGAACTGGTAGGAGTGGCTTGTGTGATTCTCCAACCCGGGCCTTGCATGTGGTCTACTTCACACTGTGTAAATGTGATTTGATTACAGAGATCAACTCTCCAACCGTCTAGTGATTGAACAGGATTGGTACTTTGTTTCAGCCCTGTTATTCTAAGACCTTTGAAGTCGATATAGCTACAATTACCTAAATAAAACCCTATCATGAAAACAGATTCAACTATATTGTCCAAATTAAGCACCGGGTATTCACCGGGATAAGCCGATACGGTTATGTGAGCAGAAGATGTTCCATTCAAATTTCTGAAGTCGACAGGATACTGGCCTTTGCCTATTGGTTTTGGCGATCTGTATGTTCCGCCTCTTAGATAACCAACGTCGCCCGCCTTAAGAACTGAAGATAATTTTTGCCACGATGCGAATGGTTGGTCTATTGTTCCGGGATTGTTATCACTACCCGATGGACTTACATAGTATGTTTCTGCATTTGTCCGGATAGCAAAAAGCATTGCATTCAGTATCAGAATACCTATTAGTTTTTTCATTAGGAACCAAATTTTAAAGATTAATAATTAGTAACCAGCGGATACACTAATAGGGCGCGGATGAAACAGGTAGTAATAAGGCAATACTATCCCTGATGAGTTATACGGATATCATTTTCATGGATGAGTGAAGAAATCAAAAGAGATCATAGGTTCGATCGGGGAGATAGCGTTTGAAACTAATAATAAGCGAATAAACACAAGCACTGCTATTTCGCGTGCTGTTTAAATGAATGGGGAGACAATAAAAAAGATGGGATGGTGCGTTTCTCGGGGTCACACGTTTCATATAATATTGAATTTATGCGTAGAACAATAAATAAGGACAGGCAATCTCAGCGATAATTATGCCACGGGGCAACAAAAGAATATTTTTGTGAGTAAAAACCCAAAAAAGAAGTTCAAATTATTTTTTTTAAGCAATCAATCCTATCGAGTTTATATTTTATTGCTAATGGAGTTTGTTTTTTGTTTATGCGAAATGTTTTTTTTGTTGTCATGACATGTAATCGGAATATCTCTGCAATTTTTTTATTGAGACAAATATTTGATTCGAATGATGTCAAATAATGATTAATCTTATTCCGAAAAAAAATCCATAATCGCCGAGGCTTTATGAAACATATCATGGAACTTCAGTTGACCTTCATTTCTTAACCCTGTTTAATGTAAAGCCGCAATAGTCATCTCCGGCCATGCAATTCATTTTTACTATCGAGAAGGAAGAGAACATTATCTCCGGATCACCGGTTTATATCAGCGGCCAATACCGGGCCTCAAATCCGATCGCTACCGATTCGAACTTTCAATTATCTTTGCCCGCTATGACAGTAGAAAAAATAAATGATATGCGGTCCCGCGTTGCCGGGATAAGGAGGTTTCTTTGACGTTGATGACCGCAAAATGAAAGTTGCTGAGGAAAAGCAGCTTTCGTTAAGCCCCGGGTTTTGGGATGACAACAAAAGGGCTACAGAAATTCTTAAGAACATTCAGCAAAATGATTATTGGGTCAAATTGTATGAGGCAACAGAGTCCGCTGTTGAAGATTTTGTAGTGTTATTTGATTTCTGGAAGGCTGGTGATGCAACCGAAGAAGAAACGAAAGAGAATTATGAAAGAGCGTTGCAGCAGATCGACGATGCGGAATTCAAGAGCACACTGAATCAACCCGAAGATGAATTGCCCGCCGTGTTACAGATCAATTCGGGCGCTGGTGGAACAGAAAGCCAGGATTGGTCGGAGATGCTGGCACGCATGTACAGAATGTACGGCGAAAAGCAGGGATGGAAAGTAACAGAGCTCGATTGGGTGTGGGGGGATGGGGCCGGTATCAAGACCTGTACGCTACAATTTGATGGTCCGTTCGCCTATGGTTTTTTAAAAGCAGAAAGTGGTGTGCACCGGTTAGTTCGAATCTCTCCGTTTGACAGTAATGCAAGACGGCACACGTCATTTGCCTCGGTGTTTGTATACCCGCTTGTTGATGACACCATTAATATAGAGATCAAAGATGCTGACGTAAAGATGGATACGGCACGAAGTGGTGGCGCCGGTGGTCAGAATGTCAATAAGGTTGAAACAAAAGTAATGTTGACACATATTCCAACCGGAATCGTTGTGGTTTGCCAGACCGAGCGTTCGCAGCTAGGTAATCGCGAAAAAGCGATGCAGATGCTCAAAAGTCGTTTATATGAAGAAGAACTTCGCAAACGTGAGGAGGTGAAGAACGCCGCCAATGCGAACAAGAAAAAGATAGAGTGGGGAAGCCAGATACGCAGTTACGTTTTTCATCCTTATAAAATGATCAAGGATCACCGGACCGATTTTGAAACAGGTAATATTCAACCTGTCATGGATGGTGAACTTGATGGATTTATCAAAGCCTATTTAATGCAGGCAAAGGAAACTGTTTAAAATTATACTTTGCGGCTTCGGTTTAAATCCTGGCGATCTTGCGTAAAATATTGTAACCATTATCCTCATTTATCGTTTTACTTTGGATGAAACGACTGATCTCCATTAGTTTTTTTTCCTGCTTGTTTTTATTTGCCCGTTCCCAATGGCCGGGCCAAATATCAGATTCAAAGTCTGCTGAACGTTTAGCAGGCGCCAGCATTACACTGTATTCCAACGGCCATATTTCAGGGCTTGTTGCGAATAAAGAAGGAAGGTTTTCGATTGCACCAGGAACATACGATTCCATAAAGATCTCCATGATCGGCTATCATTCAAAAACAATTTTCCCCTCTCAGTATCCGGTAGGAGATCTTAAAATACAATTGGAACTTGCACCAGCGGAGTTAGGAGAAGTTGTGGTTAAAAGATCTTCTGCACTGGCCATCATTCATAAAGCCATCGCGGCTCTTACTTCGTTTCAGCCCGACAGCGATTTTGAGAACAAAGGATTTTATCGCGAAATAATTAAAGACCGCGAAAACTATTTTTCTGTAGCTGAAGCGGTTTTCCTGGCTCAATATTTTCCAAAAAAGGATTCCTACAAACTGAAACTCTTACAGGGGCGGAGTAAGGAGGATGTAACTTATACAAGGTTGTTTGAAGATTTTCATCCCGGCGGCGGACCGCAAACGGTTGCGGGAAAAAGTTTTGTTATAGAACCACCTGATTTTTTGAACGGGAAGAAGATAAAACTTTTTAATTATAAAATTGATTCGCTGGTACAGTTTGATGAGCGTTGGTTGTACAGTATCAGTTTTGATCAGAAACCGGGAGTAAAAGAAGCACTTGATAAAGGAAAATTATTGATTGATGCGGATAGCTATGCGGTGGTCAGTTACCAGGCAGAAAATAGCCCATTCGGAACGGCTTATATAAAAGATCTGACCGGCACCGACAAAGTATTCGCTGAAATTTTGCATATCGATCTCAAAAGAAAAGGATGGAAGTACCGGGTTGATTTTACACCTGTCGAAAATAAGTGGGTTATGAGTTATGCTGAGACTGAATATAAGATCGGGTATAAGCAACCAAAAAAGAATATTGACCTTGACCTGGCCGTTGATGTTGAATTATTATTTTCTGAATTAGCTAAGCCTGTTGTAAAAGAGATCAGCAAGGACGAGGAATGGAAAAGAAAAAATATCGTAGCCAATTTACCGATCGCTTTTGATCCTGCATTCTGGGGTGATAATAATATCATTTCTCCTACTGAAGAAGTAAAAAATATCATTCAAAAGATATCTAAAAATGAAAACGACCTTCCTGTAGAAACTTCTGTTGAGGGCTGGCAATATATAAACCGGAACCTGTTCGTTTCTTACAAAAAAAATGACACGATCACGTTAATTCCTGTTATGCGGTGTTTATGGGAAGATGATGAGACAGCCGGTATGTTGTATAAAGAAATGGATGGAGACTTCACTGCAGAAACCAGGATAAGCATGTTTAAAAGTTCCGACAACACCCAGGCTCCGGACAAAGGATTTCAACAAGGAGGAATTATTGTGAGGAGTGTAAATGACGAAAAACAGAACTATGTTTTATTGTCCATGGGTACCGGCGGTAACCCAAATCCAAAGCTATTTTTTAAAAGGACGATCGATAATAAAAGCAGAACTGTTGTGAATAAGAACGAGAATATGAGCGGCTGGTTGCGAATTGAGAAAACAGGTAACAGGATCATTGCATTTTTTAAAACTGACAGCGTCAGCGCTTTTAAAAAAATAGGCGCGTATAAACTCGACTGGCTAAATGGAAAAGTACAACTGGGATTGACTGTGTTTGCATCATTTTCGGGTGATGGTCCAAAAATGAGACCGGATATGAAAGCTGATTTTTCACAACTAAACATCCAGAAGCCGTGAAAAGACTTTTATTACTCTTGTTATTCATTATTCCATTTACTCGTGTTTTTGCCTGCCTTATTCTTTTTATCACTGATGGTAAAATTGTATTGGTCGCTAACCACGAAGATTGGTATGCAAGAGATGCAGAAGTGACATTTATTCCGGCCGAAGGAAAAAAATTGGGGATGCTTTACTTTGATTTTTCCAGCGAGAAGACAGCACAGGGAGGTATGAACACGGCCGGTTTATTTTTCGACGGTACCCGAACGCCATTTGCTCCCTATGAAGAAAATGATTCAAAAAAAGATTGTAAATGTTATATCTGGAAGAAAATATTGGAAGAATGTGCCACTGTTGATGAAGCATTGAACTATGTAAAGAATTATAAGATACCCGAGATAGAAGATGTACATATTCTTTTTGCAGACAAAAAAGGTAATTCTGCAGCAGTAGGTGTTTATGATGGCAAATTACAAATTCACAGGAGGTCAGGCAATCACCAACTGCTTACCAATTTTAATCTCACCGATCCTTCTTACGGTGACGAGCCACCTTGCCAGCGTTTTGCAATAGCGGAGAAAATGCTTGGTTCAGATTCTTCTGCAACGGTTGATAACCTCGAGAACATATTATCCAAAACACATCAAAATGATCTCACTGTTTATTCGAATATTTACAATCTTACATCCGGGGAAGTCTATGTTTACAACAGGGCCGATTTTACAAGAAAGGTGAAACTCAATTTAACCGTTGAATTGAAGAAAGGCAAGCATGTGGTGAGTATTCCTTTCTTATTCAAATAATATTGATCAATCAAGTCTTATTTATCCTGAAAATGTTTTGACTTTATCTTTGCACCCTAAAACTTTATCATGAGTCTAGGATATTTTTCATACCCCATGCCAGTTAACGAAACAGTTCTTTCTTACGCCCCGGGAAGTGCCGAAAGAGAATTGCAGAAATCGGTGTTGGAGAAATTAAAGAATGAAGAAGCTGATATACCTATGTATATCGGCAGTAAGGAAGTTCGTACGAATAAAAAGGAACGCATACATCCGCCGCATGAACTCAATCACACATTGGGTTATCATTCCGTCGGTGATGAAAGACATATTAACCAGGCGATTGACGATGCATTAAATGCAAGGGAAGCCTGGGCGGGCATGAGTTGGGAAGGCCGGGCAAATATTTTTTTAAAAGCGGCTGATCTTATTTCCACGAAGTACCGGCCGTATATGAATGGCACCACCATGCTTGGGCAAAGCAAAAATGTTTTCCAGGCAGAAATTGACAGTGCTTGTGAAGTGATCGATTTTCTTCGCTTTAATGTTCATTTCTTAAGCGAGATATACAAACAGCAACCAATCAGCAGCCCCGGTATACATAATAGAATGGAATACCGTCCCCTTGAAGGTTTTGTTCTTGCTATTACTCCCTTCAACTTTACAGCTATTGGCGCTAATCTTCCCACTTCAGCTGCTATGTGCGGAAACGTAGTGGTGTGGAAATGTGCGAACACACAGATCTATTCGGCCCAAATGTTCATGCGGATATTAAAAGAAGCTGGTTTGCCCGATGGCGTCATCAATTTGATATACGTAGATGGACCGACACTTGGAAAAGTTTGTTTTAATCATCGTGATTTTGCAGGAGTTCATTTTACAGGATCAACAGGGGTGTTTAATAATATGTGGGAGACGATCGGGAGGAACATGGCTAATTACAAATCCTACCCGAGAATTGTCGGTGAAACCGGTGGAAAAGATTTTGTACTGGCGCATAAAAGCGCTGATGTCGACGCAGTGGTAACGGCATTACTTCGCGGGGCCTTTGAATTCCAGGGGCAGAAATGTTCGGCTGCATCGCGAGCGTACATTGCTTCAAATATTGCCGATGAGGTGAAGAAGAAATTGATCGCCGGCGTGAAGAGTTTTAAAATGGGAAGCCCTGAAGATTTCTCCAATTTCATCAATGCTGTGATCGATGAAAAAAGTTTTGACAAGATCAGATCATATATTGAGAATGCGAAAAAAGATAAGAAAGCGGAAATATGGGTAGGGGGGAAGTGTGACAAACGTGAAGGATATTTTATCCAGCCAACTATCATCGAAGCAAAAGATCCTAACTATATAACGATGTGTGAAGAAATTTTTGGCCCGGTGCTGAGCATATATATATATAATGCCAACCAGTTTGAAAGAACATTGGAATTGGTTGATAAAACTTCGCCTTATGCATTAACTGGTTCCATTCTTGCAAAAGATAAAGCTGCCATTGAACTGGCTACCAATAAACTTCGTAACGCGGCTGGTAATTTTTACATTAATGACAAGCCAACCGGCGCGGTAGTAGGGCAGCAACCCTTTGGCGGTGCAAGAGCGAGTGGTACTAATGACAAAGCTGGCAGCATTTTGAATTTGTACCGCTGGTTGAGTGCCAGAACAATCAAAGAAACCTTTAATCCACCTGCGGATTATCGGTATCCATTCATGTTGGAAAAATAAATTACCCAGCTCAATAACTTTCTAATAGTAATTGCTTAAATAGCTTTTGTGCATGGCGCTATCCTTCTCATAACGAAGCATCACCTGACAACCGAAAGAGAAAAACTGCCCAAGAGGTAGATTTTCTTTTAATCATCAATAAGGGTTATTATCTATTGTTAGCTTTTGCACTTCAAATAAGCGACTGAGATTTTTACTGTAAGCAGAAATCAGGTTTTACTAGCCATCAGCAAGTATTTTTTCTCTCTCATCCCTATATTCTTTAAAAAGACTTGAATATGCAAACTTGTTTTGCAATGTTTGCGATGTAAAAATTAATCCGTTAAAAAAAAATTCAAGCCCTCATGAAAAAAATCTATTTATTCCTATGCTTAACCGCTTTGTGCTTTTCCGCTATCGCACAATCGAAGTCACAAGAATTAAAACCATTTAAAGTTGATGTCAGCCTTGGATACGCAATCCCTGCGGGTAAAGGTGCAAAAGGAGGAGTCCTTTTCGCTGTTGAACCTAAGTATGCTGTAATCCCGAGCTTATCTCTTGGTGTACGTTTTGAAGGTGCTGTCATGGCCCGCTTTGCCGGATACGACCAGGAAGGCGATCCTCTTGAGACTGATGTTAAAGGTTCAGGTTCTTACCTTGCTACCGGTGACTATTATCTTATGAACAATTATTCCTTCCGTCCGTTTGTGGGCGCTGGTGCCGGAATTTTTACCTTAGCAGGTGTTGAGGTAAACTCAACTTCGGGTGATGTTTCTGCCGGTGCTAAATTCGGCGGAATGATCAGAGCCGGTATTGAAGCTTCACACTTCCGTGCTGGTGTTGAATACAACCTGATCCCTAAAACTACTTACACTGGTTATGATGCCGATGGGAATATCACCAGTGGTTTGACTTCACCTAACAGCTACATTGGTATTAAGATCGGTGTATGCTTTGGTGGTGGTCCAAGAAAATAAATACTAACGCTCAGAATAAAAGAGCTGTCCTTAAAGGGCAGCTTTTTTTATTTGGGGTATTGTGACTGAATGCTATATCTCGGAGTATCTTATTTGTTTAGCAAAAAATGATTTTCGGCGATCTCTCTGTAAGTAGCGATCAACTAAAGCTGTCTTTGCAAGACAATCTTTCTATTTGATCGCTAGATCCGGGCGTGCCCATCTTTTTTATTAACTCATTTACAATCAATTGTTAGTTGGAGGTTCCCACCAGTAAACTTTTTTGAAATTGATCATTGAATGGCATGATTTTTAAGTTAAAGGTATAGTTAACCAAAAACACGTATTTATGAAAACTATTCTCTCGGTTATTTTATTTTTAAGCTTGACCGCACTCGCAAAAGCTCAATCCGCTGATACACATTTTGGATTAAAAGCAGGTTTAAATATTTCAAGTCTTGATGTAAAGGATGGAGTTGATTTCGATTCGAAAGCAGGTTTCCATATCGGCGGTCTCGCTCACATACATTTATCTCCCCATTTTGGTGTCCAGCCCGAAATAGTTTACTCTGAACAAGGGGGAAAAGATGATGAGGATAAATGGAAGATCAATTACATAAATGTTCCCGTGTTATTTCAGTACATGACGGGGAGTGGTTTCCGGTTGCAAACTGGTCCGCAACTGGGCTTCGCCGTTTCATCTAAAATTAAAAGCGGTGACATAGAGCGGAATATCAAAGACGATGTAAATACAGTAGACGTATCATGGGCTTTAGGCGCCAGTTATTTGTTTCCCGAAGCCATTGGCATTGATGCCAGGTATAATATAGGAATTACAAATGTTAACGATGCAGAAACTCCTGAAGTAAGAAACAGGGTTTTCCAGGTGGGACTGTTTTATCAGTTTATGAATACAACCCGGACTCATCGGAGATAATTTCAGATTTGCGATTTTGGATGGGTATTAGTTTTAGGATCCAAATAAATCATTAACGAAATAGTAAAGCTCATATCGAAGGGCTTTACTATTTTTATTTAAAATTTTGACTGTTTGAAATCTATTCTTACCGAACAGCAACTGGCTATTACCATAAAGCGCCTGGCACACCAGGTTTTGGAAAACCATATCAATTTAGATAACACTGTACTTATTGGCATCCAACCACGAGGCGTTTACCTGTCTGACCAGATCGTGGAAGAAATAAAAAAACAGGTTCCGCCAAATAAAATTCAGTACGGGATACTTGACATTACTTTTTACCGTGACGATATACGGAAGGAATTGCATGTTGCCAATCAAACAGATATTCTTTTCTCCATTGAAGGAAAAAATGTTATCATCATTGACGATGTCCTTTATACGGGCCGTACTATTCGCGCAGCCTTAGATGCGTTAATGGATATAGGCAGACCAGAGAAAGTAGAATTATGCGTACTGATCGACCGTCGTTTTAGTCGCCAGCTTCCCATTCAGCCCGATTACGTTGGCAAATCCATTGACTCTATTATTTCCCAAAAAGTAAAAGTGTATTGGAAAAAGAAGGATGGCAAGGAGGAAGTAGTGATGGTTGAGTAGCTGCTGGTTGCTTGTCACTGGCCGCTGGTTATAGCCAGGTTGAGCGATCAGCAATTTTTATTACCGGTAACCAGCAACCAGTAACCAGAAACCCTTTATCTTCGCACTTTAATGAGCCTGTCTACAAAACATCTGCTGGGCATCAAAGACCTGAACAAAGACGATATTTCTCTTATTCTTCAAACAGCAGAACAATTCAAAGAAGTTTTACAACGACCGATCAAAAAAGTTCCTTCTCTTCGCGATGTTACCATTGTGAATTTGTTTTTTGAAAATTCAACAAGGACAAGGATCTCGTTTGAGCTGGCCGAAAAAAGATTAAGCGCCGATACGATCAATTTCACATCTTCCGGTTCATCGGTTTCAAAAGGAGAAACATTGCTTGATACGGTGAACAACATCCTTTCCATGAAAGTGGATATGGTAGTGATGAGACATAGTGCGAGTGGTGCTCCGCATTTTTTGGCTAAACACATCCCCGCAGCTATTATTAATGCAGGCGATGGGATCAATGAACATCCAACACAGGCATTATTGGATGCGTTTTCGATAAAAGAAAAGATCGGCGTGCTTGAAGGGAAGAAGATTGCTATTATTGGCGATATCATGCACAGTCGTGTTGCCCAAAGCAATATTTATCTCCTCAGGAAAATGGGAGCCGAAGTAACCGTCTGCGGACCACCTACCTTAATTCCAAAATATATCAGGGAGGCGCTGGGCGTGCAGGTCAATTATCATTTGAAAAAAACGCTCGAATGGTGCGACGTGGCCAACGTATTGCGTATTCAACTGGAGCGCCAGAACCAGGTATTGTTTTCATCGTTAAGAGAATACAACCTGGTTTATGGGATCAAACGCCAGATGCTCGATGAATTGAAGAAAGACATTGTCATCATGCATCCTGGTCCGATCAATCGCGGTGTGGAAATTGACAGCGATGTGGCGGATAGCCGTCAATCGATAATTTTACAACAGGTAGAGAACGGGGTGGCTGTGCGAATGGCTGTCCTGTATTTACTGGCAGGACGAAATGCAAGCAACAATTAATAATTATTAATCTAATTATTAATTTTTAAAACGAAACACATGCAACGTATCTGTTTATTTCCCGGCACATTCGATCCCGTTACATTAGGGCATGTAGATATCATAAACAGGGCTATTCCACTATTTGATAAAATAATCGTAGGCATCGGGAAGAATACGATCAAAGCTCCTATGTTTTCAGATGAACAGCGTCTGGAATGGATAAGACAGATCTATAAAAACAAACCCTCTATCGAAGGAGCCATTTACGAAGGCTTAACGGTTGATTTTTGTAAAAAAGTAAATGCCAGTTTTATTTTGCGCGGTATTCGGTATGTCAGCGATTTTGAGTATGAAAAGACAATTGCTGATGCCAACCGTACTCTTGATAGCAGTATTGAAACGATCTTTTTAACAGGTGAACCAAAATATACATCGGTAGCTTCAACTATAGTCAGAGATATTATTCGCAACGGTGGAGATGCCAGTCTTTTCCTTCCTGAAATAGTTTCTAAGTCTTTAAAAAAATGATCTGGTTCGATAAAGCATTAACAGTTGAGAAATTGAGACCTCTTGGGCCCAACACAATGGCCGCTCACATCGGTATTGAATGGGTGGAAGTGGGAGAGAATTTTATAAAGGCCAAAATGCCGGTTGATAAAAGAACAAATCAGCCTTACGGATTGCTGCACGGAGGCGCTTCGTGTGTTTTAGCAGAAACACTCGGAAGTGTGGCCTCTGCGATGGTGATCGATCATTCGAGATTCTTTTGCGTGGGCCTGGAAATAAATGCAAACCATATTCGCGGGGTGAGAGAAGGATACGTAACCGGCGTTGTATTGCCTTTGCATCTCGGGAATGCAACACATGTGTGGGATATAAAAATTTATGATGAGAAAGATAAACTGGTTTGCGTAAGTCGCCTGACCGTGGCCATTCTTATACGGAGATAAAGTGTTTTTGTTTTGCCGCTTCAATAATATCTGAGATCAGGGGAAATGATTTCGGAAGATAAGAATTGACATCACCCGGCACCACCCATTTTATATCGAGAATATCTTCTTCCGTTTGGGGAATTAATTTTTGTTCTTCGACGATCATCATAGTAAACCAATGACTTTCTTTTAAGATGAACCTTGTGCCTTCATGATAGGTGTGGTAAGTAACCAGTAGTGGTGAATTTAATTTTACATTTTTCAAACCGGTTTCTTCTTCCACTTCGCGGATCGCGCAATCTTCTAGTTTTTCTCCTTTGTCCAGTTTCCCTTTCGGCAGGTCCCACTTACCCCTGCGAAAGATCATCAGTATATTATCTTCATTGTTCTTTACCAATCCCCCCGCTGCCTGTATGAGTGTGAATTTTTTGAAAAATGCTTTTTTCAACTCTTCGAGATCCTTGTGTTGAAATATACCCGCATGAATCCGCGGTTGCTGCATTTCATGGATCATCGTCTTTATGGTGTGGGCATTCAATTCATCGATAAAAACGGTGTCATCGTGATGAATAAAAGGAAGGATGATCTTATCGATCATATCGCAAAGAAATAGTGGCTTATCGTTAAAATAGATCTTGATATACATTTCTATAAAGATACAGGCAGCTTGTCGTGAAAAAAAGGAGTAGTTAGCAGGCAGCAATATTTCGGGAGCCGTGGTAACAGTTCGCTGCCATTTATTATGCCTTTAACTGCGGATCGACCACCTTGTCCTTATTCTGTATGTACTTCATGATCGGAGATACTAGGTATTCGCTTAATTTTTTGCGGATCGCCGGCTCTAATATTTTCGCGATCAAGTAAGATACCAGGATAAGGAGAAGGATCGGTACCACTGGCAAAAGAGCAAGAGGGATGAAAGGAAATTGTTTGCCCATTTTCGCTATTAAGGCGATCATTATATTATTATGTAGCAGGTATAGGGGATAGCTTATAAAGCCTATAAAGATCAGGAACCTGTTTGCAATGAATTTTTCGATCCATTCAAAATAAACAACTGCCAGAAAAAATATTGGAACAATAAACGCAGGTCTTGAAATGGCCGAAGAGGTAAGTGCCACCGTAGAGGCGGAAATAATTCCGGTAACAGCAGCAAATAAAAGATAGCTCCGATTTTTTGTAGTGTAATATAAATAAGCCAATGAGCCAGATACGAACCAGCCAAACTCATTGAATGATAGCCCTTCTACTTTTGTAATATTATTTAAGGCCGTACAAAATGCAGGAGGTGCCGATGAAAACTGTACCACCGCCGCTACGGCGATCCAAATGCAAAAAAGAGCAAACAGGGCGGCTATGGCCCTTTTGGTACCGAAAATGAAATACATGGCTCCGAAAATGAAGTAGTATTTCACTTCTACAAACAGAGACCAGAAAGAGACCTCCAGCATGTTTGTGTGAAGCCAATCAGGTTCAATGAAAATTAGTCCCGGAACAACATCTCTCAATTGGGGCATGCCTTCGGGACGCTCAGGAAGCAAAGGCGCAGTGAAGAAGATCAGTATTGTTGCGATCAGCATGGCAGGGAACAGTCGTAACCATCGCCTGCTGATAAATTCTAAAAAATTTTTACACTTTTCAAGGGTCATTAAAATGACAAAACCGGAGATCAGGAAGAATAGGTGGACACCGAGAAAACCTTGTTTAAAACCCGGAAAATTTGCAAACTGATCACCATAAGGCACATTATCGGGCCATTTTGCATAGGCATGATATAACAAAACCCAGAGGATAGCGATGCCTCTGCATCCATCCAGAAAATCAATACGCTTTTTTCCCATTGAGTTGGTGGTTCTGTTCGTGAATAAACATACGGTATTCATGATGAAAATACCGTATTACTTAATCAAAATTCATAAACGTATATGGCTTCCTTTTATTGGCTAGCCGTCACATATTATGTCCAACAATTGCTAACCGGGGCATAGCTTCTGCAGACATTAAAATAATCTTCTTTGAGACCGTTAAACAATCATTTTCAACTTAGTTTTGCCACATGACGAATGAAAAGGCAATAGCTGAAAAACTCCTGCAGGTTGAAGCAGTAAGGCTCAATTTAAAAGAACCATTTACCTGGGCCAGCGGGTGGAAGAGTCCTATCTACTGCGACAACCGGCGTATACTCTCGTTTCCTTTTACCAGGGATTACATAAAATCAGAATTGTGCAATGTTGTTTTTGAAAAATTCCCGGAAGCGGAATTGCTTGCTGGAGTTGCAACGGCCGGTATCGCCTGGGGAGCCATGATAGCCGATCAGCTTAAGCTTCCCTATATTTATGTTCGCCCAAAACCGAAGGAACATGGATTGGGAAACCAGGTAGAAGGCTATTATGAAAAGGGCCAAAAGACGGTAGTGATCGAAGATCTTGTTTCCACCGGCAAAAGCAGTTTACAGGTTGTGGATGTCTTAAAAAAGGCAGATGTTGAAGTGGTGGGGATGGTGTCAATATTTACTTATGACTTTCCGGTCGCTGCGGAAGCTTTTAAGATTGCGGGTCTAAGATACCAGCCCCTTACAAATTATCCTGCCCTAATTCAATTAGCTATCGAAAAAGGGATCGTAACATCCGGTGAGCAGGAAGTTTTGTTAAAATGGCGGAATGACCCTGCGAACTGGAAAGGCGTTTTGTAAATTGTACCTAAATAAAAATCTTATATGAAGAGACTTATTTTTTTGGTGATCGCTGTAACCAGCATTTCTTTTTTTGCATCTGCTCAAACCAAAGCGCTGCAGACCGCAAAGATCAATACACCCACCGTTCAATGCGATATGTGTAAGGAGAGGATCGAATCATACTTAAAGAGGTATGATGGGGTAACTTATATAAATGTCAACGTGAAAAAGAAAGAAACCACTGTAAAATTTCTATCGGATCGAACCAACATCGAAAATATAAAAACAGCCATTGCCAATGCAGGCTATGATGCGGATGATGTTCCGGCCAATCCTGATTCATATAAAGGACTTCCCAAATGCTGCAAAAAGCCAGAGGACGGCGGAGGCATGGGCAAAAAACAATAAAGCTTCATAAAAAACCGCCCCGACATTGTCGGGACGGTTGTACATCAGAAATGCTTTTCTGCCAAAACGGGATTGTCGATCCCATTGTGTGCCTGATCAGATTTTTTCACCTCTTCATCGATCACAGTTTCTTCTAATACCTTTTGATGTCTTGCATTGCTGGCTATGTACAGCGCAAACGCTGCCAATGCCGTGTCTTTCAAAATGTTTAAATATGCCAGTTGCCGATACTCCGGATCGGCTGTGTTCAAATAGTTGGGTAAATGAACACAAAAAACAAAACTAAAAAGCAGCAGCGCAAGCAAATAGGCTGTTACCTTAACCATTTGGTTTAACATGAACGATACCGCTACAAGAATGCACGCAGCACCGACAATATAAACCCAGGTTAAACCTCCGGGAATCCAGGTGGGAACATAAATAAGCATGTTTCTGGGATGTACAAAGTGTTCGATACCGAAAACGATCAGGACAATCGCTAAGAGGAAGATGGCGAACCGGGAAAGAATGTGTTGGTTCATGCCATTAAATTTATATTATCATTAAGTTACGAAATTTATGCCACGTTTCATGGTAAATCGTATATGGACGGTTGCAGATAACATAATGTACCCAGAAAGTGGTATAAAAAAAATTTATAGGGCTCATAAATAAATCCTATCTTGATACTACCTCCAAGTTCCTCCTAAAGAATATTATCTGCACCCGGTTCAACTACACTTTTTATCAAAATCTTTGCTCATTAAAATTTGACACATGAAACCTTCTCCAAAGCTGCTGTTGTGCATAGCAGGATCATTATGCTTTTCGTGTTTTACTCACGCGCAGATTTTAAAGGATATCAGTAATCGTATAAAACAGAAATCAGAACAAAAGGCTAATCAAAAAATTGATCAGACCATTGACAAAGGATTAGACCAGGTGGATAAGTCCGCAAAAGATGCCACAAAAAAGAAAGATACTTCGGGAACTACGGGCAATTCCAATAATGGAGGTAATGGTAATAAACAAAACAGTGAAACCAACAGTACAACAAACAGTACAACCAACAGTTCAGATGCAAGTGGCCAGGTCGGCAAGAGCACAGACGAGGCCAGTTTTAAGACCTATTCGAAATTTGATTTTATTCCGGGCGACAAAGTGATCGCCTACGATGATTTTTCAAAAGATGCTATTGGTGATTTTCCTGTCACGTGGAACACAAATTCGAGTGGTGAAGTTGTCACTGCTTCCGGCCAACAAGGACATTGGCTCATGGTGCGTAAGCCAGGGAGATTTATACCTGAATATATTAAGGATCTTCCCGACAATTTTACATTTGAATATGACGTGATCTGTAATGAAAAATTCAGTTTTTACTCTCCTGTATTTTCCGTTTTCTTTTTGACCGGAAAGAATGGTAACGAAGCCCTCGAATATAGTTTTATTCCTCTTGACAAGAGATCAGGGGTAAAGGTAGGTGTCCATCCGGCCAACGCGGGTTCTAACGGAGGAACGGCATACGCTGAAAGTTTTGATGATGGGGCGAGTGTGATCAAAAACCAGGTAAGCTCAGCGCAATTCAATAGCAATGCGGGTAAAACAAAGTTGCATGTATCTGTATGGCGACAAAAACAACGCTTACGCGTTTACCTCAATGAAGAAAAAGCTTTTGATCTTCCGCGTGCTTTTCCTGCAGATAAAACTTATAGCACTGTTTTGTTTGAACTCTGGGGAGAAATGAATAACGATAATGATCGCTACGTCTTCGGAAATATCAAACTTTCTGTTGGATCCCCTGACACGCGAAATAAATTGATCACAGAGGGAAAATTTGTGACACGGGGAATCTTGTTTGACGTGAACAGCGATAAGATCAAACCTGAATCGTATGGAGTGATGAAAGACATTGCGAGCGTGCTGACCGAAAATTCATCAGTAAAAGTGAAGATCATTGGTCATACCGATTCTGATGGCAGTGATGCCGATAATCTCGCTTTATCTAAAAAGAGAGCTGAATCTGTAAAGGTGAGCCTGGTAAAAGATTTTGGGATCGATGAAACAAGATTCGAAACTGACGGCAAAGGTGAATCACAACCTGTCGATAAAAACACGACTGCTGAAGGCAAGGCAAATAACCGGCGGGTGGAATTTATTAAGTTATAATTTACACCTGGGAGAAAAGAAGCCGTCCCGACAGGTCGGGACGGCTTTGTATTTTAATCCAGTTGAAATAATCTTTCCTGGGCGGCCTTGTTCTCTGGAGGTGAATGTAATTGTTGTTTGACCCGTGTGGTGCGACTGATGTTCAAAAGTGTTATTCAGGATCGGGTTGTTTTTCGTTTTTGGTAACTATTTGTATTATCTTATGAGTGTACTGGTTCCTTTTTTTGTATACAATCGGCCGTCGACTCCAACTCCTTCCACTAACCACACAAATACCTGCGTCGACTGTGGTGCACCTTTATACTTGCCATCCCAACCCGCGTAGTTAGTTTTTGTTTCGAACATCAGTTGCCCCCAACGATTATACACTCTGAAATAGTGAAGTTCTTTGATACCCATTAATGTTGGACGCAGAATATCATTCCGTTCATCGTCATTGGGTGTAAATGCACTGGGCACATAGATATCCGCATGATTGACAATTTTGACCATTTGTGTATCTACTGTAACGCAACCGGTAGTGGTCTTGATTTCAATGTTGTAAAGCTGGTCAGCTGAACTTCTGAACAAGGGGGTGTAACTTGCCGCATTGTCAAGAAAAATCGGCGGGCTCCAAAATGCAGTTGAACCGAAATCTCTTGCCTGCAATGGGGTCGCAAGGTCGACAACTGCATATTGAACGGGATATGTAATTCCCGGTCTCGCTTTGTCAATGATCACATCTTGTTTATTAGTTGTCACACTGCAACCATCATCGTTGGAAAGAATAGCGAAATAGGCTCCGCTTTTCGTTACCCTGTATTGATATTGTTCAGCTCCGTTAATAGCAATGCCATCTTTATACCACTGAATATTATCTGTCGGTTGAACCATCAATATAGTGCTATCACCACTTCCCAAACAATAAACAGCTTTTCCAATTAACTCCAGCGAATCATCAATAATTGAGGCCTTGACAACAACCGTGTCTGTGTTAAGACATCCTCCACCGTCATGCCTTGTAGCGACAACGTAAGAAGTTGTAATATCAGGCGTAGCTATGGGATTTGCGATTTTGGGGTCACTAAGACCTGCGGCGGGCGTCCAGCTATAAACAAGCCCCGGTTTTGAATTAGCTCCAATCACTACAGGACTATGATTACACGAAATGGAGTCCCTCCCCGCATTTGCTGTTATGGTTAAAGTATCAACAAGGCGCGCATACAATGTATCAAGGCAACCATAACCGTTATACGGAACTACTTCAACTGCAACCGTGGTGCCGACGGGCGGAGGCGGTGTGAACCTGATCGTTTGTTGAGAACCTAATACATTGGCGAATGAATTGTTATACCAGGTATAATTTTGATAGCCGTAGGGGGCCGTTACATTTACGGCTGTATCATCAGGACAATACTTTGCGCCTACAAATTCATCCGTACATTCGGAGTTGACATCTAAGTATGCATAGCCAAAATGTCTCCGGAATGTACAATCCGCAGTTTTAAAAAAAAGCCGGATCGTTTTTCCCGCCATGCCGTCGAGGTTAACTGACACAGCAGACCAATTTTTGCACCAAACAGGTGTATCGCCACGAGGATTCGGTGACGTGAAGAAACCCGGGAGAAGAGTGCCATAAGGTATAAAAGTAAAAGAAGAGCAATTAATGATTTTGTTATCGGTAACATTTTTAACTTCTATCTCCATTCTTGGTTGTTCCTCAGGTCGGTGATTTGGATCCTGGAAGACCACAGCATAGTGATAAATGAGGGAATAAACATTTTGATTGTCGGGAATTCTAAACTGGTATGATACTCCTTCAGCCTGCGTACCCGGTAAATTATTTCCTAACCGGATGGAATAGCCGCTGCCATTAGGACACACAACAGGGAAGCCTCCATATTCATCCAGTTCTCCTGCATTTGCAGCATAAGAATACATTGTTTGTCGATTCGGAGTTGGAGATGCGGGAGAAATAGTAATTACATTATCACCGTTGACTGCTGCGGTCGATCCAAGATAGCATGTCCATCCACTAAAAGTTCCGGTTTCGAAATCAATATTAGGAGGACAACTTTGAGCGACGATGAATTGATAGCACAGGCAAGAAAATAAAATGCTTAACCCTTGTTTTGAAGAGTAACGAATAAACCATCCTTTATTTTTAAGAAAGGTCATGAATCTTGTCCCATCCAGATTGGACTTTAAAGATAAAATTTAATTGAGTTATCGGAGAATTTTATGCCTTCGTTGCCTATCGTATTTTTACCTGCGAGGATAAATTAAAGGCAAATTTTAAACCAGTAAAAAAATAATAGTCCCTTACTTTGGAATTACCTCTCGGATAGCCCTCTTCACGAAATGGTTTGTTCTTTCTGTAGGCGAGTTCGGCGGACTTCGCTCCCTTTCTTAAATTCAACAATTCGAGGGAAACATAGGTTTTACTGACATCATCAAGATAGTCTGTTATCAAAAACCGGTATCCAAACTCATAGCTTAATTGCCATTTATCAGTAGTTTTTATTTTGAACCCGGCGCCAAACGGTATACAAAATTGAATAAGTGAATAATTTTTTCGGGCTGGATAATCGGGAAGTCCTTCACCCTCGGTACTCAAAGGTTTCAGATAAGTTTTCTTTCCTTCATTGTCGTACGTAAACGGGTTAAAATGAAATATACCGAGGCCCGCAAAGACGTAGGGAATTTGAAGATATATCCCAGGGTCAAGCAGATTGAACTCTGCACACACGTTTAACTCCTGTATATTGGTCTTGAAACTGAAGTTTCGTGCCTGGTAGTCCGACCGCTTGTTGTCTTTATCATCCGCGCCCACCCTGGCGAACAAAACTCCGACTCTTATATCCAGAAGATCTCCGGAATTATATTTTAAATTAAATCCAACGGCGGGTTTTATTCTCTTAAAAGATACTGCTTGTTGGGTCAGGTCTCCATTATATTGTGAAACGCCTGCCACAACTTCTCCCATCCATTTCTGACCATAACTTACTTCCGATACAAACAGAAAAAGAAATGCACAAAGCTTTATAAAACCTGAAGATCTCATGTTACCATTATTAAAAATAGTTGCGATAAAGTTGTATTTGTCCAGTCCGGTAGAGCATGCAATTTACCCTTGATTATCTTATTTCCATGATTTATTTGCTGTTAGTATCTTTCCATCATGGAGGTTAAAATATTTCGAATTTTATTTACCAGTTTTTTCCTTTTTAATTTATTCGCCGTCTCAGCGCAGCCATCTTCGACACCTCACTTCGATCCATCCAAGCCCACAAATCTTTACGACCGGCTAAGCAATAACCTGGAATATAATTTTCTCAAAAACGGCAGCCGAACTTTCGGTTACCGTGCAAACCTGGTTTTGGCCTCTCATGATCAACGCAATTCAGTTCACATAGAAATACCGCTTTTATACTCAACTTTCTCACAGAAATTTGGCTTCAGTGATATTCGTTTTCGCTATTACTGGATTCCCTATAAAAACTATTCTAAAAAACCCGGAGCATTTGGACTGCTTTTGGATTCTTACATGCCTACTGGCAGCTTCAATGATGGACTTGGCAGAGGAAGATGGATTTTCGCGCCCGGATTATCAACTGCATTTGTTTTTGGCAGATTTTCAACTTTCCCTATTATTTCCTATTTGTACAGCAGTGAAATTAAGGGTAGTAAAAATTCTTCAATGGGTGCCGGAGTATTGAATGGTTACATCATCCAATCAATTTGCGTTTATAAATTTAAAAAAAGTTATCTGGATTGCACACCAATTTTTATTAAAAATAGTTACTCCAATCAGGGTAGGGATGATTTTGTAGTGGAAGGGAACTATTTGTACATGGTAAAACCGAACAGGATCCAGGTCGGATGTTTTGCCCGGAGATATTTTCTTGGGAATTCGACGACTCTCCGCGCGGCAATGAGAATATATTTTTAAGCACCCAGGTGAACGTAATTAATACACCCGTTTGGTAAAATTTATCAGGCCATATTTATTACCTTCATTGAAACCAACACTAACAATGAAACGAAATAAAGCGGGCATTTTATGCGTGACGCTGTTTTTATTCTTTACTGTTTCCGCACAAAAACAATTCAAAGCACTCCTGGTTACCACGACGAAAGGTTGGCACCACGAATCCCTACACTATGGCGTCGTCGCCATTAAAGAACTAGCCACGAGAAATTTTTTTGACGTTTTCTTATTTGAAGATCCGAACAGTTTTAATGATAAATTCCTGGAACAGTTCCAGGTGATCATTTTTTTGAATACTACGGGTGATATTTTTGACTCTACCCAGCAAAAAGTGATGGAAAGATTTATTCAATCGGGAAAAGGATTCGTTGGCATACATAGCGCATCAGACACAGAGTATGACTGGGATTGGTATACAAAACTCGTGGGCAGGATGTTTCACATCCATCCGATGATACAAACCGCCAAATTGAAAATTCTTGAGGACAAGTTTCCAGGCTTGCAGGGTTTTTCAGATGGAAAATTGTGGACAGAAGAATGGTATGAGTTCGGTCCCGAAAAAGTATCTGATCTGCATTATATCCTGGGCGTCGATGAATCAACCTATAACCCAAAGGTCAATTGGGGTGCAAAGAAGGGTGAGGGGATGGGACAAATGCACCCGGTTGCCTGGTATCATATGTATGATGGTGGCCGTTCCTTTTATACAGCCCTTGGCCATATGACTACAGACTTTAGTGATCCGGCATTTCTCAATCATCTATATGCCGGCATTTTTTGGGCCGCAACGGGAAAAAAATAAGCCAATGCGAATTCTTTTTATTGTTTTCATTTTTATTCCTTTTTCTTTTTTTGGCCAGGACAGTGTGCAGGTAATCCCTCTGTGGTCAAACGGAGCGCCTGGTTTTGAAAACAGGAAGAATGAAAAAGAAGAGGCCAAAGATTGGTGGGTAAAAAATATTCATAATCCTTCAATCACTGTTTTCCTTCCTCCAAAGGAAATAGCTACCGGTGCCGCTGCAGTGGTTTGCCCCGGAGGCGGATTCCGCACCCTCGTTTTTAATGCGGAGGGAAAAGAGGCAGCAAAATTTCTGAATAGCATCGGCATTGCCGCATTTGTTTTGAAATATCGTTTGTTCCGGGAAGAGAACTCTCCGTATAAAGAAGGAAATGCAAAACAGGATATTTTTAGGGCCATGCGACTCGTCCGCAGCCTTGCAAAAGATTTCAATATTGACACCGCAAGAATAGGTGTGATGGGCTTTTCAGCTGGCGGAGAAATGGCAGGATGGGTATCGTATCATTACACAGATAAAAATTTTACAACGGCTGACGCCGTGGACAAACTTAATGCGCGGCCGGCTTTCCAGGTGCTGATCTATCCCGGACCATTGGCGGTTCCCGATTCAGTTTCTTCCACTTCGCCACCCAGTTTTTTATTGGCAGCCAATGATGATGAATGTTGCTCTGAGCCGATTGTAAAATTGCTCGAAATGCATCGCAAGGCAAAGGTTCCGGTGGAAGTGCATTTGTATGAACAAGGAAATCATGCGTTCAATATGGGTGGCCGTTCTTCATTGAATTCCATTAAAACATGGTCGCAGCGCTTAGCGGACTGGTTCAAGGATAATGGTTGGTTAAACAAAAAATAAGGAGCATCTCCATTTAACAGAGGTAATGACAAAATATGAAAGTGAAACACGCGATCATCCTGCTTATTTTAGGATTCTGCCTCGATTTTATTGGAGCAGTCGTGAAGATATTACATTGGCAGGGAGCGGATTTGATGCTGATTGTGGCGCTGGTGATCAAAGTAACCGGGGCTTTAGTTCTTCTAGTTAAAATATTGACTTATGAAAGGCTAAAAGACTTTCTAAACTGGTAATAAAATTTTTATGAAAAAACTGATCAGACCCGGACAAATCATTTTCGCAACGGGCATCATTGCGCTTGGTGTTTTACAGTTTTTTGCAAAAGATTTCATTGTTGGCAGACCTCCTGTTGTGCAATGGGCCAGCAATATTCCTGGTAAACAGGCCTGGGCTTTTGTATCGGGAGTTCTTCTGATCATTGGCGGTTTGCTCATTCTTTTAAAAAGAAATGCATCGGCTGCTGCCTTTTTCATTGGTATTTTTATTTTTATTTTTTCTTTTCTGTGCAGGCACCTCCCGAATTTATTTACTGTTGCATCTGCACAAGATGTGATTTGGCAGATCAATGCGTATAAAACATTAGCTCTTTGCGGAGGAGCGTTTATCATAGCAGCATCATTTCATGGCGAATCAAACACTTTGCAAGTAACGTTAAGCTGTATTTTGCTCGCACTGTTTTTTATTATCTCGGGCTGTGCGCATTTTAAATTTGATGATTTCATCATTAATGGGTTTATTCCCGCTTATATTCCTTCCCATCCCTTCTGGACATATTTTTGCGGAATAGCGTTAATTGCCGGGGGTGTCGGGCTCCTCATAAAATCAGCAAGGAAATGGGCGGCTTTGCTTACGGGATCAATGATCCTGCTTTGGTTTTTCCTGCTTCACATTCCGCGTGCTTCTTATACTCCGCATGAGTATGGCGAATGGATGGGTGTTTGCGAGTCGTTTACTTTTAGTGGCATCTTGTTTACGTTAGCAGGATTGTCTTCAAAATAAATTTTTTGCACAGGGCGATGAAACAACATATTGCACATATTGCGTTAGTGGTAAGGGATTATGATGAGGCGATTCAATTTTATACCCAAAAACTTCATTTTCGCCTTGTCGAGGATACGGTTTTGTCAGAGGCAAAGCGCTGGGTTTTGGTTGCACCCAAGGGATCAAATGATTGTTGTTTATTATTGGCAAAAGCCGCTAGTCCAGAACAGGAAAGGAGGATTGGTGATCAGACAGGAGGACGAGTTTTTTTATTTCTGTATACCGACGACTTCCGGAGAGATCATGAAGCCATGATAAAAGAAGGGGTTGAGTTTGTGAGAGAACCTAAAGTTGAACCTCACGGAACAGTAGCAGTGTTCAGAGATCTTTACGGCAACCTGTGGGATCTGATCGAACCGGTAAAATAATTTTATAATCAAATGGAAAAAATAAAGTGGGGTATAATAGGTTGTGGTGATGTAACGGAAGTAAAAAGCGGACCGGCATTCAGCAAAGTAAAAGATTCCGAGCTAGTGGCTGTAATGCGCAGAGATGCTGAGAAGGCAAAAGATTATGCCAGCCGTCACAATGTTCCCAAATGGTACTCGGATGCAAATAAACTGATCCATGATCCGGAAGTAAATGCCATTTATATCGCTACACCGCCATCTTCTCATGAAGAATATACAATGGCAGCTTTTGATGCGGGTAAACCTGTGTATGTCGAAAAGCCTATGTCTGTAGATGCCGCTTCAGCGAACAGGATGGCGAAAGCCGCCCGCGAAAAGAAATTAAAACTTGTTGTTGCACATTATCGCAATGCACAACCATTGTTCAATGGCATCAAACGATTACTCAACGAAAAAGCCATCGGTGATGTGCGGTTCGTAAAATCTGAATTATATAAGCCATCACTTTCGGTTTCGGAACTTGAAATTCCTAAGAATGCATGGAGGGTTGATCCGACCGTAGCAGGCGGTGGGTTATTTCATGACCTGGCACCACACCAGTTCGGGTTGATGCATTATTTTTTTGGTGAAGCGGAGAAGGTGTCAGGCATTTCACTAAACCAGGGCAGTCTATACCGTGCAGATGATATGGTGGCCGGAAATATTTTATTTAAGAGCGGGGTTTTGTTCAATGGTATCTGGTGCTTTAATGTCTCCCCGGAAGATGAAAAAGATCATAGCAGGATCATAGGAGAAAAAGGAAATATTGCATTTACTTTCTTTAACCAGCGTGAAGTTCTTGTCACTGTCAATGGAAATACACAAACATTCACATTTGATATCCTGCAACACGTGCAGCAACCCATGATCGAAAAAATAGCAGAATACTTTTTAGACAAGGGGCCCAATCCGTGCAGCGGTGATGAAGGAGCGTTAGCGATGGAATGGATCGAGGCGTTCACCAGGAAAACAAATTGAAGGATGATCTTTAGAGAAGCAAGAATTACGGACATTCCACAAATACAGGTAGTCAGAAACTCGGTAAAGGAAAACACTTTGTCTGACCCGGCATTGGTCACAGACCAAGACTGTGAGAATTACTTGCTCCATCGCGGTAAAGGTTGGGTTTGCGAGATAGATGACAGCGTAGTTGGTTTCGCTATTGCCGACCTGGTAGACCACAACGTGTGGGCCTTGTTTGTGCAGCCAGGCTTTGAAAGAAAAGGGATTGGTAAGAAATTGCATGATGACATGCTTGATTGGTATTTTTCTCAAACCGATTTAGCCATCTGGCTTGGCACTTCACCCAATACAAGGGCCGAAGAATTTTACCGGAAAGCGGGCTGGAAGGAAGGTGGGGTACATGGAAAAGGGGAGATAAAATTTGAAATGACCGCCGCAAACTGGATGAATATTCAGAGTGACAAGAACCAACAAAACATAAGGATTCAACGATGATGACTAGCAGGAATAAACCCTCTTTTCTGCAATAAAAACCACCGGAATCTACGAAGTATATTCACACTGTGATACTAACAATAAAGCCTCTATACTTGCGTTAGTGAAAAGCCCATTGTTTGCATGAATCGGAAAGAAAAACGGTGGAGTTTTAAACTTCAAATGTCAGCTCCGGTCTATGCTTTCAATAAAAACTATTCAACTGATATGAAAACTAAAATCGCCCTCTTCCTGGCAACAGCGCTTTTTTTTGTTGCCATTTTTACTGCCTGTAAAAAGGAAAATAATAACTCGAAAAATGATGATTCAACAGAAACGGAAGTTGCCTATCAATCAGACGACCAGTCAAGGTTTTCAAGTGAAATTGATGCCGTAGCAAACGATGCTGATATTTCTATTGAAAATTCTGCAGGATTCACTGGCCGTGTAAGCCAGGGGCAGTCGCTTCTTCTGGATACAATTTGTGATGCAAATGTTTCCTATGACGTTGCGAGCAACCCAAGAACGATCACCATCACCTACAATGGTGGCAATTGCTGGGGAACCCGCACACGCACAGGTAAGGTCATCATCTCAATGGCGCAAGGTGTACATTGGAAAGACCAGGGAGCTATACTCACTTTAACTTTCCAGGATTTAAAAATTACCCGCGTCAGCGACAATAAAAGCATAACGATCAACGGTACGCAAACTTATGCCAACGTTACCGGTGGCTTGTTGATAAACTTACTTACACTGGGAACCATAACCCATTCGATCACCAGCAGCAATATGTCAATTACGTTTGACGACGGTACTCAGCGTACATGGAATGTGGCAAAACAGCGTGTGTACACATTCAGTGGTACTAACGTTTCAGTCACGATCTCAGGAACACACAGTGAAGGGAATGTTACGAATATTGCTGAATGGGGTACAAATCGTCTTGGCCATGAGTTTACCAGTTCAACTGTTCAACCGGTAGTGATCAGATCTGACTGTAATTTCCGGGTAACGGGTGGTGAAATAAGACACACATTACCACACGTAACAGCCGATGCAACATTCGGTCTTGACTCAGGTGGTAATCCTACTTCATGTCCGGGTGCCGGCCACTATTACTTCAAAATTGTATTTACAGGTTCGGGCGGAAATAGCATTACTTTGATCATGCCGTACTAAATTTTTACAAAGGATATTGTTTGCCGTCCCCATAGATCGGGACGGTTTTTTTATGCTCGTGACTCTCACTATGCTGATCTTGCCCTATTGTATCATATCTGTGTCTGTACCAAGCACTGATCTTACAGGATCATTTCGGCCCAGTTTTGGTTAAATCAATGGCGACCGGTTTCTTACTAAATGAATTTTATGAGCAGGTTGATCATTGTATCTAATCGTCTGCCTTTTTCTATTGATCACGATGGCGATGAAATTAAGCTACGACAAAGCTCAGGTGGCCTGGTGTCTGCCATAAAGAGCTATTTTGAAAGTGATCATTCCCTGGAGGAAATAAAAGAAAAACTATGGATGGGTGTGGCTGATTTTCTACAGGAAGATTGGGATAGGCTTAAGATGGACCGATCCAATGTTGATTTTGAAATCAAACCGCTCTTTGTAGATAAGCAGGTATATGAAGGATATTACAATGGGTTCTCAAACTCGGTGCTTTGGCCATTGTTTCATTACTTCCCAACGTTGGTTCAGTTTACGACCAGCTTTTATGACGACTATGTTCGGGTCAATAAAAGTTTTTGTAAAGAACTATTAGCCATTTACAGACCGGGCGATATCGTTTGGGTACATGATTACCAGCTCATGCTTTTACCTCAAATGATAAGGCAACAAAAACCTGATGCGGTAATCGGTTTCTTTTTGCATATTCCATTTCCTTCCTATGAAATATACCGGCTGCTTCCAAATGAATGGAAGAAATCTTTATTGCAGGGATTAATGGGCGCTGATCTTATAGGCTTTCATACGCATGATTATGTTCAGCATTTTATTCAGTCAGTAAGAATGATACTGGGTGCCGATACTTATTTTTATGCCATACAATACCAAAACCGGCTTGTTAAAGCCGACCTTTTCCCAATTGGGATAGATTATAAAAAGTTCAATACATCTGTTAGTGATCCGGAAGTAGTACAATATAGAAGTGAGATCCAAAGTAATTTTCAGAATAAAAAGATCATTTTTTCTGTCGACCGGCTTGACTACACAAAAGGGATCATGGATAGGTTAAATGCATTTGAATTTTTCCTTGAACAAAATATAAGATGGAAAGAAAACGTTGTGTTTATACTGAATGTGGTTCCGTCACGAGACGAGATACAGGCTTATAATGACCGGAAAAGGCAGCTGGAGGAAAAGATCGGGACTCTAAATGGAAAGTTTTCGACTATCAGTTGGCAACCGATCATTTACCGGTACCAGCATCTGCCATTTCATGAGTTGTTGGCGCTTTACCAGGTGGCTGATGTGGCTTTGATAACGCCTTTACGGGATGGGATGAACCTTGTGGCTAAAGAATTTGTGGCAAGTTCTATTTCCCGCACAGGAGTATTAATTTTAAGCGAGCTTGCGGGAGCCGCCAGTGAATTAAACGAAGCGCTACTCGTGAATCCAACTGATATTCATGACGTAGCTAACAGTATAGACAGGGCGTTGAATATGCCTTTACAGGAGCAGCGCCACCGCATGGTATTGATGCAGCGCCGCCTGCAGGAATACGACGTGATAAAATGGGTGAATGATTTTTTAGAGCAATTAAAAGAAACAAAAAAAGAGCAACAAAAAATTACAGTGAAAATTTTAGATGAAAAAACGGTCGGCGCCATTTGCCGTCACTATGCGGAGTCAAAGAAGAGATTTTTCCTGATCGATTATGATGGCACTCTTGTCCCGATCACAAGACTTCCCTCTGAAGCGGTACCAGATGAAAATGTAAAGGAATTCTTGTCTTCTATGTCTTCCGATCCGGATAACCATGTGGCCATTGTGAGTGGAAGAGATGCGGGAACGATGGAGAAATGGTTTGGAAATTTGCCCCTGACTCTTGTGGCAGAGCATGGTGCCAGTATAAAAATGAGAAATGAATCCTGGCAACAGCTTGTTACGGTTTCTGAACAGTGGAAAGACCAGGTTCGGCGTATCATGCAGCTCTTTGTAACGAGATGTGCCGGCTCATTCATTGAAGAAAAGACAAATACACTGGCCTGGCACTATCGCAACACCCAGGTTGACCTCGGGTTTGCACGTTCGAGAGAGTTGATCAATAATTTATCCCAATTGATCCAAAATACTCCACTGCAGGTTATTGATGGAAATAAGGTGGTCGAAATAAGAATGGCGGGTTTTGACAAAGGAACGATCACCTTGAAAATACTGAATGACGCTCTGCCGGATTTTGTTCTGTGTGTCGGCGACGATACGACTGATGAAGATATGTTTAAGGCATTGGAGGATCCGGTCTATACGGCAAATACCTATACTATTAAAATTGGTAGCAGGGGAACCGCCGCAAAATATACATTGCCCACGCAACAACAAGTATTGCCCTTGCTGAAAAAGCTACAAACTTGCGTAAATTCAAAGAAAAATGTCAATGTATGAACATGATCTGAAATGTTGTTGACAACTTTGATCATTCGCCGTAACATCAATTCAAAATAAACCTTTGCTTTTCGTGTATCTTTTATTTGGATAATTTAGTACGAGGATATGGCAGACTCCCAGGCTTTCGACAATAAACTTCATTGGTACAAAGACGCGATCATTTACGAGTTGCACATCAAGGCTTTTTATGACAGTAACGAAGATGGCATCGGGGATTTCAGTGGCCTGATGGATAAATTGGATTACCTGGAAGACCTTGGCGTTACCACGATCTGGTTATTGCCATTTTATCCTTCACCTCTTAAGGATGATGGTTATGATATTGCTGACTATTATAGTATCAACTCTGCTTATGGAAACATTGAAGAGTTTCGAAAACTTTTGGAAGAGGCGCATCGCCGCAATCTGAAAGTGATCACGGAGCTCGTCATCAATCATACTTCTGATCAGCATGAGTGGTTTCAAAGGGCAAGAACTTCTCCAAAGGGCTCGCAAGAAAGAAATTATTATGTGTGGAGCGATGATCCTTTTAAATATAAAGATGTAAGAATTATTTTCCAGGATTTTGAAAGCAGTAACTGGACATGGGACGAGGTGGCGCAACAATATTACTGGCATCGCTTTTTCCATCATCAGCCCGATCTTAATTATGATAATCCAAAAGTCCAGGACGAAATTTTTAAAATAATCGATTTCTGGTGCAGTATGGGTGTTGATGGCTTCCGCCTGGATGCTGTACCTTATTTGTTCGAACGAGAAGGAACGAATGGCGAAAATCTTCCTGAAACACACGAGTACTTAAAAAAATTACGTGCACATCTCGATGCAAAATATCCCGGGACACTCATGCTGGCCGAAGCAAATATGTGGCCCGAAGATTCGGCCTCTTATTTTGGAAATGGAGATGAATGTCACATGAATTATCATTTCCCTGCAATGCCCAGGATGTTCATGGCACTGCAAATGGAGGATCGTTATCCCATTACAGACATATTTGAACAAACACCACCGATCCCGCCAGCTTGTCAATGGGCGATGTTCCTGAGAAATCATGATGAACTGACCCTTGAGATGGTGACTGACGAAGAGAGGGATTATATGTATAAAGTATATGCAAAGGATGCAAAAGCAAGAATAAATTTAGGCATACGTCACCGTCTGGCGCCCCTAATGGAAAATGACAGGAGAAAAATAGAATTAATGAATTCGCTTTTATTTTCTATGCCCGGCACACCGGTCATCTACTACGGTGATGAGATAGGGATGGGTGATAATTTTCATCTCGGCGACCGGGATGGTGTTCGCACACCCATGCAGTGGTCTCCTGATCGCAATGCCGGGTTCTCAAGAACAAATCCTCAACAACTTTATTTACCTGTCATTCTTGATCCACAATACAATTATGAGGCAGTGAATGTAGAAACCCAGATGCGAAACACCTCTTCTTTGCTTTGGTTCATGAAACACCTTATAGGGACGCGAAAGAAATACAAAGCGTTTGGCCGGGGCGACATGAAATTTATCAATGTCGATAATCCAAAAGTGCTTGCCTTTACACGACACTATGAAGACGAAACGCTGTTGATCATTGTAAACCTTTCAAAGTTTTCTCAGCCTGCCGAAGTTGACCTCGCCGAATACCAGGGATGCGTGCCCGTTGAAATTTTTAGTAAGAACAGTTTTCCGGCTGTAAAGAATGGAGCTTATTTTTTCACGCTTGGTGCTCACAGTTTTCAATGGTATAGCCTAGAGAGAACATGGCAGGAGCCGGTTAAAAAAGAGGAACTTCCGGAATTGTCTCTGCAGCGCTGGGAAGAATTATTCGAGAATGAAGAAATAAAAGGAAATATTGAAAATAAAATTCTTCCTGCGTACCTCGGTAAAACAAATTGGTTTTCCGGTAAGGACCGGCCCATTTTCAATTGTACGATCACTGAGTGTGTTCAACTTCCACTTGGAGATAGCCAGGTTTCATTGTTGTTACTGGAAGTAAATTATAAAAGCGGCTTACCGGAAACTTATATACTGCCGTTGACATTTGGGAAAAAGAGACTTGCCAATAGCTTGCTGCAGGAATACCCACAGGCTGTTCTCTGTGAATTAAAATGGAATGGACAGAATGGTGTTTTATGCGATGCATTTTACACCGCCCCGATGCAGGAGTGGTTGTTTGAAAATATGCTTTCCAGCACAGTGGGATCCGAAGCTTGGAATTCACGTGACTTGAAGTCGCGGC